>Ga0116229_10006444_pt1 | contig 18879 bp, 12 predicted proteins | sample S1TSphgellanicum_3_FD_87313 | JGI IMG/M metagenome (GOLD analysis project Ga0116229, IMG submission 87313) | Host-associated microbial communities from peat moss isolated from Minnesota, USA - S1T2_Fc - Sphagnum magellanicum MG | ecosystem: Host-associated > Plants > Peat moss > Unclassified... | reverse complement strand
TTTTCCTTAAAAATTTAAATATTTTTGTTTTTTTTTTGTTTTTACAAAGATTGTTGGGGGAAAAACCATTTTTTTTTTTTTTTTGGGGGGGGGGGGGCACTTGGGGTTGTTTATACCGAAGGGGTGAAAGCGTGGTAAAATAATAGCTCATTGATTTGTATAATTTTTTTTTACAAATAACCATAAAAAAATTTGATGTATTAGAAATAAAAAATATTATACCATACACTAACTGATATGATGATAGTTTTTCACTTTATGATTATAATGTTGGACAATTTCATTTTGAAAGTAAATTTAAGTAGATTTTTTTTTAATGCATCTATTTGCACGAGATGTCAAATCTTACAAAATGGGTTGCAAGTAAATGAAATATTGATTTTAAAAAACTTAAGTTAATGAAAATTAAAAAGACATTTATGTATTATCAAATTATGCATGTTATAATTATAATAGGTCAAAGTTTAAATGTGAAGTAGGTTTGAACACCATATTAAAGAGACTTTTTGAAACATACTTCTAATTTACTTTTATGATACCAAAGTTGTTCAAATTTTGTATGTAACTACCATAAACTAAATCCAATGACATGTTTTTTCATATTTCTATTTTAAAATATTTTAAATCTACTTCCTTGTTTTTATATTTAAATATTTTGTCATTTTAAAACTGAATTTCGGCAAACTATTTTTTTTGGTCTACTTTTAATTTGCTATCACGCCAAGGTGTGACTTTATATTTTCATCTTTCACATTATGAGATTCCAAGGCACACTAAAGGACTAGGAGGTGCAATTGATGCCAAAGTTTATGTTTCCATTTTTTTTGTTTTGAACTTGGATTCCTATAATTACAAGTGAGTACATTTTGATTTGTTTATATGTTTTCATGTGTGAATTTTTAAATTTCAATAGTGTGGGTGCCAATTTAGTAGTTCACAATATGACGAAAAGAATATGCATGCAATCATGATAAATTTTAATCATAGTAATGCAATTTCATATTTTTGCATTACTTTAACTCATAGCATCCATTTGTTTCATTATCCCACAATTGGTCCAACTTGCATTCATATGGTTCACAATAAACTATTGTAACATAACTATTGTAGAGCTTCTTGGTGTACAATATCATATGTGTATGTCCCTTCCATCATGTCATGGTATGCATTGCATGCCACAATCTTCAATCCTTTTCAATATTTCATTCATGAAAATGTAACCTACAATTTGCCATGGCTGAAAACTGATTATGGAAAAAAAATCCCTTTTTTTCAAGTGTTTGTCCATATGTATTGTTGATAGTAATGGAAATTGGAAGATTTCATCTTAATTTTAAAATAATGGCATTTCCAAATGTCATCAAATTAACATTGGACAAAGATATATGTCCCTATGTTGTTGCCTATATTATTTGCATCAAGAACATGCGGGATGAATTTTTGTATGATCATACATGTGTTGTTTGCTTGACCTTGAGTGTCATTCATACAACATAATAACCAATAACATGATACAACAATTGAACTTGTGTTGAATTTCAAGTGATGGTGTACTTGGAAGTGTCAAAATATTCAGAAACTCTTCCAAATCTAAGCATTCATGTTCAAGTTCACCAACAAAATTTGCACTTAAATAGCTCTAGTCATCACTTAGACATCACTCCATAATAAGGCAATTTATATTGTTGAAGACTACATGTTTTGGAGTCCATATTGACTTACCAACAATGTGACCAATTTTGGCATGCCATTGTTCTAAATCTTCTAAATATCATCAAATCATCTAATGATTCCAAAGCAATAGACATGTCATGTGGAATACAAACCATATCATCTTCATTTACATTATATTTTAATTCACAACCCTCATCAACTTGTTGTAAAACATCCATGACATATTATTCTACATCTTTTCCTTTGACCAATTGTTAGATGCACATAACCTCCATATGCTACAATAAATATGATTTCTTAATACATGTGTAACAATAGCTTCCCTATTTTCATGTTTGACTATTGGTAACTTTGTTTAAACTTAACCCCCAATGGTCTTCTCCCATAATTATATTGTAGAAAAGTTCATATTGTATTATTCTTGGCAAAGTTGCAAAGAATTGTGTAATTTCATCTAGTATTAGAATGTTTGGAAAATATTCTCGAAATGTTTTTCGTTATTTTGGATATAATGTTCAACATTTTACAATGCTTCATATTACATATGTGCATTGACTATCCAAATCTATAATTTATATTTCTAAACAACAACAACATAGGATGTCTTCAATAAGATTGTCTTGACATGTTAGGTGTAAATGATGTAATAGGGTCATTCAGATTGTTGAACAATAAGATGGTGACCAAAAAAAAAATTATAGTTCTTGGGCATTTGAAAGAGGGTGGCCTCTTCAAAGCATACATGGCATTCATCATTATGTAGCTTCTAGTTCAACATACAAGTAGCATCATTATAAGTGGTATGAACTATCCCATCAACAATGCATTCTCTTTTCATAATGTTTTGCTCCAACTAGTGGTGTAATGAAAATCATAAATAAAAATTTTCACCTTTTATTTGGTACACCACATATAATCAAACAATAGGAAAATTAACACAAATTTGACATCGAATCCATACCTTTCTTGTTGTATTATATATATAATGACATGGGAAATGGTGGTAATAAGTTGCATTTGCATTAGGATCATCATGATTCATCTTTTTGTTAAGGTTGTATTATTTTCACAAAAAGATTTTAAGTTTTAAAATATGTCGCAACATTGCTTTCCATCAATTGTTCATTGGGCATGCATTCTTGCTTGTCACCAATGTGCTAGGTACACAATTTAGAGGTTAAGGAATCCCTCCAACAACAATGGTGTACATCAAATTCACTCTAATAAAAAAGAAAAGGCATTAGTGCGCACTTTGCCAACTAATGAAGTATTGAAAAAGTCATCAATGATGCTCAAATGCCTATAACAAATAACTTGACCCCATTCCAAATGTTATACCAAGATTGTACAAGCATATGAAATTGAGGTGAAAATTGGGTTCAAACTTTAATTTGAACCAAATTGTATAAGTGTTAACAATGAAAACCTCTTACCATTAATAAGAATGTTGACATTATTTTTAATGGAGGAAAATGTTGCATCTTTAGAAATAAGCTAACAACATTAGGTTTGGTGTGAATTTAAGAATTGTCCACCAAGATTAAACAAAAAATTTTGCAAAGGAAAATATATGAAATTTTCATTTAAACAAAAGCACAAAATATAGGATCCAAAGATAGGCATTCCAAAGGCTTAATTTCAAAGTCACATTCCCTATTTTGTGTCTTGGGACTTTTAAGTAGTTTTGAATGATGAATGCACAATTAAAGAAGAAAAATTTCTCCAATGGAATGATCATTAAGTTAAAAATATTCTATCCAAAATAGTTATAAAACTTTTGGGTTTGCATGGCCCACTTGCATATGTTTCTTGACCATTGTGGTGCTTTGAAATTTCAAATTATTTAGTGTTTCAAATAGTTGCATAGATTCAAATCATGATTTGACAAGGAAATTCAAGTTTGAATTTGGCAACTTATATAACATTTACAAGTAGGTGAATGCATGGTTGAGCGGTTCAATTTTTTTAAACAAAAGCTTCACACAAAGTCCATTCTATAATGTTAAATTGATAAATTAATATGGTATCATTGGTTAAATGATAATAAAGTCCATGTATCAAAAGAAATAAAAATCATAGTCATAAAAATCCAAGTAAAGATTTCAAGAGTATGCAATTGCGAATTTTTTTAAAAAAACAACTCTAAAAACTTGTGAAAATTTATTCAATTATGCCCATTCAAAACTCCCTAGTTAGAATTTGACTATGATTTTTGAGAGAAAATTTTCACATTAACTTTTATTATTTCATACCACACCACATATTGAGTCACTATATGAATTTGGAATGATAATCAATATGAACTTTTCAATTTTCTACCTTTATAAATAGCTAACCAATCTATATATTCAAACTTCAAAATTGGGTGTAATTTTTTCAAAATTAATTACATATATGTTTTAGAATCAAGTTGTTAATCTAAAACTAAATCCCAATTGACAATTTAAAAATTATTTGTTTTGTAAAAAGACATCCTTACATTTGGGTCAACAATTAATCATCATATTCAACAATTGATAAGGCAAATGATACCAAATCGTTACATCTTCATTTGTCCGATCATAGTTTCACAAGCATCTTTGCACAATACATGACCATGAAACATCCATCTACAAGTTTAGATGGGGAACATTGCCCTCCCCAAATCAAAGCTTGAAAATGTGATGTAGAACTTATAATCAACACATCCCTTTGAACTAATTTGTTGATCTAATTTTTCAAAACTCCCAAACAAAAGTGTTCAAAGCAACACATCACTCAATGGATGATGGATTTCAACCATTGCAAGTAGGGGTGAACCATCCAATTGTGGACAAACTAACAACCACTTGCACAATGTGCCACAAGTTGCCACTAGGCTATGAAAAAGAGGAACATGAGTGTCTCATGTGGAAGATCCAAGTAACAATATTAGGACATTAAAGGGAAATTGGAATGATATTATTCAAAACATTGTCATTTTAGCTAATATTATTTTTAAATCAAAATTCAACATTAGAGGGAAATTGGAAGAGTTGTGTGATTACACATTGTTTTACATTTTAAAGACATTGTTTTATATTATATGATACTAGCTCATAATAATGCCTAGAAATCCAAGTGGTGGTGCCACATGGTGATAAGCTTGACTTATATGGCTGCCCAGTCACCACCATGAGACTTTCCTTTAAGCATGCCACCTTTTGGCTTTAGTATATGGACAAAAAGAAAGTATAGATTGCTTGCTCTACAAAACAAGAAAATTCCTTTCCTCATAACTATTTCAAGCCTCATGGCTCTTTCTCAAAGAGTAGGTAGTAATTGAATTCCCAATTGAATCCAAAAAAATTACAAGTACCCATGTCTTTATAAGCTTGAAAAATAGCATGAGCTAGTTGAAGCTTATGATAGAATAAATTTCCTTTTGAATTTCTAAAGGGTTTTCAGGTGAGTAATTGGAAGAAATCCTAAAGAGGGGGCAAAATTTGTTGTTAATAGGATTGCACTCTTTTCCATTGAGTTTTGGAAAGTAGAAATTTAGATGCAACTAGGCAAACCTTTGGCCATGAAAGCTTTTCTTGATGTGCTTTGATAGGAAGTTTTTATGTTCTCATATGGTTTTCAATAATTCATCATTATTTATGTCAATCTCAAATTTAATTTAATTTAATTTAAAATAAATATCATGGAGATTAAAATTTAAAAAACACATGTTAATTTGCCATTTCATTTCCATGTTGGTGGGTAGAGGAAAGGAATGAGATAATTAAGCTTGAAAATAAAGTAGGCATGAATTGTCTTTGAAATTATTTCTAGAATTTAAATACAATGGATGACTATCTAGGCAATAGATTCCAAAAAAAACATCCACATGTACCAATTCCTCATTCCTCTCATCATTGGAATTAGTTGTGAGGTGTCTCCCAAGTTCAATTTTATTTCCTTTTTGTAATGAGCAACTTTGATCAGCCTATCAGAAGAAAAGTAATTTGGAACATTAAAAAAAATTCCCAAAATAAAATAGTATATAACTTCCCCTATATTGGCTATATTGGCTATATTTATAAGTTATAGCAATTCAATTTTGGGCAAAGCTTGTAGGATAAAGTTGTGGTTTGAGTGCATACTACATCACCAGGCAAAGGAAAGAAAACAGAAGAAGATAAGGTTGTGTCATCACCTTTTGTTGGCTCTACCCATTGGCATCAAAGAGAATGTAATTGGCCCAAGATCTTGGGCATAAAATTCTGGCTCTCAAGTGACATCTGGACTACTAACTGTAGTACTTTGGCATCTTGGACACACATCCATCCAATAATTAATTTCATTCTGACAAATAAAATATTCTTGAAGATTCAATAATTTCCTTCACAAATTTTTTTTTAATAAAAGAAACAATTTCTGAAAATTTCAACATTTCAAAAATTAATATAATTAGTGTCAAAGCTGGCAAGGTAGTAGGGTATGTATGTATGTCTGTGTGCAAATGATGCATCTGAAATAAGAAACTCTCAAGCATACCAGCTTCATTATTTAACATAATGTCAAATTACAAAAATTATTATTTTTATTGCTGAATGTAAATGACAAAAAAAATAATTAAATAATTAATTATTAGGCACCTTGCTGCTGAACCAGGGTAGCCACTAGAGTATGATCCAAATGTCACCACCTCTCTAGCTTCTTGCCCACCCTTTGGGCCCCTTGAGATGCCCTAGATGAAATGTCTCCCCCACCGTTTGTTGTCTTTTGCTGCTGGGAAGAGTTCCTTTTGTGTGGCACCTAACCTTACACATCAAAGCTTGTTATATTCCATCACAAGCTACATGTGAGGTCAAAGGTGAATATGATGACCTTTGGCCCCATTTTTCCCCATGTGTTCCTTATGTGGGGCAATAGTGTTGGGACATACATAGTGGAGAAACTCCTCCTAAGAGCATCTCCACCTGTGCTCAGAATGTCACTCTGGATAATAAAATTAAATGTCTAAGTTTAGCTGTTTGTTTTTTGGCAACCCCACCAATAAAAGTGTAACTGGAACTGCATACATGTGGGGACTACTAAATAGCAAACCACCTGGACCATCATTATGATCGACAATCAGAAATACTGAGCTCCAGTTAGGTCCAATTTATCACACTCTTTTTTGGAGGCGCACAACTGTGTTGCGCCTTTTACCAGCCACTGCAAGCTGCACAAATTTGGTGCAGAAAAACCAATTTCCTGAGCTAAACCAGGACGTTTTGACTCTTTCGCAATAAATTGTACTGTCTGGTGTCACATACTGAGCACCGTTGGAGATGCTCTAAGTACATTGTGTATTTGAGTTCCTCAATACTCTAAAGCCCTAGGTTGGGGTGGGGGCATTCACAAAATAAAAAGCCTAGGAGAGTCGGTACATATGAGTGTAACCCCACGTACAAGAATGCTCCCCACCTTTGGGGATTTACCCATTCTATAAGCTTATCACAAACCTAAACACATGTAAACCATGAGTTGTTGGAAGTGGTTCTTACTCTTTAAGAATCTTACGCTCACTTCTAAGCATAAGATCCCTCCCACTCTTATATTCATGAATATATTGTGCCCTCCAAATATAGTAGGAAATTCCTCTAATTCAATTTAGAGTAGTCAAAGAGAGCTTATTCAAGTCGAACGCATTGAGCAAAGACTTTCAAGAATGGCAATTGTTGAGCAAAAGGTTTTTGTACAAACCCTCCTTTGATTAATTCCAACTCTCCTTTGAAATTGGTGAATTATAGAAGGTGAGGATTTTGTCAACGGGGTGCACTAAATTTGAGCTTGCCTCTAGATGTGGCTTTGTGAGTAAGTTAGAAGCTCTACATTAACTCTTTGGACGTTGTTATTAACTTGGAAGCTCCAAGCATAATCTCTTTGCAATCTAAATTTAATGTGGAACCTCTAATAACCCTCTTTCAAGTATGTACTCAATTTCAAACTTATGCATTAGCCTCTTTGGGGTTTGGATTCAACTTGAAACCTCTATTGAAATTCTTTGGGGGTAGGTACTTAATTTCAAAAGACATTATTAGCCTCTTTAGGTTTTCAATTTAATTTCTAAGCTCTAAGTAAGTTCTTTGGGGGTGTATACGTAACTTAAAAAGTCTACATATCCTCTATAGGGTATAATACTTGACTTGAAAATTTTGCATTAGCCTCTTTGGGGTCTAGATTTAACTTACAATCTTTAATGAAACTCTTTGGGATCTATACTTAATTTGAGGTGTATAGTTAACTTGGAAACTTTGCATTGCCCTCTTTGGGTTCTAGATTTAATTTGTAAGCTTTAATGAAAATCTTTGTGGTTTGTACTTAATTTGGGAATATTTTGCGTATTCTCTTTGGGGTTTGGATTTAACTTGGAACTTATTAATCAACACTCTTTAAGGTCTATACGAGTTTTGGCCAATTTCGGGTTTCCAATCAAGTCTAGGTCCAAATTTTGTTTTAGGTGTAAGAATTGGACCCAATGGGGTCTACATGGACCAAAAGCTAGCCAAAAATCAAAACCAATGATTCTAAATGGACCAAAAGCTAGCCAAAAATCAAACCCAATGATTCTAAATGGACCAAAAGCTAGCCAAAAATCAAACCCAATGATTCTACAAGGACTTGAACCCGACCTTAGAATCAAACCCAACAGGTTTTAAGGGGTTTTTTTTTTATATAAGTTTTTAATTCTTAGGGTTAGTTAGGGGCTAGGGTTTTTTTATTTTAAAATTTTAGAAAAATCCAGAAAAATCCCCAGATTTTTTATACATGGTTCAAGTAGGTAGCAAAAAGATAATGGATGTTCAATTTTTTCCTTTCATATTTCATTAATAGCCAAATTTGGCCATTTATTTGAATTGAAACCCTAGTTGGTTTTCTGTCAAAATTGGAAATAAGTTTCCACCTTTGGTCCCAAAAATGTTAAGTTAATTGTGGCAAATTATCCAATTAGTCATTTGAAGAGGGCCTGATTTGATGCGGGTAAGTTATATATCGAAAACAGTTGGATCAAAGAACCGTCGGTTCTGTGTATTTCAAAACCCTCTCCCCCCCCCCACCCTTTCAAAGAACCGCCAGTTCTCATGAAAGAACCGCTGGTTCTTTCTCGCTCTCTTTCCAGGTTCTTAGACTTTTAAAATTGGTTTCTGGGTTGGTTTTTGGGGCGGGCGGGTACCATGAAAATGGGAACTGCCGATGATATACCCCTATATATATATATCCAATTTGATAACCGAGAAAGAACCGCCCAACACTGGTAGATTCCGCATGCATTTTGGCTAGCATTTCATGAGTCCTAGTCCAAATCCCAAATGCAATCCAAAATGCATTTGGGAACCATGTCAAGGCTATCGAGGAATTTTTGGGGGTGGGAAAAAAAACAATTAAGTCACCATATTTTATGGAAATTTTTCTTCTAAAGTCCCCAAGGTTTATAAAGTACATTCCTATTAAAAAATTAAATTTAAATAAAAAACCCCTAATCACATAATAACAAGGAACTCGTAAACATCTTTTTCATGTCATGAGCTTCAGGAATTTTATATTATTATTTTTTATTAAAAATGTCGAGAAATTCCACGTGCATTTCATGGGTCAAGTGGTTCAAACAATCACAATGGATGGGATGAAAGTTTTTCATTTTTGGATGAAATTTCACCAAAAACCAACCCAAAGACAAGGTGGGAATGACCTCTACAAATGAACAAAAAATTAAAAATTTTGTTGTTTTCAACAAATAGATTTTTTGAAAAAGTGTTGTTGCTAGTTTGCTCACTTTGACAATGGCAAGTGTCACAAAAGGAGAAAACCTAAAGTGTCAACTTGTCAAATGTTCATGAATGTAAGGGGGAGGTTGTGTGAAGTAATCGTGACTACAAAGGAGTCATTCACCTAAAAGGTGATGTCCATGGCCATTTGGTCACTCCATTTTGATGTCATCATAGCCATTAGATTTGCTACAAAGTGTAACATCTTACGAGTGGAGTTTGTCAAGATCAAACATTTGATATGGGAATGCTCACCACTTAAAACTATTTGGGCCCATTCATGGTTGAGGTTCCAAAAAGAAAAGCAAACATTTGATAAGGGAATGCTCACCACTTAAAACTATTTGGGCCCATTCATGGTTGAGGTTCCAAAAAGAAAAGCAAACATTTGATAAGGGAATGCTCACCACTTAAAATCATTTGGGCCCATTCATGGTTGAGGTTTCAAAAAGAAAAGCAAACATTTGACAAGGGAATGCTCACCACTTAAAACCATTTGGGCCCATTCATGGTTGAGGTTTCAAAAAGAAAAGCAAACATTTGATAAGGGAATGCTCACCACTTAAAACCATTTGGGCCCATTCATGGTTGAGGTTTCAAAAAGAAAAGCAAAAGAGAACTCCAAGATGTTTTGAGGTTACTTTTTACAAATAATATTAAAATGGAACGAATTTGAGTGAGAAAAATAAAATAATTCAATTTATAAAATAATTCATGTGGTGGTGGTGATTTTTCACATATGCACAAAATTGTGCATCAATATTTTGATTTACAAGTTTAAATGTAAAAAATGTCAAAATGAACTTCTATGAGCCAAACATGTTTTGTTTATGATTATTTTGTACACATGTGATTTGCACCTTGAGCTAGAAAGTTTGAACCTAATGAATATAAACAACTAGCCACATGGTTGAAAAATTATTCTTTTTCGATTTTTTTCCCTTGCAACCTTTTGGTTCAAAATTTCAAGCTAATGATTTTATTTTTTTTAATCAAGTTCACCCAATGAACATGTACTTGCATAGGGGTGCAGTTTTGCAAAAATGTACCAAAGTGGCTGAAACCATTGTTTAATTTTGTGTATTTAACATTTTAGAAAAAATACAAATGAATTTTTTTTTATACAATGTTATTTTCAATATATTGATACACATATTTTGAAAAATTGAAATCAATATAATCAATAAAAAAAATCTAAATGAATTTAAAAAGCAATTGTAACCATTTTTTACAATGTAAAAAAATTCATATTTAGTTATTTTTGGAAAAAAATTAATATATATATTTTTTCTTTTTTGACAAAGTTTTAATATAAACCTTAACATAATAATACAATAACACTTCAAAGATTTTAAAAAGGTGTCAAAGCTTTTCTAGTTTTTATTATTGAGTTTCTTGGCATCTTAGTCTATTTCAAATCAAGATTCCAAGTAATGTATCCAGGTTCCTTTTCAATTTGACTTGGGATATACATTTTTTGTGTTTTTCTTTGTGTTGTTTTTGTATGTAGACTTGTTTTCAAGTTCCAAGTTCATTGGGTTGCTCTCTTGCTCAAAATTTAGTGTGTCATGGCCCTAGTAAAGCTTCCATTGAACTTTAGGTACAAGGCCTTCTTTGGTTAATGGGTTCTTACTTTGCGCCCTAAATTTTTTTGCCCTTTGAGTTTTTTCCCCTTCAATATTTCCCCCTTAAAGGATTCCATGCATAGTCTATTAATCATAACATTACATTGTCAAGCAATATAGTTACTACAAATGTTATAAATTTGGAGTAAGAGCATGAACTCCTAAAGTCCTTTGTTAAAAAACAAAAATATGAACTCATTGATCAAAAGTTCCAAGGTTTTGGGGTCGCATGATTGTCATGGGCAGAGTCTATGATCAACAAAGATGATTTGGTGACATAGTTGATGTGTAAAAATTGTTCCAAATTGAGAATAAAATTTTTTTATTGATCCCCAAACTTGATTATTTGTTGAAGCATGCAAGGATGACAAAAACCACTTTTATTATGTCAAAGGTGAAAACTAAAGAGTTCCATTAGAACAACAAGCATGCACATGTAAAAAACAAGGTTCTATTTGCCAAAATTACTCCAATGATTCTATTTTCCAACTTGTCAATCAAGATTTGGTGTCCAATTTAGACTAAATTTGTTCAATTTATTGTCATTTTGTACTTGCTAGCCCAATGTGATTGACCCATGATGAATTTTGAAAATATGAGGTCTCTTCTTGATTTTATTAAACATCAAGCACTACCCAAAGAATCAATGTTGTGTCGATAATGTAAGTTGGGGTATGGTTGAAGCTTTCCATACCATCTTCATGCAAGCTACCAAGCTTGCATTAGATAAGGCTAATGCATTTGTTTTGTTTTGTGATGAGGTCATTTTAGTTGAAAACAAATTTTTGTTGTCAATTTATGTGCATACACTATTCAAAAATTAAACATTTAGCTCCCCATGTTGCTATCCCTAGATATGTAATGGATGGATATGATGAAATTAACTTGATTATAATTAGTATGCAAGTTTAAATTATTATCTATGGAGGTATTTTGAATTGGGTGCAAGTAAGGTAAAGTAGATTGTGCATTGCTTTGTGTCAAAAAAATTATAAATAAGCATGAACTTTTTTTAATGTATTGAAAGTAGAATTTTTTAAATTCTTGTACTTGCACAAGATGTTAAATTTTACAAAATGGGCTACATGTAGATGAAATATTGATTTTTTTTAAAATTTAAATTACTAAGGCCTTAAAAGATATTTATGTATTATCATATTATGCATGTTATAATTATAATATATCAAATTTTAAATTGACCCAATTAGTTTCAAACATATTTCCAACCTACTTTAATGATACCAAAGTTGTTCAAACTTTGTATCCAACTTCCCATAAACTAAATGCAATACTTATGTTCTCATATTTCTACTTCAAAACATTTTGAATCTATTTTCTTGTGTCCACATAAAAAAAAAATTCATTTTTAAATTGGATTTTTGGCAGATTATTTTTTTGGTTTACTTTACCTTGCCAATAACCAAATTTGATGTCATTTTGTGTTGATGGGGTTAATGTATTTCAAGGTTGCCTTTGTCACGGGCATGAAAACTACCAACATGGATGAGAAAAGGATAGGTTTAAGTTTAAATCCAAAAAATGAAACAAATGAACAAATACAAAAACTAAAAAAATAAAACAAAAACCACGAAATGTGTAAAACCAAAGTATAAACAAATTTTTATTGCAATGAAATAAACAAACGTAAACACAAAAAAAATAGCAAAGTTATAAAATAAGATCATACCTTAAACTAATGTTGAATAGATTGAAAGTAATGAGGGGTCCTACCTCTATTTATACCCCTTTAGTGACGTAATTCAAGGAAGCTTCCATGTGCCCATTGATCAAAAAAAATTCTTAAAAAAACTTCCTAACTACAAATGAATTACGAATCAATAAAGATTTAATTAAGAGTGAATTAAAAATTACCTAAAAGTGAACTAATATTTAATTATGATTTAATTACAAGTTAACTGAGACTAAAGTAAAAGTAGATCACAAATTAATTTAAACTAAACTATGAATTAATTAAAGTGAACTCAAAGTTAATCAAAAGTGAATTGAGAGTTTATTAACAATGAATTAAAAGTAAACTAAGAATGAGTTAAAAATTAACTATGAATCATGGATGAACATCCATATGAATGAACTCCATTCATTATGTGAAAATGGTGTATGTGATAGCTTCATGGTGTTATTGTCGAAATTTCATTTCAATTTCCTCCACTCACAATTGGTGTTCATTATATGGTGCTTAGAAAAAATCTAATTATTTAAACCTTCTTTGCATTACATGTGGTCAATCACCTTGAAATAATCATGCAATTGTTTTATAAATATTTTTTTGACTTTCCAAAATGATATTTGAAATTGTTTAAACTTGGGGAAGTCGTGGAAATAAAAAATTTGAAGATCTTGAACACTGTCAATATTTGTTGGATTTCTATGTTGAACTCATTCATATAGGTGATGTAAAAGTATTATACATTATTACTGAAAGTGTCATCAAACAACCTTACAATCCAAGTTACTACATTCAACTTGGAAAATATAGTTGATGTCAACACTCTCTTAAGCCTTGATTAAATGTCCTTTTAAACACAATGAAAAAATTGATTAAATTTGTATGAACTTGGGATGTTTCTATCATTGATTTCGTGCAGGCAATCAAAATTGACCCATGCATAGTTACATGAAATGTTTCTAGGTCCTTTTATTCCTTTCAGATCTAATTCATTCCTACCTTTCAAATTTCATGCAAGTTTGCATGAGACAATTTTGATGTGATGGATTTCAAATCTCTATAGTGAAATTGATCAACATTTGAATGCCAAACAAATCAAATCGAGCAAAAACTTAAGATTTTAAACTAAAAATGAAATGTTAATTGACTGTAGGCTTTTAAAACCAAGTTATGGAAGTTGTCAAGATTTAATGTTCAAAGGCAACCTTAAAATTAGTGGCTAAAGTTGCACATGCAATTTACACAACATGGGGTGAATGAGTTTCAAGGTATTATGTATTTTCAAATTACTATTTGTTTGAAAAATATAAGGAATCAATCAACACCCATTCAAAGGGTGGGAAGGTTTTATTTTGTACCTCAAAGAAGATGGGGTTGTTAAACAAATGGTTATTAAAGTGTTGTGTGCATCTATTATAGAAGTGCAAACATCCAAGTTTAAGATGACAATGATAAGTAGCACAAAAGTTGCCTTGGGACCTTTTGATATTATCAATCCTTTGATCAAAATGTGAAAAATTATCACTAATGTTACCATCCTATTTTGTAATGCTATGGAATATGTGAAACTAGTAAAAATTGCCATGATTCAAATGTTAAGTTCAATGGAGGCATTACAAGGAATTTTCATATTAACGACTAATTTTTCCAACTATTTTTCAATCATAAATGCCACATAAAAATTTAAATTGCAAAAAAAATAAAATGTGGCATTAGGCTGCAATGAAAGTCGCACAAAGATGCAACTTACATCAACATTTCATCCATCCAAACTAGTTTATGTGGCATTATTGTTTTGCAATTGTTTTTATGACGAAGCATTGCAGTTGCAATATTTACATAAATATTAAAAATAAAATTAGATATAATTTCATTAATTTCAATTTATAAGTTGTTGACACATGCCATTACTTAGGCTAGGATAAAAGATTAGTTTAAACTTATTAAGTAGGAAACCTAATTTACTTAGTAGGCTATGTAGGTTTAGGGTGTAGGTTTAAGATTTAGCCAAATATAGCTAAAAACCAGAAATAGAGTACAAATCCTTTAATCATCTTTCTATATTTTTTTGGGGTCACTCAATGAAAACAAAATACACTAATCTGGCGATTTATTTATTACCTTTATGGGTTCTCTTACTTCTGGCGACTGAAAAACCACCAAAATCGCTTTTTTTTTTAATTTTGATTTTGAATTACTCTTTTTGGCGAAATTTACACACTCAAAATATTTTGAATGGCTACGATTGGTGGCCTGAATCTTGGACAGAACTCTGGGGATTGATTTGATCAGAAATGGATCTCTGACACTAATTCATGCTTTTTTGGGCCCAATAGCACTAGGTGTTTTTTTGGACAATTTTTTTATTGTAGCCAAAAGTGGCAATTATCCACAGGAAGATTTAGCCAAATTTGGCTATAAGCTAAATATTAAAGTAAATTCTCTTAAACCTCTTTCTATTTTCTTCCCTGCTCTATTTGAACCATGTGTAGAAAATTCGTGACTTTTAAAAAAAATTTGATGAATTTTAGCTTTTGAAAAATCTCCAAAAGCACATGATTTTAGCACTTTTTATTTTTAATATAGATTATTGGCTATGTATATCCACCCAAAAAAAGGGCTGAGTAGCCATGTTTTGAAAAAAAAAAAATCAATTTTGTATTGTAGCCAACATGGGGATGATCCACAAGAATATTTGGTTACAAGCTAAATATTAAAGTAAACTTTCTTAAACAGCAGGCTTCTACATTTTTTTTTGGCTACCTACTTTAACCATGGATAGAAAATTGGCGAATTTTCTTCAATTTTTTGTTGAATTGTGGCTTTCAAAAAGCTCAAAAAAGCACATTATTTAAGCACTATTAATTTTTTTAAGTATAGTTTTTTGGGGGCTATATAAATATATCTAGATATCCGAAAAACCAGGCTGCAAGTCAGTAGCTAACTTGAGGGCCCTAATTTCAGTTGCATGATTTGTGCTTGTGATTGGCGTGTAGGTCATGTAAACCCACAAATAACTGGGTTAGTTAGTTTTGACAGCCAATGGCAAAGTTGGTGATGAAATCAGAGCCTAAAGGATGGATGACTGGAACCAGCACAAGAAGAACCAGATCATGGAACTAGCCTTTTGCTTACATCCAGAATGTGGGAAAATATTTTTCAACAAAGGTTTTTTAGGCAAGCAAGTTGATTTAATTTTAAAAAAAGAAAAGTTGACAAGTGGTTTTGAATTTTATAGTTTAATATTAATTTTAATTAATTGTTGAAGCAATTAGTTTGGACTAGTGGCGTGAAGGTATCCAGGGTTCAGGTTCTTGTGACCTGGGCCCGAGTTATTACCCTTTTGTTGGAACCAGCACAAGAACCAGATTATGAAACTAACCTTTTGCTACATACAGAATAAAGTTATCTGTCAAGTCATGCGATTAGGGGGCGAAAACGGCCAGTTTCAGCAAATAAGGCATCGAATGTTTAACTGGGAATGAAATTTTACAAAACGAAATAACTGGGATCCAAACTACTTTTCTGAGCGCCTCCACTGCTGGTACGTATATTTTCACTGGTCCTACCTGTACAACAACCATAATTACTCTGGAACCTCGTGCATTAAATGCTGTATGTCAGCATTTCATATTGAGATTTAATAAAATTTCCTTACTTTGCGGATACCACTCAAAGTGAGAATAGGGGGTGAAAGAGAGGGTGATTTGATGGATAACTTTAGCAGTTGGAGGTAACCTTAATAGGTAAGGTGTTCTTAGGAAGTGCTATTAGTCCAGGCCAAGAATAGTGGCAGCCAATTTTAAGAATAGAATTTCCATGCAACCGATGACAAGTGGTGTCGTGGAGCGAAGGGAAGAAGCTTGCATTTCAAGTTTCAAAATGCTCATCCTTTCTATTTCTTCTTCTTTGTATTGGATATTGTTTAGAAACTTACATACCAGCCTGGTATTGCTATTGGATCCTTTTTAAAACTTTCATACCAACCTGGTCTTGGTACTACAGAAGTAGGCTGATGATTTTTGGCTACTGTGATCATATATATCATCATGTATATAAGTCCAAAACTCCAAATGTCCAAACCCGTGTTGTGCAGTTCTTCTTCCTATTGAAGAGGAACTTGGTTTTGATAACTAATTAAAATTAATATGTACCTGTAAATTTCAACCTACTTGTCAACTTTTTAAAAATAAAAAAATAAAAATCAACTTGCTTGCTAAAAAAAACCATGTGTTGAAAAATGTAAACAAAAAGGTTAGTTTTATGATCTGGTCCTTGTGTTGGTTCCAACAAAAGGGTGATCCAAGTCACAGGAACCTGAACCTTGGATACCTTCACACCATTAGTCCAAACTAATTGCTTCAGCAATTAATTAAAATTAAATAATAAACTATAAAATTCAAAACTAACTTGTCAACTTTTCTTTTAAAAAAAAAAAAAATCAACTTGCTTGCCTAATAAACCTTTGTTGAAAAATAAAATATTTTTCCACATTCTGGATGTAAGCAAATGGCTAGTTCCATGATCTGGTTCTTCTTGTGCTGGTTCCAATCATCCCTCCTCTAGGCTCTGATCTCCTCACCAACTTTGCCATTGGCTCTCAGAACCAACTAACCCAGCTATTTGTGGGTTTACATGACCTACACGCCAATCACAAGCACAAATCATGCAACTAACATTAGAAGGACCTAAAATTAGCTACTCACTTGCAGCCTGGTTTTTTGGATGGCTATATATATAGCCCCAAAAAACTATACTTAAAACTTTATTAGTGCTAAAATCATGTGTTTTTTTGAGATTTTCAAAAGCCACAATTCAGCAAAAAATTGAAGAAAATTCGCCAATTTTCTATCCATGGTTAAAGTAGGTAGCCAAAAAAATATAGAAGCCTACTGTTTAAGAAAGTTTACTTTAATATTTAGCTTGTAACCAAATATCCTTGTGTATCATCCCCATGTTGGCTATAATACAAAATTGATTTTTAAAAAAAAAACATGGCTACTCAGCCTCTTTTGTTTTTGGCTGGCTACGTATAGCCAATAAGCTATATTAAAAATAAAAAGTGCTAAAATCAGGTGCTTTTGGAGATTTTCCAAAAGCTAGAATTCAACAAAAATCTTTTAAAAATTCTATACATGGTTCAAAAAGAGCAGGAAAAAATATAGAAAGAGTTTTAAGAGAATTTACTTTAATATTTAGCTTATAGCCAGATTTGGCTAAATCTTCCTGTGGATAATCGCCACTTTTTGCTACAATAAAAAGAATTGTCCAAACAAACACCGAGTGCTACTGGGCCCAAGAAAGCACGGATTAGTGTCAGAGATCCAGTTCTGATCAAATCAATCCCCAGAGTTCGGTCCAAGATTCAGGCCACCAATCGTAGTAGCCATTTTAAATATTTGTACTGCCGAAATTTCGCCAAAAAGAGTAACTAATTTTTATTTTCTTAAAAGAAGCGATTTTGGTGGTTTTCAATCGCCAGAAGTAAGAGAACCCATAGAGGTAAACAAATCGCCAGATTCGTGTATTTTGTTTTCATTGAGTAACCCAAAGAATATACAGAAAGATGATAAAAAGATTTGTACTCTACTTCTGGTTTTTAGCCATATTTGGCTAAATCTTCCTAGGGATGATCGCCACATTAACAAAAAATCTTTTCAAAAAAAGACACTGATTTGGCGTAACCCCGTGGCCGCCACAGCATTGTCGGCAATTCCATTCTCCGGGGTCCCAGCGGCGCCTCCAGTTCCGGTTGATTCCGCCGCGTAATCTTACTGGACCCATTAATTCCCTTCCCTTCCTGTTCTGTCGGGACTCTTGGAGGGAATTTCGGAATTTGTCTTATTCTACTACACAAGTCTACTTCAACCAAGTTGGTTAGTTTAGACTTGATGTTGAGTTAAAGGATACCCTAGCTACATACATGCTACTGATGTTTGGCACAAAATAATTCATTAGAGGGCTACCCGGAAAAAAGAGAAAATTTTATTCATATTTGTCAAAATGATCAAGAACATAAAGTATTTATTTATTTATTTATTTATTTATTGATTTTCCTTCCAGTTTTTTTTTTTTTTTTTTTTTTTTTTTTTTTTTTTTTTTTAAATTTTTTTTTTTTTTTTTTTTTTTTTTTTTT
>Ga0116229_10006443_pt1 | contig 18880 bp, 19 predicted proteins | sample S1TSphgellanicum_3_FD_87313 | JGI IMG/M metagenome (GOLD analysis project Ga0116229, IMG submission 87313) | Host-associated microbial communities from peat moss isolated from Minnesota, USA - S1T2_Fc - Sphagnum magellanicum MG | ecosystem: Host-associated > Plants > Peat moss > Unclassified... | reverse complement strand
GCCACGTTTAACAACACGATCGTGTCGATCACCGACATGACGGGCGCGGTCATCGGCTGGTCGTCGGCGGGCAAGTGCGGTTTCCGCGGCTCGAAGAAGTCGACGGCATACGTTGCCCAGGTCGTGGCGCAGGATGCGTCGCGTCAGGCGATGGGCCACGGCCTGAAGGAAGTTTCCGTCCGCGTGAAGGGTCCCGGCACGGGCCGTGAGTCCGCGATCCGCGCGCTCCAAGCCATCGGCCTTGAGGTGACCAGCATCACCGACGTCACCCCCACGCCGCACAACGGCTGCCGCCCGCGCAAGCAGCGCCGCGTTTAATCCCCTACTGATACTCTCATGGCTCGTTATACCGGACCCCGCACCAAGAAAAGCCGCCGCTACGGCGTTCCCCTCTTCGGCCCCCACAAGGCGCTCGAACGCCGCAATTATCCGCCCGGCATGCATGGCGACAAGGGCCGCCGCAAGCAGTCCGAATACGCGACCGCGCTGGGCGAGAAGCAGAAGCTCCGCCTGATGTACGGCCTGCTCGAGAAGCAGTTCCGCCGCTATTACGAGATCGCGCTCCAGCGCCGTGGTATCACCGGCGAGACGCTGCTGCAGCTCCTCGAGACGCGCCTGGATAACGTTGTTTTCCGCCTCGGTTTCGCCAACTCGCGCCGCGCGGCGCGGCAGATGGTCAACCACGGCCACATCGCGGTCAACGGCAAGCGCGTGACCATCGCCAGCTACAACACGAAGGTCGGCGAAGTCATCACGGTGCGTGAGAACGCCCGCTCGCGCCAGCTCGGCACGCGCGGCCTGGCCGCCACGCAGATCGCGGCGGTGCCGGATTGGCTCGTGCAGGACAAGGAAAATTTCAAGGGTGAAGTGAAGCGGATTCCCACCCGCGAGGAGATCGCGCCGATCGTCAACGAGCAGTTGATCATCGAGCTTTACTCGCGCTAATCGGATTTCGCGGTCCCGCCGGTGCGGGATCGCCTGACTCCAACCCGGCCGGCGATGCGGGCGGGAGCAGCACATCAATCATCGCCATTGGTTGTCGGTCCGGTCCGTTGCGATGGCATGTCGCGGAGGATTCGGGTAACCCAGCCAGAAGGAAAAGATAATGCCTATTCGTCTCGGTCGGTTTGAAATGCCCAATCGTCTTACCAAAGACGAGGCGGTCTCCAAGGGCAACTACGCGAAGTTCGTCGCGGAGCCCTTTGAAGCCGGTTACGGCCACACCCTCGGCAACTCGCTGCGCCGCGTGCTGCTCTCCTCACTGGAAGGCGCGTCCATCGCCAGCATCAAGCTCGAGGGCGCGGTCCATGAATTCGGCACCCTGCCCGGCGTCACGGAAGACGTGACCGACATCGTGCTCAACCTCAAGAAGGTCCTCTTCAAGCTCCCCAACCGCGAGCCGCGCATCCTCTTCCTCAACGTCACGAAGGAAGGCCCGGTCACGGCCGGCGACATCAAGCTCGACGCCGGCGTCGAGGTGCTCAATCCCGACCAGGTCATCGCCACGCTCGACAAGAAGCAGCGCTTCGAGGCGGAGCTGGAAGTGAAAGTCGGCCGCGGCTATTGCAGCGCGGAGTACAACAAGCACCCCGAGCAGTCCATCGGCGTCATCGCCATCGACTCGCTCTTCTCGCCCGTGCGCAAGGTGAAGTACTCGGTGGAGAACACCCGCGTCGGCCAGCGCACCGATTACGACAAGCTCCTGCTCGAACTCTGGACCGATGGCCGCCTGACGCCCGATGAGGCGCTCCTGCAGGCCAGCGCGATCCTGCGCCATCACCTCGACCTCTTCGCCGACTTCGACAAGGAGACGATCGAGTTCGAGGAGAGCCAGCCGCAGGTCAGCCAGGAAAACTCGAAGCTCAAGAAGCTGCTCAACATGAGCGTAAACGAGATCGAACTCTCCGTGCGCGCCGCGAACTGCCTGAACAATGCGAACATCACCACGGTCGGCCAACTGGCCATGAAGACCGAGGCGGAAATGCTGAAGTATCGCAACTTCGGCAAGAAGTCGCTCAACGAAATCAAGGACAAGCTCCAGAACCTCGGCCTCAGCCTCGGCATGAAGCTCGAGCCCGGACTGGTCGAGTTGCCGGCGAACGGCGACGGAAAGGTCGAGTAATCCCATGCGTCACCAGAAAAATACCCGTAAGTTTGGCCGCACCTCGCAGCATCGCGATTTGATGCTGGCGAATCTCGTGGCGAGCCTGATCATCCACAAGCGGATCAAGACGACCCTGGCCAAGGCCAAGGCCGCCCGCCCGCTGGCGGAAAAGCTCGTCACGCTCGGCAAGAGCGGCACGCTGCACGACCGCCGCCTGGCCATCGCCAAGATCGGCCAGAAGGACGCCGTCGCGACGCTCTTCAAGAGCATCGCGCCGAGCTTCAAGGACCGGAAGGGCGGCTACACGCGCATCATCAAGCTCGGGCCGCGCAACTCCGACTCGGCCAAGGTCGCCCTCCTCGAGTGGGTCGACTTCGTCGTCGAGGAAGAGAAGACGCCCGCCGCCACCCCGGCCAAGGCCGACAAGCCGGCGAAGAGCGAGAAGGCCGAAGCGGCCGACAAACCCGCCAAGGCGGAGAAGGCTGAGAAGCCGAAGAAGGAAAAGAAGACCGAGGAGAAGGAGTAGTCCCCTCCCCGCATTTCGATTCGCAAAAAAGGCGATCCCGCAAGGGATCGCCTTTTTTCGTGGGCGTGCAGGCTTGGCCGTTTCCCACGGCAATTTAAAGAAGGGTGCCCATGTCCCGGCAGCCCGGACAACTTGTTGTCCGGGTGCGCGCAGCGCACAAGAAGCAGCCCGTGGGCTTCGCACTTTTTCGGCTGCTTCTTGTGCCCCGGCCGAAGTTTCGGTCGAGGCACCCCGACAACAAGTTGTCGGGGCTACCCCTAATATGGGCACACTATTTTAACATTCGAGCCGACGCATCTGGGTAGCCCGCGACCTCCGGGCGCGGGGATCGAGGGGTGATCGCAGCCGCGACGCGGTATCGCACAGTCAACGAGCCCGTCGCCCGGAGGTCGACGGCTACCTTCGGAGCCTTTTGCTAAGCGAGTGAAGATCAAAAGGAACTGCTCCGGGTAACGTCGTTCTGGGCGCAAATGCGACCAGATTTGCGACTGCTTTGTCGATTCGGTCTGATTCAGCTAAATGACGCTGACTCTGCCGCAATTCGCAAATGACGATCATCACAACGTGCCAGCAGCACGGAGGATGACCGCGCACCACGACAAGAAAGCGTTTTGAAGCCCAACCGCCCCTTAAAAGCAAAGCCCGGGGGCGGTTGGGAAGCAAAACGCGCACGGATCACGCCATGTAACGATGACGAATGACGGCGAACAATGGAGAATGATTACCACGCCTGGATGCCCGACCGAACTCGTTCGGGGTGGCGTGTCGTTTTTTCTATACCCTGATCCTTCAGTCTTGGGTGTACAAAGCATGAGCAACTATCATGATGACTTCTGAAGGCGCAAAGTACATGTCGATGGATTTTCTTGCTCTCACGATAGGCTGCTAACAATCTATTTGTGTGAGTCGTGACTCTCGGCTGAATCTAAGCAATGCGACTATAATTTTCGTCGCTGTAGTGTCAGCACTGTTTTTGGATTCCTGCGGTAAACCGAAAGCATCAAGCAGACGAGGGCCTATCGACCCCAATGACCAGACTGTCGCAATATTCGGATTCGATCAGGGGCAGCAGGTAATCTCCTCCGGTAAACTTCACTCTTACGTCTTCGCAAAGCTTTGCAATGGCGACTATCCAGAGGTCTCGCCATCTGGGCGATTTGTGGCGTACAACCCTACCCGAAATAGAAACCCCGCAATTCAGCCTGTTGAAGTGTTCGATATCAGCACTGGAAAAACGTTGTCCTTCGCCTCTATACCAACCGACCTACTTCCTAATCCAAGCTCGTTCTGGTCCAAAGATGAACGAAAACTCGCGTTCAAGGTTCATGATTTCAATGGCAACCGTGACACTTGCGTCGTGGACATCGTCGACGGATCTTTTTGGCGAGGGAGCGAGGCAGAATTCGCTGCACGTTTCGGCGACGTATTCGGTCCAATAGAATTGAATTCACGACACTCCGCAGAAGGAAGATTGACGGTCGAAAACTATGGCCATGTAGGAGCCCTTTATTTCCATCCCGATAATGGTACGCCAATACGACTAACGCCTGAAAACATGGGAGTACCCTTCACACCGCTATGGCTAGAACGAACACGGGAAGCGCTGTTCGTAGGCGTTTTTACTCGGCCACCTTATTCTGACGAGGATGTCTCACCAGGGACGGTCTACCTAATCAAGCCCGAAGCAGAAGATTGGGCGCATGCATCAAAAGAGGATTGGGAAGATGCAACGGTCGCTCCAGGTGAGCAGGTGTCGTCCTCCAAGTAATAGGATCGAGTCTCGAAAGCTTGGGTACATCACTGCGACCAAATTTGCGCTCAGTGCGACCAGAAATGAGACCGTATCGGCGCTGCGAAGTTAAGTGGAATTTGGTTGAGTTCAGCTTGATTGCGAGGCGCTTCGAGCGGATAGTCGCGGCGTTCTAGAGTGTGCAGGTAGGCCGACGGCTACCACGGCGTGCGCTTGCCAGCGCACACTGAGAAGTCGAGGGGACCTCTCAGGATCATCTTATTTTCAAAGCGTGAACTTTCTTTTTGACACTTGTTACGGATTCGTTAATCTTAAGGCGCTAAACGATATTGTGTCGTACGCCATTTAGAGGAAACATGAAATCTGTCTCCAAAACTTACACTTGCAAAAACATGGGGGGAATCACTTTGAGCGGCCTGGTGGCGGCGGCTCTGACGCTGGCGGCGACTTCGCTGCAGGCGGCGGATGATATTTACGTCTCCGATCTTTATGGCAGCTCGGGGATTTCCGAATACACGCTTTCCGGGCATCGCGTCGCGAAGCCGTTGGTCTCGGACTCCGAGCTGAGCGATCCGTTCGGCCTGGCGATTTCGGGCAACACGCTGTACGTCGCCAACATGGGGTCGGACACGATTTCCACCTATAACGCCTCGACGGGCGCGTCGATCGATCCGTCGTTCATCAGCGGCGTGGGGCTGAACCAGCCGGCGAGCCTTCTGCTCAGCGGCGACACGCTTTTCGTGGCCAGTATCGGCGGCAGCGGGCCGAGCGACGCTTACCACGGCGCCATTTACGAGTTCAACGCCACGACCGGCGCGATGCTGGGCACCGGACCGCTGACCACGGGGCTGGATTACTCGGAGTACATGGCGCTTTCCGGCAATGATCTTTACGTCTCGACCTGGAATTCGGTGACGGAAATCAACGCGACGACCGGCGCCATCATCGGCGGCGGGCCGCTGCTGGAGACGGACAACGCGCGCGGCGTCGCCGTCCACGGCAACCATCTTTACGTCGTCGATTCCGTCGACGGCACGGTGACCGAGTACAACGCCACCACGGGCAAGGAAATCGGCAAGCCGCTGATCACGGGCCTCGATGACCCGCGCCAGATCGCCTACTACAAGGGCGACCTCTACGTTTCGGATGTGGGAAACAATACCATCGCCGAATTCAACGCGAAGACGGGCTGCGAAATCGGCACCGTCGTTTCCTGCACGGACAATCCCTACGATTTCCTCATCACCGATCCCGCCAATCCCGCGGCGGTGCCGGAGCCCTCGACATGGGCGATGCTGCTGGCCGGTGGCCTGATCCTCTTCGCGCGCCTGCGCCGGCGCTCGGCTCGTTCCGCAGGAACGAATGGAAGGTAGCCCGGCACTTCAAGTGCCGGGTTTTGGCGAAAAGGCGGCGCGTCCTGCAGGGACGCTTGAACGCATTCCAGCGGAGATCTCAGTCGTCCCTATAGGACTCTCGCCGTTTTGTTGGCGATACCGGCACTGAAGTGCCGGGCTACCTTCGCGACGTCCCTAAAGGGACTTTCGAAGGCGGCAGACTTTTGCAGGGGTCTCGGGTTGTCCGGGCTGAAGCATAAGGGGCTACCGTGATGCGTGCGGTTTCGGTGGCCTCTTGTGGGTCCGTTTCACTGCGCCACCCGGACAACGAGTTGTCCGGGCTATGCTCAAGCGGAGCACTTTTGTTCCGGTGAACGGTGCTTACCGCGCCGCGACGGCTTCGTCGGCGGCGCGGACGAAGCGGCCGGAGAGGAAATAGGAACCGACGACGAGCGCGAAGGCGATGGCCTGGGCGATGAGGGTTTCCCACGTTGGATAAACGGAGAACCAGACGCCGGCCCAATCGGGAATCCGGTCCTTGAGCGCGGCGATGGCGGAGGTGGGCAGCCAGTTGGCCTGCTGCATCTCGTAGGCTTCCTCGCCGACCATGACGAGGAGGACGACGCCGAGCAGGACGCCGGTGATGATGAGCATTTTCCGGTAGGGCATGCGCGTGTGCATGATGAAGGTGAGCACGGCGACGATGAGCGTGAGGACGAGGCCGAGCGCCGAGCCGTAGAGGACGATCCAGCCGCCGAGCTTCAGGTAGTAGCTTTGCAGGAAGAGCACGACCTCGAAGCCCTCGCGGTAGACGGAGGTGAGCCCAAGCAGAACCAGGCCCCAGAAGACGATGCCGGGCGAGCGGCCCTGCTCGGATGACTCGAGGATGCGCTTTTTCTGCCGGTTGTGCGCGGAGATCCAGCCGCCCCAGTAGACCTTGTGGAAAAACCAGTTCATGACGACGAGCAGCACGACGACGGCGAGCAGTCCGGTGCCCGCCTGCAGCGCGAGGTAGGAGACCTGGCCTTGGATTTCAAAGACAATGCCGCGGACGAGGAACCAGGTCGCCAATGTGGCCAGAAAGCCGGCGCTGGCCCCGACGAAGATGGGCTTGGCCATGCCGTCCTGCTTGCGGCTGAGGCCGGCGGTGATGGCGGCCAGCACGAGAATGCTCTCGAGGCCCTCGCGGAAAACGAGCACGGCGGTGTCCATGATCGCCGAAACGCGCGTGGTGTTGGCCACGGTGGGGTCGGGATTGCCGCTGGAGGTCACGCCCTGCCAGATGAGGATGGCGACGACGGGCAGCGCCAAAAGCGCCACGAGCACCCAAGCCCACGGATGGGACTTGGAAGGTGAAGCTGCGCGGATACTGTCTTGTACGGTGGGAGCGGCCATGGCCATGATTCAACATGGGGCCTGCCCCCAAATCGCGCTAGCGGCGGGTTGCTATTTCCTAGCGCAGGCTTGCGGTCAGATATGCTTGGAATCGGCCTCGTCCTTCACGGCATAGCCGGTGTCCTGGCGCTTGAAGTTGACTTCGTTCTTCTTCACGTAGGCGTTGAAGACGTCGTCGGCCGACATGCCGAGGACCTGGGCCATGGAGATGAGGAAGTGGAACAGGTCGACGACTTCGACGCGGGCGTTCTGCTGGTCGAATTTCTGGTACTTCGCCCACCACTTCCACGGGACGCTGTCGATGAGCTCGGCCATTTCCTGGCTCATGGCGCGGGAGTAGTTGAGGAGCCACTTGGTCTGCTCTTCCTCGGTCATGCCGGCGGTGTGCACGCCGATGCGCTCGTTGAGCGCCTGTTGCATGCGGAAAAGCTCTTCGAATTTGTCACTCATGACGGCGATTATTCCCAGCCTGCGGTTTTTTAACAGGAAAACATGCGCTTATGGAGACTTCTGCAAAAGTCATAAAACTCACGCTTTGTCATCCCGAGCGAAGTCGAGGGATCAGTTCCGTTCGATTTCCTCAGAGGCGACCGAACTGATCCTTCGACAGGCTCAGGATGACGGAATTCGTATTCGAGACCTTTTGCAGAGGTCTCTTATGGGGTAGCCCGCGCGCGCCGAGCGCGGGAGCCTTTCCGCAAAGCGGGAAGGCATTTCTGAAATCCGTCCCGCCAAGGCGGGACGGACCGGCGCTGGGCCAGCGCCGGCTACCTCGGAGGTGACAACTGCAAAAGCCGTGGCATGCTGTTAGGCCCTATGGAAGACGTCGTCATCATCGGCACCGGCTGCGCCGGGCTTACCGCCGCGATCTATACCGCGCGCGCGAATCTCGCGCCGCTGGTGCTTACCGGCACGCAGCCCGGCGGCCTGCTGACCACCACGAGCATCGTGGAGAATTTTCCGGGCTTTCCCGAGGGCGTGGACGGCTTCGAGCTGATGCAGCGCCTGCAGAAACAGGCGGAGCGTTTCGGCGCGCGGGTGAAGTTCGGCACGGTGGACAGCGTTGATTTCTCGGGCAAGCCGCTGAAGCTTGTCGTCGATGGCGACCCGGTGGAGACGCGGACGCTGATCATCGCCACGGGCTCGAGCCCGCGCCAGATTGGCCTCCCTTCCGAGACGGCGCTGGAGAAGCATGGCGTCACCTACTGCGCCACCTGCGACGGCGCGCTGCCGCAGTTCCGCAACCAGCCGCTCGTGGTGGTCGGCGGCGGCGACTCGGCCGTGGAGGAAGCGACCTACCTCACGCGCTTTGCCTCGAAAGTTTATCTTGTTCATCGCCGCGACAAGCTGCGCGCGAGCGCGATCATGGAAAACCGCGCGCTCAACCATCCGAAGCTGGAGATGGTGTGGAACAGTGTGGTCACGGAGGTGTTGGATGTCGCGGCGAAGAAGGTCACCGGCGTGCGGCTGAAGAACATCGTCACGGGCGCGACGAGCGAACTGGCCTGCGCGGGCCTGTTCGTCGCAATCGGGCACACGCCGAACGTGAAGGTTTTCGGCAATCAGATCGCGCTCGATGAGGCGGGCTACATCAAGCTGTACGGCGGCACGCGCACGAACGTGCCCGGGGTCTTCGCCGCCGGCGACGTGGCCGATTCGACCTACCGCCAGGCCATCACCGCCGCCGGGACGGGGTGCGCCGCGGCGATTGAGGCGGAGCGGTTTTTGGAGATGGCGGAAGAGGCGTGAATTAAGCGGGTGCGGATCGACTGAAGTGGTAGCCGTCGGCCTACCTACACACTCTAGAACGCCGCGACTATCCGACCGAACAGCCTCGCAATCAAGCTGAACTCGCAAGAACTCGGTTTTACTTGCGACTACTCATTCAGTCGCATTTCTGGTCGCAGTGGTCGCAAATTCGGTCGCAGTGCTGCTCGCCTTCGCGCGAGGAGGCATGTATAAAGAATTCGTGAGGGATGTTCTTTTCCTGCTCAGCCTCTTATTTCTCCTGGCGCCGTTAGACAGCTTCGGTTTTCCTGAGCCGCCTTCTCCCTCTGATGATAAGCTCGTGGAGCTTTCGGACTGTATTGTCATCGGGCACGCCAAGAACGATTCAATCGAAAAGCCGATTCTGGTCATCTCTGAAATACTGAAGGGCACTCCACCATCCAAAGAAATTCCAATCATAGTTCCCAATTGGATGGCTGTGGAAAAGGGCTCAGGCTGGGCGGCGCTGACAGGAGACCATGACCCTAATCCGGGAATCGTGATTGCAGAGCTGGGTTCGATGCCTCACCCAATTTGCGGAAACATTCTTCGCGACCACATTTGGTTCCTCCGGACAGATCCGAAAGGATACTCAAACGAGAAAGACGGCCACGTTCTAAGAATATGGGATCCGGCAGATGTTCAACCTGTGGAGCTGAAAGAGTATTTTGAAGCATTCCTTGCTCCGCATCCCGAAGATACTCTGAAACAATTAGCTGTCGGCGATTCGAGCTTGGCCCTCCGTTCTCAGACTTTTTTAAATCACGCCGATATACAGCGAATTCTCAAAGAGCCAGACGTGCAAATCCGCGCGAAACTCCTCTTAAAGTATTATCTTTTCACAGATGACAAAAAGCGACCACCCGATCAAGGCGAAGCAGCTTTGCAATTGTGGGAGAGTTGCGGCCAAACGGGGGCAGCTCTTTTACTACCTTATTTCAGTGACCCCAAGTACAAGGCAATGCAGTCCGACATTATGGGGCTTTGGGCAAACGCTCAATATCATGGCGGAATCCCGCTGCTCGTAGAGATGCTAGAGAAGGAAACCCGGTTTTGGCAAAATCAGACACCCGATCAACGTGATCTTTGGGTTGATATTCGGCCAGGTCACAGTCCGACCAACGAGCAGAATTCCAGTCGACTGCGCATTGAGATGATCCTTTTCGTTTTCCGGCAAGTCCCTGATCCGCGCGCGAAAGCAGAAGTTGAGAAGGTTTCTCCGATTTGGAAGCAAATGTTTCCAGGAGACGCAAGCAGGAGCTTAGGCCAAACGATCAACGAAGGCCTCATGCTGTAGTAGAAGATAATGCCATTGGGCAGGCCCGCAAAAAGTAGTTTACGTCAGCGTAGTAAACGCAGGACACGCCACCTCCAAGGTTTTGGAGTCGCAGGGAGTCATTTCCGTCAGGGCTGTCGTCATCAATCGTCTTCAGTCATCGTCAGCCGCCGTCATTCGCTACCAGGTAGTTTGAGCGCGATCTGCGTCTTCGGGTTATCAGTGATGGATGAATGCTCTCGAAACCGCCGCACGTAATTTTGTCGCTTCGCCAAAAGCGGGACGACTGCTGGAGCAACATCGCGCAACGGTGCTTACGCTCCGAGCCAAGAATGCGACCTTCTCACAGATTCAAGATTTCCTAGCGCAACACGGCGTAATGGTTTCGGAATCGAGCATTACTCGATGTTGTCGAGCGCATCGCGCCGAGGTTCAGCGCCTGCGGATTCAGCTCGAACAGGAAATTGATTTGCCATCGCCATCCGCTCCCGTCACGGCGCCAGCTACGTCATTGTTGACCCATGGCAGAAAAATGCGCGAACTCAGAGGGCCAGTTTAGGTTTTCATTGGCCATGCGGCAGCGCTTCGCTTCCAAACCGCCCCCGGCGGTGGCCTTTATGGGGCGGTTTGGCTTCGAAGCGCTGGGTGGTGCTGCGGCGTCTTTCTATGCCGCCGCCGTGAACTGCACCACGTTCTTCTGCTTTTGTGCCTCGTAGAATTCCAGCGGTAACGTCGCGACCGTGGCACCGCCAGCATAGGCGGCATGGATGGCCCTCGACTCATGGCCAAGATGGTTCATGGCCTCGCGCTCAGGCATGCCCGCCGCTCGCGCCCGTTGCGCCCAGGCGTAGCGATAGGAGTGCAGGCTGCGTCCTTCTATCCCCAGCATCCGGCAACGACGGCAGAACTCGCTGGAGCGAGTGTTCGAGTTCCATGCGTGAACGCTGGGGAACAGGTATCCCTCCTTCGGCAACTGGAGCAACAGCCGCCTAAGCGAAGGCCCGGTCCGCAGGAGGCTTTCACCACCGGACTCTTTGCCCGCGAGCTTACGGCGTCGAAAGCGAATCGTCTCGTTTTCGAGATCGACCTGATCGGCGTGCAAGCTGGCGATGTCCGTCTGTGCGCCGCCCGTTTCCCAGAGCATTTCATAGTAGAGCTTCCGCTCGAGATTGCATTCGCGGTCCACAATCCGGCGATGCTCCTCCTCGGTGATGGCCGTGAACTTCCGTTTCCTCACCTCGGGCCACGCTGCATCGGCCATCACAGGCATAAGCAGCCAGCCAAGATGCAGGGCGTAGTTGTGCAATCGACGCAGGTAATGATGCGCCGAGTTACCGGCCCGATCGTGCTCAAGGACGGCCAGCAAATGCGCCGCCTCTGTGTCCAGCAGCGTCAGTTCGCGCAGATGAGCGAAGGGGCGACTGCGAAAAGCCGTGGCCTTTCTTTTACGCGTCGATTCAACACCCGTGACCGAGTAATGCTCCATCACGTCCGCCCATGTCCGCGTGAGCAGTTCAGGCGACTTGGCCGAGAGGTAAGCCTTGGCCATGGTCCGATTGAGCTGCGGCTGCGCGGCTGCCTGGTTGCGAGCCGCGAGCAGTTGTTTGGCCTGCATGCGGTCCGAGGTGCCGAGGCTCTCGGAACGACCGGTGATTTTGTCTCTCGCGTAAAAGTTGCCACCCGCGCGGCGAAACATCCTGAATCTTTCCTGCATGATTTTGCTCCAATGCCTAGAGCATGCAGGATCAGGGCGGCGACCGTTCGGGAGCACTGGGAGAGTTTTAGCGGAGCAGCCGCCAACTTCTGCCAGAGTTACCAAACTGGTCGCAAATCTGGTCGCATTTGCGCCCAGAACGACGTTACCCGGAGCAGTTCCTTTTGATCTTCACTGGCTTATCAAAAGGCTCCGAAGGTAGCCGTCGGCCTCCGGGCGATGGCCTCGTGCGCTTTCGCAGACTCATGTGAGTGTTGCGTTTCATCACCTCGCCCCGTGCCCGGAGGTCACGGGCTACCACTAAGGTTGCGAAGGCTTTCTTGTCATGCGTCCGCGGCCTTTGGGTCGAACGTCACATAACCGCGACAAAAACGTAACGCGGATGATCTTGTTTTAACAGTTCCGCGAAGGGAATGTCATCGCGTCGTCACGACCCCATCTTTTCTCCTACGCGCATGAAAAAAATCCTCTGCTTAATGGCGGCCGCCTTCTTTCTGGTGGCTGGAAGTATAAATCACGCCTTCGGGCAAATCACCGCGCTTTATTTTTCGGGCGATCCCGGCTATGTCGCCGGCGGCGAGAATGAGACGCTATCGGCCAGCGACGGATTCGCCATGACGGCGGGCCGAAACGGTCAAGGCGGCGACTCGTTCACCGTCAATAACTACTCGACAGCGCCGTTTCAGCAACAAGTCGACTACTCAGTCGACTTTTCCTCGGCGACCGGCGTGCAGTTGTCCACGGGACTCTACTTGGACGCGACGCGGTATCCTTTCAACATTTCCTACAATCCCTACTCCGCCACCAACGGCTTGTCCTTCGATGGCAATGGGCGTGGCGACAATACGCTAACGGGCGAATTTATCGTCCTCGACGCCGAATACGACGACCTGGGAACGCTGACCTCATTTGCGGCGGATTTCATCCAGAACGACGAGGGGAACATTTACGATCAGGATTACGGTTCGATACGCTACAATTCCACCATTCCGTTGGATATCTATAATGGCGTTCCGCCGTCGCTGCCGGTCCCGGAACCGTCGGCTTGGATGCTGGGCGCGGTGGCAGCGGGCGCACTCCTCTTCCTCACGCGCTTGCGCGCGCCAGCGAATTAGTGGTCGTTACTTCCCGGGCGTCAGCGTGCCGGAGATGAGGCGGTCGAGGAAGGTGGGGTCGACGAGGTTCTTGGCGTAGAGCCAGATGACCAGTGCGATGACGAAGGAGATGACCTTAGCTTGCCAGTTGTTCAACAAGGGATTTCTCATCTTTGTTCTGGAGCAGGATGGTGATCAACTGGGAGCGAAGTTCGTCGGTGGTGAGCGGGCGGCGCAGCTCGCCGCCGTAGGCGAGCGAGAGGATGCCGGTTTCCTCGGAGAGGACAACGACGACGGCGTCGGTCTCGTCGCTGAGGCCGAGCGCGGCGCGGTGACGCAGGCCGAGCGTGCGCTGCAGGCCCTCGGTTTGCGTGAGCGGGAAGATGGCGGCGGCGACGGCGATGCGGTCGCGGCAGATGATCACGCCGCCGTCGTGCAGCGGGGTCTTGGGGAAGAAGATGGTCTCGATGAGGTCATCGGTGATCTGCGCGTCGATGACCGTGCCGGTTTCGCGCGCGGGCTCGTAGGTGATTTCGCGCTCGAAGGCGATGAGCGCGCCGTGGCCGTCCTGCTGCATTTGCTCGAGCGCGCGGATGACGACCTCGATGACCTCGGTGGTCTGGCGCCGGCCGCCAAGAAGCTGGCGGCTGCCGACCTCGGCGAAGACACGGCGCAGTTCCGGCTGGAAGATGATGACCAGCGCGGTGAAGAGGAACGCGGGCGTGGTGCGCAGCAGGGCCTGGATGACTTTCAGGTCGAGCGCGATGGCGAGCAGCGAAAGCGTGGCGAGCACGACGGCGAAGCCGGCGAGGACGCGCGCGCCGCGGGTGCCGCGAAAGAGCTTCCACATCCAGTAAATGCCGGCGGTGAGAATGCCGATCTCGATCCCGGATTGGATCAAGCCCCAAAGGATGGCAACGGTGTGCGAGTTCATGGACGTTCGACAGTATCGGCCCCCCGGGCGAAAGCATGCACCAGACGCGCGGCCTGGAAGGCGGAAGCCACATCATGCACCCGCCAGATCGCCGCACCCCGCGCCGTCGCCCACACATGGGCCATCCCGCTAGTTATCGGCAAGGAATCGGAACCGCCAAGCAATTTCAGGAAACTTTTTCGCGAAAGGCCCACCAGGATTGGACGACGCAGGGCCGCGAAAGTTTCAATATCGCGCAGGAGCGTCAAATTATGCGTGAGCGTCTTGCCGAAGCCGAAGCCGGGATCGCAGACGATCGATTCGAGCGCGATGCCGTTTTCCTCGGCGCGGGCGAGGAATTTTCCGAGGAAATCGAGGACGTCGCCGGTGACGTCGGCGTAGTGCGGCTCGATTTGCATCGTCGCGGGGCGGTCGAGCGCGTGCATGAGGACGTAGCCCGCGCCGTGCGTGGCCACGGTGGACCAGAGGCGCGGGTCCCACCGACCGGCGCTGACGTCGTTGACGACCTCGACGCCTTCCTGCAACGCGATGCGCGCCACGCCGCTTTTCCACGTGTCGATGGAGAGGGGAATTTTCACGCGGCCCTGCAACTTGCGCAGGACGGGCAGCACGCGTGCGAGCTCGACTTCCTCGCTGATCGTCTCCGCGCCGGGCCGGGTCGATTCGCCGCCGAGGTCGAGGAGGTCCGCGCCCTCGGCCTCGATCTCGAGCGCGCGGTCGAGCGCCCGGTCGGGATCGAGATAGCGGCCGCCGTCGGAGAAGGAGTCGGGCGTGACGTTGAGCACGCCGAGAATCAGCGGGCGGTCGCACCACTCCAACGTGCGGGCTTTGAGCTTCCAGGCGCGCGCGGGCATCGCTCCGTAAGGTGGCACCATCCGGGAGGTTTGGCTAGTTTGGCGTTAACCAAAACGGGAAGAATTGTCCCATGTAAAAATTGCCGTATCATATGTGTTGCGAAGATTTTCCATACCAGAGTGTAAATTCTCTTGCGTTGAACGCCGCTTATGAGTTAAAGGCTAGGGATGCCACGCTTTGTCGCCCTGCCCGCCGGGTTGGTTTTCCTGGCACTCGCCAATACGATTTTGCTGACGGGCTGCGGCATGGACGGCGGCTCGATCCACACCGCGCCGCTGCCGAGCGCCATGGTCAAGCTGACGCCGAATCCCCCGAAGATTTACATCGCGCCTTTCGACATCAACGGCGGCAAATGGCTGGTGGGCCGCGAGGGCGCGGAGCTGGTCAATTTCAAACAGGACTTCCAGACCAATTTTCAGCATCAACTCGAGAATCGCCTGATGAAGCTCGCGCCGACCGAGCAGCGCTGGGTGGACAATCTGCCGGAACACGGCTGGCTCGTCGCGGGCGAATTCGTCACCGTTTTCCAGGGCAGCCGCGCGGAGCGCACGCTCGTGGGCGGCGGTCTGGGCGAGACGACGCTGCAGACGAATGTTTACGTTTACGACCTGGATATCTCCAAGACGCAGTATGTCTTCGCTTTTCGCACCGGCGTGCCGGATGACACCAAGAACACCGGCGCGGGCAGCGGCTCCCTGCCGTCCGGCGTCGCCGCGCCCGAGCCAATCCTGACCGGCATGGGCCTCGGCTCGGGCCTCAAGCTGGACACGACGCGCACCTGCCGCGAGATCGCCAACGTCCTGGCGCCGTACGCGGCCGGGACGGTTAAGTAACGCGACGTCGCTGATGAGTAGCCCGCGACCTCCGGGCGCGGGGCTAAGCAATGTATTCGCACCCTCCATTCCGGCTCCGAAGAGTTCACGAGCCCCGTGCCCGGAGGTCACGGGCTACCACAATCCTCGCATATCTTCAGCTCAGCCATTAGCCTTACCCGATGTCCCTCCTGGCCATGTTCCACGCGGTTGATCTGCATCTGCTTTATCTGATCAACCAGACGTGGAGCCGTCCGTGGCTGGACCCGATCATGGCCCGCGTGAGTGACTTCAGCACGCCGGCCAAGTGCGCGCTGGCCGTGGCCGTCGGGGTCGCGCTGGCCTTCGGCGGATTTCGCGGACGGCTGCTCGTCGTGATGATGGCGGCGTGCCTGATCATCGGCGATGCGGGTATCGACTGGAGTTTCAAGCGGCTGGTCAATCGCCCACGCCCGAACGAGACCGAGCCGCACGTCCGCGTCCTGTCCGTACACGAAGTGACCGAGTCGGCGCCTCACCACGTCGCCATCGGGCGCTCGTTCACCTCCGGCCACGCCTGCAACAACGTCGCGCTGGCCATGGTCGGCTGCGCCATCTTCGGCTGGCGCGGTGCGTGGCTTTGGGCGTGGGCGGTGCTGGTGAGTTATTCGCGGATTTACGTCGGCGCGCATTATCCGAGCGACATTTTCGGTTCGTGGCTGGTGGCGCTGATCTATGCCTTCTTCATCATCAAGGGCGCCGAATGGCTCTGGCAAAAGATTGCGCCGGCAAAATGGCCAAAACTTTATGCCCTCCACCCGCGTTTATTTCCCTCGTGGGGACGCGTCTTGCGGGTGGGACGGCCCATGCCGTTGGTCAGTTAAGCTAACCGCCATGGATTCCTCCCCCCGCCCCGGCCACGTGTTCGCCTACCCCATGGAGCCGCGCCGGCCCCTTGCGTGGGTGACGTGGTCGATCATCGCCAGCACGGTGGGCATCTTCCTGCTTCAGTTGCTCGAGTTGCACCGCCATCACAACGATAGCGTCGGTGACGCGCTCGCTTTCAGCTCCATTGCGCTGCAGCACCATCGCTACTACACGCTGATCACCTACGCATGGGCCCACGCCGTCGACATCGACGGCAATCCGAGTTACTTCTGGCTGCACATCGTTTTCAACATGATTCCCCTGGCCTGCATTGGGCCGGCGCTGGAGGAAATCCTCGGCCACGGGCGTTACCTCGGCCTTTATCTTGGCGGGGCTGTTTTCTCGGTTCTCGTCTGGTACTTTTTCAATGCCGAAAGCGATGAATCGATCATTGGCGCGAGCGGCGCGGTCTTCGCCGTCATCGCGGGAATCGGCGTGGCCGTGCCCCGCGAGCGCGTTACCGTGCTGCTCCTGTATGTGCTGCCCGTGCGCATGAGCCTGAGTGCCGTGGCACTGACGGCCTGCGGCGTCGAAGTCGCGTTCATCGTCATGCAGTACATTCCCTTCCTTGCGCCGTATTCGATGCCGTATGTCGCCCACTCCGCGCATCTCGGTGGCGCGGCCTTTGGTGCTTTCTACACGTGGCTGATGATCGGTCGTTCGCGGTACTGACGCTGGCGCGTTGTCAAACGCCAAACTGCGGCTAAAGGTGAACTATGAGGTTATTCCGGCTCTCTGTCCTGCTCGTCCCTTTGCTTCTGGCCGCATGCGGCCTCAGCCCGCAGGAGCAGGCGGACTTGGCGGTGGTGCATAACAGTGGGGTGAATCCCGCCGTCTACGACAAGATGGTCCGCGGGATCGATCTGGATGTGGCCGACGTGGCCGACCTTCATCTCGCCGGCGTCGGCGATGACGTCATCCTGCGCTACCTGCGCGAGAAGCGTACGGTCTTCTACCTGACGAAGATCAACGTCGGCGTGCTCAGGACGGCGGGCGTTTCCGACGCGGTGATCGGATACATGCTGCAAACGCCGCGCATGTACACCTCGTACAACGGGGCCATCGGCAACGGCCTCGGCTATTTTCCCTATTACGACCCGTTCTGGGGTCCGCCTTATCCGAACTATCCCAATCCGCCGCACTACGCGCATTGATCCGCGCGGCGTGGGCAACAACCGAGACGTAAAACCATGAACTACCAACTCAACGATAAACGCGCCCTCGTGAGCGGCTCGACCGCCGGGATCGGCTTCGCCATCGCGGCGGCGCTGGCCGCGGAAGGCGCCGAAGTCATCATCAACGGCCGCACCGATGATCGCATCGCGGAGGCGATCCAGCGCATTCAGAAAACGAACCCGAAGGCGCGGCTGCACGCCTTCGCCGGTGACCTGAGCGACGCGGACCAGATCGGCGAACTCTACAAGCGCTTCAGCAAGCTCGACGTACTGGTCAACAACGTGGGCATGTACGAGCCGAAGCCGTTCGAGAAGATCACCGACGCGGACTGGCACAAAATCATCGAGGTGAATTTCTTCAGCGGCGTGCGCCTGAGCCGCGCCTACCTGCCGGTGATGCTCAACCACAACTGGGGCCGCATCATTTTCATCTCGAGCGAATCGGCCGTGCAGATCCCGAAGGAGATGATCCACTACGGCGTGACCAAGACGATGCAGCTCGCGCTCGCCCGCGGCCTCGCGGAGACGACGATGGGCACGGGCGTGACGGTGAATTCCGTGCTGCCGGGGCCGACCGCTTCCGAAGGCGTGGAAGGCTTCGTCAAGAACATGGCCAGGGAGCAGGGCAAGTCGCCGGAGCAAGTGGAAAAGGAATTTTTCCAGAACGTGCGGCCGAGCTCGCTGCTGCAGCGCTTCGCGACCAACGAGGAAGTGGCGAATCTGGTGGCGTATGTGGCCAGTCCGCTTTCTTCCGCGACGAATGGCGCGGCGCTGCGCGTTGATGGCGGCGTGGTGCGGTCGATTTTGTAGCGCCTGAATGGGACCTATAGGACTTATGGGACCTATGCGACTTATAGGACGTTGATCCGGTCCTATCGGTCCTATAAGTCCTATCCGTCCTATAAGTCCCATGTTAGGCTTTCGCCCGTGAACAACTGGTTCATCTGGGCCCTGCTGTCGGCGCTGTTTGCCGCGCTGACGGCGATTCTCGCCAAAGTCGGCGTGGCGGAGATCAACCCGAATCTTGCCACCGCGATCCGCACCACGGTGATTCTCGTCATCACGTGGGCCATCGCGGCGGCCACGTACAACAAGGCTGACTGGGCCGCGCTGCACGCGAAGGCGTGGCTTTTCCTCGTGGCTTCGGGCCTGATGACCGGGCTGTCGTGGCTCTGCTATTTTCGCGCGCTGAAACTTGGCGATGTGTCGAAGGTCGCGCCGGTGGACAAACTCAGCGT
>Ga0116229_10006442_pt1 | contig 18881 bp, 21 predicted proteins | sample S1TSphgellanicum_3_FD_87313 | JGI IMG/M metagenome (GOLD analysis project Ga0116229, IMG submission 87313) | Host-associated microbial communities from peat moss isolated from Minnesota, USA - S1T2_Fc - Sphagnum magellanicum MG | ecosystem: Host-associated > Plants > Peat moss > Unclassified... | reverse complement strand
TGCGCGACGAACGTCTCCGTCGTGGCGGCATAGATTTGGGGCAGCCCGGCGCGGATGTCGGCAAGCCGCCAATCGAGTTCGGTTTCGGCGCCGCCGGCGCACTGAGCGAGCGCCGCGACGGTACCGATCACCCAGCGGCGAGCGCCGCCGGCGGCGACGGGGGCGCGGATGACACCCCTCATTTCGGTGACGGAGCTCTGCACGGAATCGCGCGAGCCTTGCACGGGACCGCGCGAGCCTTGCACGGGACCGCCCGAACCGAAGTGACCCGCGACCACCCACTCCGGCGCTGCGCCGGCGCCGAGTGCGGGAGTGTCGATGACGACCTTGGAACGCAGCACGAATTTGCGCAGTCTGTCGCGCACCGGTTCGACGAGTTCTCGGGGCAGCACGGCGAGCACGCCGCCGGCGGTCGGAATCAGCTGCAGCACCGCGAGCACCCGGCCCTGCGGGCTCGAGTAGGCCGCGAGCAGCGATGACCCCTCAGCCAGGCGCCGGGTGTCGTTCGACAGCTGGCCCTGTAGGAATTGAGCAGCGTCGCTTCCCGAGAAACGCAGCAGCCCGAGATATGGCAGGCGGGTGATCCGCTCCGGTTCATCTGCTTCGATCGAGCTCACACCTGTCCTCGCGGCGGAACATCGCCTCATTGCAAGAGCAATCCCCGTCCCGTGAGGGCCAGGAAAACCTCCAGAAGAGGGTACTTCTTGCCGTCTGTCAACCCGGCCGGAGCCAAGCGCGATCTTTCGCTTCGAGGCCCAGATTGGTCGTTCAAGCGTAGGCTTGGCCGCTCGTTTCTGGCAAACTTTGCGCAGTGACAACGCATCCGCAAGATCAAGAGCCGACTGCCATACCGGCCGACCGCACGGACGGCGAAAGTCCTCCGCCTGCTGCCGCACCCCCCGAACTGGGCGGCCGTGAGGGGCCCGACCCGACGCGATTCGGCGATTGGGAGCTGCGCGGTCGCTGCATCGATTTCTGAACTCACCGCGCGCCGTTGGCGTGCGTCGCAAAGGATCTTCCACATGCCCCCCGTTCGCGCCCGCCCGCTCTCGCCGCACCTCGAGATCTATCGCTGGCAAATCAGCAACACACTCTCGATTTTGCACCGGATCACGGGGGTCTCATTGTCGATCGGGTTCCTCGCACTGATCTACTGGCTCATGGCCGTCGCGGGCGATGCGGACTCCTATGCCGGTGCGGCGCGGCTGTTTGCAAATCCGCTCGGGATCATCGGTCTCGTGCTCCTGACATTCGCATTTTTCTACCACTTGCTGAACGGCGTTCGCCACCTCGTCTGGGACGTGGGCCTCGGCTTCGAGCGCGGCGAGCGGCGTGCGAGCGGCTGGATCGCCGTGATCGGCGCGGTCGCCCTGACGATCGGCGTGTGGGCTCTCGTGTGGTCCTTCCAGCGTTCGTGAGCAGCATCGCATGAGCCTGCGCAGTCCGTTGGGCAGGGTGATCGGCCTCGGTTCGGCCAAGCACGGCAGCGGCACCTGGTGGGCCGAGCGGGTCAGTTCCGTGGCCCTGATTCCGCTCACCCTGTGGTTCGTTTTTTCGCTGTTGTTGCTGCGCAGCCTCGACTACAGCACCGTGCGCGCATGGCTGTCGGTACCCGTCAGCGGGTTCCTCGCCGCGGTGACGGTCGGCGTGATGGCCTATCATTCGTATCTCGGCACCGTCGCCGTGGTCGAAGACTACGTGCACGCACCGGCGCTGAAGCTCGCAAGCCTGCTGCTGTTGCGGTTCGTGCACGTGCTCGCCGGCGGCGCCGGTATCTTTGCGATCCTGCGGATCGCTTTCGTGGCCTGAAGGGCGTATGAGCGACTATCAATTCATCGATCACAGCTACGACGTCGTGGTCGTCGGGGCCGGTGGAGCGGGGCTGCGCGCGACCTTCGGCATGGCCGAGGCGGGCTTGTCGACGGCGTGTTTGACCAAGGTCTTCCCGACGCGCAGCCATACGGTCGCGGCCCAGGGGGGGATCTCGGCGGCGCTCGGCAACATGGGCGCGGACGATTGGCGCTGGCACATGTACGACACGGTCAAGGGCTCGGACTGGCTCGGCGATCAGGACGCGATCGAGTTCATGTGCAAGGAAGCGCCGGCCGCGGTCATCGAACTCGAGCATTATGGCGTGCCGTTTTCACGCACCGAAGATGGCCGCATCTACCAGCGGCCGTTCGGCGGCATGACCACGCACTTCGGCAAGGGCGTCGCGCAGCGAACCTGTGCGGCGGCGGATCGCACCGGCCATGCGATGCTGCACACCCTCTACCAGCAGTCCCTCAAGCACGATGCGCGGTTCTTCATCGAATACTTCGCGCTCGACCTGATCATGGAAAATGGCGAGTGCCGCGGCGTGCTCGCGCTCGACATGGCGAGCGGGAGCCTGCACCGGTTCCGCGCTCATCAGGTCATCCTCGCGACGGGCGGCTATGGGCGGGCTTGGTTCTCCTGCACGTCGGCCCATACCTGCACGGGCGACGGCGGCGGCATGGTGCTGCGCGCCGGCCTGCCGCTGCAGGACATGGAGTTCGTGCAGTTCCATCCCACCGGCATCTATGGGGCGGGCTGCCTGATCACGGAGGGCGTGCGCGGCGAGGGCGGATATCTCACCAATTCGGCCGGTGAGCGCTTCATGGAACGGTACGCGCCCAACGCGAAGGACCTGGCCTCGCGCGACGTCGTGAGCCGCTCGATGACCATCGAGATCCGCGAAGGGCGGGGCGTCGGAAGGAACAAGGATCACATCCACCTGCATCTCGAGCATCTCGGCCCGGCGGTGATCAAAGAACGCCTGCCGGGCATTGCGGAGACTGCGCGCATCTTCGCGGGAGTCGACGTGAACAAGGAGCCGATCCCGGTGCTGCCGACCGTCCATTACAACATGGGCGGCATTCCGTGCAATTACCACGGCCAGGTCGTCGTCTCCGCGGACGGCGCGGGCGACACCGTCGTGCCGGGCCTCATGGCGGTCGGTGAAGCGGCGTGTGTCTCCGTGCACGGGGCGAACCGTCTGGGCTCGAATTCGTTGCTCGATCTGGTGGTGTTCGGGCGTGAGGCTGCGCGGCATTGCGCGCGAACGGTGCGGCCGGGCACGCCGCACCGGGGCTTCAAGCCCGGCGCCGGCGAAGCGGCCGTCGCGCGCCTCGACCGGCTGCGGCACGCGGCCGGATCCCTGCGCACCGCCGAGATCCGGCTGCAGCTGCAAAAGACCATGCAGGAGGATGCGGCCGTGTTCCGCACCGGCGAGTCGCTGGCCGAGGGCAAGGCCAAGCTCGCGGCCGTCGTGGCCTCCTTCGCCGACGTCAAGGTTGCGGACCGGTCACTCGTCTGGAACTCCGATCTGCTCGAATCCCTCGAACTCGACAACCTGCTCGGCCAGGCCGTGGCGACGCTGCATTCCGCCGAGAACCGCAAGGAGAGCCGCGGCGCCCACGCTCGCGAGGATTTCCCGAACCGCGACGACCAGAACTGGCTCAAGCATTCACTATGCTGGGTCGACGCGGCCGGTGCTACGCACATCGATTACCGCCGGGTGCACTTGAACACGATGACCGACGACGTGGAGTTCATTCCGCCGAAGGCCCGAACCTACTGATCGATCCTCTGGAGATTCCATCGATGGCTGAATTTACGCTTCCTGCCAATTCCAAGATCCGCAAGGACGGCCGGGTGTTCAAGGCGCCCGCCGGCGCCAAGAACGTGCGCGTCTTCAAGATCTACCGCTTCGATCCGGAGGGCACCGAGAATCCGCGCATCGACAGCTACGAAATCGACATGGACAGCTGTGGCCCGATGGTGCTGGACGCCCTGATCAAGATCAAGAACGAGATCGATTCGACGCTGACCTTCCGACGTTCCTGCCGCGAAGGCATCTGCGGCTCCTGTGCCATGAACATCGACGGACGCAACGGGCTCGCCTGTACCACGGCCTGTGCCACGATCAAGCGCGACGTGAAAATCTACCCGCTGCCGCATCAGCCCGTGATCAAGGATCTCGTGCCGGACTTGACCAATTTCTACGCCCAGTATGCCGCGGTCAAGCCCTGGCTGCAGACCCGGACCGGGGCTCCGCCGGACGCAGAGCGCCTCCAGACCAAGGCGGACCAGGAGGCCGTGGACCGGCCCTCGGCCTGCATTTTGTGCGCCTGCTGTTCGACGAGCTGTCCGAGTTACTGGTGGAACAGCGACCGCTTTCTGGGGCCTGCCGCCCTGCTCGCCGCGTACCGTTGGATCGTGGACAGCCGGGACGAGGCCACCGGGGAGCGCCTCGACCAACTCGAGGATCCGTTCCGCCTGTATCGATGCCACACCATCATGAACTGCACCGAGGCCTGCCCCAAGGACTTGAACCCGGCGAAGGCGATCGGCGAGATCAAGCAGATGATGGCACACCGGAACCATTGACCGCGTGACGACGGATGCCGCAGCGGATCTCGGCCGGCTGCGCTGGCGCTGCCGACGCGGAATACGGGAGCTGGACGAACTGCTGGTGCGCTACGTCGACGAGCGCTATGGGGCTGCCCCAGCGGCCGAGCAGTGCGCGTTCGAGCGACTGCTCGACACCGAGGACACGGTGATCTACGAGTACTGCCTCGGCCGCATCCACCCGCCTTGCGCGGAAGTTGCGGCCCTGATCGAACGCATTACGTCAAGGACCTAAAGCAGAGCGATCGGACTTTCGGCGCGCAGCGGGCTGTTAGAATCTCGATGTTGTGCTTCCGATCACGATCCTCTCCTTTCTATGCAGAAACCGTCGAACTTTTCCTCCGCGGGTCGGTCTATCGCGACAGGCTGGCTTTCGGGCCCGCCGGTTTGGGATCACGAATGACCGTCGATGAGAGTGACCTCAAACTGGTCGAGCGGGTCCAGCGCGGCGAGCGGGCGGCTTTTGATATATTGGTCCTGCGATACCAGCACAAGGTGCTGAAGCTCATCATGCGTTACGTTCACGATGCAACCGAGGCCGAAGACATCGCCCAAGAAGCGTTCGTGAAGGCGTTTCGCGCGCTTCCCTCCTTCCGGGGCGATAGCGCTTTTTACACCTGGCTGTATAGAATCGCGATCAACACCGCGAAGAATGCCCTGGTTGCAACGAAACGGCGGCCCATGGACTACGACCTCGATCTGCAGGATCCTGAGCAATATGATCTGCATGGCCGCCTGGCGGAATCGGAAACCCCGGAAGCGTTGCTGTTGACCGATGAGATTCGCGATACCGTCAACCGGGCCATCGAAAATCTCCCCGAGGATCTGCGCACCGCCATCGTGCTGCGCGAATTGGAAGGTTTGAGCTACGAGGATATCGCTGAAACCATGGATTGCCCGGTGGGCACCGTGCGCTCGCGCATTTTTCGGGCGCGTGAAGCAATCGACAAGAAGTTACGACCCATTTTCGACGGCGGCCTTGGTCGGCCCGAGGACACATGAGCGAACAAATCCGTGAACAGGTTTCGGCGTTTCTCGATGGCGAACTGCACGACAGCGAGATGGAACTGCTGCTCAAGCGTTTGTCGCGGGACGCGGAGTTGCGCGAACGATTCGGACGGTATGCGCTGATCGGCGAGGCCTGCCGCGGAACCCGCACCGGTCATCTGACCCGGAGTTTCGCGGCACGCGTGAACCGCGTCATCGACGGGGAGCCGCTCGTGCCCGGCGCCCTGGTGGGTGTTGCCGGCGCACGTTGGTGGCGGCCGGTGGCCGGCAGCGTGGCCGCGGCGGCGGTCGCCGTGGTTGCCGTGTTCGCCCTCCAGCAGCGCGCCAATACGCCGACGGTGGCCGTCCGGAATTCGCCGGCGGCACTGGTCGCTCCGGTCGCCGTGCTCGCGGGCGCGGCGAAACCGGCCGTTCCCATGAACGCCTCGAACAGCAAAGAACCCGTTTCGTACACGGTCCCGGCCGCGCTCGGCGAATCGAATTCGGCGCTGCCGGCGGCGCGGCTCACCAACTACGTCTTCGCGCACAGCCGCTATCCTTCGCTGCTCGGTCAGCGCGACGTGCTCACCGACCTGATCGTGGCCTCCGATGACCAGGCGGGCGGCACACCGGATTCGGCACCGGCCCAGCCGTCGGATTTCAGACCGGTGTCCGGCGTTACGACGGAAACCCGTGTAGGACCATGACGGGCCCGCTGATCAGGCGCGCTCACTGGCTGCTGCCGTGTGCGGTCATGGTCGGAGCAGTCCTCGCGTACTCGCCGATGAACGCTTGCGCCGCGGATGACGATCCGCGCGAATGGCTCGAGAAGATGAATCACGCGCTCGCCACCCGCAACTACGACGGCACGTTCCTGCACTTGAGCGACGGCCGCGTCGAGACGATGCGCATCGTGCATCGCGTGCGCTCCGGACGCGTGACGGAGCGACTGCTGTCGCTCGATGGGTCGGGCCGGGAATTCGTGCGCAACAATGACGAATTGACCTGTTACCTGCCGGACCAGCACACCATCCTGGTCGAGCCGCGCCAGGAGCACGGTCCGTTCCTGGGCTCGCTGCCGCAGTTCGGCGCGGGCGTCAACGAGTTCTACCGCATCGATGCCCTATCCGAGGGGCGCGTGCTGGGCCGGCCCGTGCGCGTGATCGCGGTCAATCCCAAGGACCAGTTCCGCTTCGGCTACCGGCTCTGGCTCGACGAGCGGACCGCCATGCCGCTGAAGACCCAGCTTTGCGATTCGCGCGGACGGGTGCTCGAACAGATCATCTTCGCGCGGCTCGACATGCCGGAGAGCATCGCCGATACCGATCTCGCCCCCTCGGCGAGCACCGACGGCATGCGCTGGGTGCGCCAGAGCGCCCCCGGTAGCGCAGCGAGCGGGGCGCCGGCATTTCGCGCGAGCGAGCTGCCGCCCGGATTTCATCTGACCGTGGCGGGGGCGCAAACACTCGGTGGCGCCACGGCGCCCGCCTCGCACCTCGTCTACTCCGACGGGCTCGCGACCGTCTCCGTGTTCGTCGAGGCCGAGCCGGTCGCGAGCGCGGGTCCGTCGGCGGACTCGTCCAACCAGACGCTCGCGCAGCCGCCCATGCATGGCCTCTCCCGGCTCGGGTCGGGCTATGCGTTCTCGACCGTCGTGCAGGGACATCAAGTCACGGCCTTCGGCGAAGTGCCGGCGGAAACCGTGGAGTTCATCGCGCACTCGGTCAAATCTTACAGCGGCAGTGACCTCACCCGGCATTGAGCCGGCCGACGCTGTCGCGGCCCGCCGCGGCTTCGTGCTGTACACCCGCTCGGGCTGCGAACTCTGCGAGCATCTGCTCGTCGCGCTGGCGGCGCTCCCGGCTGCACGCGATTTGCACATCGAACTCGTCGACATCGATGCCGATCCGGCGGCGCGCGCACGCTTCGGCCACAAGATACCGGTGCTCTATTTTGCGGGCGAACTGGTCTGCCACGGCCGGCTCGACGTGACCGAAGTACATAAGGCGCTCGCACTCGGCGCTTGACCGGTATAATCGGGAGTTTCGTCAACGCCGGCCCGGGCCACAAAACTCCTAGATGCAGAAAAACATCCGCAACTTTTCGATCATTGCGCACGTCGATCATGGCAAATCGACGCTCGCGGATCGATTCATCCAGGAGTGCGGCGGTCTCGATGCCCGCGAAATGCAGGCCCAGGTGCTCGATTCCATGGATCTCGAGCGCGAGCGCGGCATCACGATCAAGGCCCAGAGCGTCACGCTGGGTTTCACGTCGGCGAGCGGCGAGGTCTATCAGCTCAATTTCATCGATACGCCGGGCCACGTCGATTTCTCCTATGAAGTGTCCCGCTCCCTGGCGGCCTGCGAGGGCGCGCTGTTGGTCGTCGATGCGGCCCAGGGCGTCGAGGCCCAGAGCGTTGCGAACTGCTATACGGCGCTCGAACAGGGTCTCGAGGTGCTGCCGGTCATCAACAAGATCGATCTGCCCTCCGCGGATCCGGCCAAGGTCATCCACGAGATCGAGGAAATCATCGGGATCCCGGCCGAAGATGCGGCGCTCGTGAGCGCGAAGACCGGTCTCGGCGTGCCGGAGCTGCTCGAACAGCTGGTCAAGCGCATACCGCCGCCGCGGGGCAATCCGGATGCTCCCCTGCAGGCCCTGATCATCGATTCCTGGTTCGACAACTACGTGGGCGTGGTGTCCCTGGTCCGCGTCATGAACGGCGCCCTGGTCACGGGGGCGAAGATCCGCGTCATGTCCACCGGGCGCAGCCACGTGATCGACAAGCTCGGCCGGTTCACGCCGAAGCCGGTCACGCGCGAGGCGCTCGGCACGGGTGAGGTCGGCTTCGTGATCGCCGGCATCAAGGAAATCGACGGTGCACCGGTCGGCGCGACGATCACGCTCGACGCGGCGCCCGCGGCCGAGCCGCTCGAGGGCTTCAAGCAGGTTCAGCCGCGCGTGTTCGCCGGCCTGTTTCCGGTCAGTTCCGACGACTATGAACAGTTCCGCGAGGCCCTCAAGAAGCTCAAGCTCAACGATTCGGCGCTGCACTTCGAGCCCGAGGTGTCGACCGCGCTCGGCTTCGGCTTCCGCTGCGGGTTCCTGGGCCTGTTGCACATGGATATCGTTCAGGAGCGGCTCGAACGCGAGTACGACCTCGACCTGATCACGAGCGCGCCGACCGTGATCTACGAGTGCCTGCTGACCGACGGCAGCGTCGTGACCGTCGACAATCCCTCGAAACTGCCGCCGGCGGACCGGCTCGCCGAATTGCGCGAACCGATCATCACGGCCAACATCCTCGTGCCGCCCGATCACGTCGGCGCGGTCCTGACGCTCTGCAGCGAGAAGCGCGGCGTGCAGAAGAAAATGCTGTTCTTGGGCAGCCAGGTCTCGCTGCAGTACGAACTGCCGCTGGCGGAGATCGTGCTCGATTTCTTCGACCGTTTGAAGTCGGCGACCCGCGGCTATGCCTCGTTCGACTACGAATTCAACCGCTTCGAGGCCGCGCCGCTGGTCAAGCTCGACGTACTCATCAATGGCGAGCCGGTCGATGCGCTGTCGTTGATCGTGCATCGCGATAACTCCTACAACCGGGGCCGCGAGCTGGTCGACAAGATGCAGGAGCTGATCCCACGCCAGATGTTCGACGTGGCGGTGCAAGCCGCCATCGGCAGCCACATCATCGCGCGGGCGAGCGTCAAGGCAATCCGCAAGAACGTGCTCGCGAAGTGCTACGGCGGGGACATCACCCGCAAGCGCAAGCTGCTCGAAAAACAAAAGGCCGGCAAGAAGCGCATGAAGCAGGTCGGGCAGGTGGAAATCCCCCAGGAGGCCTTTCTCGCGGTCTTGAGCGTCGGCAAGAAGCCCACATGACACGCGCCCAGCCGGCCGTGACGCTCGAGGCCTCGTACCCGCGACCTCATGCCGTCCATGATGCCCCCCTCGATCCACCTCTGACGTGTATTGGAGTCTTTCGTGAACGACGGCGATAGCCTGGGCGACGGCGTATTTTTGACCCTGTTGTATGCAGCGATCGGCTGCCTGTTGGTGATCCTCGTCGATGCCTGGATACTGCGCCCGAAGCGGGACCCGAGCGCAACCAGCGTCGAGGAGCCTTGGCTGCCGAAACTCGCGGGCTATGCGCTGGTCGGGCTGTCGCTCGCGCTGTTGTGGCGGCTGTTTCGCTACGAGGCCGTCGACTTCAGCCTCATGCTGGTCGTGGTCGGCGCCCTGGCGGGCGCGATCTGGCTCATCGACGCGTTGTTCTTTGCGGGCTCGCGCAACGTGGCGGCCAAGGCGGCCGGCACCCAGGCGGCGCGCATCCGCGAGCCCGTAGCGGTCGAGTACGCCCGCTCGTTCTTCCCGGTCATCGTGCTGGTCCTCGTGATCCGCTCCTTCCTGTTCGAGCCGTTCCGGATTCCGTCCGACTCGATGATGCCGACCCTGTTCGACGGCGACTTCATCTTCGTGAGCAAGTACTCCTACGGCATGCGCCTGCCGGTCAGCAATACGCTGATCCTTCCCACCGGCAAGCCGCAGCGCGGCGACGTCATCGTGTTCCGCCTGCCGCCGAACCCCAAGATCAATTACATCAAGCGGCTGGTCGGCCTGCCCGGCGACACCATCCGCGTCGATGCGAGCAACCGCCTCTTTATCAACGGCAATCTGCAGGTGCAGACGCCCGGACCGATCTATCACGGACCGAAGCAGGACTTGTGGAACTACGCGGGCGTGCGCACGGCATTCGAGCAATTGGGCGACGTGCAGCATATGATCATGTTCGCGAACGGCGGCGTCAGAACCGGGGAGTGGGTGGTGCCCCCCGGGCATTACTTCTTCATGGGAGACAATCGCAACAACAGCAAGGACAGCCGATGGGAGGGAGATCCGGACGCGCCGGGCTATGTTCCCGAGGCGAATCTGGTGGGCAAGGCGGTGAGGATCTGGCTCAATTTGGATATGCGTGACGGACCCCTTTGGGGCAGGATCGGACATGCGATTCACTAGGGGGCCCTCTCGGAGGTTCACATGCAGGTTCGACCGATGATCCGGCCGCCGCGGCCCTCCTGGCCCGGCCGCCAGCGCGGCATGACCTTCTTTGGGATGGTGTTTCTCTGGATCCTGATCGCCCTGGTGGGCTACGGCCTATTCCGGCTGGTTCCGGCCTATCTCACCTACATGAAAATCACCCGGGCGCTCGATGCGGTCGCCTCCGAGTTCAAGGGGTCGCCCAACGACGAGGCGGGCATCCGCCGGTCGCTCGAGAAGCGCTGGAACATGGAGGGCATCGACACGCCGAGTTATAAGGACGTCGAGCTCAGCAAGGACGGTACCGGAATGACGCTGCACATGAATTACAACGATCTCGAGCCCTATATCTCCAACGTATCGCTCGCGGTGACCTTCGACAAGACCGTGAAAATCGAGTGATTCCACTGCGCGAATCGGCGGGTGCGGCGGCCTGGGTGGAGCGCGCCTTCGGGTATGCGTTCCGAGACGCCGCGCTTTGCGAGACCGCGCTGACCCACCGCAGCGCGAAATCCGACCACAACGAACGGCTGGAATTTCTCGGCGATTCGATTTTGAATTGCGCCGTGGCGCGCTTGTTATACGATGCGCACCCGCAAGCCGACGAGGGCGCCCTGTCACGCCAGCGCGCCGCGCTGGTGAGCGGCGAGACGCTCGCGCAGATCGCGACCGAGCTCGGGCTGGGTGAGCATTTGCGGCTCGGCTCGGGTGAATTGAAATCAGGCGGCTTTCGCCGTGCATCCATCCTGGCGGACGCCTTGGAGGCAGTGTTGGGAGCGATTTTCCTCGATTCCGGATTTGCCGAAGCGGCCGCGGTCGTGCGCCACATCATCGGCCCGCGTTTGTCGGTGCTCGCCGCCGTGGGCTCCCTCAAGGATCCGAAGACGCGGCTGCAGGAGGCGCTGCAGGCCCGCGGCATTGCGCTGCCCGTCTACACGCTGACGGGCGTGAGCGGCGAAGCCCACGCGCAGGCCTTTGCCGTGAGCTGCGAGGTCGCCGCCCTGGGACTTGCGACGCTGGGGGAGGGCGGCAGCCGCCGCCGCGCGGAACAAGTCGCCGCCGAGCGCCTGCTCGCCGAGCTCCCTGCCGACATGCGGGGACCCGGTTGAGCGGTCAGCCGTTTCGCGCCGGCCACGTCGCGATCGTCGGCCGACCGAACGTCGGCAAGTCGACGCTCGTCAACGCGCTGGTCGGGCGCAAGGTGACCATCGTCGCCCCCAAGCCCCAGACCACCCGGCATCGGATCTTGGGCGTCGTGAACCGCCCCGACGCCCAGCTCGTGCTGGTCGACACGCCGGGCCTGCACGAGGGCGCACGACGGGTCATGAACCAGTACATGAACCGGGTCGCCATCTCCTCGTCGCAGGATGCGGACGTCATCGTGTTCGTGATCGAAGCGCTGCGTTTCACCGAAGAGGATATCTGGGTCTGGGAGCGCGTGCGGGGCTTGAAGCAGCCTCTGTTCTTGGTCATCAACAAGCTCGACCGGGTCTTTCCGAAGTCGGAACTGCTGCCGTTTCTGGAGGAAATGACCCAGCGCGTGCCGGCCTCGGAAATCATCCCGATCTCGGCGCAGGAATCGGACAACCTCGAGCGGCTCGTGGAACTGATCGGCGCGCGGCTGCCGCTGTCTCCCCCGCTGTTTCCGCCGGACGTCGTGACCGACCGGGACGAGCCCTTTCATGCCGCGGAGATCGTGCGCGAAAAGCTCACCTTGAAGCTGCGCGAAGAACTCCCGTACGGCATCAACGTGCAGATTGAGCGCTTCGCCGAGGAGAACGGCCGCATCCTGATCAACGCGGTGATCTGGGTCGAACGCGCCGGCCAGAAGGCGATCGTGATCGGCCAGGGCGGTGAGCGGCTCAAGGAAATCGGGCGCCTGGCGCGCATAGAATTGAACGACCTGTGGCAGCGCTCCGTGCACCTGGAGCTGTGGGTCAAGGTCAAGGAGAATTGGGCGGACAGCGAGATGGCGCTGCGCCAGTTCGGTTACGACACGCTGTGAGGAGTCGCAGGCCGTGAGATTTGAGGGGCCGCCAAGGTTGCGCGCCGTGAGGAGTCGCCGGACCGTGAGTCTTGCGGGGTCGCTCGGAGCCTGGTCGTGAGGAGCGCGCGGCGCGTGTTGCTGGCACCCGGCTATGTGCTGCACCAATACCCCTACCGGGATACGAGCCGGATCGTCGAGGCGTTCACCGCGGAACATGGCCGGCTGACGCTGTTCGCGCGCGGCGCGGCGGGCCCCAAGTCCGGGCTGCGCGCGGCACTGCGGCCGTTTCAACGCCTGCTGCTTTCCTGGTCCGGCAGATCCGACGCCTGTCAGCTCATCACCGCGGAAATCGAGGGCGGTGCGACCGCGCTCGCGCCGCAACGCCTCATGAGCGGCTTCTATCTGAACGAGCTGATCTTGAAACTGACGCTGCGATCCGATCCGCATCCGGACATCTTCGAGGACTATGCCCGGGTGCTCGCGGCACTCGCGGCGGGCGAACCCGAAGAGCCGGCGCTGCGGCGTTTCGAGAAGCGGCTGCTGCAGAACCTCGGCTACGGTCTCGATTTTGCGCGCACGAGCCGCGGTGAACCGATCGATCCGGGTCATTACTATTGCCTGCGGGAACAGAGCGGTCCGCAAGCCTGCGTCGCCGATGCGCCGGGTGCCGTGTACGGCCAGTCGCTCGCCGACCTCGAGGAGGAGAAGCTCGGACATCCGCGCTCGCTGCGGGACGCCAAACGCGTGCTGCGCGCTGCCCTCGATGCCTGCCTCGAGGGCCGGCCGCTCAGATCGCGGGAAATGCTGGTCGCGCTGCGGCGCAGGAACCCGCCATGAGCATCGCGCTCGGTGTGAACATCGACCACATTGCGACGCTGCGTCAGGCGCGCCGCGGCCGCTATCCGGACCCGCTCCAGGCCGCGCTGCTCGCCGAACAGTCGGGTGCCGACAGCATCACGCTGCACCTGCGCGAGGATCGCCGGCACATCCAGGATCGCGATCTGACCGTGATCCGCGAAGCGCTGCAGACCCACATGAATCTGGAGATGGCGGTCACCGAGGAGATGCTCGCCATTGCCGCGCGCGTGCGGCCGGCGGATTGCTGTCTCGTGCCGGAGTCGCGCCAGGAGATCACGACCGAGGGTGGCCTCGACGTGCGCGGCCAAGCCGCGCGCATCGCGGCGGCCTGCGCGACGCTGGCGGCGGCCGGCGTGCGCGTGTCGTTGTTCATCGACCCCGACCCGGCGCAGATCGAGGCCGCACAGCGCGCCGGCGCACCGGTCATCGAGCTGCATACCGGCGCTTACGGCGACGCGGCAGGACCTGCGCGTGCGCGCGAGTTCGAGCGCCTGCGCAGCGGGGCGAAGCTGGCCGCGTCTCTGGGCCTGACGGTCAATGCCGGGCACGGGCTCAACTACCACAACGTGCAGCCGATCGCCGCAATCCCGGAGATCGTCGAGCTCAACATCGGACATGCGATCGTCGCCCGGGCCCTGTTCGACGGGCTGGCGAAGGCCGTCGCGGACATGAAAGGGCTCATGCGCGCCGCGCGCAGGGAGACTGTCTGACCATCCAACGTGGCCGCCGCGCATGATCTACGGTATCGGCGTCGACGTGCTCCAGGCGGCGCGGATCGAACGAGTCCATCAAAAATACGGTGCCCACTTCGTCGATCGTCTGCTGCTCCCCGCCGAGCGCGAACAGCTCGCGCGCGCGGCCCGGCCGGTGCGCTTTCTCGCCATGCGCTTCGCTGCCAAGGAGGCCATCGTGAAGGCCATGGGCACCGGTTTCGCGCACGGCATCTGGATCCGCGACGTCGGCATCGTGCAAAACAGCTGGGGCAAGCCCGAGGTGGTCTATTCGGCGCGCGGTGCCGCGGTGCGCGATGGCTTAGGGATTGGTGAAGGACACGTCACTCTGACCGACGAGGCCGGTCTCGTCGTCGCCGTGGCCGTGCTCATGCGGCGCGCCCCGTGAACACGCTGGCGTTCGACATCGAAACGGTGCCCGACACCGATCTCGCCCGCCGCATCCACGGGCTTAAGGGCCTCACCGACGACGAGGTCGGCCAGATCATGTTCGCAAAGCGGCGCCAGGAAACCGGATCGGAATTCCTCCCGCACGAGCAGCAGCGCGTGGTCGCGATCTCCTGCGTGCTGCGCTCGCGCGATACGCTCAAGATCTGGAGCCTCGGCGAGGAGTCCTCGACGGAAAAGGAACTGTTGGTCCGCTTCTTCGACGGCATCGACAAGTACACGCCCGATCTCGTGTCGTGGAACGGCACGGGCTTCGATCTGCCGGTACTGAACCACCGCTGCCTGTTGCATGGTGTGACCGCCGCCCGGTATTGGGAGACCGGCGCGAACGACACGAGCTTCCGCTTCAGCAACTACCTCGGCCGTTTCCACTGGCGGCACATGGATCTCATGGACATCCTCTCCGGATTCCAGGGACGCGGCCGCTCGGGGCTCGACGCGATCGCGAACCTGCTCGGGTTCCCGGGCAAGCGCGGCATGCAGGGTGCCGAGGTCTGGGAGGCTTACCGGCGCGGCGAGCTCGCGCGCATCCGCGCCTATTGCGAGACCGACGTGCTCAATACGTATCTGATCTATCTGCGCTTCGAATTGCTGCGCGGCCATTTGACGCCGGCCGGCCACGCCGCCGAGATCGCGCGCATGCGCAAGACCCTGAGTGAGTCTTCGGCCGCCCATTGCCGGGAGTTTCTCGCCGCGTGGCCCGACACCGCCAGTTGAAACCCGGACCCGTCGAGGAGGCCGACATCGTCGCTCTGGCGCATGACGGCCGCGGGATCGCCCGCATCGACGGCAAGGTCACGTTCGTGCCCGGCGCCCTGCCTGGGGAGCGGGTGAGCCTGCGGGTCATCAAGCGCCAGCGGCAGATGGACGAGGCCGTGCTCGGAGAGATCCTCACGGCCTCGCCCGCGCGGGTCACGCCCCGCTGCGCACATTTCGGGGTTTGCGGCGGCTGTACGCTGCAGCACCTCGCGGCGCCCGCGCAACTCTTGGCCAAGCAGAACCAGCTGCTCGAGGACCTCGAGCGGATCGGCGGCGTACGCCCCGCGCGCCTGCTGGCGCCGCTCGAAGGTCCGGTCTGGGGCTATCGGCGGCGGGCCCGCCTCGGGGTCAAGTACGTGCACAAAAAGGGTCGCGTGCTGGCGGGGTTTCGCGAGCGCGACAGTCCGTATCTTGCGGACATCGAGCACTGCGAGGTGCTCGTCCCGGCACTGCGTGCCCTGCCGCAGCAGCTCGCCGCTCTGGTGGCGACCTTGAGCGTGGCCGAACATCTGCCCCAGGTCGAGGTGGCCGTCGGCGACGCCGCGAGCGTGCTGGTGTTTCGCGTCATGCAGTCCCCCTCGGCGGCCGACCTCGAAGCGCTCGCGGCATTCGGGCGCGATCATGACCTGCAAATCGCGCTGCAGCCCGGCGGCCTCGATTCCATCCGCTTGCAGGGCGGCGCCGTGCCGTCGTTGGGCTATACCATCGACGGCTTCGATATCGATATCGAGTTCGGCCCCGCCGATTTCGTGCAGGTGAATCGCGCCATCAATGCCGGCATGGTCGGGAGCGCGATCGCCGAACTCGACGCCGGGTCGGGTGAGCGCGTGCTCGACCTGTTCTGCGGCCTCGGCAATTTCACGCTGCCCCTCGCTCGCCGGGTCGGCGCCGTCGTCGGCGTCGAAGGCGACGCCGGCCTCGTCGGCCGGGCCCGCGCCAATGCCGCGCGCAACGGCATCGGCAACGCGAGCTTTTTTACCGAGAACCTGTTCGAACCGGCGGGCTTCGGATCCTGGGCCGCAGCCCGCTACGATCGCGTGCTGCTCGATCCGCCGCGCGCCGGCGCCCGGGAAGTCTGCGAGCGCATGGCGGCTTGGCGGCCCCGGCGAGTCGTGTATATTTCCTGTCATCCGGGGAGTTTGGCGCGGGACGCTGCGATTCTGACCGGCAGCCAAGGGTACGAGCTGGTGGCGGCAGGAGTCATGGACATGTTTCCGCACACGACGCACGTCGAGTCGATCGCGGTCTTCGAGGCGCGCAGATGAGCCTGGGACCGCTCATGGTCGATCTGCCCGGTACCGAACTCGGCGCCGAGGACCGGGCCGTGCTCGCGCACCCGCTGGTCGGCAGCGTGATCCTGTTCGCGCGCAACTATCGCGATCCAGCCCAAGTCGCCGCCCTCACGGCCGAGATCCGGATGCTGCGCAGTCCCGCCTTGCTGGTGGCCGTGGATCACGAGGGCGGGCGCGTGCAGCGATTCCGGTCGGGCTTTACGCGCCTCCCCGCGGCCCGCACCATCGGCCGCATCTATGCCAGCGACCGGCGCGAGGGTCTTGCGTTATGTCAGCTCGCTGCGTGGGTCATGGCCGCGGAACTGCGTGCCGTTGGTGTCGACTTCAGCTTCGCGCCCTGCGTCGATCTCGATTACGGGGTCAACGAGGCCATCGGCGACCGGGCCTTCAGCGCATCCGCCGATGCCGTCGGCGCGCTCGGCGTCGCCTATGCGGCCGGCATGCGCGCGGCCGGCATGGCCGCAACCGCCAAGCATTTCCCGGGGCATGGCGCCGTGGTCGCCGATTCGCACGTCGCTTTGCCGGTGGATCGGCGCGAGTTCGCCGATCTCGAACCGGATCTGCGCCCCTACCGGCTGCTGATCGAGAATCACCTCTCGGCGATCATGGCCGCACACGTGGTCTTTGCGCAAATCGATGCGCGGCCGGCAAGCCTGTCGCCGCGCTGGATCAACGACATTCTGCGCGGTTCCCTGAAGTTTCACGGCTGTGTGTTCGCCGACGACCTGACCATGGCGGGCGCCGCCGCTTGCGGGGACATCCTCGAGCGGGCGCGACTCGCGGATGCCGCTGGCTGCGACGTGCTGCCGATCTGCAACGATCGCGCCGCCGTGCTGCAGGTCCTCGATCATTTCAAGCCGAGCATACACAACCCGGCCTCACAGGCCCGGCTCGTGCGCATGCGCGCCCGCGGCGAAATGCCGGCCGGATTGGCGGACGATCCGCAGTGGCGAGACGCGGTCGCGCGCCTCGCGGCGCTCGATGCCGCGCCGCCGTTCGCCCTGACCAAGGAGTCCGTGTGAGCCCGCAAGGCGCCGGCGGGCGGCGCTCTCCGGCGGCCTAAAGACATTGGCATGGACCAGCAAACTCAGAGCGCGACACAGTTCGGCGCGAACGCCGCCAACTATCTCTCGAGCCCCGTGCATGCGAGCGGTGCGGATCTTACGCGGCTCGCGGCGCTTGCCGGGCAGAGCCGAAGCCTGGATCTCGGCTGCGGCGCCGGCCACGCGAGCTTCGCGCTCGCGCGCGGCGGTGCCCGGGAGGTCATCGCGTATGATCCGTCGGCCGAGATGCTTGCCGTGGTCGCCCGCGAGGCCGCGGCGCGCGGCAGCAGCTGCATCGTGACGCGCCAGGGCGCCGCGGAATCCCTGCCATTCGAGGACCGGAGTTTCGATCTGATCGCCACGCGCTTTTCCGCGCACCACTGGGTCAGCGTGCCGCGCGCGCTCGCCGAATGCGCCCGTGTGCTGCGCCCGGGCGGCCGCCTCGTCGTGATCGACGTCGTCGCACCGGAAACGCCGCTGCTCGACACTGCGCTGCAGGTCATCGAGTTTCTGCGCGATGCGTCCCATGTGCGCGACTACCGGTGTACGGAATGGGCAGGGATGCTGCGCGCTGCGGGGTTCGCCGTGGCGGCCGAGAGCGGCTGGAAGCTGCCCATGGATTTTCCGAGCTGGATTGCGAGAATCGGCACGCCGCCTGCGCGGGTGGATGCCCTGCGCGCCGTGTTCGCGGCGCTGCCGAGCGAAGCGACCGACTATTTCGCCGTCGACGCCGGCTTCTCGTTCGCGATCGATGCGGCGTCCTTCGAGTGCCAGGCACCTCCCGCGGCGCGTCCCGCGAATGGCGCGCCGGGAGTCGCACCCAAAGGCGCGCCCGGAAGCGCACCCGGAGATGCGAACAAAGCCGCGCCCGGAGATGCGCCCAAAGGCGCGCGCGGAGATGCGACCACAGGCGCGCGCAGAGATACGCACGGAGACGCGCCCGCCGAGGCGCCCGGCGATGCACCCAAAGGCGCGCCCGGCGATGCGCGCGGAGGTGCTCGCAAACCATGATGGCATCCCCGCTGCGCACACCGATTTCGGCGCGCCGCATCTTGTTGGCGAGCCTGATCGGCACCACGATCGAGTTCTTCGACTTCTATATTTATGCGACGGCCGCCGTGCTGGTGTTCCCCAAGCTGTTCTTTCCGGCCGGCGATGCCGCCTCGGGCCGACTGCAGTCGCTCGCGACCTTCGCGCTTGCATTCTTCGCCCGGCCGGTCGGATCGGCCTTATTCGGCCATTTCGGCGATCGGGTCGGCCGCAAGGCGACGCTCGTCACGGCCTTGCTCACCATGGGCGTCTCGACGAT
>Ga0116229_10006439_pt1 | contig 18889 bp, 10 predicted proteins | sample S1TSphgellanicum_3_FD_87313 | JGI IMG/M metagenome (GOLD analysis project Ga0116229, IMG submission 87313) | Host-associated microbial communities from peat moss isolated from Minnesota, USA - S1T2_Fc - Sphagnum magellanicum MG | ecosystem: Host-associated > Plants > Peat moss > Unclassified... | reverse complement strand
TTTTTTTTAAATAGAACTATTATGATGTACCAGGACCAGTGTTGGGTGGCTCTCACTTTTTTGAGAACCGTCGGTTCTTGTTATTGTGGGTGCCATATGAAAATCGCCCTGGTTCTTATTATTATTTTATAACAAGGGGTCTAGGGGAGCCGATTCGGGTATCAAGATTTTTTTCAAAAAACATTAACTGGTTTTCAAAGGCAATGGTTCTCACAAACCTGATAATAGTCAGTTTTTTAATTGGTTCTCACAACCCGGATATCAAAATTATAAATTACAAAAAAATTCTGAAAAATACACTTGTAATTGGGAAAAATGGAAATTTTATTATTAAAATTTTATTTTTTTAATTATGTAAATGTTTATATATCCACACCTTCATCTCTTTCAAAAGCTCCTTCAAATTGTTTTAACTTTTTTTCCAAATGTGCATTTATCCCCCTGAGTTCTATCAAGCTAGAAGGGGATTTAAAACCAACTTTAGAATCTATAGTAATGAGTTTTATTAAACTATAAGAGGATTTAAAGCCAACTGAAGGGCCATTGTGCCAATTTCTATATACAAAAATTAATTTCTCTAAGTTATCTAACTATAAATGAGATTTTTTTAATTAGTAAGTATCCCAACTAAGAAGAATATCCTTTTAGTCTCAATTTGTGAACTTACAATCCTTAAAATTTGTCGAACAAGAAATCCAACTATGGGAAACATAACTTCATGCTTCTCCCACCATTGAAAAGGGCAAGCAATCTCATTGACATCTGCTTATAACATTTTTAAATTAAGAGCTTTGTTTTGAAAATCTCTTTTGATGGTTCACTTGTTTTTATTGTCACTTCAAAGATATCCAAACTATAATCTACATCCACTATTTGCTCAACAAATTCACTTTTAGATCCAATCACTAGATGTCAAATGATGATAACATTTCAATAGCATAGGATACGAAGACCTTGCATCATATTCTTCAATAATGGCTACTCCTTGTTCATAACCAATGAAAGAGGACATTAAATGAAGGCTTTTAAACCTTGCTTCCAACATCAAGGATAGCATATTATGGGCTTTTTTAAAAAATATTTTATCAATAATGAAATAAAAGAATCTAACACCATAGAAACCTCTTTTCTAATGGTGGAAGCCAAACAAATCAACTCAAGAATCACACTAAAATCCTCTTCCATTAGGGTTTGAAAAGAAGGTGCACTTTCATGTTTTGTTTTTAATTGTTAATAAATATGGTAGAATTAAATGTATCATTTAGCAACCAGTGACCCTTAGATTGATTTAAAACACAAGCAATTACAACCAAGGAAAAAAATTAACAATAATTTGGCAAATGTGTTAAATCAAAGGAGGTGACATTTGGGTAGTCATCCTCACAAAACTTTATCTACTATAACAAAGCATGAAAGCATGATGCAAAGCTTCTTGGAAACAAATGACCTTATTAACAAAACTACAAATCAAAGCAAATGTTAAATTTTTTTTCATTTTATAACATTTAAAAAAGAAATTGAAATGCAATGTTTCGTAAAAGATTACAATGGAATTAAAGTATTACCTTATCTTTATAGTTGTATCCAACGTTTTTTTGGGAAGGTTTGAATTAACACAAGTTTTATCCATTCTTATCTATATGTCCTTGACTTCTTAAGCCAAGTTATACATTCTTGCAAATTAAATTGTGTAATTTTCATATACATATATTTCAATCCCTTACAAACTTTTTCATTTGTTGTTACATATTAATAAGCTTTAGAAAATGCATGACCAAAACAAAAACATTGAAAACTTTCTTACAAACCTAAAATATTACAATTTACATTAGACTTTAAAGTTGTAATCATATGTTTTAGTTTGGATCCTTCATCTTTTACATAAGTAATAATTTTTCCTTTCAAATTATATTTCCTAACAACTTAATCAAATCCTTGGCCAAAGTTTGACTAGAATGTCCATGGCATCAAATAATCCACTTGTGATACGCTTTAGCTACTAATCAGTCCCCAAAAAGTTAATTACAAGTGCAAAAATGTCATAAGTTCCTTTTGACATCCAAAGATTAAAACTTGTTATTGCATTAAAAACATTTTGTTACACATTGTAAAATGTATAATTATTTAGTATTTTCCACCAACTTAGGCAAAATCTCTTATGAAAATTTATGCAAGGCAAAACAAATTAGGCATAATTGCAAACTAAAACACTTCAAACATTGATTTTCAACAAAATGCATAGGCAAATGGTTTTTGAAAATTAACATTATGCCAAAAAAGACATTCTATAATTGGTCGTTTTCTACTACAATAATCACTTACGCCATTTGTAGTCAAATCAAACTTGTCATTTATGCCATTTTGAGTCATTTATGCCACTTGTAGCCATACAGGACTAGTCATAAAATGTCATTTTTGGCATAGTGTAATAAGGCCAAATTTTCCACAAATTGTTTTTGCTACACATTGTCCTTTTTGACATGAACTTTTGTAGCAAAAAGTTAGAAATTGTAATTCCATATAGATTAGGGTTTTTTTTAACATGTTTTCTTTCCAATTGTTCTCATAATCAATTATTCTCATAATGGATTGTTCACCTCCCTTTTTTTCTAAATTGCAAATTTTAAATGATTTGAGAGCTTTTACTTTTAAAATAGGTATTCCATTTGTTGTGTTGTATAAAATTACACCTTTCCTTAGTTAAGTTTTTACACTTAACTACTATGACAAAAAATGCATTTCATAGTTTGAGGGAATTTTACATCAATTTTTTTGTTATCATTTACACAATGAAATGCCCAACATATTGCATTTTTTTGAGACTATTTTTCATCATTTCATTTTCTCTTTATGAATATCCATTTGCCTTTGTTTGTAAATTGTCATGGTTTTCAAATGGTTTTCTTGTTCTTTCTTCTTTGATCACATCATCAATGATTATTTCACATATTCATCTTCATTACTTATTCTATTTTCATTTTGAGATATTACTCCATGTTTAATTTCACAACATAATTTTGCTTGACAAATGAAGATAAAAAATCAAGCAATATAGGTTCTACCTTTATCAAAGTTGTTAAAAATCAATCATAAATTATGTCCAATCCACAATGCAAAATATATAAGCAAGAAAAATTTTGAGTGAATTTCTTTTTGAGTATTTCCATTTTTTTAGCAATTTTTTTATTGAAAAGACCTTGCATCCAAAAAAAAAACATATATTCAATTTCCAAAAAAAGAAAAAACACATTTTTAAAAAATCTACAAAAACTAAAAGGAAAGAATGGAAAATTTAACAACAAAGAAAAATCAAAATCAACATTGAAAAAAAAACACGTACTTAGGCGAATGTGGTTGTAGGTCGAAGTTGAAGCCAATGTGCATTAAACATTCAACATCCCACACTTGCACAAAGCAAGAAAAGGAGGGAGTACCTTGAACTAAAACAACAACAGTAGGCAATGATGGCACTAGGTGAACATAACCATGAAGGAAACATGAATAGCAATAACAAGCAAAACAACTTTTAAAAATGGCCCCTCTACATCATTCGATAGCTCCAAGCAAACATGACCAAGAAAGAAGCATGAATAAGAGTAGTTAACGATGGCGCCAAACGACCATGACCATGAAAAAAGTACAATTAACAACAACAGCAATGGCACCAAAAGAACATGACCACAAAAGAAGCATGACCAACAATAATGATGGCACTAGATGACCACAACCATGAAAGAAACATGACCAACAATAATAATAATGGCCCCATGTGACCACAACCACAAAAAAAACACAATTAACAGTAATAATGATGGCACCAAGCGACTATGACCATAAAGGAAACATCAACAACATCAACAATAAACCTCAAAACAAAGAAAAATAAGCTTTAAATTATTTCATAAGTCACAAGTTTCTCAAAACAAAAACAATGATGAAGGTAAAAAAAATTTAAGGCTTTTTATCCTTCTCTTTTGACTAAATTTAATAGCTACATCTTGTAAAAAAACCCCAAATTTGGATTTTATGAGAAAATCCAACCAATTTTTTTTTTAATTTTAATAAACAAGGTTTAGTTTTCACATGGGTGAGAACCAGAGGATCATTTTTTTATTCAGTTATTAGTAAATGTGATATTCATCAGTTTTCAATCTAAAAATTGAACAAAACCAATTTGAAAATTAGGTCCCCATTTGAGATTCACCCAACATTAACCAAAACAAGGTACATATTTGATTTTTTTGAGAATCACAATTATGAACCTTAAGAACTAACTTGATGTCTAGATGGATGGTTTAAGTGTAGTTTCTAATACCTACCCAATGCCAATAGGTGTAACCTAGAATTACATCTAGCAAATGTTGTTAGGGTTGTGGTGTGAAAAGGGAAATACCTACCATTGTCTAAACACCAGAAAACCACATCCTACATTGTCATTTATCATTCAATTGAATGTTCAATGATTTGTGAAAGCACCTATGGCAATGGCACTAATTTATAAAGGCGTGATATTTTTGGAATTAGCTTGGTGTTTGTTTGGTTTTTTGGTGTATGGATGTGGTTGGTGTTAATGATGGAGTGAGGATTGTGAACAACTTGAATAAGAAGTGCTTACTATGTGAAACTATGTACCATTTTATATTCTGTGTTTTTAAAAGGTTGATGTTTTCTTTGTTTTATCCTATGTTATAGTCCCATTGACGGGAAGAATGTTGTGATATGAATTTCAATTGATCTATGCATTGATCTCCAAGACCCACTATGCAGGAAAATCGATAAATAGGAAGTTGGAGGTAGTAAAGTTTTTAAAGCATGGATGGAATTTTATGAAAAGCTTTTAAGGATCAATGCAAGCTTATCTATTTGTGGGATCGATGGTTCAAGTTAATTATACATGAATGTCTACAAGCATATTACAATGTTGTTCATGTATGGGGAGGTTGAATATTTATCAAGATGGGAGTTTTGAGTATAGGTTTTGTTCTCTAAAAAAAAATTTGTTGTGTGTAAGTTCAATTGGTGGTGTTCTTCAGAGGTTGGGAATTTTTACTTGTTAGCACATTCCCAAATTGATTATTGTGATGACAAGGTGGGTTGGTTGCTATGAAAGTGTGTGGGACAAATCAAGATGTTCATAAAAAGGTTTATGAGTTATGCACGTGTCTAAGATGCCATATCAAATGATCATGATAGCCCAATGAAAGGAAATCCAAAGTTATCTAATGTTTCACATGTCAATAGAATTAAGATTACTAATTTTTTAAAAAATGTTTTCATGTGGTTTTCAATAATTCATCATTATTTATGTCAATGTCAAATTTAATTTAAATTAATATACATTCATGAACATGAAAAGACATGTTTTATTTTGGCTTTTGATATCCATGTTTGTGGATAAGAAAATAAAATGATGTAGTTATAAATTGGAGGTAGTTATTAGGAAAGGTGGGAGATAATTATTAAGAAAATTAATAGGAAAAAGAAGTAGTTATTAAGAAAGAAATAAAGTAGTTAAGCTTGAAAATGAGTTAGTTATTTCTAAAATTGTCTTTGGAATGGTCCACAAATGACTATACAAAGGATTCCAAAAAATCCCCCAAATACCAATTCCAATTACTCGTCATTAGAATTTTTATGAATTACTATAAAGATGTTTTTCAAATTTGTGATATCAAAAATTTAGCACTTTTTTTTCCCAAAATATCAAAATTAATCAAACTAACCTAGAAAAAAATAATTTACAAAACTTTCCCTTTTTTGGCCAAAAACTCACAAACTTTGTTGGGACAAAAAAATCCTTTACTTTAAACCCAAATAAGTTTTCAAATATTCATATATTTTGATATATGATATACATAATATTATAGTTTTTTTTCCATTTATTCATGCCATGTAACTGCTTTTTATTTCTCACTTGCCATTCATTTTTGTTGATTTAAAATACATCACAAAATTCTAAATTTACTCAAATGGGTAAAAGGCCAAAAATATTCACCAAAATGTTTTTTTTTCTAGAAAGCCAATTAACCATCCATGACTTTATATTATTTATTTATTTATTTATTTATAATTATGTTTGTGTGTATATGTGTGTAAATGTTTGTGGAACTTGAATTAGTGGCAAAAAGTAATTTTGAATTTTTGTTAGATTAACATGTATTACATAACTGAAAGCTTACACAAATGTGCACAAAAATGCTTGGGATATTTGAGATTAAATATACTAGAATTGTAACTCAATTAATTTATATAAATTGTAAAATTTTATATACAATTTAACCTTGCCCTTACACAAAATTCAAACTATATATTAAATCATTTCCCTAAGTCATACCCATGGTTTTCAATTGCAAATAATACATTTCTATTATAAAAAATAGTTTTCAATTGTGTTTATTGTTTCCAACTAAAAATTGTAATATATATATAGATTGAAATGGATAAAACCACATAATTTACTTGACATTTTTTTTGAGTTAAAACCTATTGCCCTTTTTAAAATATATTTTGTTTTAGTGCCTTCAAATTTTAAACAAAAACATTATGAATACATGTTCATTGTTGGGACATGTTAATTTCCACCCACAATATATCATGCAATTTTCCTAATCATTCATGTTTAAAGTTCATTCAAAGTTCAAATTATTACAATTTTTTTTTTAATTTAAAAAAAAAACTTGTTTTATGCAACTAAGGGTGTTGTATCCAACTAAAAAATAGTTGCATACAACATTTTTCAATTACATACCACATTTTTAATCACATAAAACAAATAACAAAAAAAAAATTCTTTTAATTAAATACCTTGATATCAAACACCACATGGAACATTTTTACGTCTTTAACTTCACAGCCTAAAGTGAAAAACTTTCATTTGGAACAATGCAATAACACATTTCCATTAAAACAACCTCCTTTAGTGAAATTCTGAGGTAAATTATTGATTTTGTAATTCATTGTGTAACGGTTTTGCCTTTTATTTGAAAGTTCATGAAAGATGATTAATTATTTGACATGATTATCCTAATTTGAATATATTATTATTATTATTTGATATTTCCAAAGAATTTAAGTCGATTCTCATCATTTTTAATATGTACATTGTTCAAATGGGTTGTTTGACCAAACATGATCAAGTTGTTAACTACATACAATTGCATTTTAACACTACAACAAAAGGTGTCCCTATATGCCAAGTGATTTCATTAGATTTTGAATGAACTCATTAAAGAATTCTTTGACACTCGTGGGTATAGCCACATGCATTACTACAAAATGTGGGTGTAGTTCACTAATCCTTGTTCATTAGACTAGTGAATTCATTACATCCCCACTAGGTCCTATTCACTATGACGAGTGAATTCACTTAAAATGCAATGAAATCATTTGGCGTACAAGGACACCTTTTATTGTAGTGGTGGCTAATCAAAATGTTGTCATTGAAATTCCTATTTTTAAATTTGTAACCAATATTGGTGTTACATACAATGAGTTATGCATAATGAAATTCAATATTCATTTTCATCACATTCAACTATAATAACAAACCAACTCAATGTTGTCATGTCATATTAATTAAAAATAACACCTCAAATTGACCTACATTGGGTTACAAGGAGGCATCTTTTAAGCTTCAATGTCTGAAACATCAATTCAAAAATTAAATGGAATTTTTTTGCTTAGTTTATGTTTTGTTAGGTTAGAACAATAACACTTTTAGTTTAGGATAACTTTAAAAATAAAACTAGATTGTGATTTGTGAAATGCACGAGGAATAAACATCATGTTTGTTTACTTGTTTCAAAATATGCTTGAAAATATGATTAAACCTATCTATAGAATGATTATAACTAGATTTGAGGCTAGCCAATGTAAGGGCATCTACAACAAAAGATGCAACAATCTAATGGCAAACCCAATTTATAATGCAGCACCTTTCTAAATTCCATTGTAAACAATTTATTTCAAAATCAAAATTCATTGGTAAGCAAAAGTTTATAAGTGGGAACTCAAAACCACTTGAAATTAATCATGGGCACATGAAACAAAATTTTAACTGATTTAACTTTAGGTTATCACTGTTATAATTGGAAAAAACAATTGTTTTTTGTGTTGAACTTGTGTGACATATTGCAAAAAAATTGCCCTTCTCTTCAAAAGATAACCTTATTTACCAAGAGTAATATTTTTTATTTCATTACAAATGAGGTTGTAAATTATTGTGGTATTTTGGCACATGATTGAAACTTCCATTCCAATCTTGACTGAACGCAAGAATATTGCCACCACTAGAATGTTAGTTTTAGTGTTATTCTAAGACATTCCACACCATACCAAAAAAACCCACCTTGTGCAAATTAAGTATATTACATTATCATAAATGTAGAAATATTATTTTTTTAATAAACAAAAACATTCTAATCTTGATTGAACACAAGAATATTGCCACCCTTAAAATGTTTAACATGCTCCCAAGCTCCTTGATAGACTCAAATGTAAATCTAAGGTGAAAACAACAGAAGAGTAAGGAGTAAGGGCACACTCTTTAGCTCGTAGCACTTTGGGGGTAAAGGGGCATGTTGGAGCTCCAGGATGGGGACTAGGAAGAGTGACAAGCATTAATTATTCACACAAACCTGCACAAACCAAACAACAAGTTGGTTAGTGCGTAATTTAAACATTTTTAATGCACGGACGAGCCATGGGCAAACACGGACTCACAAGACTCACCATAGCCTGAACTTGAGGGAAGCCACCACCTTCCCCCTTATAGTATATTCTATGCCTAGTCACGGGGCCAGCACCCAAATGGCATTTTGTCCCATGACTCCTAAGTGGGAGTCCCAAAATTCTTGAAATTGGGACTTTCGCAACTATGGAGGCCCATAATTTTGTGTGCAAACCTCCGATTAATATAAGGTTTAAAGCAAAGTTGTATCCCTTGTCAAGAGCTTTCCAACAATACATGGCACGCCACCTACACATAAAGAAATCGGGGCAATTCCTGACTTTTAGTGATCAATAGTCAAATTGACAATTTGACTCTTAGCCCTTCTTTTGGCCATAGCTTATGTTTTAAATATTCAAATGGTTCATGCAAGCCCATTTTAAACATCTATGTTTCAAGATCTTTCCAATGATATAAAGAACGTTTTAATCCAATGAATTTTGATTCTTGTAATCACTTTTTGAAAATTCGGGAATCCATTGGGAACATTCACAATATCATTCAAAGATCTCGCAACTAACAATTATAGGCAACTATTGTAGCCAATTGCGAGAATCCATCACAATCTTAATAGCAAATAGAAAACAATTGTCGAATGCAAAGCTAAGAATGATAGATGAGAGACAAACTTGTGATTTAGGGTTTTAGGTTTAGGGGAAAAAACGAAACCTTAAATGGATGAGACATGTGGATGGAAAAATTAACTGACCTAGGTGAAGGTGATGGTCTCCATTAGGGTATCAACAAGGCATGATTTTTAAAAGAATTTAATACCCTACCAAGAGTATGCAAAGCATATTAAAATCTTAATACTGGGTCGGGCAGGGTCTCGCCGGGGCAATGCTTGGGAATGGAACAGGCAGGCAGGTTATATGATACGCAGACTGGACCCTGGTTGATACTCGGATAGTTTTTCAGTAACCGGCCAAAGCTGGTCTGGAGGTTAGGGTTTTTTCAGGGCCCAATTGACCGGAGGGCTCCCAGGGTGTGAAGATTAGGGTTTTTGGCGGTCCGGCGATTGGGGTTTTAACGGACTCTGGACATTAGGGGTTTTTTCTGTTGCAGATGATTGCAAGCTCCAAGGGGTTTTGGTGGAAGAGAAGAGAGACAAAGAGGAGCTTCAGGGAGGGATTCTGGTGGAAGAAAAGAGAGGCAAAGAAGAGCTTCGGCTTCAAATTTGTTATTTTTTGCGAAGGATTTTGGGTGTCGTATTGCATACAGGCGAGAGAGTCAGTTGTACGAAGAAGATGGCATTTGCGGGTAGTAGGGTGATGGAGGTTGTGATAAAGCAGTCAGGAGGGCTGGTTTGGAAGAACTGGCCCATGAATCACACTCGCCGCGCTAATGCAAAGAAACGCCATGTGCGTCTGAGACAGGTACTGTTTTTTGTTTTGCTTGCTTGGATGCTGCATTTCTTCCTTGACCTATTTTGAAATGCAATGCAAGCTTCATTGTTGAATGGTAAAAGAATCGATGGTGAACAATTTGTGAAGGGTCAAGAGAAACAAACAAAACATCGAGTATCCTTTAGGTCTTGAGGACCAAACCCTAATCTGAAGTTCTTCCTCGGCTGCCCTTTCTTTTTGGTTTTCATTTCCTTCTGGTTACTGGATTGCAATCTGTCTGGACATGGGCTATCTCTATAAATCTGCAGGAGATTATGCAGGGGATTTTCCTTTGGGTTGCATTGTGCTGGGCTGAGGTTCAGTACTGTGAGTTTGCTTGCTCTCTCCCCTGTTAAAACCTACTCGGGGCTGAAAATAATTTCTGTTCTCAAGCTAAGAGTAAACCATGCTGAGTTTTTTTGCTGTTTTGTGTGACTGGGTCCTTTGTTATGGTGACCCATGTGCAGGTGGAATCAGTTTTGAAGGCATGTGCAGGGCCAGCACCTTCAAAGAAAACTCAAAATTGTAGCACTGAAAGTAGTGATTCTCAACCATCAGCTTCACAGTAGAGAACTGCTTTTGTTGTTCCTCGTGGGATTTACATCGAAGAGAAAAAAAAATGTTCACTGAATCCCTATTGTTCCTTTCCTGCCTCGGAGGCGCAAGCATCATTTTGCAATAAGTCAGGTTTTTGTGTTCAGAACGTAATATAGTCTAAGAAGAAACCTGTTGGCAACTCCAAGAAGGTGATGCTATTCCAGAAAATTTATGAGCAATTGAAATCAGGTTATTGCTTGTGTGGTAATGGCTTGATAGACAAGATAGATGTGAATTGAGGAGGTAGTCTCACAGCCTCTTGTGACAATTGGGACTTGGAGGAGTGAACTGAGCAGCTAGTAGTCATCCATTGACTGCCCCATTGCTGCTTTTTGGATTCATCCTGACAGCCCGTTCTCTTGTAGGAGATAATCCTTGTTTCAGGAATGTAACATTACAGTGTGATGTCTATATTGGAAGATCATTTGTGTTCATTATCATGAATCATTTTCCAGTTTCACTAATCCTAGAATTGAAACCTGTATTGGCATTTGCTGAGTGGTATCCATTATCTGAGATTTCCAATTGACAGATACTAATGCTTTTTTGGAAGAAAAAAGGGGCCCATACAGTTGCCACATTTTGAGGAAAAAAATTTGAAATCGCCATATTTAGACACTAGTTTCTAGCATGCTGCCAAAATATAGCACAATTCCTAAACCTATTTCTACTTTTCTCTCTGACCTGTAGCCAAAGTTGTCAGATTTTGAAGGAAAAGTCCCAGATCACCAGATTTTTATAATAAGTCCCAGCAGGTAGCCAAGAATATAGAAGGATTCTGTTTTTTTTTTTACTTTCATATTTAGTATGTAGCCAAATCTGGCTAAATCATCTTATGGATAATTGCCACTTCAGCTACATCACAAAATGGAAAAAAAATAAAAAAATGTGCAGCCCACTAAACTTATAAATTTGAAAAAAAGACCACCACTTGCAAGTCTCCATTGCTAGCCTAAGTGCAGAGAATGAAGTTACAATGAATGGTTTGAGAAGGGTAAATGAATGTTAAGAATAGATTTAGGGTTGGACTCTCTTGGATATGTGGACCATCATCCACTTCTCATCCATAGATGCTTCAGCACCCATGACTGGGAATGGACAATGAACCAGCAACCATTGTCTGTTGTGTCAAGAACCTCAAGACACTTTCAACCAAGCATGTTACAAAATCATCATCAAATGAGTATTGCGGTTCTTGATTTTGTTGATGACCAAATTCCTGATTATGAAAGAATGTCCAACAAATTATTCCCATTGTTCCAAATGAAGAACACTAGGACAATAATAACTGGGGGTGTATGTATACCTGGAATAGATAATGTAAGAGGTTTTTACATCAACAGTTTTGAGTTTTGACCCAGCATTTTGACCTGTAGTGGACAATCATCATTGATCTTGGCAACAATCAAATGCCCAATATGATGGTACACTACTTTCATCGCCGCACCTGGAGTTGCTTGAGTTTGGCAATCTGCATCCCAGGGTTCAATCCCTTAGGACAAGCCCTTGCACAGTTCATGATTGTATGACAGCGGTAGAGCTTGAAAGGGTCATCTAATGACTCCAATCGCTCAGTTGTGTACTCATCTCTGCTATCTGCTATCCATCTGCGTTCAACAGGCCCACAGAGATGGTTTAAGAAACTTCACAACTGTCACACACAACATTAAACAAAATAGAGTTGATTCTCTCCATCATACACCTGGTTCTACATGTGATGCTATTAACATTCATCTGGGGATCCTTGTGATGTAACACACTTCAGATCAAGTTCAACATAACACCATCGAAGGTGCATCTGCAACAAAATACAAAGTCTGTAATTCCCTGCACTTGGCAAACCTCCAAAAAACGTGTCCCTTGCACCTATGACATGGTCAATCTCACCACTAGGGAGAAAACTGTGATATTTCTCTGTCAATGGTGGAGATCTGGAGCCTCAGAATGGGTGAATTTAATAAATCTTGGTAAAAAAGAACCAATGCATATCTATGCAAGATAAAACCTAAAATCTCAAAGAATATACTGATGAAGCTCTCCCTTCTGCAATAGACTCCGTTTCTCAGAGGTTAACACTACTTGCATTGCATGCAACAGAAAAGGTGTTGAAGAGTGAAGATATGCTACCTGTGGGCCTGGAGTAGTGCAGCAGGGCCAAGGTACTTCTCTGGATTCCACCAATAACTTGGACAAGAAGTAGTACAGCAAGCACACAAAATACACTCATACATGCCATCAAGCTTCTTACGGTCCTTCTTGGTCTGCAAATGCTCCTTCCCACCAGGACTGGGATTCTTGGTCTTCAACCAAGGCTCAATACTCTTGTACTGGCTATAAAACTGTGTCATATCCACCACCAGATCTTTGATGACATACATGTGAGGCAAAGGTGTGATCTTTGTCTCTGACTTGGGATCTGTGTCGATTTTGGTCAAGCAGGCCAAGCCATTGCTACCTTCAATATTCATAGCACATGAGCCACATATGCCTTCCCGGCAGGAGCGACGAAAAGAAAGGCTGGAGTCAATCTCATTTTTTATTTTGATTAGTGCATCCAAAACCATTGGCCCACACTCAGCAGTGTTGACTGTGTAGGTCTTCAACTGTGGCTTCTCAGTCCTGTCAGGATCCCATCGGTAGATTGCAAAATTCTTCAAGTTTGGTGCTTTAGAACTTGTGATTCCAGGTGCTGGATCAGCTGTGGCAGTTGTTGCAGGAGCAGATATTGCTGGAGTTGTGCATACTGACCGGACCAGAAGAAGACCAGAAGGGCTCTTCACCAACCTACTTGAAGTCAACGCTGTCTTTGTGATGGCTGCCATAGCTGCTAGATGCTTCAAAGCACAACAGCCTGTCGTCCTTCTTCAAGGATATATTTAGTGATCCCTCCAACACTACACCTGGCAGACACAGTATTCAGAATTAACATCTATCGCAGAGGACACATTTAACATCAAAATTGTACTTCCCGTAGCTTTGGCCATAAAGAGTAAACTGGCAGATGGCACACGGCACCAGAACAAATTACCAAAGTTGTAAGATGCTTTCACAAGGTAGAGCACAAAACCAAGCCAATAGCAGCTCACCTTTATACTATGCTGAATTTCCCTTTCTGTAGAAGCCTAAAGAACTATCCAGCACTCTGAGACACTCTGGCACACTACAACTAGTTTGGATAGCAGAATTCCATCAGTGTATGTAATCGAAAGACACCCACAAGGATGAAAAATGACTGCCCATGGAAGGACCATAAGCTTGTACAACTTTGAGAGTATCCCACTATCATGACAACAACTGACGTACTGACTTCCTACATTCACAACAGAACTCTGTCAGCATTTGCTATTATTTACCTTGTTAACATGTGAGTGATGCCAGTGATTCAAAAGACCTGAGATAAACTTGTCCTCCTTACATCAGGATATGAATCATGTTTGCATACAACTCATGATCAGAAACACTGTGAATTCATGGAACTTGAGAAAGTGCATGCAATGGCCTTTTCTCATTCTGACAGAAGATTATCAGGCAGTTCTGTTAAGGAGATGATCCAGTCCAGGTATCAAGTTAAGCTGGAGCCCGGTAAGACCTCTACCACATGAATTGAAAACTGTCTTATTCATCACAGACATTTGGTTACCTAGGTTTATAGATCAACCCTGTTTGTCCCAACTATACTGTCCTGCTATAGAAAGCACAGATCAAATGAGGTTGTCAAAAATACCAAATGTGATTCTAGAATGCACCCATGATGCTTCACCACAACATCATCACACTACAGAAGGACATCAATCACAACCGGGACTCTAGTCATCATTACAGATCTCAATTTCATGGTGAGACCTTCCTCTTGCATACAAGCAACCAGTCACATCAAACCAAAACAAAGCTCTGTAAGGTGAATTTCCTTCACAAGGGTAAAATGAAAGCACATACCAATGCAGGAGGCCCAAAGGGGTGCTGGAAAGCATGACCTGAAACCCTAGAAACGTCAAAAAAGAAGTGGAAAACACTCTGAAACAAAGTCTTTCTTCACCAAATTGAGTTCTGTGATGCTGGGCTGGTTAACATGGGAGAAAGTGCTACCATTTGTGTAAACAGAAAAACCAAATACTAGACAATAAAAATCTCTAAGAGACAAATATCCCTAAGAGTTTTCTTTCTATGTGTGATCTGAGAAAGATTCCTCATCATAGCACTATACTCAAATCATTCAAAATTTCAACAGCAGTCACACCAGTCTGGTTCCAAAAGTCATCATAAAACACAAGCAGCACATCTGCTGCAGAAGAGGCAGTTGCAGGGAAAAAGATGAATCCAGCAACAGATAAGGCAGAGGTCTTCTTGTACACACTCTGTTGTCTGTGTGCACAATCTCTCCTGCAACAAACCAGGTAATAAGGATCTACGGAGAGCCCGACACAACCGCAACCAGTTCTACTGTTGGTCTTTCAACAAAAGAAAAAGCACCAGTAGAACGATCTGGTGGAAAAAAAAAAACTTGAAAGATAACTTCATCATGATGCTGTTCACAAGAACAACCGATCGTTATCCCAAGTCACAAGCTCCATTGAGATGACCTTTATGCAACTAGATACATAGATAATGTTCTCATTTTCTCACATCACATTTTGTGAAAAATTTCGCTTTCGATGATATAGATCTTCCTGAAAATGGTCTAACCACTGACGAATCTCCACGTAGAGAAAGCAAATCTGAAGCCACGATCATCCGGAGAACGCGAAAAAAACACATGCATGTACTGGAAGAAGCTACAACACAAGGAGCTTAAGAAGAATGCGTGCAAATTTGAGAACAAAAGGGGCAAAGAAAACAGTGAAGGAATCCACAACAACTGAAGGTTTTCTCTTTTTTAAAAGGAAAAACAAGGGGAATTTCAAAAAAAATAAAAAAAAAGACAATTATGAAATGAAAGTGGATTTGGTGAGAAGAAGAAGAAGAAGGACAAGACTGTACCTGTGTGAAATGCTGGTGAAGGGGAGAAAAAGTACCGCATCCAGAGAGCTTCCGCAACTGCACAACCGCAACCAAAACTGCGCACAAAATTGCACACAAAAGCGAAGCGAAGAAGAAGCGTCGTGATGGGTTGCTGCAGGGAAGGACGAAAGTATAAAGGAAGCAAATGAATGAATGAACTTCATCCATCCAAATCAAATCAGTTCAGTTCTCTGCTGTACTGTTCTGCTCTGTTCGTTCATTTGGTGGGAGATCACAATAAGTAATTGTTCTTACTAGGTAGGTAGGTAGGTAGGTACTCATGGTCCCTTTTCACATTACACAAAGGCAGCTGGGATGTCATAGATTTGCACCATTTACAAGATAGCAGTAATTTGCCAACTCAGACCATTCCAAAAAATAATCATCTACAGACTCAGATCATTCTGGTTTTTAATCTGCCCAATGAACTGGAAGAAATTATGTAAGTGATCAAAAGATGGTTTTTTTTGCATAATGATTTATTATTGGGTGGGGTTTTCAGATCATTTTTATAAAAAAAAGCATTTCTTTGTGAATTTGTGTCTTGTACAAAGTTTTCTTTTTTTTCCTTAGTAGAATGAGAGTGAAGGGATTAATAGGCTGGTGAGTGAACACTTAAGCTCTGAGAGAGCTTTGAATCCTAAGACATTGCTCTTTTGTCTCTCAAGTTCAAAATGTTTTTTTTTTTTTTTTAAGAGCTTCACTTGGCACACTCATGATCATTCACATTTCTCCAATTTTTTTTAAAAAATAAAATAATAATAATAATAATAATAATAATATATGAAAAAAATATGGTTGTCAAAAAAAAGTGAAGTTAGTGTTTTGGTCGTGAATGTAATAAATTTTAAGATTTAATATGTTTGTCTTTTTCATGGCTTTTTTTTGTGTTCTTTTTTTTTGCTTTCCAAGTTTAAAGAGATAATAATGTATAAAGCTTAGCTTGGCACTTCCTTTACTCTTTACATCAGTCAAGGGAGACAAAAAATTTTGAGAAAGGTTCAAAAATGTTCAGTCACTGGGCAACAATTGATGATGGGCAGTTCTACTTTATTAGGGTTAGTTTAAGCAATTTTTTGTCAAAAAAATTGACAAAAATTAGTCAGATTTACATGAGAAAATATTTTTTTCACTATTTTTGCAGAAAAAATGACAAAAAAAAAGTCCAAAAAAAACATTGATAACTAGTGCTATAATAATACAATTAACATCTCGCATGACCAATCATTTCGCTAATATTTGATTGTTGCATCTTTGCCTTGGGAATAATACATGTGAGAAAATATGGGTTTGGACCTAGAGAGGGGTTTAGAGCTATTTTTTCAAAAATTTAAAATAAATTAGGATAAATCAATCAATGATCGAACATTTCAAGGCAGGCCAGATTCAAGGGGAGTACTTCAATGTTTCTGGTGTTCACACAAAACTTGAACCCCTCCTATTCATGCATTTGGCAAATTAAAAATCATCAAAAATAGAATGGAATTGAAAAAGTTACAACCCCTCAAAGTAAAGAGGGTCAAGAATTCAAAAAAAAACAAACCGCTGGCATTGCAAAGGCCAATTCTTCAACACCCAAAAAATTCCTTGTATGTTGTTGGTTCTATAAAACCACTCACATTGCAAAGGCCAATTCTTAAACACCCAAAAAAATTTCTTTGTATGTTGTTTCTATTGATATTAGAGTTCAAAGATGATTTGTAGAACTTCAGATTGGACTCCTATAGCACATTAATGAGGTTTGAAAGTCAAAAAGGTTCAAAAAGAATAGAAAAGAAAAGAAAAAACCGTGTTTTCTAAGTTGGAAAGCTCATTTTTCTTCTTGTTATTTTTTCATTACTCCTTTTCCTTTGCACTTCAAAGATAATTTCTAAAGCTTGAGATACAGTTTTGCCTATTGATGATGCATATGCTCTAGAACAATACACCAATGAGATGGGGGTGTGGGTGTGTTTCGACCACATCGACATCTACATGGACACTACAAAGTGGCTTCGTATTGGACATGGTTACCACACAACATGTATAGAAGACATGTATATTCCTCTTCTTGCATATTCTTGTGTATGTGTTGTTGTCCCCGGCCTAAGAACCGAGTCTCCACTATTGGGTTTGGACTGTATGTGAGTAGGCAATATGTGAAGGGCAAGTCTAGGGGGGTTTATGTGCAGTAGGGTAAGGACCACGAATGGGGCTGTTATGGGACCTCGAGGGCCTAGGATGAGGTGATAGTCAAGCCTAGATGTAAAGAATGTTCCCCACACGTGCACTTTACAATTCGTAAAGCCTGACATGAGAGTCACAATGTGTAGGAGAGCAAGTGATCTTATGGCTAGTGGGAGGGATCTTACACCTACATAAGATCCCTTCCACTTGTAACGAGTAGGACCCTTATTTTGGACCCTAGGGCTTTATCCTACAATTAGTGTTTCCCTATTAAGGTGTCACATGCCCTTTTTCATTTCATATCTTCAAATTTGGAGCCCCAAAACCCAATTGAAATTATGCAAGTGATGTAAATACACACTTGATACTTATGTGTTTTACATTCACAAGAACGTGGTTCTATACACATTTCGTCTTGTATAGAAACATTGTGTATAAAGAACTTGCAAACTAATAACATGTGTAACAAAATAAATTTTGTATGTGAATTTGTGAAATTAGTGGTTTATTAACCATTTGATAGTTTGTCCTTGAGTCATGTCAATCTCCTTTTTTAACTCCTTTTGTGTTCATTCTATGAAACCATCTTTTTATCTCTTTTCTTTGTTACAATTTCATTATAAGAAATTCCTCTATAAAGCCTTTTTTAATTCTACATATATCAATATGCAACAAGGGGAGTATGGTTGTAAATATACCTTAAAAGTAAATAAACCAAAAATTCTTATGCGCCATTTTATATGTCAATCACAAACTTTCGATAGATGAAACATGAAAAGTGGTGTACTCCACCATTATTTATGCAAGATTTCATCATTCAAAAACTAGGGTTTCAAGCCCTAAATTTTTATTTCTCAAAGTGCGTGTTTAGGGATTGTTCTTTTTCACATAGTGGAAGGCATAGAAGGCCTTGTTGTCAAGGCATCATGCCCTAGGAACCAAGGACAGAGTTGAAGTCTAAGGTGAAATAACACCTTGAAAGCAGTGCCTTCCCCTAGCACCTTCCCTGGCATAA
>Ga0116229_10006436_pt1 | contig 18898 bp, 9 predicted proteins | sample S1TSphgellanicum_3_FD_87313 | JGI IMG/M metagenome (GOLD analysis project Ga0116229, IMG submission 87313) | Host-associated microbial communities from peat moss isolated from Minnesota, USA - S1T2_Fc - Sphagnum magellanicum MG | ecosystem: Host-associated > Plants > Peat moss > Unclassified... | reverse complement strand
AATGTTGCGTTGTGTTGTGGTAAGGCTCGGGAGGTTGGTCGTGGGGTGGGGGTGTGGGGCGTGGGGGGGGGGGGAGGGGATCGGGAATTAATTTAACAAATTTGGAACATCATTTTGAATCATTAAAGTTATAAGGAATGCAAGGCTTCATGACATTCTAAAATGGCAATCTCTCATTTTGAGAACCAAAATCTTACTAAAAACATCAAATAATGTCCTTTTTTGGTATACATGTTCCTTGTACCAAACCTTCAAAACCTTTGGAATGTACCTTAATATTAACAAAATCAATATGACCATCCTTTTTAATACATCCTTTTTAAGGGAAAAAAAAGATTCTAGGATCATTTGTAGTATTTTTTGGGTGAAATGTTGTAATTAACCTAGTCAAGAAAAAAAAACTTTGCATAAGTTGAAGAATGTTGCCACATTATGAGGATATAATTTTGAAGTCACCATTTTAAACAATAATTTAGAGTATGTAGTCAAACTATAACATGGTTCTTAAAGTATTCTATTATCATTTTTTATGCATATAGCCAAATTTGGCTAAGTCTTCTCGTAAATGATCACCATCCCACTTACATTACAAATTTAGAAAAAAAAACATTGATCATTTCCACAAATTTTGGTGTTTTATAATACCAAAACTTTATACCTTCATTTAAAGCATATTTTATTTTATTTGTTTAAAACATGAGGTGATTTGAACAAATATTTTTATTCCTATTAATTTTTAAATTTGACAAAATTGCATAGTTGGACAAAATTCACAAGTCATGTTTTAGGACATTTGAAGACACATGTTTTGATTATCAAAATTATGATTTGTTTATCATATTGATCCTAATGTACATTCCTATCTAAATGAAACAATTATAAAAGTGACATATTTTGTAGGTTATATGTGTCACAACAATCAATCAAATTTGAACTTCATGGCAAAACCATCCTTGGGTGGTACCATTAGAGTCTAAAAACATTACACCTTTATTTTATTGGACTCATTGATTTTTTCTAGAATATAGGAAACATTTTTAATTTTATTTTCATTAGAACTTTTTGTTAAATATATACACTAGGTTGTATAAACTTTGAAACTTTGATGATATAACAAATATTTTGTATTTTGATGTTTCTAATCATTACATTTAGAAAAAGTTTCCAAATTGTCGCAATGTTTCCTTTCCTTGAACTTTTTGGTCAAGAATACAAGTTTGAAACGTGTGTTGGTTTTCTTGGGAAATAATTTTATATGATGCCTTTGATGGTATTCTATTTTATTGTAATTGAGTATGTGTAATTTAATTATGACTTTCCAAAATTCAAGAGCGTGATTTTAAAAAGAGCGAATTCAATCAAGAAAATAAACTTTTAGTAATTGTTGGACCCTTTTTTTTTCCAATAAACATTTTAAACCATATACTTTGGCATGTAATGGATTAACATGAGAAAAAAAGAATTTATAATTGTAAAACATTTAAATGAAAGGGGTTAGGAATATTATTTGGCCCATTTTATCATTCAAGGAATTCCTTGAAATGGTTCCTAGTGGTATCATCCTAAGTAATACCTATTGCACTCTCCTAGTGATGCTACAAGAACGCTTAGCTATATTCTTCTTGCCTCGAGGGACAACTTTAATGACAACCAATAATATGGACTTTGTTAGATCTCTCTATGTGGTTTTATGTTAAATATTTAGCCAATGTTGTGTTTTTATTCACCTTGTGATACCTCCTTTGTATGTTTGTTTAGTACTATTATTGAAGGGTTGAATATAAATTAAAGCCACTCCAATGGATTTTGCAAACATCTTTTTTGGAGACCTTATGGTAATCTAGATACCTTTACAAAGCACATTCCTAAAATAAGTTGCTCGTGTATGGGACATATTTGGCCACCCCCAATAAATGACCACATAAACTCATTGCTCATAGCTAGAGGTTGGCTTTCCAATACCAATGAATTTCCCTTTCAAGGCATCTTGGAACCACATTAGGAATGAAGTTTTTCTATGTGAATTTTTTAAGTGGAACTTGTTAAGCATGACATGGTGGAGCTTAATAAGTTTGTAAGTATTGTTAAAACTAGTGAATTAACTTCCCCCTTAAATTTTGCATAATTTTAAGTCTAGAATGTTGGCAAAGTAAAGAATATGTAAGGAAACGATTTTTGAACCTTAGAGCTAATGACCAAGGTTGGAACAAAACAAAAGGAAACACACAAGGAATAAGCCCAAAGCATGGTGTGAGTGAAAGGAAGTGAAACCATTGCAATAAAAGCTTTTTTTTTTAACCTTTAACATCATGAGTACAATGATTGTAAAATCATTACTACTTGATTAACATGACTAACTATGTTTGTTTTAACTAACCAAAAAATATTTGTATTTGAGTTTACTAAGTTCAATTTACATTTTTATCATGGGTGCAATCAAAATAAAAGGAGGTAAAGTAGTCATCAAATGTAGTGTGACATTGCACTATATAATTTTGAGAAAATAAGTTTGTGTATTGTATTTATTTGAATTGCAATTGTTTTTGCAATTGTGTTTATTTATTAATGATATTTTTCCTTGATGAATCTGGAGTCATTTCATTAGGTCATGAGAGTCCTTCAATGACAATATTAAAAAACTTGCAAAGTAGTCATCAAAATTGCTTTTAAATTTGAATGTCCTTTTTGCTTATCAAATGAGCACCATTCATTTTCAAACTTGAAGAGCATAGTCATGTTGATGATTAAAAATGAAAAAAGGAGTTGAAATTAGTATTTTTTTAGTTATTACAAATATTAACAAATTTTGGTTTCAAATGTGCTTTTGGCCTTCTAAATTACAATTTTTTATTAACAAAAGTTGTTTATTTTTATGTGTTGGAGTGCATGAATAAATTAGGAGACAATGTCAATTAATTATTCTTTCCATTGATTTCCAACATGTTTTCTTGAAAAATGTCTAACTTATATCCAATTCTCATAGTTTATATATTTTTAAGGTGATTTTATGTGATAATCTTCTTCCAAATAAAATAAAGTTCAATATAACATACAAACTTGAGATGTGAATTTTGTGTTGGAAATGTATGCATTTGTTACATGTAAAAAATAATAATATTGTATGCATGTTTAATTTCATTTACTTGAAACTCATTGTTGAATACAAATGGATAGTATTACCAAAGGTTGGAGAAAAAAAATTATAGTTTTCAAAGTGAAAATGTGTTACATGTGGTCAAGCTTAGACTTCTTAGGAAAACATTATGTCTCTAGTGCCCATGGCTCCTTTTATTGTGATTTGACCTTCCTATTGAACATGACAACTTAAAACAAAATGTAATGGAGATGTGCACAATTGTAGTTGTGTGTCGTAACACTACAAGAAGTTTGGTTTTTCACACAAAAATTGCCATGGCATGTGTGAGGACAACTTTTTGGTTTTATCCATTACGACATACAATAAATGGTGTTTGTTGTAACATATATTGCATTTAAATGGCAACAAGATGGAACAAGTGGTAGGATCAACAACAATTAACCTTTTTATCATCCTAGCATCACCATCGTCCTACAAAATTCCAAAAAAGCCATATGCAAATGGAGAAGGTAAAAATGAGAGTTTTGACTTGGGCTCAAGGGGTAGGCCCCAAAAGGTTCCTTATTGTTGATTCCCTTATTGATTTTAATGTTTTCCCTCATCAAATCTTTCTACTTCCACAATGGGGGGTTTAGACAAGGTGTCCCAAGATCTATGTCATGGTGGCATAGGGCCTTAAGCACAACATTGATGAAGGTATGGAACATGTCCTAGGACTCTGAGCCAAGAGAATATTTTGGTGTTGCTCCCAACCTAATCCAAAGTTCATAATGGTACCATGTTTTCATGGATGGCCTTTTTAGATGTAGTATACACCTATGTAAAAAATAAAATGTGATTGTTTCCAACATGTGTTCCTATGGACCCTAGACTACCTAGGTCCTAAGACAAGGTCATATGGGGCCTAGGACAAGACATTAAAATAGTGCACAACATGTCCAAGCACCCCAACCAAAGGAATCTTTGGTCATTTACCATTTCATGGTGTCATTTGGACACTTGGTGTAGTACTTCAATTGAATTAGTTTTTTCCTCGAAACCTCAATATCTTACCTTGTGACAGATCCCATTTTCCAACCTTCCCATTTAGAGATACTAAGAGAAGTGTTAATTCTACATTATTTCCAAGGCATGCAAATGAAAATATTTCGCCAAGGCATCAAGGCAAATCATAATGTCAATTAAAAACATGGATATTAAGTAGATATGTGTTTTTTGGTGGCAAATACAAAGTGAAGGTGGTTTGAAGGATTGCATTGTGGTTCAAGTATAATAGGACAAGCTTGTGTAGAGATGTTTAACCCAAATGGGATAAGGTGATGACAAGAGGGTTCCCCATGAAAGGCCACCACACCACTATTTAGTGTGATATTTAACTCTCTATACACCATTTGGTTGAACTTTGATTCATCTTAGAAAAGGACTATTGATTACATATTTAGGTGACACATTGTGTAAGATATTGAAAGCAATAATGGAATCCCATATGAAAGCCTTTACAACTTTGAATGACTCATTGGACATTTGTGGTAATCCATGGTCTAAAATTGTTGTGCAAAGTTGTGAAAGAAAAAAACTAATTGAAATTTGTGTTGGGAAGGCATGGTAATGACTATGAAATCAAAAGCATTTGTATTGTAAACCCCCCCCAATTCCCATGCAATCATTGTTTGTTAATGCCATCACATATGGAGATCGAAAAGTTGGGTTTTGAACATGATCATTTCCAATACATGTGTTGTTGCATGGGATGGATTCTCATATTTACCTATAGCAACTACCATAATATTCCACCCATACTCCATCATAAATTGTTCACAATTTACATGGACTTCATATCATATTTGATAAACCTATGTGCTCCATTACTTACTTGGATAAATACAAATCCCCAAGTAATTCAAACAAAACACCTAGAACAACTAGAAGATTCTATATATCAATCATGCTACAAATTGTATCATCAACAACTCAACTATTATGGAGTTTGGACATTGATTAAAAGGAAACATGCCTAAGTTGAAAGCAAATTAAGAGTGAACCACTTTTCACCCAAAAAAATGATGTATAACAAGTATTGTCATTCATGATAAGTTGGATTCTTGATAACATCCTTTGGTTATTTTAAACACAAGCAAAAAAAAATTAGAATTTGAATGACAACATTTTGGAACTCAAAGTTAATTTTGATCCAACGGATAGATGAAAAAGTTTGAATAAAATCAATGTACATAGAATATATAACTTACAATTTTTCAATGACCATAAGGCCTCATGTTTGTGGTTCATGAAACACTAACAAATAAAAGAAAATTGAAAAAAATAATGTAAATCTCAACTGTAAAATCTCCTTTTGTTTAATATGGTAGCAATGTTTTTAATAAAAAGACATCATTATGCACTTATTGCAAAAGAAGTATAAAAAAACACATTTTTTGAATGGATTTTTAACCAAACATTTTAAAATTATAAATGGTCCTATATTCAATTGATGTATGTCAATGTCATTCATCACAAAAAAATTAACAAAACATTCCACTCACAACCCTAGTTTATATATATATATATAAATTTTCATATTGTGACATATTATTTTGTCACATATATAATCCATGATACATTCAAGTTCTTCAAGGTTTGTTATTTTTTTAGAAAAAAATTAATTTAAATTTAAAACCAATTAAATATACTTAAAACAAACAAAGATGATGCAATATGTGATCTCCATCCGTTACCAATAAAACTAAATGTAGAAATATTGTATTTGTGACAACAATTTTTTGAGGAGCTTAATGTGCTTATGCCCTCTAACCCTATTCTTAAGATGAATTCAATCGTAGTCTATTTTAAAGATGGTAGATTATAAGTTGTGATTCAACAACCATAAGCTTAAATAAATGCATCAAATGTTTTAGGTGTAGACAAGTGCAAGGGGAGTTTGACATTAGCCACAACTTACAATGGAATTTCTTTTGGAATTGTGACACCAAATATTTCACCCATATCAATATTTTAAGGATTCATCCCTCTTGGCAATGTCCATGTGAAGTGAACAAGCCTGGCAAGTTCAAATTGTGCCATCAAAAGACCATAATTCAACCCTGGACACACTTGTTGTCTACAGCCAAATGGTAACAATTGAAATTTTGTCCCTTTTACATCAATTGCACTTCCAACAAATCTTTCGGGATTGAAATTGAATGGATTTTCAAAGGCAAATGGATGTCTATAAATGGCCCATGCATACACAAAAATATGATTTTTGGTAAATATGTAATAACCTTTTATTTCACAAGTTTTTTTCTTTTCACGTGGCACCAATACAAGAGCTGGAGAATAAAGGCGAAATGTTTCCTTCATTGTAGTTTGTAAATATTTCAATTGAGCAATGTCATTTTCATCTACAACCTTCTCTTGGCCAATCACATCATCTAACTCATCTTGAACTTTCTTTATAATGTTTGGTTGTTTTATGAGCTCCACGAGGGCCCATTCTATTGTGGTGGCACTCATGTTAATGCCTGCGAGCAACATTTGCTACACATAATTAGGGAAAAGTTAACCACATCAACATCATTAGTGGGTTATTGAATTCAAGCATGAAAAACTTGTTATGCATGTAATATTATTTAGTCTTAAACTACAAACCAAAAATCACAATGATGAGTTCATTATTGAAGTTCATAAATCAAATTATTGAAATCATTAAGCACAACCATTAACCAAATTCAAAAGGAATAATTTGTGAAATCTACATGTAAATTATAAGAACATTAAGCAACCTACATCAAGCATTGCCTTAATTGTGATCTCATCAAGCCTGTCACCAACACCATTTACACTAGGAAAAAAAAACATGACATCAAGAAAATATTTTTATTCATTTGGCCTCTTCTTCTCTTTCAGATGCTCTTGAACAATTTTGTCAAGAAATCAATCTACCTTGAACCGTATTTGTTTGCATTGAAGTAAAATACCTTGGAGATCAAATGGCTTTAAAAATTGGACATAATCACTGATGTTGAAGACACCATTTTAATTCAAAACCTTGACAACAATATCCTTCATGTCATAACCCTAGCCTTGGGCTCGCGACCAAGGCAAGGGTTTACAAAGGCGCGGGCCAAAAGTGAAGCTTAGGTGTCTCAACCCTAACCTTAGACTCGCAACCAAGGCAAGGGCTTGCAAAGTTGCGGGTCAAAAGGGAAGCCTAGGAATGAAAGAAAGTGTGAAGGAATGAACCTTCACACTTCCAAGGGAGCTTCCACCTTGGGAGTTGGAATCTCAGTGGACTCCCAAATGTTCAGAGAGTGATTAAAAGGGCCAAAACCCAATGGCTTGAAAAAAAAATTATATCATTGGAAATCTATTAAACATAGATGTTTAAAATGGGCTCACATCACCCATTTGGACATCTGAAACACAAGTTATGGTCAAAATAAGGGTCGGGAGTCAAATTGACAGTTTGACTCCCGACCACTAAAAGTCAAGAATCATCCCGATTTCGTGCAAGTGGTGTGTGACATACCGTTGGAAAGTTCCCGACGAGGGCTACAACTTTGTTTCGGACCTCGTCTCAATTGGAGGTCTGCACACAAAGTTATGGGGCCTCAAAGTCGCGAGAGTCCCAACTTTGGCAATTTCGGGATTCCCACTTGGGAGTCCAGGGACAAAATGTCATTTGGATGTGGGCCTCATGGAAAGGCACATAGTAAAATATAAGGGGGAAGGTGGTAGCTTCCCCCAAGTTCGGGCTATGGTGAGTCTTGTCAGTCCGAATTTGCCCGTGGTTCGTCTTAGCACCAAAAGTGCTCAAACTATGCAGTAAGCACATTGTGTTGGTTTTGTGCAGGTCCGTGTGAGTAGTTGATGTTTGTCACTCATCCTAGTCCCATCTAGGAGCTTTAGCACACCCCTCTACCCCTCAAAGTGCTACGAGCCAAGGAACGTGCCTTAATTCCTTGCTTTTTCGCTGTCTTCAGTTTGGGACTCACATTTGAATCCATTAAGGAGCTTGGGGTGCGTCACTAAGAGTAACATTTCATGCTCCTAATAATGTAAAAGAGTGTGAAAGAATGAACACCACACTTCCAAGCGAGCTCTCGATGGATTTCTGAGTTTTTAGAGGGTAATTGCAGGGGTCAAAACTTATTGGTTTGAAGAATTATTTATACCATTAGAAAGCTCTTGGAACGTAGACGTCTAAAATGGGCTTGCATGACCCATTTGGGTACTTAAAACATAAGTTATGGCCAAATGAAAAGTCGGGAATCAAATTACAAAATTGATTTTTGACCACTAAAAGTTGGGAATTGCCCTGATTTACTTATGTGGAGGTGGCATGTCATATATCGTTGGAAAGCTCTCAACAAGGGTTACAACTTTGTTTTAGGTTTCACCTCAATCAGAGGTTTGCACAAAAAAATATGGGCTTCCAAAGTTGTGGGAGTCCTAATTTTGAAAATTTCAAAACTCCCAACTTGGGAGTCCCAGGACAAAATGACATTTGGGTGCAAGCCCTATGACCAATTAGAAAATATTATAAGGGGGAAGGTGATGGCTTCCCCCAAATTCGGTCTGTGGTGAGTTTTGTGAATTTGTGTTTGCCCGTGGTTTGTCCGTGCCCATGGGCTTTACCTATCATAAAACATGAGGCAAATTTTATTATGAACCAAACCTACATAAATCACAAGGCGTAAGAATGGGAGGGATATTATGCCTACTCTTCAATAGTGGGAGGGAAACTATGCTTACTTATAATTGTAAAAACCTTCCCCCTATTGAGGAATAGGTGTAATGTTCCTTCCATTTTCTAGGAGGGAGATGGTTATAAGGTGCCTTCCAAATACACTACAAAATTTTTCCAAGTGTTTTACATCCATTTATACAATGAGAGAAGGAAAGGTTGCACCCAACATGGGATTATGTTGTTCATGACGTTTTTTTATGGACAAGCATCACACTAACATATGGTCAAAACAAGGAATTTTTTAATATGCTTTGAACCATCAGTTCTTAAATAGACCCCTTTAAGAAATTTGTGCATGTCACTATGGTACCCAACACCTATATATCCTATGCCCATATGGTGTTTAACATCCCCCTTGGGGTTGTTAGTCCCAATGCACACATGATCTTACATTTAGGTTATGTAACTTCAAACTCTTACATGATTTTATACTTAAGTTGTGTTAGTTTCAACACTTAACATGATTTTATATTGAAACATGTTTAACATATAAAAAATTATCTATCAACAAACCCTTCTACTACATAAAGCATCATTGCGATAGTGACACTATAGAAAGACAACGTTATAATGAACATAAAGCATCATCGTGACAGTGGCACTGGAGAAAGACAACGTTAGAATGATAGGGACAATGAGGAGAGACAAATTGATAGGTAAATTTTACCTCGTGAAAGTTACTATGATAAGTTGGAAAATATTTTCCAAATTGTATTACTATTCCTAAGACATCATTATGACATCAACAAACATGATTTCTTAAACCCAATGAGGGACCAAAATATATAAAAGAATAAATGGGATAGTGTTTTATTGTAGGGTAAAGCCCTTGTCCACACAATGAGGGACCAAAATATATAAAAGAATAAATGTGATAGTGTTTTATTGCAGGGTAAATCCCTTGTCCACAGACTTTACTAGAATAGTGTACTCAACAGCTGGTTTGTCATGGAATCCAGGTTTATCAGAATAAGTGCCTGTGCAATGGGGAGTCAAGCGTGGGGCTGATTCTGGTAAAGCCCACAACCCAAGCCCTTTACTAAGCATAAAGCACTAGGGGAATTTTTACTTTTGAATTTTTCTCTCATGGATACTCGTGGGTACTCCACTATCACAAGAAAAAGTAAAATGAAACGCATGTAGAATTCATAGTGTGATTCAGATTCATTAGTTCATGGGTGTGCTTCCACTTTTTCTCTATTTTTTGGGGGAAGGGGCCATCATATTGATTGGCCTGTCTCCATATTTTTTGGAACTTTGGTCTCTCTCCAAAATAGAAGCACCGTCTTGGACCACAATTGTGAAATTAAAAACAAATGTACTGTGCTGTGGCCCACCTTTTCAGTTTAAGTATATATGAGAGTTGAACTTTAAGCAAACCATATGAGATAAATCAGAGGTGCTATTGGGTATGTCTTGAGGAACACATTGAGAGTACATTGGGAACAAGGATAAAACAAAATTTCACTCCCCTTCCTCACCCCCCCCCCTCAAAAGAAAAAAATTGGACCTCTCATGAGTGCATGCATGCCTTTTCATTGGCTACATGAAACTTTTATTTCCAAAACCATGGGACATAGCAGGCACTACATTTCTCAAAATGTGCACCCTTTGCAGAAGCAAAATTCCATGCAGAAAGGCTCCCACCAACTACACTACAAAGATCCACCTGGTGCTTTACACCCCACTACATAAGCCGTGGGTGAACCAGCACCGACACTTCTCAATGCACTTTTGCCATTTTGCATTTACTGGGATGTGTTGCCATGCATGGGTCCACCCACCAACTATTTGTAGTCCCTACCCTGGATCTCGGACTCATATGAGAAATCGGGAATAGTGGGTTTTTTTTGGGGCCTGTTCCCAATTTGTTCCCATTACATTCTCAAGGGGTTCCTCAAGTGTTCACCCAAGATGTTCCCAATATCATCTGGGCCAAAGGGGGAGGCACACGATCTTTCCATAGAATTTTCTACTTTGGGGAGCCTCCATAGTCTCAACTTTTTTTTTTTTTTGCGATGGGCCAATAAAATTGGCTCATTGCCAAAATAAAAAGTCGAACTTGTGAGGCACCCCCAACTAATTAATTTGAAACAAAATAAGTACCCTAAATAGGTACTTAGCCCAGGCTTAACATGTCATACATGTTGAGGTTTTCTTCATCCCACACAGTATGCTGAAATAATGCACACATTGTCGAGTAGTTGGCATCAACAAGGCATAACATTATGGGCAACATGGAATTAAGCTTAGATGTTTAGGTCAATCCCTTGCCATCCTATGGGGAATTGAAAGCAAATTCCTATTGAACAAATAATAATTCAATGTGCTATATTTATGCTTAGCAATTCAAACTTTTGAGATGTTACATGATATGATGTTTAACTACTTTTAATTATGTGATATTAGTGTACAAGATTCATGTCTAACTTGATTCTCCAACTAAGAGTAATAGTCCATGAAAATTGTATCCCTAATGTTAATATTCACATGAGATAAAAACCATTGTTGTACATTATAAAGCAAGGTTATCACTAAAAACAAATGTGACAAAACCATTTTAAGTAGTTGTCAAACTGGGAACGTGAAGGGCATGCATCGCATCATGTCTAACAACAAATTCTAGTGTTGCAAAAACCAAAAAAAAAGTTTATTTTAACTCAAGTTGATCATTTTCAATTAATGGCTTGGACTACTCACCTAGGATATGTCTAAGAACCTTCAATTTTTTCCTTCTTTGTCACCTCTCTTCTAACCTTGGTCTAATCACACATTAGTTGTCTAGGATGCATGTAAATTGCTGCTCCTTGCCTTGTCAATCCCTGAAAGTTCAATTAAGGACATTTATATCTTTAGTTTAATTGTTCAATGTACACCAGTTGCCCTTTGAATCACACACAAGGGAAGTTTAGAGTTGTGATTTTGCTTCAAGAGATCAGAGATTTCATATTTCCAATCAAATCCTAATGTTTACAACCATTTTGGTTGTACACATTACGGACAGAGGTTATACATTAAGTCAAATGTGGATTGGGTGTGTGGTTCATGCATGTGGATGGCTCATTAAGAAGATTCAAAGATTTTTTATGTAATGGTAGCTTGACACATTGTGTTGCCACATACAAGATATTTATCTATGAAGGAAGGTAATTTGTTTTGTTTTATAGTTATGAGATCCACCGAACCAGATGCTTCTATTAAGTAAAATATTACACCCTAAGTTTTGAGGTATACTTATCTACTTAAGTCCTAGTGGGTTTGTTCTATCTTCCTTTACCAATTCTACCAAGGTCTATTATATAAAATTTTCAGCAATGCTTGTGAGTTCAAGTTTTGGACCCTTTATCTGTCACTACCAATTTCACTCTCTATTTATCCTACAACCTCATTCTCCTATCTACTTCTAATTTGTAGTTCTTACTATTTATTTATTTATTTTTCTTTTTTGGCTTCCATCAAGATTAACTAAAACTAAGTTACAATATGATCAAGTTAAAACAACATACAATGACTCCTTTCCTATTGTGCACAACATTCCCACAACCTCCCTCCCTAATGTTTTATTTACAAATCACCTTGGTACAAAAAAAAACAGACAATCCCCTTCCTTTGCAAGGGTTTCTTCATATATCCCTCTTTCCTCCTCTCTATCTATTTTTGTTGTCCCCTCTTGCCCATCACCATCCTACCTCCTTTCTTCTCTTTGACAACAACAAGTTGTCCCAAGGCTTTTTCCTTCACTTCTTTTTATGATCCTTGCCCTTCTTTCTTTTTGTCATTTTCCACTCAACAAGGAAACACCTGAAAACAACATCCCCTACATGCAAACCCCCTTAAAGTTGATAAAGGTTTAAGGTTGAATTAACCTTAAAAGTGGTGAATTCCCCCCTTCCAATCCTAATTACTAACAATTGTCTACCTCTGTATATCCAGCTTATACACCACACTTGTCCCCTATATATTTATCATAACTTTACAAATGTCAAAATTTAAATCCCTTGACTATCCAAAATTGTGTTGTCTCCATTTCCTATCTAGAATATCCAATTAGGCTAAAATCTTATTAATTGTTCATTTTGCCTAGAATCTATCCCAAAATTAGGTTACCTTACCTAGAATGTGTAGTTAGCTTAAAACTACACTAACTATTTTGTCTAGGTCTTTAACTATTCCAAGATATCCGCTAAATAGCCTTGCCCAACACCTTCAGATCCCGTCCTTGGTGTCGTTGGAAAGCTCTTGACAAGGAGGGGTGCATGGGCTTGGTTCCATGACTTTTGAACTTGCGGTGCAAAAGTTTTTGAATATTGAACGATTTCTTCACTGAAAATTAAATTAAATTAAATCATGACTGAAAATTTCAGAGGAATTGAAAAGTGCCTTTTGTGATGTTGGAAAGATCTCAATGAACAGGATTTAATGGAATTTATTTGACAGCATTTGGATTCAGAATGTGGAAGATATTGATTTTTAAATGATTTCTGCCACTGAAAATCCAAATAAATTCTAAAGAACCAGGTTTTGGAAGCAAAAATCAGTTGAGAAAGTGGTAACACTTGGGCCAATGACACACACCACACTAGTACACATTAGGATTGCAACCAGTGTTGCTGAAATTGGTGGCATGATACACATTAAACAGCATGTATTCCACTAAGATTTTTGAGGCAGCCTCGGGGCTCAACAAAAATACCACCCTCTAATATTCCACCATGTGACCTCTTTTGTTCCCAACCATTTCATTGGGCATTCTCACTAACAATGCAAATTTTGGAGCTGGAGTTTTGGAGCCATTTTGTTCTACCATTGGGTCCGTTATGTTGCACTGTTACAAACTCCATGATCTGTTGGGCGCACAGTTACAAATACTATCCTGGTTATGATACTGCACTTAGTTTTCAATTCTCTCATAGGCAGATATCTTAGGTGTCATCATCAATTAGCATGGTTCTAACAACTAGATTTTTCAGATTCATGGCTGCCTTGCTTGCTCACAACTGGCCACAAAGGAACGGATGAGAAGAGGAACAAGAAGTTACCAAGGCCATGAAAACCTAGGAGCTTGGGCATGAGTCAATTTTAAACTACCCTACTGCCACAAGTCATCCAAAGAACGGGTATGCAGGTTTCAACTACAGCAGGGCTCTTCTACACTTTTTCAATATCCAAACTCAATTAACTCTAGCAAGACTAGAATCCAACTCATCCAAACTAGTGAGACAATACTGACTAGGAACTGCAACTGTCAAACAATCATCTCTACTTGAAAACTCAAACCCCCAACGCCTCCTCTTGTTCCAGTAACCAAGGTTTGTGTGTCTGCATAGTTTCAGCAATTACTAATCCTGCGGCTCACTACTCTTTGATTTCCGTGGCTTCTTGGATACTGCAAGTGATGTGATTTCTTTGAATGTTGTATGTTTCCTCACCTTTGAACTGTTAACTTTGTGCAAAATTGAGTTTTCCAGATCATCTCTGCCATCATTGAAGGCACTCTTTTCCTGGGGCACAATGGCATCTGCAACCATTTCCACTCCTAAGTAAAACAAGCATTGCTGCAATGGTAAAAGCAACAAGTCTGAGTGAGATGACAGCACCACTACACAAGCAGGGAGATACAACACCCCAAGGATTTACAAAAGAGGCTGGAAATTAAACAAGTAGTTGAAAGAGAACTAAACCATCCACAACGTTATTTTCTTATGTCAATCCAATACTCACTCACAACAGACATGCAGTCTTTCATCAGAATACTTTATCCATAGAGTTGACACTTCACGTGCATTTCAAACACCCCTTAGTTTCTTATGTCAATCCAGTACTGGCTCAGGGCAGACATACAGTCTTTCATCAGAATACTTAGTCCATAGAGTTGATGCTTCGCATGCATTTCAAACACACATGTTCCCTGGTCCTTATACCTGGCTTCTACAGAGGAAACCTTAATTTTCCACCATATTTGTATGTATAACATGTCTTACAGTTGTCCCACACCAATGAATGAAAATTCAGAACTTAACTCACACCCAACCAAAAGTAAAATCTATACTGTATGCATTGAATCTCCAAATTGAGACCAGCATGAGTAAAGCTTGGCAACAAACCTGTTTTCGCAGGTTCCTGAGGTAGTGCACTCGTGTCAAATACCATGCTCACCAACTGCTGCTTCAGGAAGACCTGCCATGCATAATAGAAGTCCAATTTTTACTCAATGCTCTGAAGCAGAAAAAAGAGTTTGGCAAGATAGAACACAGGAATGATGCCTCCTGCATTCAAGCAATTTGACCAGAATGTGGTACAATAACATGACCTTTGAAGAAGAGGGTACAACTTACTGATGCAAGAAGCTGCCTCGTCTTAGAATGGTGTATCCTCAGGTATCGATCAAGTCCTGAAGAAGATCTGGAGTGATTAGCTGCAAACTAGCTTCACATGCTATATAATGGAAGGAGAAAGAAAGAGAGCAAGGCAGTACTGCCACACAACGTTATAAAATCAGCTCGCAATTGCAAACCCACCACTCACTTTGACAAAGCTGAACAAAGGAGTAGCAGGAAACCACAGAGGAAGGGGAAGAGGTAGGGAGGCAATATCCATATCTTACCACATGATGCAATAATAGGAAGAGTTGGATGCCGAACCACAGATCGGATACTCCCAGCAACCTTGCCCTTGAAAGCCCCCAGATTTTGACCTGCATTATGGACAAAACAAAATATTTAACCGAGCACCCACCCCACACTTACTCAAGACCAGCTTCTTGCAAGAAGATAGATTAACAGCTACTGCTGATGTTGCCACATAGCCTGATCTGATGAACAATGGAACAGGCTTGAACCTTGCCCCTGTATATTTCATCTGAAGGAGAGATACTCATAAACATGAGTCTTCATGTCATTTGTCAACCAGCTTCTTCCCCAATAAACAAGAATAACAAAATAACATCTGAAGGCTGTAACCCCGTGCCTTCAGACTAGCTGCTCATCAGAATTGAAGTCATTGTAACCTTGCATGATTTGCTTCTACAGTCTGGTGCCATATGCTGCAATCTAAGCAAAGGTTACCTGTTCGCATGTCAAAGCATGCCAAGTCCCCAGCTCCAGTTCCAACATAAACAGAGTACCCATCTGCATCTGCTGCAAGGGCCCTGATTGGTGACTCTCCAAAATTGAACGCCAACACTGGCCTTCGCTGTCCTCCCACATCATAGAGCCGGACCTGCAGCAGAACAACCAGTGACCTTAAGCATCCTAAAACTTAATGAACTTCTTGAGTTTTTAATGACATTTTGCTCTTTTCATGATGCAACAGCCTTAGACCTACCCATGAGGATCATTTCACAGAAGGTAATGGTTGATGCAAACCTGGTGATGGCCAGTTCCAACAACAAGCTTGCGGTGATCCTCATTAGATAAGAATGTCAAGGAAGTAACATAAGGTGGTGCTATTAACCCCAGGTTATCACGTCTTGGCTGTACAATCAACATTGAATACATCAGAATTTCAATGCCACCACAAAGAGACCCAAGCAGAGAACACTTAATAAGCACCAAAAAGCAGATGATACTCCAGCAAAAAGGAACTTACACTTTTGGCAGTCCACAATCGGGAGCACTTTTCAACATCCCAGAGATTCACATCTAAGCCTCTCCTGTAAACAAGGACAAAAATACTTGAAAGTCATTGCCAACTATGATGATGTCAAAAGATGTGTGAGAAGCAGGAAAAGTTCCTTTTCACCAAAAAAACACGTCCCATCTATCAGGCCCTAAACAGATAATAAGTCTCAAGTACAAATAAACTTAAAGTGTGTTGAAGAAATTGCAGGTCAAGGTCCAATTGCTCTATCTCATGTCCCAGGCACTATGTTTCACAGGCACACAAAGTTTCACAAATAATCTCTAGAACAATTGCAATATTCATACCCTCCAAAAGCAGCATGCTGTTCAGTGGTGTCCACCCGTAGGCACAGCACACATCCTGACTCACTTATGCTCCAGTTGGCAATCAAAAGCTCAGAGTCTGTAGCTTCTCCTTTGATCTGATCAGGAACCCTTTGAATAGCTGCCAACCCCTTCTCTGTGCAAGTCAAGACTGACTTACCTCTGTTCAACAGGCAATATCTTTCATAAGAATAGAGAAATCTCCATTCTCATGATGAAGAAGAAACAGCAAGGTTAACACTTCCTCAGGAAGCCACAGAAAGAACCAAACAAGGGGAGACAAAAAAACAAACAAAAAACGAAAAACACACACCGGTATGAACAAAAGTGCCAGTCTCACACCTGTTCAGGAACCATCAACAGTAGTATGTATAATAGTGACTTAACTATCACAACTTCCCCACTGACTTCATCAGCTCCCTACAGTGGGTAAAGGCCAGTGACAAGCACCATCCTACGGACTGAGTTTCTGCTGCAATTCTGGAAGCAACGGGAAGACTCAGCCATACTACTGGCTAGCACAGACCCCACAAAAAAGACGAGACAAAGAAACAAAGAAAGACAGAAAGGGAAAAGAACAGGGAAAGACTAAGAACAGGCAAGGCAACAAAAGAAAAACAGGCACAAAAAAGTTGGTTAAATTATACATTGTGGCCATTTAAACATTAGCATGGGGATTTTAGTGTATAGGTCAATGCATCAGCAGTTCAAAGATTAGAAAACAGAAACATGGTACTCTGCTGTAAATCTTGAGCAACAAAATACGTGGGTCAAGAGAAACAAGACAATACCAAAGCCAAATGAATAAAGAGAACTCGCAACACAACAGAAAAATTATAACTAAAAAAATTAGCTTACCCAGAGCTGCTTTCCTTGAACAAATGCAGCCCACAGACTACATCACTTGCATCTTCTTGCCCTCCGCTTCTATCATTTGGTATATCGGCTTTAGTTGGCACTCCAAGTTCCATCCGGTGAGCTCCAGACGCTGGATCAATAATTTCCACCTGTTCAGTCCCAACCACAATTACTGTGGACCCATGAGCACCAGATCTCCAGGCTGAAATCAACACTCTTCTCATAAGGAAAGTGTTCATATCTCAGGAACTGAGGAGTTTGGATTGACACAGGCAGGTCAAGGACATAAACTGATACCAAAAAAGGAAGCAAAAATCTTACCCTCCCATTTTTTCTTGCCAAAGCAAGGCTCTGCACATAGTTACAACACAAGGCCTGGGTGAGTACAGGGGTCAATGATATTGAAACCATTCCATTGGTCAAACCGAAATCAAACATGACTCTTGATGTTGATTGGAAAGCCAAAGATGCAGACCTAGTGGATAGAACTGGAGGTTCCTCACAGTCTCTGGAAAATTATCAGCTTTTGGAAGGTGGATACACATACACATAACTTTGAAAGAGACTCCATGTCTTACTAATGATGGAATTACCGGATAAGTATCGCCTGAAAGGGAAGTGCAGACTGCAGCTTGTTGTGAGTCAGGGTGACCCCAGCGTGCAACAACTTGTGGAGCTCCTTTATCAGGCTGAGCTTCCACCACTGAGACCATTCAATCCACAGCCAAAACAGTTTAGAATAGGGTTCACCTCCAGGAATATCAAGTGTGATAGGGTCTATCTGCAGAGGGAAGTCCCTGGAAAAGCAGTTGTTTAGACTCCACCTTAGTCCCTTCATGCAGGACACAGGAAGTAGATTCCTTCTACCCCCAACATATTCTAAATACTGCAATAGAATCAGTCATATACAACAGGTTATCCCTTGCATGAAGACATGAGAGCATGAAAGGGTGCATCCATGTGCAACATTGTTGGTCTTATAACAAAGAAAGACAGACAGAAACAGAACCTTTAATCAGGCCCAGATTATCAAAGCACAGAGCACGGAATGGAGGGCAGCCTGTCAGCTCCACCTGACTAGTTCGTGGCATGGCTCCTGCCTGAAGCAAAATTCAAACACCCACTGGAGCATGCACAACAGTACCTACTCTGCACAATGCAACCAGATAATAACCCACACTAGTAAAGGGACCTTCACAAATGCAGGGGGGTTGCAAACCCCTAAAATCTCCCATGACAAGGATAAATTTT
>Ga0116229_10006434_pt1 | contig 18899 bp, 15 predicted proteins | sample S1TSphgellanicum_3_FD_87313 | JGI IMG/M metagenome (GOLD analysis project Ga0116229, IMG submission 87313) | Host-associated microbial communities from peat moss isolated from Minnesota, USA - S1T2_Fc - Sphagnum magellanicum MG | ecosystem: Host-associated > Plants > Peat moss > Unclassified... | reverse complement strand
GATCGTGAAGGGGACGTTTTGCGCCTGCGAGAGCAGATTGCCCGCGCCGCCGGTCTGGTCGTAGGTGCTCAGCGATGCGTCGTACGTGCCTGCCGGCAGGGGCAGGACCGCCGTACAGACCGTGCTCGCGAGCGACGAAGAGCAGCCGGTCGAGGTGGGCGTGAGGTTCACATACGCCGGAAGGCCCGTCGGGTTCGGCGTGCCGTTTGTCCCGGTGATGCTGATGCCGAGGCTCTGCGTCGCGGGCGAAATGTACCGGGCCCCGCGTGCGCCTGCGGCGTGTTTGGCGGCGTGCGGGATCTTGATGGTAAAGGCAGCGGTACCTTTGCCCGCATGACCGAGCGGCGCCGCCCCACCGTGCGCCGGCGCAAGCACGGTCCCCGCACCGGTACATCCGGCCACCAGCGAGCCGGCCATGAGCGCGGCGACCGCGCGAACACACGAAAATCGGCGCGATGTCTGACCGGCGCGAACGACCGTAATGACTCGATACCCCGACGACGTGATGTTGTGGTGTGATGCTGCGAACGAAATCGACGCCTACGAAAAGCGCCGCGGATCATCGCCCGACTCTGTTCTCGCGATACGTTGCGAAATCCTGACTTGGCCGCACGAACCGCCGGCATCATAGGCGTGTTGCGACGGGTTTCTGTCGCCGGGACTCGATGCCAGGTCGCGACTCTTAGCTAGCTCCCGATTCGCAGACGGAGCAGCGGCCTTCGAAGGTGACCGCGCCGCCGTCGATCGCGTAACCGGTCGCCGCCGCGACGGAGCGCAGCACGCGCGGCGGCAGCGCGTACGCGACGTCGTCGATCCGCCCGCAGTCGCGGCAGCGGACGTGGGCGTGCTTCGGCGCCAGCGGTTCGTAGGTGGCTGCGTCGGCGCCCGGGACGACGATTTCGGCGATCAGGCCCAGGTCGCGCAGGCGGCCGAGCCCGCGATAGACCGTCGAGTACCCGATCCCCGGCCGGCGCTCGGCGGCCAGGGCGAAGACTTCGGGCATCGTCAGATGCCGGCCGACACCGCTTTCGTCAACGATGTCGTACACCAGTTGGTAGTTCTTGGGAAGGGAGGCCTCGGCGGCCGCTCTGGTCTTCATCGCTCGAAGTATACCACGTTCGGAAGTGAATTTGAAGTTCACTTTTATCGTATCCCGTCAAGTCAGCGGAGGGTATACTTCGGAATATGAAAGTGAATGTCAATTTCAGAGCGCAGCCGGAAGCGGCGTACGCGCTGCGCCGGGTGGGCGCCCTACTGGCAATCTACGCGGCGGTCTCGGTGGCCGGCTTGCTGCTGAGCGCCCTCACCCACCGCGCTTAGCGCCCGCCCGTGTCGCGCTCGTCACGGCTTCGCTTCCGCGTCCAGATGCACGTCGATGCGCGTTTCGAACGTGCGATCCCACGGGAGCGTGATCGTGAGTCCGGCGTCGCGGTATTGCGGGTAGATCTTCGCGAGCAGGTCGAGCGCCTGCGGCCACAGCGCCGCGCGGTTGTCGTGGGCGGCGTCGCGCGCGACCTCGGGTAAGAGCAGGGTCGTATCGATGCCGCTCGCACGCAATTCGTCGTTGAGCTGCGGGCGCACGAATTGATGGAACGCGAAGTCGTCGGCGTAGCGGTCGAGCATGAATTGCGCGTGGGCGCGCGCGTCGTAGGTTCCCATGCGCCGGCCGGCGCCGGCGGCGATCGCTTCGGGGAGCGCCGTGCCGACGGTGTTGGCGTCGGTGTTCCAGGACGCGAAGGCATCGATCTTACCGGCGATGCCGCGCGCGATCAACGCCTCGGTCAGCCGCTGCTGCTCGGGTCCGGGACCGTCTTGCAAGAACGAGAGGTCGGCGACCGCGACGCTACGGCCGCCGGCCACCGCTCCCGCGATCGCATCTTCGAACGCGCGCTCGTCGGGATCGCTCGTTCCGGCGACGCGCACGAAGAGTTGGACGTCCGCGCCGGTCGCGGTGCGGCGCGCGCCGCACGCGCCGATGATTTGGCCGATCGTCGCGTCGATCGGCGTGAATTCCAAATGATCGACGACGGCGCCGCCGTCGGGCCGTGAATACGTGACGCCGACGGTCGGTTGCCAACCCACGTTGCGCGCGAAGACGCGGGCGAGCATCAGCATCCCGAGCTCGTCGGCGCCCGGTTCGATCGACGCGCGTTCGCCTAAGAGAAAGCGGCGCGCCGTGCGCCGCAGCGCGGCGACGTCTTTGAGGTGCAGGCCCACGGGCCCGGCGTCGTCCTGGCCTAGCACGATCCGGTCGAACCCGCCTTCCGCCGCTAATTGCAGCGCCCACTGATCGACGTTGAGATTGCGCCGGCGGGTCGCGAGGTACGCGTCGAGAGCGCTCGCGCCGATCAACTCACGCAGGTGCGCGGCCTTGCGGACGTCATCCGCCGTCGTCGGCGGGTCGGGTAAGTTCGCGTACGCTTGGATCGCATCGACGGTCGCACCCGTTGCATAGTAGTCACGCGCCGCACCCAGCCGCGGCACGCCCGTGGGCGCCAGCCGCATGATCGTCGCGAACGCTCCGACGAACGGAACGGCGTGCGCGTTCTTGATCGCCGCGAGTTCGCGCAGCCGCTCGAACGCGTCGTCGAGCGACACGCCGGGCACGCGCGAGGCGACGAGCCCGCCGTACGCGACCATGTCGGTCGAAGCGACGAGCGCGCTGACGTCACGGGTCGCGTCCGAGCGCAGCCAGCGCGCGAGCCCATCGGGATCGCCCGGTTGCAAGTAGGTACCGAGCAAAGCGCGCGGCGGCGTGACGACGCGTTGGCCTGCGATCGCGCCCAGCATGACCGGTAACTGATACGTGACCGGACGGTCGTCGAGCGGCACGAAAGCGATCGGTGCGCCGGCGCTCGCGCCTGAGTTCGCTCCGAACGCCGCGCCGAATGAGAACGCCGTCAACAACATGACGACGAGCGTAACGTGGGATCGCTTAACCGCTCTGCTCCATCCAGATTCGGCCGTGCGGTGCGAGGCCGCCGGGGTCCTGCGAACGAACCGTCGCAAGAGAATGTTGACGTTCGCACCGATGGTTTCCCTCGCGCTCGCCTTGGCGACGGTAACGGCGACGGACGACTTGCCGGTAACGCGAACCGAGTTTCCCGCGGGCGCCGGCATCGTCGAACTGCCCGCGCGTTTCGTCGACGGCGATATCATCGTGCGCCTCTCGATCGAGGGACGGTCGTTCGATTTCGTGCTCGACTCGGGAGCGAGCAGCATCGTCATCGATGGCGACGTCGCGACCGATCTCGCGCTGGCAATCGAACCGGCAGCCGCCGGAACCGTGCCGGATACGGGCGGAGCGACGCCGGTCGACATCCCCGCGATGGCGGTCGGCGCATTGACGCTGCACGACGTCGTAGCGTCTGCGCTGCCGTTCTCGTACGAAGCGAAAGACCACACGCCGATCGCGGGGCTGCTCGGCTACGATTTTCTCGCCGGTGCCGTCATCCACATCGACTACCGTCATCAGCGCGCCTTCGCGATCTTGCCGAGCGCGTTCGATCCGGCGATTCCCGGCGCGACGAGCGTGCCGGTTTCGCTCGACGACGGCGTGCCGATGGTCAGCGCGCGCGTCGGCTCGACCTCGGGCGACCGTTTCATCGTCGACAGCGGCGCCGACGACGTGTACATCTTCGACGGCTTCGCGCGCGCGCACGCCCGCGACGTGACCGACCGGCGCGGCGCGGTGCGGCAGTTCAGCAGCCTCGCCTACCTCGGAAACGACGGCGCGCCCGCGCGCATGCCGCTGACCGCCGTCGACGTCGACGATTTCACGTTTGCCGGCGTCGAGTTCCGGCACTTTCTCGCCTACCGCGCCGCGGGCGGCGAGGACGATCGTGACGTCGCCGCCGACGGCCTGATCGGTTACCGTTTCTTGCGATACTACGACGTGTACTTCGATTACCCGGCGGACCGGCTCGTCATGTTGCCCAACGACCTGGTGCCCGACGCCGGAAGCCGCTAGCGCTTATTCCAACTCGACGAGCAGTTCGCCCGCGCCGACCCGAGCGCCGACCGGCGAGAGAATCGCCTTGACCCGGCCGTCGCCGGCAGCATAGACGATCGTCTGCATCTTCATCGCCTCGATCGTCAGCAGCGCATCGTTCTTGTAGACCGGCTGTCCCTCGACCACCGAAACCTTGACGATCTGTCCCGGCATCGGCGCGCCCACTTGGTTCGGATTGCCCAGTTCGGCCTTGCGCGGCGGCGCCTTGAGACCGGTCAGATGACGGTCGTGGACGGCAACCGTGCGGGGCTGGCCGTTGAGCTCGAAATACACGCGGCGCAGACCCGTCTCGTCGGGTTCGCCCAGCGCCGCATAACGAACGAAGAGCGTCTTGCCGCGCTCGATCTCGACCTCGATCTCCTGTCCGACGGCCATGCCGTAGAAGAACACCGGCGTCTCGAGGTTATCGACGTTGCCGAAACTCGCTTGATGCTTGGCGAACTCGACGAAGACCGCCGGATACATCAGATATGAAGCGAGTTCGAAATCGGTCGGCGGCCGGCCGATCAGCGCCGCCGCCTCGGAGCGCGCGGCGGCGAAATCCAGCGGCGGCAGCGATGCGCCGGGGCGTTCGGTGAGCGCCACTCCGCCCTTGAGCACCTTGGCCTGCAAGGCCGGCGGAAATCCGCCCGGCGGCTGGCCCAGATCGCCGTGGAAGAGCTCGACGACCGACTGCGGGAACGCGACTTCGAACTCCGGATCCTCGACTTGGCCGACGGTCAGTTCGCCCGAGACCATGAAGAGCGCGAGGTCGCCGACGACTTTCGACGTCGGCGTGACCTTGACGATGTCGCCGAACATGCGGTTGACCGCCGCGTAAGTCTTGGTTATCTGGGGCCAGCGGTCGCCCAGCCCCATCGAATTGGCCTGCTCGCGCAGGTTCGTGTACTGGCCGCCGGGCATCTCGTGTTCGTAGACGTCGGAATTGCCCGAGCGCATCTCGCTCTCGAAGGGCCGGTAGAACTGCCGCACGCCTTCCCAGTACGTCGAAATCTCGCGCAGCGCTTCGGTGTCCAACTGCGTGTCGCGCGGCGTGTTGCGCAGTGCGGCCACGATCGTGCCCAGGCTCGGCTGCGAGGTCAGGCCGCTCATCGAATCGATCGCCGCGTCGACCGCGTCGACCCCGGCAGCGACCGCCGCCAGCACGCTCGCGCCGCTGTTCCCGCTCGTATCGTGCGTGTGGAAGTGAATCGGCAGGCCGACTTCCTGTTTTAGCGCCGTGATAAGCCGGCGGGCCGCCTCGGGTTTGCAGAGCCCGGCCATGTCCTTGATGCCCAGGACGTGGGCGCCCGTGGCTTCGATCTCTTTGGCCAGCTTCAGGTAATAAGCGAGATCGTACTTCGTGCGCGCCGGGTCCGTGAGGTCGCCGGTGTAGCACATCGCGACCTCGCACAGCTTGCCGCTCTCGAGCACCGCGTCGATCGAGACGCGCATGTTCTCGACCCAGTTGAGCGAGTCGAAGATGCGGAAGATGTCGACGCCCGCGAGCGCTGCTTGCGCCACGAAATAGCGCACGACGTTATCGGGGTAGCTCGTGTAGCCGACGGCGTTCGCGCCGCGCAACAACATTTGCAGGGCGACGTTGGGAACGGCGCGGCGAATCGCGCGCAGGCGCCACCACGGATCTTCCTTGAGGAAGCGCATCGCGACGTCGAACGTTGCGCCGCCCCAGCATTCGAGCGACAGCAGATTGGGCAGGCGCTGCGCGTACGCCGGCGCGATTCGCAGCATGTCGCGGGTGCGAACGCGCGTGGCGAGCAGCGACTGGTGCGCGTCGCGAAACGTCGTATCGGTGACGAGCACGCGCTCCTGCGCGAGCATCCACGCGGCGAAGCCGGCCGGCCCGAGTTCCGTCAGCAAGTCGCGCGCGCCCGGCTGGGGCGACGTGCCCCACGACGGCGGCACGGGCGGTTCCGTCCGCGCCTCCGCGTACACGCGACCCTTGACTTCGGGACTGCCGTTGACGATCGTTTCGCCGATGAAGGACAAGACGCGCGTCGCCCGGTCGCGGTAACGGCGCAGATCGATCAGGTTGGCGTTATCGTCGAGAAAACGCGTCGTCAACGTGCCGGCGATAAACTCGGGATGCTCGAGCAAAGCGTCGAGAAAGGGCACGTTGGTCGCGACGCCGCGAATGCGAAATTCGCGCAAGGCGCGCAGCATGCGGCGCCGCGTTTCCTCGTGCTCGGGCGCCCAGACCGTGACCTTCTCCAACAGCGAATCGTAGAACGGCGTGACGACCGCGCCCGTGTAGGCCGTGCCGCCGTCGAGCCGGACGCCGAAACCCGTCGCCGGCCGGTACGCGGTCAGCTGACCGTAGGTCGGCGCGAAGTTGTTCTGCGGATCTTCGGTCGTGATGCGGCACTGCATCGCATACCCGCGCAAGACGATCTCTTCTTGCGGCGGCACGCCGCTTTCGGCCGTGCCGATGGCCGCGCCGCCCGCAATCCGGATCTGCGCCTTGACCAGATCGATGCCCGTCACGACTTCGGTCACGGTGTGCTCGACCTGGATGCGCGGGTTGACCTCGATGAAGTAAAACTGGCCCGAGTCGCGGTCGACCAGGAACTCCACGGTGCCGGCGTTATCGTAGGCCGCCGCCCGGCCGAGCTTCAACGCCGCTTCGGTGAGACCGGCGCGCAATTCGGGTGCGAGCCGCCGCGCAGGTGCTTCTTCGACGACCTTCTGATGGCGTCGCTGCACCGTGCAATCGCGTTCGCCCAAATGCACGACGGTGCCGTGCGCGTCGCCCAGGATCTGGACTTCGATGTGCCGCGCCGCTTCGACGTACTTCTCGACGAAGAGTTCGCCGTTGCCGAAGGCGGCTTCGGCTTCCTGGCGCGCGAGCGCCACCTGCTCGTTGAATTGCGCGGCGTCGCGCACGACGCGCATGCCGCGTCCGCCGCCGCCCCAGCTGGCCTTGAGCATGACCGGGAAGCCGATCGCCTCGACGGCGCGCGTCGCCTCGGCGGGATCGCGCGGCAAGGCGGCGCTGGCCGGCATCAGCGGGACGCCGGCCGTCGCGGCCATGGTGCGCGCCGAAACTTTATTACCGAAGTTTCTCATCGTTTCCGAGCGCGGCCCGACGAAGACGATGCCGGCCGCGCGCACGGCGTCGGCGAAATCGGGATTCTCCGAAAGAAAACCGTAGCCGGGATGGACCGCATCGGCACCGGCTTCCAACGCGACGCGCACGATCTCGTCGATGTCCAAATAGGCTTGCACGGGCGATCGGCCCGCGCCGACCAGGTAGCTTTCGTCGGCCTTGAACCGGTGCAGCGCGAACCGGTCTTCGCGCGAGAAGATGGCCACGGTCGCGAGGCCCAGTTCCGTCGCCGCGCGCAGGACGCGAATCGCGATCTCTCCGCGGTTCGCCACGAGCAGCTTGGCGATCTGGCGTTCGGCGCGCTTGGGACTCGACGACATTGGCGTGGTCGTTAGAGATGCGGGCGCAAGAATCCGCCGGAACGCTCCAACCGGGCGCGCGCCTCGACGGCATCGACGCCTTGCCGCTCGATGACGACCGCGACCTTGACGTTGCCGCCGGCTAGCGCCAGCAATTCGCGTGCACGCGCCTGGTCGACGCCGGTCAGCGTGCGCACCAGCCGCTCGGCGCGCACGCGCAGCTTATCGTTGGTCGCGACGACGTCGACCATCAAGTTATCGTGCACGCGCCCGAGCCGCACCATCACGGCGGTCGAAAGCGCGCTCAGGACGACCTTTTGCGCGGTGCCGGCACGCAAGCGGGTCGAGCCGGCCAGCGGCTCCGCGCCCGTATCGACCACGATCGACAGTTCGGCGGCGCCGGCCAGCGCGGAGCCCGCGACGCCGGTGAGGGCGACCGTCAGCGCGCCGGCCGCCCGGGCCGCCTCCAAGGCGGCGACGACGTAGCGCGCACCGCCGCTCGCGGAAATGCCGACCACCGCATCCTCCGGCCCGGCGCTCAGCGCACGCGCGCCGGCCGCGGCGTCGTCTTCGGCGCCTTCGACCGCGCGAACGAGGGCCGCCTCGCCGCCCGCGATGTGCGCGCGGACCAGGTCCGGCGCCGTGCCGAACGTCGGCGGACATTCGGCCGCATCGAGGATCGCCAAGCGCCCCGACGTTCCGGCGCCTACGTAGTGCAGCCGGCCGCCGGCGCGCAAGCGCCGCGCGATCGCGTCGACGGCCCGCGCGAGCGCGGGGCCGGCGTTCAGCACGGCGGCCGCCGCGGCCGCTTGCTCGCGCACGAGGAGCTCGACGAGGTTCACGGTGGGCAGCAGGTCGAGGTCACGGGTTGCCGGGTTCCGCGCCTCGGTCGCCGGCGGCGGGTTGGCGCCCGTCAAAGCGCCTCCGCGAAGCGCAGCGCCGCGCGCACGGGCTCGTCGCGCAGCCGCACGATCGCGGCGCCGGGCACCTCGTTCGTCACCCGCGTTTCGAGCAGAAACGAGAGCAACGAGTTCTCCCGAAAGAGGCCGCCCGCGAACGCGATGACCGGAGATGCGTCGGCGAGGCCGCACTGCGTCACGACCCCGCGCACGAGGTCGCCGAGTTCTTGGGCTGCCGTCTGCACGATCTTGACGCTCGCGCGATTGCCTTTGCCCGCGAAAGCCAGGATCGTCGGCGCGAGGCTCGCCACGCGCGCGACGTCGAGCCCCTCGCCGTACACTGCGGCGAGCAGCGCGTCGCGGTCTTCGGCATCGAACACGCGCGCCGCGAAGAGCGTCGTCTCGTCCGCGGCCGCCCGCCCGTCGTACGCGCGCGCGAGCAGCTTGAGTGCCGCGAGCCCGATCGCGAAACCCGAGCCCTCGTCGCCCAGCAGGTACCCGGCGCCGCCCGCCCGGACCCGGACGTCGCCGTTCTCGCCGTACGCGACGCTGCCCGTTCCCGCGATCAGCACGACTCCCGGCCCCTCGGGAATCGCGGCGCGCAGCGCCGCCCGCGCGTCGTCCTCGACGGCGATCCGCGCCGTCGTGGGAAACGCGACTTGGAGCGCGGCCGCGAAGGCCTCCCGCACGCTCGCGCGGCCGGCGCCGGCCGCGGCCACGAAGAGCGCCTCGGGGTCGGTGTCCTCGACCAGTTGGCGCACGGTGCCCGCGATCGTCTCGACCGCGGCCGGAATGCCGCGGGAACTGGGGTTGGCCGGGCCACCGCGGACCGTGGACTCGTAGCTGCCGTCGCGCGAGAGCGCGGCGACGGTCGACGACCCGCCGGCATCGACGCCGACGGCGATTCGTTCGCTCATCGGCGCTCCGTTCGCCGCGGGCACGGCTCGCATCTCCGTGGATTGACCTAGATGACACGACCTCGAAATAGGCGAGCGGGTTAGCCCGGTTCTCCGGTTTCCGCCCTCAACTTCGCGAGCGTTGCATCGAGCGCGCGCGGGACGATGGCGCCGAGCACGGCCGGGCGTGACGCGCCGGTGGCGCGCGGCACGTTGGCGGGCCGGCCGCGCAACGTTTCGTAGCCGAGCACCGCGAAGGCGATCGCCTCCTTTGCATCGGGGTCGATGCCGTACGCCTGCGAGCTGACGAGTTCGCCGCCGCCGGCGGTCACGCGTTCGGCGAGGCGGCTCATCAAGAAACGGTTGTGCGTGCCGCCGCCGCTCGCGACCATACGCGCACCGGCAGGCGCGTAATACTCGACCGAATCGGCAATCGTGGTCGCCGTGAAGGCGGCCAAGGTGGCGCAGCCGTCCTCGAGCGACAGGCCGTCGAAGAGACCCCCGTGCGCGTCGAGCAGCTGGGTCCCGAACCGTTCGCGGCCGGTTGATTTCGGCGGCGGCAACATCAGGTAAAACGCTTCGCGCGCGACCAGTTCGGCGACCGCGCGTTCGTCGACGGTTCCCCGCGCGGCGTACGCGCCGTCGCGATCGAAGCTTTCCGCGCCGCGCGTGCGCCGCTCGACGAACGCATCGAGCAGCATGTTGCCAGGCCCCGTGTCCCACGCGAGCGCCTCATCGTACGCGGCACCGCGCGCCAGGACGGTCACGTTCGCGATGCCGCCGAGGTTGACCGCGACGACGTCGCGCTCGGGCGACGCGAACAAGAGCGCATCCACGTACGGCACGAGCGGCGCGCCGTTGCCGCCGGCCGCGCAATCGGCGCGCCGGAAATCGAACACGACGCTCGCGCCCACCCGGTCGCGGATCAGATACGGATCGCCGATCTGCGCGGTCACGCCGGCGGCGCCGTCGTGATAGAGTGTCAGCCCGTGACTGGCCACGTAATCGACCGGCGCGCCCGAAGCGGCGGCGACCGCGGCTTGCGCGAAGCATTCGCCCAGTTCGCGATCGAGCGCCGCGACTTGCGCCGGTGCGGGCACGTTCGGCGGCAACGCCGCGCGCAAACGCGCGCGCAGCTCGGGCTCGAAGGCGCGCATCACGAACCGCACGACCTCCAAGCCGTAACCCGGACCGCGCGGCACGACATCGACGAGCGCCGCATCGACACCGTCGAGCGAAGTGCCCGACATCAAGCCGATCGCGCGCATCAGGCGAACTCGCGCACGGCGGCGTCGCAGACGGCCGCTCGCAGATCGCGCAGGTCGTTACGCCCGAAATACACCGCATTCGTCAGCAGCGTAACGCTCAGGTCGCGCGTGGGGTCGGCCCAGAGCGCGGTGCCCGTGAAGCCGGTGTGTCCGAAGGTCGCGCGGTCCATCAGCGTGCCGCACGAGTTTTCTTGCGTGGTCTTGAGCGCCCAGCCCAACCCCCGCCGAAGCACCGGATCGCTTGCCGCTTCGGCGATCGCTTCGCACGCGAGCGCCGCCGGGAGCAGCGCGGCGCGGCTCGCGCGGCCGCAGGCTGCAGCCAGGTACGGTTCCGCCACGGCCGCCACGTCGCGGGCCGTACCGAACAGCCCCGCGTGCCCGGCGACGCCGTTCATCAGATATGCCTTTTCGTCGTGCACGGCGCCGCGCACCCGGCCGCGCCAGGCGTCGAGTTCGGTGGCCGGAATGGACTCCGGTTCGTCGTTGCGCGGCCGGTAGGCCGTCGCCTCGCAACTCAGACGCGCGGTCACGTCCGCCATCACCGCCGGCAGCGACCGGCCCGCGGCGCGCGCCAGCCACGCGCCGAGCGTGATGAACCCGAGGTCGCTGTAGATCACGCGTTCGCCCGGCGCGGCGACCAGTTCGCGCGTCAGCGCGAAACGCTCGACGTCTTCGCCGAGCAAAGTCCGGTAATCCGCGCCCGATTGAAAGCCCGCGGTATGCGCGAGCAGCGCGCGCAATGAAACCGGCGCGTGCGCGCTGCCGCGCCACTGGGGAAAGACGCCCAGCAGCGTTTCATCGAGCGCCGCGCCGCCCTGCGCCACGACGTATAGGACCGCCGTGGCGATGAAGAGTTTCGTGAGCGATGCGAGATCGAAACGCGTCGTCACTTCGGTCGCGCGCGCGCCCGGGCCGTCGTCGAGTCCGCCGTACGCGCGCTCGAAAACCACGCTGCCGCGGCGTTCCACGCGCAGCACGGCGGCCGTGAAACGCACGCCCGTCGCGCCCCTCACGAGCGCATCCAAAGTCACGTCCCGATCAGCCACCGTCACCCTGAGCCTGTCGAAGGGTGAGCCTGTCGAAGGGTGAGCCTGTCGAAGGGTGAGCCTGTCGAAGGGGAAGGGGCGAGTAAGGCGTCGGCGAGCGCTTCGAGGTTGGGCTCTTCGTCGCCGTGTGTGGCGAACACCGTGCGCGCGCGAGCGAAGCAGGGCACGTCGAAAGCTTCGAGCGTGGACGCGACGATCGCCTCCGGCGCGACTTCCAATAACGCGTCGATCGCATGTCGCTGCGCCGGATGGGCGTGCGCGCGACGGGCGAGCACGACGACGTCGCGCGAGCCTTGCGCGCGCACGACGTCGACCAGCGCCTCGATCATCGCCGCATCGGGATCCAGCGCCACGCGCATCGATTCGCTCTTCACGCGCCGCCGGCGGAGCGCCAGGCTGAGCGAGGGCCGCCGCGCGACCGCCGCGATGCCGTCGCCCGCCACGCCCTCGAACGACACGACCGTCACCGGACGCGCGCGATCCAAGCGCGCGTCGCCGCGCACGCGTTGCAGTCCGCGGCGCGCGATTTCCACCCCGAGGCCGGCGTCTTCGCGCGCGTCTTCGGGCAACGCCGAACGCGCGTGCGCCGCGCGTAATGCCGCGACGCGGCCGGCTGCTTCTTCCAAACGCGCGAGCGGCACCTCGCCCGAGCGGACGGCGGCCGCGACCGCATCGCGCGCCGCGAACGCGGCCTCGAGACTGTGGCTAACGAGCAACGCGTCCGCGCCGGCGTTTAGCGCCAAGACCGCGCCGCGCGCCGTTCCCGGTCCGCGCGCGATCGCGTCCATCTGCAAGTCGTCGGTGAAGCAGACGCCGCGAAATCCAAGCTCACCGCGCAGCAGATCGGTCAGTACGGCGTGCGAGAGCGTGGCCGGCCGGTCGGCATCGACCGCCTCGACGACGACGTGGGCGGTCATCACCGCGCCCGCGCCGGCCGCGAAGGCGGCCGCGAACGGCACGAGTTCGCGTTGCCGCAGCATCTCGATCCCGGCCGAGACCACCGGCACCTCGACGTGCGAATCGAGAGCGGTCGCGCCGTGACCCGGGAAATGTTTTACCGTGGCCGTCACGCCGCCGGCTTGCAGTCCGCGCACGAGTGCCGCACCCAGCCGCGCGACGGAGTCCGGATCCGCGCCGAGCGAGCGAGTGCCGATCACCGTGCTCTCGGCCGCGAGGGCCAGGTCCAGCACCGGTGCGAAGTCGACGGTCGCTCCGATCCGGCGCACTTCGTACGCGAGCGCCGCTCCCGCCCGCTCGGCCAACACGCTGTCGCCCGCCGCGCCGAGGGTGCTCATCGAGGGCAGCGGTTCACCGAAACCCAGCCGCGCGACCCGTCCGCCTTCTTGATCGACGCATACGAGCGCCGGGTCCGGGCCGCCGCAGGCCGCGCGCGCGGCGCTGACCAGGGCGCGGGTCCTTTCGAGCGACGAGACGTTGCGGGCGAACAGCACGATCGCGCCGGGCGCCAGCCGCTCCAAGTCCGCGAGCTCCGCTCCCTCGAGCGAGGGACCCGCCAGCCCGACGCACAGGACCCCCGCCGCGAGGCGGTCGAGGCCGTCGGTCGCCGTGCTCAGAGCAGGTGGATGATCTGCGCGATGTAGGCCCCGCCCTTCTCGCTCAGCAGCACCTCGACGCGCGAGCCGCGTTTGATGTCCGCGATCTCGTAAAAATCCTTGCCTTTACCGGTGATGCTCGTGCTCGGCTGAATCAGGACGTCGTAGCAGCGTTTGCCCGCCAGCACCGTCATGCGGCTGCCGCGGTAGTCGATCTCGGAGACCTTCCCGTCGATGCTGCCCGCGTCGCGTCCGGGCGCCTCCGCCGCGGGTACGGACGCGGCGGCGACCGCCTGACCGGGGCAATCGGCGGCCTCGGCCAGCCGCGTCGAACCGGGCAGCGCCACGCCGAGCAGAACCCAGCCGGCGAGAACGACGATTAACAACCGTGGCATCACTGTTCTCTAACGTAGCTTGTCGGAGGCGACGTTCCTTTCGCCGTGCGCCGTGGCGTTCATCGTGACCGTCATTCAAATGACCGGACGTAGGCGGCCCGCGCCGCCGCGCCCAACGCCGCGAGATCGCCCGCGCCGCCGGTTGCGGAAGAAAGATCGGAGAGTTGCGGCTGGTCGCGTTTGAGGATGGCGGCCAGGCCGGCGCGATCGCCGGTCGCGCAGGCCCGAGCGACCGCCGCCAGCGCCCGCACCCGGCGCACGGTCGCATCGGCCGGCGCCTTGCCGGCGAGCACGATGCGCAGCGCCACGAAGGCTTCGTCGGCGGCGCGGGCGCCAACCGCTTCGAGCGCGCGATAGAACGGCGCGGCCGCCGGATCCGGCGAGCGCTCGGCCAGGAGGGCGGCCACGACCTCCGGCTTGGAAACCGGGTCGCCGAGAAGATAGCGGTCGACGATTTCGAAGCCCACCGCAATGCGTTTCGCCGCCGCCGTACTCACCGGCTTCTTCAGCCTCGTCGCCTTGGCGTGGACCTCCCCCGCGGCTGCCGACGAGGCCTCGCTCCAAGCACTGCTGGACCGCGCGCGGGCGGCGGGCGGCGCGCCGTACCGCTACCACATCGTCAGCACCTCACGCGAGACGGCCGGCGGCCGCACGTACGACGTGACGACCGAAACCGAAGGTCTCAAATACCGCGCGCGCCACTGTTTTCAGGGGACCTGCACCGGCTTCTACTTCGACGGCGAACGCAGTTACGACGCCAACTTCAACGAGACGGCGCTGCCGCTCTCGACCCAGGTCGACGCGTTGCAGTTGACGCTGCGCGCGATCGCCTCGTACGCGTTCACCGCGCCCGACTTTCGCCAAAACGGCGGGACGCTCGTGGAGCGCGACCCGGTGCTGCGCGGCGGCCATAAGTTTCTGCGGCTCTCGGTGGCTCCGCGCCTGGGCGCGCTGCTGGAAGCGGTCATCGATCCCGCGACGGGCCTGGTCGCGGGCGTCATTTCCGACGAACGCGGGCTGGCGTTCGAGTTCAGCGACCAGCGCCGGGTCGACGACCGCGTGACCTTGCCGTTCACGATCTCGCTCAACGGCGCCGTCATCCAGCGTTTCGACAAGCGGTCGATCGTCGACCAGCGGCTCGCCGCGCCGCCGGGCCTCGTGCCCCAATTCGCCGGCGGCCCGGCCGCGGTCGCGCTGCAACACGCCGCCGGCGGGCTCGCCCCGATCGTTCCGTGCAGCGTCGGCGCCGAGCACGCGCAATGCCTGCTCGACTCGGGCAACTCGGGTTTGGCGATGAGCGTGGAACTGGCGGCCCGGTTAGGCTTGACGCCGCAAAGCCTGGGGCCCGAGTTCGGCACGTCGCGCGAGGTCAGCGGCATCGTCAAAGCGCCGGCCTTGCAACTCGGCGGGGCGACGTTCCCCGCGGCGCAGTACGTCGTTCTGCGCGACGCCCATCGGAACGGCTACGACGTCGTGCTGGGTGCCGACGTCTTCGCCCACGCGCGGGTCACCGTCGATTACGGCAAGCATACGGTCACGTTCGCGAGCAGCGCGGGCCCCGCGCCGGCGGGCGGCGTCGCCCTGACCTTCGAGAACTACGTGCCGGTCGCGAGCGTCCGCGCGGCCGGCCAGACGCTCGCGCTCGGAGTCGATACGGGATCGGATGCGGCGCTGGAAGTGGGTTACGAGCTCTTCGCGCAGCACCGGGCCGATTTCAAACCGGGCGGGATCGGCGCGGGGCCGGATGCCGGCTTCGCCAACGTGCGTTTGGGAGCGTACGAGCTGATGGGCCAGTTCGTCGCCTCGAGCCGCGCGCCCGAACCGGTCGCGCAAGGCCGGATCGGCGAGTCGCTCCTCGACCATTTCGTCGCCACGTTCGACTACGCCGACGGCCGCCTAGGCCTCGCACCCCGCCCCGGCGACGTCGCCGTCAAAACCGCCCCAACCCGCTGACATCCGCACGGCGCCACGAACACGGCGTCACGAACACGGCGCCACGCAAAGGTGGTGTCCGCCCGTGGCTTAAAGGTGCGCGGCTTCGGGGGTGGCGGTGAAGCGGTAGGGCTGGTGCCCTTCGTAGGTCGTGTATCCGGTGATCTTGCCGTCGGTGAAGGTTCCGATGATGTGCGGTCCGTCGGGGCCGAGGTCGAGCCACACGTGGTCGCCGTCCAAGCCGCCGGTTACCGGCCGTAGCGTCCCGACGTCGTCGAAGCGATAGAAACCGCTCAGCACGCCATCCTTACCGATGTTGAGGTTCAGCGTGCCGGCGTAGTCGCCGCTGCCGAAGTAAACCGGTTCGAGCGCGGTTTCGTACGTCACGCGGGCGGGCAACGGCGGCAAGTTGGACGCAGCCGAAGCCGCCACACCGCCGCTCAGGGTCAGTGCCGCGATCGCGGCGAGGGTGCGAAGCATAGACATCGTGTTCCCCATAACCGCAACGCCAACCGCGGGCGTTGCGCGTGCCGGGCCGTGCGCGCGCCGCGCGTCGCGCGCGCGGGCGCCGCAATAAGCCCTATGCGACGGGCGGCGCACCGAAGGGTATGCCCGCTTTGGTGAAGGCGCGGTACACGCGGTCGTTGAGCTCGCGCTGGACCTGGAACTGGAGCAGGGGCCCGGTCTTTATGCTCGCGCGAATCGTCACGTAGTCGCGGTCGAGCGCGTCGAGCCCGATCCACTCGAGCGTGGCCGGCGGCGCCACCGCGGCCTTGACCAGCTCCATCGCCGCGAGGGCGTCGGCGTGCTGTTCGATCGAGACGCGGTAATCGAGGCCCGACCAATAGCGGGACTCGTTCTTCACCATCGAGACCGAGCCGTGCGCGATCGTGATCAGATTTTGCGACGCATCGCGCAGTTGCACCATCCGTAACGTCAAGTTTTCAACGAGGCCGCTGCTGCCGTTGATCGTGACGAAATCGCCCACGACGTATTGATCTTCGAAGAGCACGAGAAAGCCGCCGATGAAATCTCGCACGAAATTTTGAGCGGCGAAGGTGACCGCGACCGCGGCCACGCCGCCGATCGTCACGACCGAGCCGACCGGAATCCCGACTTGGCTCAGGCCTAGCAAGACCGCTAAGAACGTCACCGTGAAGCGGCTGAAACCGCCCACCGAGGTCGAGATCGTCGGACCGCGCAGCAGGGCGCGCGCGCGCTCGTCCGGCGGCCCGGCGGTTCCGAAATGCCAGGCCGCCCAACGCGTGATCGCGACGTCGAGGACGCGGATCGAGAGGCCGGCGAGAATCCAGATCCCCAGCACCGCGAGCGCGCGTCGCGCGACGATATGGGCCAGCGGCGTCGTCTGGGGGAAGAGCGACATCGCCCAGGTGATCGCCGCGAGCCAAATCAGCAAGACGACCCAGATGACGACGCCGATCGACGAATGCAAGAGCGCGAGCCGCTCCGCCGGCGCGCGTTTTTGCAAAGCGACGAGCAAGCGCCGGCGCTGGGCCCGGCGCGGCTCCGCATCCGCGGCGCCTTCCGGCACCGGACCACCCTCCGGGCCGGCCTTCGCGTCGACGATCTCCCGTTCGACGACCCGGATCCGGCGGCGCAGCAGGGTTATCCCGATGCCCGCGAAGAGCGTGAGGGCCACGATACCGATGCCCACCTCGCCCACGGTAAGCAAGCTCGCGCGTTGGAAGGCGGGCTGACGCTTGAGTAAGGCTTGCTCGAGTGCCGCTTGCACGATGCCCTGCCACTGCGCGGCGAGCGCCTCGACGCGCAACTGGTGGTAGCCGCCGTCGACCGAGGTGATCGTCAAGAGCGGCAGCGCATCGCGATGCGAGCGATCGACGAGTTGCAACGACGCTTGGTCGCCGTCGCGCCGGATCTGCACGATGATGCTGCGCGGATCGTAGACCGTCGCGGCCGCGCCGCCCGAACCCGTGGTGGCCAGTGCTTCGCCGAGCGCGGTCTCGATATAGCTTTGGCGCAGCGTAAGCGAGAGCTGATCCGGCGAGGCGTTCTGCAGCGTTGCGATACGGAAGAGCACCGCGCCGTCGAGCGTGATCGGCGCCGTCGTGTAGATGCCCTCCTGCCGGATTCCCGTTTGGGCGGCCGGCGCGGCCGAGGCCGTCGCTGCGCCGGTGAAGATTTGCGCGAGTCCGGCTTTCGACGCCGCAACGCCCCAAACCAGGACCAGCGCGGCGACTCGGACGGCACGAACGAGCATCCTACGGTCGCTACCGGCCCACGCCGCCGCCGTCCTTCAAGGAGGTCTACCGCGCCTCGGGCGGACCCGAGAGCCTTAACGACTCACGGCGGAAAGAAATCTCCTAATTATTGAGAGTCACTCGCAAGGGCCGACCGTGGCCTCGTTGAAAGCTCGCGTGCCGAGCAACTGAGCCGGCGCTGAAGGAGGGATCCATGATGCGTTTGACGCGTGGCGTTTCCGCCGTCGCCTGCATTGCAATCGTCTCGCTCATCACCACTCCGCGATTGCTCGCGGACGCGCCCTGGCCGACCGCCGATTCGTTCGTGAACGCGGCGGCTGATGCTTCGAATTGGGTTTTGCCGGCCCACGACTACAGCGGCAACCGTTACGTCGCCGGAGCCAAAATCGCTCCGGATAACGTCGCGAACCTGAAAAAAGCGTGGTCGACGAAGATCGACGCGCGCGGTCCGCTCGAAACGTCGCCCATCGTCTGGAACGGTACGATGTATGTGACCTCGTCGCACAACGACGTCTACGCGCTCGACGCCGCCAGCGGCGCGATCAAGTGGCATTTCCACTACACGCCGCACGTTATTGCTTTTTCCGCCAATCGCGGCGTCGCGCTCGGCGACGGAAAAGTCTACGAAGCCACGCTCGACGGACACCTGATCGCCCTCGACGCGACCACGGGCAAGACCGTCTGGAACGTCGTGGCCGCCAAGGACACCAAGAATACGTTCTACACGATGCAGCCGGTGCCGTATAAGAATATGCTGATCCTGGGCGCGTCCAACGGCGACTGGGGCGGCATCGGCTACGTGACCGCGTTCGACGCAGCGACCGGCAAACGGGTGTGGGATTGGAACACGATTCCGGGACCGGGCGAACCCGGCCACGATTCGTGGAGCGGCGACTCCTGGAAGCGCGGCGGCGGCGCCGTCTGGAGCGGCGTCGCGATCGACCCGTCCAGCGACACCCTTTACGTCGATGCCGGCAATCCGCAGCCGGACTTCCTGGGGACGATTCGTAAAGGAGCAAACCTTTACACGAACTCGATGATCGCGCTCGACATCAGCGGCGCCAAACCCAAGATCAAGTGGTATAGACAGTTCATCCCGCACGACACGCACGATTGGGATCCGGCGATGCCGCCCGTCCTCTTCACCGGAACCGTCGGCGGCGCGTCGCGCAAGCTCGTGGCCGCGGGCGACAAGGGCGGCAACTTCTGGGTCCTCGACGCCGGCGACGGTTCGGTCGTGTACCATCTGGCCG
>Ga0116229_10006433_pt1 | contig 18899 bp, 12 predicted proteins | sample S1TSphgellanicum_3_FD_87313 | JGI IMG/M metagenome (GOLD analysis project Ga0116229, IMG submission 87313) | Host-associated microbial communities from peat moss isolated from Minnesota, USA - S1T2_Fc - Sphagnum magellanicum MG | ecosystem: Host-associated > Plants > Peat moss > Unclassified... | reverse complement strand
TGTCACCCTGAGCCTGTCGAAGGGTCATGTCACCCTGAGCCTGTCGAAGGGTCAGGGTGACATCGGCGACGGGACCAGGAGTCCGCGTTCGAGCGCCAAGCCCGCGATGCGGTTGAGACCCTCGGCGAAGTCGGCCGCCGGACCGACGAAACTGGTGCGCAGCCAGCCGGCCAAGTTCGGCGCGAAGATGTCGGCCGGAATCGCCACGACGTCGCGTTCCTCGAGCAACGCCTCGGCGAACCCGAGCGTATCTTCGGCACCGACGCGCACGCAGAGATAAAACGCGCCTTCGGGTTCGATGAAGTCCAGCGGCGTGCGCCGGACCGCCTCGAGCACCCGCGCGCGCTGCGCCACGTACCAGGGCAGGTTTACGCCGAGTTCGTTCGCCGCGAAGATCTCGAAAGCGACGCGCTGCGCGAAGGAACTCGCGCACGACGTGATCCAGCCGTGCATCTTGACGAACTGCGGCATCAGTTCGCGCGGCGCGATCGCCCAGCCCAAGCGCAAACCGGTCAAAGAGTTTGATTTCGAAAGCGAATTGATCGCAATCGTATAGGGGTAAACCTTCCCGAATTCGCCCGAGTCGCCGGTATAGCAGAGCTCGCGATAGATCTCGTCGTGCAGCACGTACACGGGCGGTCCGTCACGCGCCAGCAGACCGTCGGCGACTCGTTTGACGTTGGCGCGCGACATCACGCGGCCCGTCGGATTGTTCGGCGAACAGATGACGATCAGTCGCGTATCGGGACCGACCGCGTCGAGGATCGCGTCGGCCGGGAACGCGTCGGCGGCGCGCGGGTCGAGCGCGAGCCGGCGCACGCGGATGCCTTCGACCTGCGCGATCTTCACGTAGACTCCGAACGCGGGTTCGACGACGAGCACTTCGTCGCGCGCCGGGTCGATCGCCGTCCGCATCGCGACGTACACGGCCTCTTGTGACCCCGTGGTAATGCAGACGTTGTCGGGATGATCGAGACCGGGGTACGCGTAGCGGGCGGCGATGGACTCGCGGAGGTCCGCGTCGCCGACGTTGCTGGAATAACGGCAGCCGAATTCAGCGACGTGTCGCGTGGCGCGCTCGAAGTGCCTCACGTCGGGCATCAAGGTCGGTTCGCCGATCCCCAGGTTGAGCGACGTCGGCCGCCGCTTCCCGTGCAAGGTTCGGATCATCGATCCGCCGACGGCTTCGATCGCTGGATTCAAACGGCTACTCCATAATCTCGAATGGCGCCCTCGAGCGACGTCTTGCGGTCGGTCGACTCGCTCCGCCGGCCGATCACGAGGGCGCACGGCACCCCGAACTCGCCGGCGGGGAACGTCTTCGGCATCGTACCCGGAATCACCACGGAGCGCGCCTCGATCCGGCCGCGGCTGACGACCGGCACCGCGCCGCGGACGTCGACGATCGGCGTACTGCCCGTTAAGACGACGCCGGCGCCCAGGACGGCTTCGCGGCCGACGAAAACGCCCTCGACGACGATCGAGCGCGAGCCGACGAACGCGCCGTCCTCGATCACGACGGGCTGGGCCTGGGGCGGCTCGAGCACGCCGCCGATGCCGACGCCACCCGAGAGGTGCACGTTTTTGCCGATCTGCGCGCAGGAACCGACCGTGGCCCAGGTGTCGACCATCGAGCCCTCGTCGACATAGGCGCCGATGTTGATGTAGCCGGGCATCAGGATCGCGCCGCGGCCCAAGAACGAACCGTAACGCGCCACGCCGGGCGGCACGCAACGCGCACCAAGCTCGGCGTAGTTGCGTTTGGTCGGTAACTTATCGTAGTACGTAGGCGGCGTCCCCACGTCTCCCGCGGGCACCGCGCTCGCCGGTCCGACGACGACGCTGTCGTGACGCCGGAAGTAGAGCAGGATCGCGGTCTTGATCCAGGCATGGGTCGTCCAGCCTTCCGGCGTGGGCTCGCAGACTCGCAGGTGGCCAATGTCGAGCGCGTCGACCACCGCGTCGATCGCCTCGCCCGCGCTGCCGCGAATTCCACTGGGATCCGCGTGCAATGCCTCGACTTTCGCGCGCAAACCCTCAACGTCCATGGAAGCCGAGTAAGGTTTATACGCGCTAAAACCTCTTAAACGGAGGGAACACGTCCCCCCGATCCCCCGGGCCGGCGACCTTCGCGTGCGCCGTGTTGCGGCCACACGTCGCGTGGCGCCGCTTACACGGCGGTCCGGCTTCGCGTGACAACATGTCACTTATCTGGGCACACTTCCCAGATCAACGCGCAAGACGATCTTTCGGGGAATGACCCGGATGGCGGCGAAAGACGTTGGCCCGTGAAACCTAGGAGGACACCGTGTCGAACACGCAAGACGATATAGCGCGCATCAATGCAATTCGGTTTCTGGCGGTCGACGCCGTGCAGAAAGCGAATTCCGGCCACCCGGGGTTGCCGCTCGGCGCGGCGGCGATGGCGTATACGCTGTGGAGCCGGCACCTGAAATTCAACGCCGGCGACTCGGCATGGTGGGACCGGGACCGGTTCGTCCTCAGCGCCGGTCACGGTTCGATGCTGATCTACGCCTTGCTCTACCTTGCCGGGTACCCGCTCTCACTCGACGACCTCAAGAGTTTCCGCCAACTCGGGAGCAAAACGCCCGGCCATCCGGAGCTGCACCATACGCCGGGCGTCGAAGTGACGACCGGCCCCTTGGGCCAGGGCGTGGCCAACGCCGTTGGTTTCGCGATCGCCGAAGCGCATCTCGCCGCGACCTATAACCGCGAGCAGAAGATCGTCGACCATTACACGTACTGCATCGCCGGCGACGGCGATTTGATGGAAGGCGTTTCGGCCGAGGCGTCCTCGCTCGCGGGCCATCTCAAGCTCGGCAAACTGATCGTCCTCTACGACGACAACAAGATTTCACTCGCGGCGCCGACCGACGTCACGTTCACCGAAGACGTCTGCGCGCGCTACGACGCGTACGGCTGGCACACGGCGCTGGTCACCAGCGACGACGGCAACGACGTCAACGCGATCGATGCGGCACTCAACGCGGCGAAGGCGGATCCGCGGCCTTCGTTCATCGCGGTGCGCACGATCATCGGCTTCGGGTCGCCGAAGGCCGGTACGTTCGGCGCGCACGGCGAGCCGCTCGGCGCCGAGAACGTCGCCAAGACGAAAGTCGCCCTGGGATGGCCGACCGAACCCGCCTTCTACGTCCCCGACGACGTGCTCGCGTGGTGGCGCGAACTCGGCGCGAAGGGTGCACCGTTGCAAGCGGCGTGGAACGAAACCTACGCCAAATGGAAAACCGCTAACCCCGACCTGGCGACGCAACTCGAACGGATCCGCGACGAGCGCATGCCGGAGCACATCGCCTGGCCCGCCTTCACGGCCGAGAACGGAAGCGTCGCGACCCGCGAAGCGGGCGGAACCGTCATGAACGCGATCGCGGCGCAGCTGCCCGAACTCGTGGGTGGCTCGGCCGACCTCGACCCCTCGACCAAGACCTACCTCAAAGGCTTCGGCGATTTCCAGCCGGGCAAATACGCGGGCCGCAACCTGCACTTCGGCGTGCGCGAACACGCGATGGGCGCGATCGCCAACGGCCTGGCCGTACATAGCGGCATCGTGCCGTTCACCGCGACCTTCTTCAACTTCGTCGACTACATGAAACCGGCGGTGCGGCTGGCGGCGCTCAACAAGTCCAAGACGATCTTCGTGTTCACGCACGACTCCGTGTTCTTGGGCGAAGACGGCCCGACGCACCAGCCGATCGAGCAGTTGGCGAGCCTGCGCGCCACGCCGAACATGACGGTGATCCGGCCCGCCGACGCGCTCGAAACGCTCGAGGCTTGGCGCTTCGCCGTGGCTCACAAGGGACCGACGGCGCTGGTGCTCAGCCGTCAAAAAGTACCGTTCCTCGGCGCGCGCGACGCAGCGGTCGATAAGGGCGGATACGTCCTCGCGGGCGGCCCGGCCAAACCGGACGTGATCCTGATCGCGACCGGCTCCGAAGTATCGCTCGCGCTCGAGGCCGCCAAATTGCTCGAAACGCAGGGCACGGCCACGCGCGTCGTTTCGTTGCCGTCGTTCGAGCTGTTCGCGCAACAGGACGACGCGTACCGCGAAAGCGTGCTGCCCAGCGACGTCCGGGCCCGTGTTTCGATCGAGGCAGGCGCGACGTTCGGCTGGCATCGCTGGGTCGGCGACCGCGGGGTGGCGATCGGCATCGATCACTTCGGAACCTCGGCCCCGGCCGCCGCGATCGCCACGGCATTCGGCTTCACGCCTGACGCCGTCGCGCGCGTGGCCTCGGGGCTTCTCACCAAAGCATAAACTCTAGGGAGAGGCAGCGTGGGCAATCAGCTTTCAGAACTCTTCGCAGCGGGTCAGAGCATTTGGCTCGACAATATCCGGCGCAGCATGTTCGCCTCGGGCGAACTGCACCGCTTAATCGCGTCCGGCCTGCGCGGGATGACCTCGAATCCAACGATCTTCGAGAAGGCGATCGGCAGCGGCAACGACTACGATGCGCAACTGGCTTCGCTGATCGGCGCCGAGCACGACCCGAACCACCTTTTCGAGGCCCTGGCGATCGACGACATCCGTCACGCCTGCGATGAATTTCGCGAACTCTTCGAATCGACGCACGGCGGCGATGGATTCGTCAGCCTCGAAGTGTCGCCGCTCTTGGCCGGCGACACGCGCGGGACGGCCGACGCCGCGCAACGCCTCTGGAAGATGGTCGACCGGCCCAACGTGATGATCAAGATCCCGGCAACGCCGCAAGGCATCCCGGCCATCACGGAAACGATCGCGGCCGGCATCAACGTAAACGTCACCTTGATCTTCTCGGTCAAGACGTACGAAGACGTGGCCGGCGCATTCGTCGCCGGTCTCGAGCAGCGCGCGGCGGCGGGTCTGCCGATCGACCGCATCGCCTCGGTCGCGAGCGTCTTCGTGAGCCGCATCGACACGGCCGTCGATAAACTGCTCGACGAGAAGATCGCCAAGGGGCGGCCGGAGGCGAAACCCTTACTCGGCAAGACCGGCGTCGCGAACATGAAGCTGATCTACGCGCGTTACAAGGAGATTTTTGAGAGCGAGCGATTCGCGGCGCTAGCCGCCCAAGGCGCGCACGCGCAACGGCCGCTGTGGGCCAGCACGGGAACGAAGAACCCCGCGTACTCGGACTTGATCTACGTCGCGAGCTTGGTCGGGAAAAATACGGTGAACACCGTGCCGCCCGCGACCTTCGACGCGCTGATCGATCACTTGGTCGTCCGGCCGGACGCCGTCGAGGAAGACCTCGCCGGCGCGCGAGCGACGATCGAGGGGCTCGCCAGTGTCGGTATCTCCCTAGATGACGTGACCGCGAAGCTACAGGTCGAGGGCGTCAAATCCTTTGCCGACTCCTACAATGCGATGCTGGGCGCGATCGGCAAGAAGCAAAAGCAGCTAAGCGCCGGACCGGACGTCGTGGCGATCGCGCTCGGAAATTCGGCCGCCGTTGCCGACGCCGCGCTGGCCGGGCTCGTGCAAAACGCATTCTTGGAGAAGCTCTGGGGACACGATCCCTCGCCGTGGTCGAACGAACCGGCCCACGCCCGCATCGTCGAACACGCGCTGGGTTGGCTCGACTTTCCTAAAGCCGTGCGCGAGCGTGCGTCCGAACTCACGCAATTCGCGGCGGACGTGGCCCGCGCCGGTTTCACGCACGCCGTCGTGCTGGGAATGGGCGGGAGTTCGCTCGCGCCCGACGTGTTCCGCGCGACCTTCGGCAACGTCGCCGGATTTCCGGAGTTGCACGTTCTCGATTCGACCGATCCCGCGCAGATCGCGAGCTTGGAAGCATCGCTCGACCTCGCGCACACGCTCTTCATCGTCGCGAGCAAGAGCGGCACGACGACCGAACCCGAGGCCTTCTTCCGCTACTTCCACGAGCGCGTGCGGGCCGCGGTCGGAGACAAAGACGCGGGTGGGCACTTCGTCGCGATCACGGACCCCGGGACGCACCTCGGCGCGGAGGCCAAGGACGCCGGGTTCCGGCGCATCTTCGAGAACGACCCCGACATCGGCGGCCGTTACTCGGCCCTCTCCTACTTCGGAATCGTGCCTGCGGCTCTAGCCGGCTACGACGTGACGGCGATCCTCGACCGCGGCCTCGAGTCGCTCGAGGCCAACGGGCGCGCGACCAGCGTCGCGGACGCCCAAGCCGTGCGTTTCGGCGCCGCGATCGGGGCGCTGGCGGGCGCGGGCCGGGACAAGCTCACGATCGTCGCGCACCCCGAAGTAGCCGCGTTCGGCACGTGGGCGGAACAATTGGTCGCCGAGTCGACCGGCAAGAACGGCACCGGCATCGTTCCGGTCGAGGGCGAGACCCTCGGCTTACCCCAAGATTACGCCGACGACCGCGTCTTCGTTTACGTCGGCAGCGGCCTCCCGCCCGACGAGCACCTCGAAGGCGCGATGGACGGCGGCGCGATCGAAACGCGGCTCCACCTGCTCGAAGAGGCGGGCCATCCGGTCATCCGCCTGGGCATGCGCGACCGGCTCGATATCGGCGAGCAGTTCGCTTTATGGGAAATCGCGGTCAGTGCCGCGGGCGCCGTGCTCGGCATCGATGCCTTCGACCAGCCCAACGTTCAAGAGTCAAAGGACAACACGAAGCGGCTGATCGCGGAGTACGCGCAAAACGGCGCGTTCGTGGAGCCGGAGGCGCAACCGGGCGGCCCGACGGCGCTCGTGATTCCGCTGGCGGGTTCGCGCGACGTCGCGCTCGGCGACGATCTCGGATCGGCGCTAAGCGCCGTGCTCGCGCAGGTCCGGCCCGGCGACTACGTCGCTTTTACCGCCTATATCGAACGCAACGCGGAACACGAACGTGCGCTACACGACATTCGCCAACACGTGCGCGACGCGCTGAAGGTGGCGACGACCGTCGGCTTTGGACCGCGCTTCTTACATTCGACGGGTCAACTCCACAAGGGCGGCCCCGATCGCGGGGTCTTCCTCCAACTGACCCACGACCCGCCGCCGGAAGCCGACCTGCCGATTCCCGGGATGGTATCCTTCGGGGCGTTGCTGCGGGCGCAAGCCTTGGGCGATTTCGAATCGCTGGACTCGCGCGGCCGGCGCGGCCTGCGGATCCACCTGACCGGTCGCCTGGAAACAGCCCTGGAAGCCCTGGCCGTCGCGCTCGAAGACGCGGTCGGCGCCAAAGCTTAGCGTAAGGAACTCAATGCAACTCGGCATGATCGGGCTCGGGCGCATGGGCGCCAATATGACCACGCGTCTCCTGGGCGACAAACACGAAGTCGTGGTCTACGACCGCAGCGCCGACGCCGTCGCGCGCTCGGCCGCCGAAGGCGCGACGGGCACGGCGTCGCTGGCCGAACTCGTCGCGAAACTCACGCCGCCGCGCGCGATTTGGATCATGGTGCCCGCCGGCAAACCCACCGACGACACGATCCACGATCTGCTCGGCCGCCTCGCGCCGGGCGACACGATCATCGACGGCGGAAACTCGAACTTTCGCGAATCGCAAGCCCGCGCTAAACTGGCCGCGGCGCAGGGCGTGGACTTCGTGGATGCCGGCACGTCGGGCGGCGTGTGGGGGCTCAAGAACGGTTATTGCTTGATGGTTGGGGGCGAGCCCAACGCGGTGAAACGGGTCGAACCGATCTTCCTCTCCCTTGCGCCCAAGGACGGCTACGCATACGTCGGGGCGTCGGGTGCGGGTCACTTCTCGAAAATGGTCCACAACGGCATCGAATATGGCATGCTCGCGGCCTACGGCGAGGGCTTTGAAATTCTCGAGAAGTCGGAGTTTGGCTACGATCTTCACCAGCTGGCCGACCTGTGGCTGCACGCATCGGTCGTGCGTTCGTGGCTGCTGGAACTAGCGGAGTTGGCCTTCCGGGCCGATCCCACGCTCGGCGACATCCGCGGTTACGTCGACGACTCGGGCGAAGGGCGCTGGACCGTCGCCGAAGCGATCAACGAGAACGTTCCGGCTCCCGTGATCACGATGTCGCTGATCTCACGTTTCGTTTCGCGTCAGGATGAATCGTTCAGTGCCAAAGTGATTGCCGCGCTGCGCAATCAGTTCGGCGGACACGCCGTCCAGCACGAAGTCGAAGCGGGAGCCTAACGGAGTGTTCTGCTGATGGCGGCCGAAGTCGAATCGCTCGACCGCAGCGGCGGCGCGGCCACGACCAATCCCCTGCGCGCCGGCATGGACTCGAGCCGTATCGCCAACCCCTGCAACGTCATCTTCTTCGGCGCCAGCGGCGACCTGACGAAGCGCATGCTGATGCCGGCCATGTACAACTTGCGACTGGGCGACATCTTGCCGACGAATTTCGGCATCGTCGGTTTCTCGCGCTCGGAGAAATCGCACTACGATTTCCGCGACGAGATGAAGGAGGCGATCGACCAGTTCTCGCGCTCGGGCGAAGCGCGGGATCCGCTCTGGAGCGATTTCGCGCAGCGTCTCCACTATATCGCGGGCTCGTTCGACGACGTCGACTCGTTCCACGAGTTGCGCCGCCAGCTCGAAGAGAACGACGAAAAGCTCGGCACGGAAGGCAACCGGCTTTACTACCTCTCCACGCCGCCTTCGGTCTTCGGCAAAATCGTGCAGCAACTGGCCGCCGCGGGCCTCGGCCCGCGCGACCAGCAACGCGGCTGGTCGCGGATCATCGTCGAAAAGCCCTTCGGCACCGATCTGGTTTCGGCGCGCAACCTCCAGGCCGAGATCAGCAAAGTGTTCGAGGAGAAACAGATCTATCGCATCGACCACTACCTGGGCAAGGAGCCGGTGCAAGACATCATGGCGTTGCGCTTCGCCAACGTCATGTTCGAACCGATCTGGAACCGGCGTTACGTCGACAACGTGCAGATCACGGCGGCCGAGACCGTCGGCGTTGAGGGCCGCGGCGGATACTACGACAATGCGGGCGCCCTCAAGGACATGATCCAGAACCACGTGATGAACCTGCTCGCGCTCGTTGCGATGGAACCGCCGATCTCGCCCAACGCCGATCACATCCGCGACGAGAAGTTCAAGGTGCTCTCGGCCATGCGGCCGATCCCCGAGGACATCGTCTCGAAGGTGACGGCGCGCGGCCAATACGGCCCAGGGCTCGTCGAAGGCAAACCGGTCGCGGGATACCGCGAAGAGCCCAGCGTCGACCCCAACTCCGCGACCGAGACCTACGCCTGCGTCAAATTCTACATCGACAATTGGCGCTGGGCCGACGTCCCGTTCTACCTGCGCAGCGGCAAGCGGCTGGCCCGCAAGCATTCGGAAATCGCCGTCACCTTCCGCGGCATCCCGCACCGCATCTTCGGCGAGACAGGCGACCAGATCGAATCCAACACGCTGGTCATGAAAATCCAGCCTGAAGAGGGCGTCTCGATCCGCTTCAACGCGAAGATTCCGGGCCCGAAGATGCACATCCGCGGCGTCACGATGGACTTCAACTACGGGACGGGCTTCGGCGTCGTGTCCGCGCCCGCGTACGAGCGGCTGATCGGCGATGCCATGCGGGGCGACGCCACGCTCTTCACCCGCTGGGATGCCGTCGAACAAGCCTGGCAGGCCGTCATGCCGATCCTGAACCGTTGGAGCGAGACGCGCATCGTCGATTTCCCCAATTACCTTGCCGGCAGCCAAGGACCGCAGAATGCGGACGCGCTGCTCGTTGCGGACGGCCGCGAATGGAGGCGCATCTAAATGAACCTTCACGTCGATTCCGCCACCGACGTATCGACCATTCTGGAAGAGCTGCGAAAATCGGGCCTGACCGCGCGCGTTCGGACGATGAACTTCGTCGTTTTCATCGACGACCCGGCGCATCGCAGCTGGGTGCTGGAACGGGCCGCGATCGTGGCGGCCAAGCACCCATCGCGCCTCGTCGTGCTCGATTCCACCGGCGCGACCAGCGGCGTCGACGTCACGTCATCGACACGCGACGACGGCGGAGCGACGGTCGTCAGCGAGCGGGTCGACATCGGCGTCGGCGCGCTCGACCACGCGACCATCGGCAGCCTGACCCAGGAACTCTCCGTGCCGGATATGCCCACGGTCCTGTGGTGGAGCGGGGCACGGCTGCTGCAAAGCCGCACGTTCTCCGGCCTCGCGCAGAACGCCACGACGGTCTTGGTCGACTCCTCCGGCACGGCGCGCGGCGCGGAGACGATTCGCGAGCTCGGCGAGTTCCTCTCGCGCTTCCCGGACGTCGTCCTCGGCGATCTCGCGTTCATGCGGCTCCTACCGTGGCAGGAGATGATCGCGCAATTTTTCGATGACCCTTCCTTACGGGAGGATCTTTTTTCGCTCCAGGCCCTCGACATCGAAAGTGGTTCTGAGGCCGAGGCGCTCTACCTCGCCGGCTGGCTCGGCAGCCGGCTTTCGTGGGAACCGTCCGGCCGCGACGCCTTTCGCGACCGCTCGGGACGGACGATCGCGGTCACGAAAATCGATAAGGGCGATCAGCGCCGCGTCCGCAGCGTCGTGTTGCGCGCTGCCGAGTGCACGTACCGGGCGGCGCTTTCCGACGAGGACGAGAACGTCGTCGAACTTTCCGTGGGCGGCGGGCACACGGCGCGTAAACGCTACGTGCCGCTGCAGAACATCGCGAACACGTCGTTGATCGAGCGCGCGATTCTCGCGAGCGGTCGCGATTCGATCTTTGAAACGTCGCTCTTGACCGTCCGCGAGTTGCTGGGATAGCGGGCGCGTGGCCGAACGCGAAGTAGTCGTGGTCGACGACGAACGCGCCTTGGCGCGCGCCGTGGCGGAGCGCGTGATCGCCGCGGGCCGCGCGGCGATCGCGGCCCGCGGCCGGTTCGAATTGGCGCTCGCGGGCGGCTCGACGCCGAAGGCCGCATACGCTCTCCTAGCGACAGCCGAGTTTCGCGGCGCCCTGGATTGGGGGCGGGTCCGTTTCTTCTTCGGCGACGAACGGTGCGTGCCGCCGACCGACGATCAGTCCAACTATCGAATGGCGAAACAGACGCTCTTCGAAGGCCTGAGCATCGGCGCGGAGCGTGTGTTCCGGATGCGCGGCGAGGACGAACCCGAGCGGGCCGCGGCCGTCTACGCCGCCGTGTTGTTGCGCGAATTGCCGGAGGCCAACGTCGCGCCGACCCTGGACCTGATCATGCTCGGCATGGGTCCCGACGGTCACACGGCCTCGCTGTTTCCCGGCAGCGACCCGTTTGCCGACGACGAGTTGCTGGTCCGGGCCGTCTACGTCGAAAAGCTCAGTGTGCACCGCATCACGCTGACGCCGCGCACGATCGGCGCCGCGCGTCACATCCTGGTCGCGACGGCCGGCGACGCGAAGGCCGACGCCCTCGCGGCGGTCCTCGAGGGTCCGTACGAGCCGACCCGCTTTCCCAGCCAAGTTTTGACGCGAGCCCAGTCGCAGCTAACGTGGCTCGTCGACCGGGCGGCCGCCGCACGGCTGACCTCGCGCGCCTGAGGCGGGCGATCGTGTGTTTTCCTTTACTTCCCGCGCCGCCGGCACGAATTTGATTCGCCGGCGTTAAATTTAATCGTAAAGTGTGATTTCCGGCCGGTTCTGTAAAGGCGAGGTAAAGACTCGTTTGGCGCTATAATCAAGGCCTCATTACAAATCCGCCGCAAACCGACTATCTAACAATGAGGGCCCGACACGTGCGATGGTCCGCATTTGGTAATGCGCTACCGTTGATCGCCGCCGCGTCGGCGGTCGTCGTTGACCTCGCCGTCGCGCACCTGCTCCCGGATCTCCCCGAAGCGGGGAATCTGCTGTTGCCGCTATCGCTGCTGACCGTCGTTCTGTGCGCCTACCGCTACGGCATGTGGGCCGGCGTCGGGACCGCCCTTCTCGCTTGCGGCCTCGCCCTGACGCTCAAGCCCGACTTGGATCTGTCCCTCGTCGCGATGCAGGCCATCGCGGGTGGCGCGGTCGGCCGGATTCGCCAACAAGCCGATCTGCGCGACCGGCGTTTTGCCGCGCTGACCGAAAACTCGACCGACCTCGTGCTGCTGATCAACGGGCGAGGCTCGGCCACCTACGCGAGTCCCTCGTTCCAATCGATCCTGGGCCACGCGCCGGCGAACTTGCTGGGCACGGGTTACCGGGCACTGTTCCGCAACCAATCGTGCGACGCGTTGGATCAGGCGCTCGACGCCGCGTATACCGGGGTGCGGCGGCCGCGGCGGTATGAGTTCAACGTCAATCATGCCGACGGCAGCACGTGCGTGCTCGACGCCTCGATCACCAACTGCTTGGCCGAACCGTCGGTTCGCGGAATCGTCCTCAACGCCCAAAATGTCACCGAGAGCCATAGCGCCAAGGTCAAGCTGGACCAGCAGGCGACCCACGACGCCTTGACGTCGCTGCCGAACCGCTCGCGCCTCAACGAAGTACTCGCCGAAGACCTGGTCAACGCCGAAGCGGCCGGCACGCAGATCGGCCTGCTGCTGGTCGATTTGGACCGGTTCAAGGACGTCAATGAAGCGCTCGGGCATCAGAGCGGGGATACGCTCCTCCAGGAAGTGGCGGAGCGGCTCAAACGTCACGTACCCGACGGCGGCATGGTGGCCCGGCTCGGCGGCGACGAATTCGCCGTCGTCATGCACAACACCGACATCGAGGCTGCGACCAATTACGCCCACCGGCTGATCGGCATGCTCTCACGCCCATTCGCGTTGACGACGCAAACGCTCGTGATCAGCGCGAGCCTGGGGATCGCGGTGTCCGAGCCCGGCTCGACGGCGCCCGGACTGCTGCGCCAAGCCGACGTCGCTATCCACGCCGCCAAGCGCCGCCGCAGCGGCGTCGCCGTTTTCTCCTCCTCGCACGACGAGCGAGCCCTCAAACGGCTCGAGATGAGCAGCGATTTGCCCAGCGCCATCGTGAGCGGCCAGTTGGTCCTCCACTATCAGCCGCAGATGGACGTGCGTTCGGGTGTCGTGCGCGCGGCGGAGGCGCTGGTGCGCTGGGAACACCCCGATCGCGGCCTGATCGCGCCCGACCTCTTCCTTCCGCTGGCCGAGGAGATCGGCCTGATGAACCGGCTGACCGAATGGGTGCTCGACGCGGCCATCTCTCAAATCCGCACCTGGAACTCGGTCGGCTTGCGGATCCGGCTATCGGTCAACCTGTCCGCGGAAGATCTGCGCGACGGCACGCTCTCGGCTACGATCTCGCGCCTACTGTCGAAGTACGAGGTCGCCGCCGAACAGCTCTGTCTGGAGCTGACCGAGACGACCTTGACGACCGAGGCCGAGCGCGCCGCCGAGTGCCTGCGAACGCTCGCCAAGAGCGGCATCCGCATCTCAATCGACGATTTCGGAACGGGGTACTCCTCGCTTTCGCACCTCAAGCAGTTCACGGTCGACGAGCTGAAAATCGATAAGCAATTCGTCATGGGCATGCAAGAAGATGCCGACGACGCCGCCATCGTGCGCTCGACGATCGAACTCGCGCACCGGCTGGGCATCGACGTGGTCGTCGAAGGCGTCGAGAACGACGAGACGTACGACGAGATTCGCAAGATGCGCGCGGAGTGCGCCCAAGGCTATCTGATCGGCCGGCCCATGCCGGCTTCGACCTTTGAAGCGTGGATGCTCGCGAACCGCCGCGTCCGTTCGGCCGCTTCCGCCTAGGCTGCCACCCTCACAGCTTTTTCTCAGCCCCAGCCGGTAGCCTGAGGGCATCCGTGCGAGCGGTCCTCGCTGGCTCGGTCCTCGCTCGGCCCTCGCCCGGACGCGCGAGGGCGCCGTCCGACCACCGGCGCCCTCGCGGCTCGAGCGCCGCACTACTGTGTGGCTAACTGTGCAGATCGTCGGTGGAGTCGAGGGCGCCCGTAGCGCTACGATGAGCCGGTCATGGACGCTTTGTTTCATAGCCGCGAAGAAATCGAACGCGCACTTCTGCGTCTGCACTGCGTACCCACCGACAATCGCGACGCACTGCTAGCGCTCGGCTTCGAGCCGATGTGTCCGCAGATCACGACCGGCTATAAGAGCCGTCTGTGGGTACGATCGATCGATTCGGGTTACGGCTCCGCGCAGAGCAACGGTCGAAAGCTCGTCTTACAACGCGCCTTTCTCGTAGAAACGAAGATCCGCCGATGACCTCGAGTTGGATCAATAGCGCTTCGACTGCCATCGCGAGCGCCGCATCGAGTAACGGCTACCACTGGTATGGGACCGGTCCGATTCCGGCTCACCTTGGATGGCCGAGCGTACGCGTTTGCCTTCGGCTAGCAACGCAATATTTGCGGGAGACGACAATGCATAAGATCACCTATCACCGCCGCCGCTTTTTGGAGACAGTCAGCATGAGCCTCATCGGTATTCAACTCGGCACGCCCGGCGTCGTCAGCGCACGCTCGGATTCTGCATCGACCGCCATCAGGCGATTCCGCATCGACGTCCCGGAGGCGGAACTCGTCGACCTTCGCCGGCGGATTGCGGCGACTCGCTGGCCCGACCAAGAGTCCGTGCGCGACCGGTCGCAGGGCGTACAACTCGCGAAGTTTCAAGAACTGGTTCGCTATTGGGGAACGGACTACAATTGGCGGGTCTGCGAGGCCCGCTTGAACGCCCTGCCCCAATTCGTGACCGAAATCGACGGCGTCGACATTCAATTCGCGCACATCCGGTCGCGTCACTCGGGCGCCATGCCGCTGATCATGACACACGGTTGGCCCGGCTCGATTCTCGAACTCGTGAAGGTCATCGGCCCGCTTACCGATCCCACCGCGTACGGTGGACGCGCCGAGGACGCGTTCGATCTCGTTCTGCCGTCGATGCCGGGCTACGGTTTCTCCGGCCGGCCCACGACGATCGGCTGGAATCCGGATCGCATCGCGCGAGCGTGGGCGGTGCTCATGTCGCGTCTGGGCTACACGCGTTACGTTTCGCAAGGCGGTGACTGGGGTTCCGTCGTTGCGGACGTCATGGCCCGCCAAGCGCCTCCGGGACTCATCGGAATCCACGTCAACATGCCGGCGACGGTGCCGCCGGAGATCGCCAAGGCGCTCGGTGCCGGCCAACCCGCGCCGGCCGCGCTGTCGCCCGACGAGCAGATGGCCTACGCACAGCTGACGGCCCTCTACACCTTGGGAAGCGGCTACGCGGGTATCATGGTGACGCGCCCGCAAACGCTGGGTTACGGCTTATCGGACTCGCCGGCCGGCCTTGCCGCCTGGTTCTACGACAAGTTTGCCGACTGGACGTATACGAGCGGCAATCCCGAGGCAGCGCTGACGCGCGACGAGATGCTCGACGACATTACGCTGTACTGGCTGACGAACACCGCAACGTCCGCGGCTCGTCTCTACTGGGAGAACAACGCCAACAACTTCAACGCGGTCGACATCACGTTGCCGGCGGCCATCACGGTGTTTCCCGGCGAGATCTACTGCGCGCCGCGGAGCTGGGCGCAGCGGAGTTACCACAACTTGATTTACTACAACCGCGTCGACAAAGGCGGCCATTTTGCGGCCTGGGAACAGCCGGAGCTCTTCGCGTCCGAACTTCGCGCGGCGTTCAAAACCCTCCGATGAGCGCCGCGCGGCGCAAGCCGCCGCCAACGGACAGCCGTTGCCGGCGGCCGACAGGCACATGCGTGCAGAACGAGTGCTAACCTCGCTTGACGGAGGACGCCGAAAGATCGCTACATAGTTCGAACGCCTCTTCAAGTGCGCGTTCGAGCTCGAGCTCGGCGCCCTGCGTCCGAAGCACGGCGATGGCTTGCGACGGGAGCTGCTCGTGGAGCGACGCCATCAGGATGTCGTAGCTCTTTTTCTGAATCGGCTCGTCCAGGGGTTTCGCCCGGTCGCGCTCGCCGGCAGCCATCGCAAAGCCAAAGAGGCGCGCGGCGGCGCGGGGGTGCCCGCGGAGTGCGGCAACCGGTGCGAGGTGCCAGATCGCAAGCCATACCATGTGGGGCTCGAACGCCGCAAGCTCGAGCGAGTCCCGCACCGCGACTTCCGCCCGATCAACGTCACCGAGTGCTAGTCGCACGCCGGCGAGCGAGTTCAGCGTCTCCGACGGGTTCGCGGAATGCTTCCGATGATAGTCCACGGCTGCCTCGTAAAGCTCGGCGGATGCCGCGAGGTTGCCATCGAGGAATTCGACGTACGCGCTCCAGATCAAATTCAGATTCACGACATCCTGCTCGCCCACGACCCTCCGAAGCTTCGCCGCAGCGGCCAGATCTTGCCGTGCCTCATCGGTCCTACGCGCGCGAGCGCGAACCGCCGCGCGAATTTCGAGCAGGTCGACGTACCGGCCCGAATGTTGAATGCCTTCCGTCTCTGCGAGCGCAAATGCCCGATCGATCGCGCGTTCGGCTTCAGCGAAGTTGCTTTGCATACCATGAACCCAAGCCAGGTGTGCGTGGAGGGAAATCAGGAACAGCCGGTCACCGGCGCGCTCGAACACGGCAATTGCCCGGCCGGCTGCATCGGAAACCGCGGCTCCATGGCTAACTTGAATATGTGCGGCCAGCAAACGCGATGCGACGACCGGAAACGTCAGATCGTCGACCCGGTCCACGAGAACTGAAGTCCAACGGCGGCATTCGGCGTGACGATTCGTCGAGGTCCACAGCCCGCGCAAACCGCCGACGATGCGCGCCGCAAGCAATGCGTCGTCGTCCGCACCACCGTTCGCCGCCCAATCGAGTGCCGACCGGATGTTGTCGATTTCGACGCCGAACTCACGCTGCCAAAGCTCTGCAGGCACCTTCAGGTAGCTTTCGTGACCACGATCCGCAACGGCGGCAAGCCAATGGAGGAGCGCTCGTGACATCGGTGCGACTTCGTCTGCTTCGTGCAGCTTGGTCAGAGCAAATGCGCGAACGGTTTCGAGCGCATAATATCGGCCACGCCCGTCGCTCATCCGTATGGACAGCAACGATTTCTCAACCAAGAGCGACATGGTGTCCGGGATACCTGCGGCCGGTATCCGAGCGTCGGCGCAAACCGCTTCGGCCGCTTCGAGCGTCGCGCCGCCGCGGAAGATCGCCAAACGCCGGAAGAGAACGCGTTCGCGCTCGCTCAGTAAGTCGTAACTCCAGGCCACCGTAGCGGTCATGGTGCGCTGCCTGTGCGGCACGTTACGCGCCACATTCGTCAACACGAAATGCTCCTTGAGACCTTTGATCAAACCGGACATACCGAGAGTCGATAAGCGGCTTGCGGCCAACTCGAGTGCCAACGGAATGCCCTCGAGCTGTCGACAGATTTCGGCGCACGCTCGCAAATGCGCGACGTCGAAGGCGAGATTCGGCTCAATTGCGGTCGCCCGTTCCATGAAGAGGCGAAACGACGCATACGAGCGTGCCTCGGCAACCGTCGCGGGATTTTTTCCGGGGACCACGAGCGACGGCAGACGATAAGCCCGCTCGCCCTCGATCGCCAAACGCTCACGACTCGTGCCAAGAATCCTTATGCCTGGGCAAGTGCTTAAGATCAGGCCCGCTACGATTGCTGCCTCCTCGACCACGTGCTCGCAGTTGTCGAGGATCAATAGCAACTCTCGCGCTTTCAGCTTCGCCGCTAAAGCACGGGCGGAATCGGTAGCCCGCGCCAAAGGCAGGTTCAGCACGGAGGCGATGGTACCGGCCACGAGCGCCCCATCGTCGATCGGTGAGAGATCGACGAACCAGGCTTCATGTAGCCGCGCGCCCAGGAGCCGCTGGGCGACTTCGACGGCGGTACGCGTTTTGCCGACGCCGCCGGAGCCGGTGATCGTTACGAGGCGATGGTTCTCGAGGAGCGCCTCGATCTCGGCGATCTCGCGATCGCGGCCCAGAAATGACGAGAGACGAGTCGGTAAGTTATGCAGGGCGGTTGATGTGGTGTCGTTTCGCGACTGACGACCTCGGCCTCGGTCAGCGGCGGCATCGAGCTCGGCACGCTCGACGTCGCTGAGTTCTAAGGCGGTCGCCAGAAGCGCGACCGTGTCACGATACGGCGCGCGCCGAGCGCCGCGCTCGAGCGCGCCGATCGCAGAGGCACTCATCCGCGCGCGTTCCGCAAGGCCTTCTTGCGATAGGCCGCGCGCGAGCCGCTTTCGCTTGAGTAGCTCGCCAAACGGTGTCGCTGCGCGAGAGGCCATGCCACCAAGCATAGCACGCTCGGCTTCGCGAACATAAGGAAGGGCGACCTACTGGAACGACTGCTAAGAGCGCGCTGCCGAAGACTTTGAGGACTGCCGGGCGGGGCCGCAAAGGCCCCAACCCGTCAATCGTTGCGTCGATTCGGTGGACGTAATTCTGGCTAGCGCACCGGAGCGGGAACTCCCGTGCCGGCCGGGCTGTCGCGCAGGTTGGGGACGCTGCCTTGCGGTGCCGTGCCGAGCGTCCCGATATCGACGCCGTGATTGGGCAGGATGGCGCCGGAGACTTGTTCGATCTGCACGAGTGCGAGCGCAACGTTGGTCTCGGCCTGCAACTCGCGGCCGCGCTCGTTCGCCAAGGTGACCTCGCGCTGCAGCACGAGGAACGTCGTCGACTTCCCCGCGCGGAACTTGCGTAATTCGCTCGCGGCCACGATTTCCGCGGCGCGTCGCGCGGCCGTCGCCGCGATCAGGCCCGAGCGCGCCGAGCGATACGACTGCACGGCGTTGCGCGATTCGGTCTGCAGGCGCTCGACCAGCGCGACCTCCTGCGTCTGGACTTGACGGCGCCGCTCGAGTTCGGCATGGTAATCCGCTTCGGCCGTCCGGTTACGGATCGGGAACCCGATCGTGGCGGAAATCGAGTATTGCGGAAACTTCCCTTCGAGCGCCGTCTTGTAGGATTGGCCGATGCCGCCGATCGTGCCCGGGAAAAGCGGCGCATTCAGCGAGGACGCGTTGATCGGCACGAGCGGCGTCAGACCCGGCGAGAGCGCGTTGACCCGCGCGATCAACTGGTCGATCGTG
>Ga0116229_10006432_pt1 | contig 18899 bp, 15 predicted proteins | sample S1TSphgellanicum_3_FD_87313 | JGI IMG/M metagenome (GOLD analysis project Ga0116229, IMG submission 87313) | Host-associated microbial communities from peat moss isolated from Minnesota, USA - S1T2_Fc - Sphagnum magellanicum MG | ecosystem: Host-associated > Plants > Peat moss > Unclassified... | reverse complement strand
TCCGGAAATCGTGCACTTGTTCGATGAACTCGTGAAGACGGTTCCCGACGGCATTTACCTGACGTCCATCAAGCAGACCGGCACGAAGCTCGAACTGCACGGCGTCGCGCAATCCAGCACCCGCGTCTCGACCTTCATGCGCAACATCGACGCCTCCAATTGGATGAGCAATCCGCAGCTCCAGGTCGTCGAATCGAATCGTGATTCGCCGACCGGCGGATCGAGCTTCACGCTGACCACGGATACGGTCGGAGTCGATCTCGACGGCGGTACGAATGCCAAGACCAAGAAGGTGGCCGCCAAATGAACTTCATCGACCAGCTTCGCTCGATCGATCCCCGTGACCCCGGCCGGTGGCCGTGGCCGGTGCGCGGTTTCTTCGTGCTGCTCGTGTTCGTGCTGTGCTCGGCGTTCGCGTGGTATTTCCTCGTCTGGAACGACGATCGACTGGTGCTCGACAAGGCCCAGGCCGACGAACTCGATCTGCGGCAACAGTTCGAGAACAAGCAGCAGCGGGCCGCGAACCTCGATGCCTACAAGGGTCAGCTCGCCGAGATGGAGAGAAGCTTCGGCGCGATGCTGCGCCAGCTGCCCGGCAAGACCGAGGTTCCGAACCTGCTCGTCGACATCTCCCAGACCGGTCTCGCCGCCGGTCTGCAGGAAAAGTTGTTCCAGCCGTCCGCCGAGGTCGTCAACGGCTTCTACGCGGAGCTGCCCATCAAGATCCGGTTGGTCGGGAGTTTTCACCAGTTCGGCAGCTTCGTGAGCGGGATCGCGGCCCTGCCGCGCATCGTCACGCTGGGCGACATCGAAATCACCCCCGTCAGCACCGGCAAGGACGCCGGCTACGACAACCTCATCATGAACGTGACCGCGAAGACTTATCGATACATGGAAGACGACGGCGGCGACGCCGGGCAGAAGCCGAAGAAGCAGCCGGGAGGCGCGACATGACGCAGGCGACGGGATGTGCGGCCGGCGCGCGGGCGCGTGCGTCGATCGGCCTGGTGCTGATCACGCTCGCGCTGGCGGCCGGCTGCTCCGGAGGTCAGTCGGACCTCCAGAAGTGGATCGAGGAGACGAAGAAGCGACCCGGCGGCCACATCGAGCCGCTGCCGGAGGTGAAGCCCTACGAGACCTTCACCTATGCCGACAACTCGCTGCGCTCGCCTTTTCAGCCGCAGGGCCCCACCGTGAACGCACAGTCGAACCTGCGGCCGAACACGCGCCGCAACCGCGAGTTCCTCGAGGGCTTTTCGCTCGACACCCTGAAGATGGTGGGCACTTTCAAGATCGGTCCCAACTTCTACGGACTCGTGCAGTCGAAGGACGGCCTCGTGCACAAGGTCCAACCGGGTAATTACGTCGGGCAGAACGACGGCAAGATCACTGAAATCACCGGCAGCAAGATCAGCATTGTCGAAATCATCCCCGATGGTCTCGGCGGCTACATAGAGCGACCGGCTTCGCTGGCCTTGGCCAACTGAAGCCACAGGGAGAACCACAGCAATGCAGAGATTCAAACGACGTGCGGCGATGATTTTGGGCGCGGCCATCATCGCGCTCTCAGGCCTCACCCCCGCAGCACGGGCCGCCGACCCGAATCGTCTCGAGTCCATCGACGTGCAGACCCTGTCCGGGCAGCAGGTGCAGTTGAAGCTGCATTTGAGCGGGCCCGCCACGGAACCGCTGCCGTTCACGATCGACAAGCCGGCGAGAATCGCCTTCGATCTGCCGAACACGACGCTGGCCCTGCCGTCACGCCGCATCGACGTGCGCTCGGGCGGTGTCGACACGGTGCTGGCCGCGGAAGCGAACGGCCGCACGCGCGTCGTCGTCAACGTCGACACCTTGATTCCGTACACCATGAAGGTCGACGGCGACACCATTCTCGTGACGCTCGGCGCGCAGACCGGCGACTCGGTCGCGAAGACGCCGCTGCAACGCGCCGGCATCAGCGCGGCCACGACGCCCGCCGCCGAACGCTCGATCAAGACCATCGACTTTCGCCGCGGCTCCGACGGCACCGGCCGCGTGATCGTGCAGCTGTCCGACCCGCGCACCCCCGTCAACGTGCGGCAGGAGGGCAACCAGATCGTGGTCGACTTCGCCAACACGGTGATGCCGAAGAACCTGCTGCGCCGCTACGACGTGAACGACTTCGCCACGCCCGTGCAGACGGTCGACGCGCTGCGCGTGGAGGGCAGCGCGCGGCTCGTGATCAGCGCGCAGGGCGACTTCGAACAGCTCGCCTATCAGTCCGACAATCAGTACACCGTCGAGATCAAGCCGAGCTTGAAGCGCGGCAACGCTAACGACGAGAAGAAGGAATACACGGGCGAACGGCTCACGCTGAACTTCCAGGACATCGACGTCCGCTCGGTGTTGCAGCTCCTCGCCGACACCAGCGGCCAGAACATCGTGGTCAGCGATTCGGTGACCGGCAACCTCACGCTGCGCCTGCAAAACGTCCCCTGGGACGAGGCGCTCGACATCGTGCTGCGCACCAAGGGACTCGACAAGCGCCGCCAGGACAACGTCATCATCGTCGGGCCGACCGAGGAGCTCGCGTCGCGCGAGAAGTCGGAACTCTCGGCCCGCAAGGACCTGCAGGAACTCGCGCCGACGCACACGGAGTTCCTCCAGGTGAACTATGCGAAGGTGTCGGATCTCGCGAAGCTCATCAAGGCGGGCGGCAGCACGAAGGACTCGATGCTGTCCAATCGCGGCAGCCTGTCGATCGACGATCGCACCAACACGCTGCTCGTGTCGGATACGGCCGATCGGCTCGCCGACATCCGCCGCCTGGTGCAGACCCTCGACGTGCCGGTCAGACAGGTGCTGATCGAGGCGCGCATCGTGGTGGTCAGCGACACCTTCGAGCGCGATCTGGGCGCGCGCTTCGGCGTCACCTCGGCCACCTCGAACGGCAGCAACGGGCTGCTCGCCATCACCGGCAACGGCACGGGCTCCGATACCATGGTGCAGTCGGCGATCTCGAACCTGACGACGACCGGCCAGACGGGTCCGGTGACGGTGCCCACCTTGGCGAACCGCTATCAGGTCAACCTCCCGGCCGCCAACACGGCCGGATCGATCGGCATCTCGCTGCTCGGCGGCAGCTACCTGGTCGACCTCGAGCTCTCGGCCGCGCAGTCGGAAGGCCGCGGTGAAGTGATTTCGTCGCCGCGCGTCATCACCGCGAACCAGAAACAGGCCACGATCCTCCAGGGTACCGAGATCCCCTATCAGGAGTCGGCCTCGAGCGGCGCCACGACGACCCAGTTCAAGAACGCGGTGTTGTCGCTCAAGGTCACGCCGTTGATCACGCCGGACAACCGGGTCGTCATGGACATCGACGTCAGCGACGATACCGTCGGCCAGCTCGTGCAGAGCGCCACGGGCGGTTCGGTCCCCTCGATCGACACGCGCCAGATCATCACCCAGGTGCTCGTCAACGACGGTCAGACCGTCGTGCTCGGCGGAATTCTCGAGACCACCAAGACCAAGTCGGTCGACAAGGTGCCCTATCTCGGCGACATACCGGTATTGGGGAACCTCTTCAAGAGCACCACCGATATCAACGACAAGACCGAACTCTTGATCTTCATCACGCCGAAGATTCTGCGTGAGGGATCCAATCTGTATTGATGGCACTGACCGTCATCGGTCTCGAAAGGGATGAAACATATGCATAGATTTGCCTCGATAGCGTTGCTCGGCCTGCTGGCGTTGTCCGGCTGCGGTGGCTCCCAGATCACCCAGGAAGCGGGGTCGACCACGAGCTCGAGTTCGAGCTCCAGCTCGAGCAGCAGTAGCGGTTCGAGCAGCAGCTCGAGCAGCGGCGGCACCATCGGCGTCACCTCGATCACACTGACTGCGAGTCCGACGACGATTGCGGCCGATGGCAGCACGACGGCGACGATCACGGCAATCGCAAAAAACAGCAGTAACGAACTCGTCTCCGACGTCGGCGTCAGCTTCACGGCGTCGGGCGGCGATTTGACCGTGACTCAGGGCACGACCGGGTCCAATGGCGAGGCGACCGCGACCTTGAGCGCCGGCGGCGCCGCCCCGGGTACGAAGCTGACGGTCACCGCGAAGTCCGGCACGGGGTCGGGATCGGTGATCATCACGGTCGCGAACACGCAGCAATCGATCCAAGTGACGACGAGCGAGCCTCAAATCCCTTCGAACGGCAGCCAGTCCGCGACGATCACGGCACTCGTGCTCGACGCGAACAATAATACCGTGCAAGGCGCGACTGTCGCTTTCACGGCGACTTCCGGGGGTTTGACGGTCACCCAGGGAACGACCGGCGCCGATGGCGAGGCGACGGCGACCTTGAGTGCCGCGGGCAATCCGCAAAATCGAACGATCACGGTCACGGCGACGTTGACCGCGGATCCCGAAACCAAGCCGGCGACCGTCCCGGTCGAGGTCACGGGGACGGCGCTCAGCGTTTCGGGGCCGCCGAGCCTCGTGCTCGGGGGCACGGCGACGTACACGGTCTCGCTCGTCGACTCGAGCGGCACGGGTATTCCCAACACCGCGGTCGCGTTGAGTTCGAAAGCCGGTAACAAGCTCAACGTCAGCTCCATTACGACCGGTTCCACCGGGCAGGCGACCTTCACCGTACAAGCGACGGTCGCCGGCAGCGACACGATCACGGGCTCGGCGCTCGGTATCAATGCGACTCAGGCCCTGACCGTCAGCAGCCAAGATTTCGCCTTCACGAGCCCCGCCGCATCGGTCGCGGTGACAGACGTGTCTCTCTCGACTCCCCAGACCTTGACCGTGAATTGGCAGTCCGGCGGGGCGCCGGTGGTGGGTCAGACAGTCAGTTTCGCCGCGACCCGGGGTACGCTCTCCGCGGCGACTGCGACCACCGACGCCAATGGTAATGCCACCGTGTCGATCAGTTCGGCGACCAGCGGCGCCGCGACGGTGACCGCCTCGGGCACGGGCGTCTCGACGACCGCCGACTTGGACTTCATCGCCACGGTGCCGGCGAGCATCAACGTTCAAGCCAGCCCGGCGACGATCCCGACGAACGGCCAGAGCACGATCACCGCGACGGTCCGCGATGCGAACAACAACCTGGTCCAAGGCGAGACCGTCGACTTCAGCACCATCAACGATATTACGCGAGGAACCTTGTCGGTCGCGTCGGCGCAGACCAATTCGCAAGGTCAGGCGCAGACGGTGTACACGGCCAGTTCGACCGCGAGCTCGAATGGCGGAGTGGTCTTGCAAGCCACCGTCGAGGGTACCTCGGTCACGAGTCAAACCAGTTTGACCGTGGGGGGGCAAACCCTGGATCTGACCTTGGGCACCACCAATGTGCTCGAGCTATTGCCTGCCGGGTGTGTGTCGAGCGGTACCGTCACTCCCCCGGCGGTCGCGTGCACACAATTTGGCGACCCGTTTTCGGTGCTGGCCGTGGACACTGCCGGAAATCCGGTGTCCGGCGCGAACGTCACGCTCACGATCAAGGCGCTGTATTACTACAAGGGTTCGTTCGTCCTCAACGGCACGGGCACCGACAATGCCACCAACGCCACCGCATGGGTTCAAAATGGCGGTGCCTCGTTTGTGGTAGGCGACCAGCAGTGTCCGAACGAGGACGGCACGAGTCCCGTTGCCACCGCGCAATACAATGGCCAGCTCGATCCGGGCGAGGACGGCTGCGGGCCGGTGGTTTATTCGGGTCAAAAGGTGGAGAGCCTCCCGACTCCGAACCCGCTGGGCTACGCCTGTAATGCCTATGGCAACCAGAACGGACAGCTCGATCCGGGCGTCACCGCCGTGACGTCCCCGAGTACCGTCACGACGGATTCCACCGGCACGGCATCGTTCCTGGTCATCTACCCTCAAAACGAGGCCAATTGGGTGCAGGTGGAACTCACCGCGACGACCACGGTGTCGGGTAGCCAGTCCAGCAAATCCCTCGTGTTCGTGCTGCCGATATTGGCCTCGGATCTGACCGATACCTCGGTGAGTCCGCCCGGCCAATTCAGTCCCTACGGGACGGCGAGCGTCTGCGCCGACCCGAATTGAGGGTCTGATAATCTAAGTCTTCAGGTCCCTGCGGCACCTCGGTGCCGCAGGGACCTCATGGATCCGCCGGCGTCAGGGCCTGCTACCATGCGCGCCCGATGACACCGAAGCGCAACATCTTTCTCATCGGCCCGATGGGGTCCGGTAAAACGGCGGTCGGGCGCCATTTGGCGCGCCTGTTCCACTTGACTTTCCACGATAGCGACGCCGACATCGAATCGAAGACCGGCGTGGACATCGCGTTCATCTTCGAGAAGGAAGGCGAGGCGGGCTTTCGCCAGCGCGAGAAGGAATCGATCGCACGGCTGACGCAGTTGCAGGGTATCGTTCTCGCGACCGGCGGCGGTGCGGTGATCGACCCCGAGAATCGGCGCGTGCTCAAGGAGCGCGGCGCCTGTGTCTACTTAGAGACGTCGATCGAGCAGCAAATCGAACGCACGCGTCACGGCCGGCACCGGCCGCTGCTCAACGATCGGGACCCCGGCGAGACGCTGACGACGTTGATGATGCGCCGTGCGGCCCTCTATGCGGAGATCGCCGATGTCACGGTGTCCACCAATGGACGTCGCGTGCAACTCGTCGCCGAGGAAATTCACGCGGAATTGCGCCGGATACAAGCCCTCGCCGGCCTCGTATAATCCTTCCCGTGCATACTCTTCACGTCGACGTCGGGCACGCCCGCTACCCGATCAGCATCGGTCCCGGCGCCCTGGCTCAGGCGGGGGCCCTCTCCGGGCCTCTGCCGGGCCGGGACGCCTTGATCGTCAGCAACGCGACCGTGGCACCGCTCTACGCACCCACGCTGGCGGCGGCGTTCGCAGGGCGGCGGGTCGCGACCTGCATTCTGCCGGACGGCGAGCAGTACAAGACCCTGGACACGGCCGGCGTGGTGTTCGACGCCCTGGTGGCGAACCGGTTCAATCGGGACGTCACGGTCGTTGCCTTGGGCGGCGGCGTCATCGGGGACATCGCGGGCTTCGTGGCGGCCTCCTATCAGCGCGGCGTCGCCTACCTGCAGGTGCCGACCACCCTGCTCGCCCAGGTCGACTCCTCGGTCGGCGGCAAGACGGGTGTGAATCACCCCGGCGGTAAGAATCTGATCGGTGCGTTCCATCAGCCCATCGCGGTGATCGCCGACACCGACACGCTCGCGACGCTGCCCGATCGGGAATTGCGTGCCGGACTCGCCGAAGTCATCAAGTACGGCTGCATCGCGGACCCGGAGCTGTTCACGTGGCTCGAGCACGGCATCGAGCGCGTCGTCGCGCGCGAGCCCGACGCCTTGATCCACGTGATCTCGCGCTCCTGCGCGCTCAAGGCCGAGATCGTCGCGGCGGACGAGCGCGAACGGAACCTGCGCGCCGTCTTGAACTTCGGACATACCTTCGGCCACGCCATCGAGGCGGCGACGGGCTACGACACCTACCTGCATGGGGAGGCCGTCGCGCTCGGGATGCTGATCGCCGCGGACTTGTCGGTGCGTGCCGGGCGGCTCGATGCCGAGGTCTTAAGACGCCTCGAGGCGCTGCTGGTCCGCGCCGGATTGCCGATACGCGCGCCCCGCGTCGGCAGCGAGCGTGCCGGCGAACTCATGCGCATGGACAAGAAGGTGCTCGCGGGCACGGTGCGCCTCGTGCTGCTCGAGGGTTTGGGGCGTGCGGTGATCACGGGCGAGTACCGCGAAACCGACTTGGGCGCGGTGCTCGCCGGGCATTTCGAATGAGCGGACTCGCGGCCTACGCCGCTCAGGACGGGCAGACCCGCGGCCGGCGGCACGCGGAACCGAAGCCCGCCTACCGCTCCGAGTACCAGCGCGACCGCGACCGGATCGTGCATTCCACGGCCTTCCGGCGCCTCGTCTACAAGACCCAGGTGTTCGTCAATCACGAAGGCGACCTGTATCGGACGCGCCTGACCCATTCGCTCGAAGTCGCGCAGATCGCGCGCACGATCGCGGGCGCGCTCGGGTTGAACGAGGTGCTGTCCGAGGCGATCTGTCTCGCGCACGATCTCGGGCATACCCCGTTCGGGCACGCGGGCCAGGATGCGCTCAACGAATGCATGCTGGATTTCGGCGGCTTCGAGCACAACCTCCAATCGCTGCGGGTCGTCGACGAGCTCGAAGAGCACTACGCCGACTTCGACGGCCTCAATCTCACCTTCGAATGCCGCGAGGGCATCCTCAAGCATTGCTCGCACAGCAATGCCATCCGCTTGGGCGATGTCGGCGAGCGCTTCCTCTTGCGGCGCCAGCCGGGGCTCGAAGCCCAGCTCGCGAATTTCGCCGACGAGATCGCCTACAACAATCACGACGTCGAGGACGGCATCCGGGCCGGCCTCATCAGTGTCGATGAGCTGTGCACCGTCCCGCTGTTCGCCGGGTATCACGCCGAGGTACGGGCGCTCCACCCGTCGCTCGCGGGACGGCGGCTGGTCTACGAGGTCCTGCGGCGCATGATCAATCATCTCGTCACCGATCTCATCGACTCCTCGGCCGAGCGGCTGCGCGCCGCCGGGGTCACTTCCATCGACGAGGTGCGCGCGCAACCGGCCATGCTGATCGGTTTCAGCGCAGCTACCCGCGACTTGAATGCGGGTTTGAAGGGCTTCCTGCGCGATCACGTTTACAAGCATTACCGCGTGCAGCGCATGACCTCGAAGGCGCGCCGCGTCGTGCGCCAGCTCTTCGATGCCTTCTTTTCCGATCCGACCCTCATGCCGGAGGAACATCGGGCGAGCGGAAATCGCCGCGAATCGGTCGAGGGGTCGTCGGGACGCGCCCGGGCCGTCGCCGACTACATCGCCGGAATGACCGACCGCTACGCCATACTGGAACACCGGCGACTCTACGATCCCAGCGAGAGAACATGAGCAAGCTTTTGAAGAACGACCTGCTGCTGCGCGCGCTCCTGCGTGAACCCACCCCGCGCCGGCCGATCTGGCTCATGCGCCAGGCGGGCCGCTATCTGCCGGAATACCGGGCCACGCGCAAGCGGGCGGGAAATTTTCTCGCCATGTGCACGAACCCGCAGATCGCCTGCGAGGTGACGCTGCAGCCGATCGACCGCTATCCCTTGGATGCGGCGATTCTGTTCTCGGACATCCTCACCATCCCGCACGCGATGAACCTTGGGCTGGAATTCGAGGCCGGCGAGGGTCCGACCTTCGCGCGGCCGGTGCGCACCGCCGCCGACATCGCGGCGCTGCCGGTGCCCGACCCCGGCCATGAGCTCAAGTATGTCGTCGATGCGGTTGCTCTGATTCGGCGCGAACTGGCGGGGCGCGTGCCGCTGATCGGCTTCGCCGGCAGTCCCTGGACCGTCGGTACGTACATGGTCGAGGGCGGCGGCAGCAAGGCCTTCGCGCGCATCAAGCGCATGATGTACGAGGCCCCCCACCTGTTGCACCGGCTACTCGACCTGCTCGCCCGCGCGACGATCCTGTACCTGAACGCGCAAATCGCCGCGGGGGCGCAGGCCGTGATGATCTTCGACACCTGGGGCGGGATCCTGACGCCGCGGCAGTACCAGGAATTCTCGCTGCACTACATGGCCCAGATCGTCGCGTCCCTGACGCGGCGAGCCGAGGGCCGTGCCGTACCCAACATCGTCTTCACGAAGGGCGGCGGAGCCTACCTCGCGTCGATCGCGGCCATCGGGTGCGACGCGGTCGGGGTTGACTGGACCACCGATCTCGCGGATGCCCGCCGCAGCGTCGGCGGGCGGGTGGCGCTGCAGGGCAATCTCGATCCGTCCGCCCTGTTCGCGCCCCCGGAAACGCTCGTCCAGGAGACGTTAAGGGTCTTGGACAGCTACGGCGACGGACCGGGCCACGTGTTCAACTTAGGTCACGGCATCACTCCCGAGGTCGATCCGGAGCGTGTCGCCGTGCTGGTCGAGACGGTGCGCGGCTACGCGGTGAGCGTCGCCTGAGACGAGGCGGCCTGGTGCGCGGCGCGCAGCTCATCGCGCAACTCGCGACGCAGGATCTTGCCGACGTTGGTTTTCGGCAGCTCCGTGCGGAAGTAAATATGCTTCGGCACCTTGTATGCGGTCAATCCACGCCGTAGATGGGCGAGCAGCGCCTCCGCGGTGAGCTCCGCGTCCTTCTTGACGACGAACAACGCGACGACCTCGCCCGAGGCCTCGTCGTCTTCGGCGACCGCGGCTGCTTCGAGCACGCCCGCATGTTCCGCGGCCACGCCCTCGACTTCGTTCGGGTACACGTTGAAGCCCGACACCAGGATCATGTCCTTCTTGCGGTCCTCGATGTAGACGAAGCCCTCGGCATCGAAGCGGCCGATGTCGCCGGTCTTGAGCCAGCCGTTCAGGAACACCTTCTCGGTCTCATCCGGCCGGTTCCAGTAGCCGCGCGTGACCTGAGGTCCGAAGACGCAGATCTCGCCGACCTCGCCGACCGGCAGCTCCTTGCCGTCGTCGGAGATGACGCAGACGTAGGTCGACGGGATGGGCAAGCCGATCGAACCGTTGAAGTCGGCGCTGAGCGGATTGACGCAGGCCGCGGGTGACGTCTCGGTCAGCCCCCACGCCTGGGTCAGAATGCAGCCGGTCACGGCCTTCCAACGCGCCGCGACCGCCCCCTGGACCGCCATGCCACCGCCCAAGGTCACGCGCAGCGCGCTGAAATCGACCGAGTCGAAACCCGGCGTGTTCAGCAGCGCGTTGAACAGCGTGTTGACGCCGCTGATGAAGAAGAACCGGTACTTCTTCAGTTCGGCGACGAACGACCGGAAGTCGCGCGGGTTCGTGATCAGGATGTTGCGCGCGCCCAGATGAATGAACATCAAGCAGTTCGCCGTCAACGAGAAGATATGGTAGAGGGGCAGCGCCGTGATGACGATGCGCTGGCCCGCGCTCGCCGGCGAACCGTCGCGCAGCGCGGGGCTGAGCCAGGCGGCCGCCTGCAGCAGATTCGCGACCAGGTTGCCGTTGCTCAGCACCGCGCCCTTGGAGATGCCGGTCGTGCCGCCCGTGTATTGCAGGAAGGCGACGTCGTCGAGGGTGGCCGGCACCGGTTCGAGCTCGAGGCCGAGTCCGTCCGCCAAGGCGCTCTTGAAGGTCTGCGCCTCCGGGATATCCCAGGGCGGAATCTGTTTGCGGACCCGGCGCAGCACGAAATTCACGAGCGCGCCGCGCGGGAAGTTGAGCAGATCGCCGACCCCCGTGACGAGGACGTGCTTGACGTCGGTGCGCGGCAGGATCTGCGCCAGCACGTGCGCAAATTGTTCCAGTATCACGATGACCTTGGCGCCGGAGTCCTTGAGCTGATGCTCGAGCTCACGGGCCGTGTACAAGGGGTTCGTGTTCACGACGATCATGCCGGCGCGCAGCACGCCGAACATCGCCACGGGATACTGCAGCACGTTCGGCAGCATCACGGCGACGCGGTCGCCGCGCGCCAGCCCGGAGCGAACCTGCAGCCACGCGGCGAAGGCACGGCTCAGTTCCAGCAGTTGCGCGTACGAGAGATCGGTGCCCATGTTCGTGAACGCCGGGAGCTGCCGGTACTCGGTGCAGGCGCGCACGAACATCTCCGCGATCGAGGAGTATTCGCGCGGGTCGATGTCCGCCGGCAAGCCGGTCGGATACTGTTTGAGCCAAATTCGATCCACGTGGGGATCACTCCTAGCATCACGTCGGGCGTGGTATAGCACCGCAGCGAGCCGCCAGCAATGTTCACCGGCGCCGCTCCCGACTGCTATGCTCGCGCCACGAAGGAGCGGCTGCGATGAGAATCCCGCGACTATTTTACGCAGCAGCCTGCGCGAGCCTCGCCGGCTGTGTGTTCGGCAGCGGGCCGTGCCTGTTTCTGCAGCCGTTCAAGTCGGATTTGACCGGGACGCTGCATTTTCGCACCTATCCCTTCGGCGACGGCATGGACCAGGTCCCGATTTTGGCGCTTGACAAGACCGCCTATGTGTATGACCCGGCCGTGAGCCACCTCTGCCTTCCCGCCAACGACGTGCAGCTCGTGGGCTGGACCGAATTCCCGCCGAATCTCGTCGATCAGGCCCACCTCGTCGTGAGCGGTTCCCTGTTCGAGGCGGCCACCGCGCGCCAGCACACCCGCTTCGTTCTCGACGTCCAGCTGGTGTCGCCGCTGCCTGCCTTGAAGGCTCCACCCGGTTCGCCGGCGGCCACGGGGGCGGCGACGGAGGCGCACTAGCGCGGGCGTCCGCTCCCGTGCGCGAGGAGCGGCTTCAATGCGTCAAGGACGTGTTCGAGCAGGATCGGCTGGCCGCGCTCGTTCGGGTGAATGCCGTCGGCCTGCATGAGGTCGGGGTGCAGCGCGACGCCGTCGAGCAGGAACGGCACCCAGTCGAGGTGATCGCGTCGCGCGAGCTCGCCGTACACGGCGGCGAACTGCTCAGTGTACTGTGGCCCGTAGTTCGGCGGAATGCGGATGCCGAGCAGCAGCACCTTGGCGTCCGCTCTGCGGCACAGGTCGATCATCTGCGCGAGATTGTCGCGCATCTCGGGCAGCGGCAGCGCGCGCAGGCCGTCGTTGCCGCCGAGCTCGAGAATCACGATGGCCGGGTGATGCAGCGCCAATGCGCGCGGCAGACGCTCCAGCCCTCCCGCGGTCGTCTCGCCGCTGACGCTGGCATTGACCACCTGGTACCCGTACCCTAGGCCCTTGAGTGTCGTCTGGAGTGCGCCGACCCACCCCTCGTCGGCGTGGGCGAGACCGTATCCTGCGCTGATGCTGTCGCCGAAGACGAGAATGGTCGGCGAGTCCGCCCGCGCCGCGAGGCTTGCAACCGTCAACACCCAGAGTACGAACAGTCTCTTCAAAGGCGATGCCCCCGATGCCCGATCAACACCCGCCGCAACCCGTCGTCCTCGAAGCCATCCACGTCTCCAAGACGGTGGTCAGCCCCGAGGGTTCCCTGACGATCCTCGCCGACGTCAGCTTGAGCGTGCGCGCCGGCGAAACGCTCGCGATCGTCGGCGCGTCGGGCGCCGGCAAATCGACCCTGCTCGCGCTGCTCGCCGGTCTCGACTTGCCGTCGTCGGGCCGGGTCGCGATCGCCGGCGCCGACTTGACCCTCCTCGACGAGGACGGGCGCGCCGCGATCCGCGGCAAGCATGTCGGCTTCGTGTTCCAGTCCTTTCATCTGATCCCCTCGTTGACCGCGATCGAGAACGTCATGTTACCCCTCGAACTCGCCAACCGCCGGGACGCGCGCGGCCTGGCCGCGGCCGCGCTGACCCAGGTCGGGCTCGGCACGCGCCTGCCACACTATCCGAAGCAATTGTCGGGCGGCGAACAACAGCGTGTCGCGATCGCACGCGCCTTCGTCACTCATCCCGACGTGCTGTTCGCGGACGAACCCACCGGCAACCTCGACACCGTCACGGGGCAGCGCATCACCGATCTGTTGTTCGACCTGAACCGCAGTTCCGGCAGCACCCTGGTGCTCGTGACCCATGATCGGGCCCTCGCACGGCGCTGCGGTCGCGTGCTCGAGCTCGATGGCGGGCATGCGGTCGGGGCGCACTGACGCCATGCGTGCGCTGCGTTTTGCCCTGCGCAACCTCGGGCGCGACTTGAAAGCCGGTGAACTCTCGGTCTTGCTGCTGGCGCTCGGTATCGCGGTGCTATCGCTGACGGCGGTGGGATTTTTCACGAGCCGCATCGCCGCGGGCGTGCACGCACAGGCTTCCCTGGTCCTCGCCGCGGACTTGCGCGTGGAAAGCGCCAATCCACTGCCTCGGGCCTATGTCGATGCGGCCCGCGCGCGTGGCCTGCGCAGCGCCGAAGTCTGGTCGTTCGCGACGGCGATCTTCCGCGACGACACGAGCCGGCTCGCCACCGTGTATGCCGCCTCCGCGGGGTATCCGCTGCGCGGGTCGCTGCGCGTTGCGGATGCCGCCTTCGGCGTCGCGCGGGTGACCGACCGCCTCCCCGAACCCGGCAGCGCCTGGGTCGATGCGCGCCTGATCGCGGAGTTGAATCTCGCCGTCGGCGCCAAGATCTCCATCGGCAAGGCGGTATTCCGCATCAGCCGGGTGCTCGATTACCGTCCCGATCAGGGCACCGGCTTCTCGAGTTTCGCGCCGGCCGTGCTGATCGATCTTGCCGACGTGGCGGCGACGGACTTGATCCAGCCGGGCAGCCGCGTCACCTATGCGGGACTGTTCGCCGGTCCGCCCGCGGCCATCGCGGCGTTTCGTGCCACCCTGAAGGCGTCCAAGTCGCCGGGCGAACGCATCCGGGAAGTCGACGATTCCAGCCGCCAGCTCAATTCCGCGATCGATCGGGCGAGCCGGTTCCTGAATCTCGCGAGTCTTGCCTCGGTGTTGCTCGCCGCCGTGGCGGTCGCGATGGGAGCGCGCCGCTATGCGGCCCGCCACATCGACGGCGTTGCGCTGCTCAAGTGCATGGGGGCGAGCCAGCGTTTCGTGCTCGCCATGGCGCTGATCGAATTGTCGCTGCTGGCCCTGGGCGCCGTCGTGCTCGGCAGTGCCGCAGGCTACCTCGCGCAGTCGGGCCTGTCCTGGCTGCTGCGGGATTTTCTGGGCGGGGAACTGCCGCCCGCGTCGTTCGGTCCGCTGCTGATCGCGCTGGTGACGGTGCTCGCGATGCTGATCGGCTTCGCGCTGCCGCCGCTGCTCGAGCTCAAGAACACGCCGCCCGCGCGCGTGCTGCGCAAGACCGCCGTGGCGCCGCCGCTGCGTTACGGCCTCTCCTACGTACTCAGCGTGGCCGCCCTGTTCGCGATTCTGTGGCTCATGGTGCGCGACTCCGAGCTCGTGTTCTACGTGTTTGCGGGCGTGCTGATCCTCGCCCTCGTCCTCGCCCTCGCCGGCTTCGGCCTGGTCCGCCTGACCGGGCGGCTGCGCGGCGGTGTCGGCGTGGCCTGGCGCTACGGCCTTGCCAACGTCTCCCGCCGCGGCAGCGGCAGCGTCGTGCAGATCGTCGCCTTCGGCCTCGGGATCATGGTGCTGTTGCTGCTCGCGGTGGTGCGCGGCGACCTGCTCAACGACTGGCGGCACAGCCTGCCTGCCGACATCCCGAACAACTTCTTGATCAACATCCGTCCTGATCAGATCAAGCCCCTCGACGAGTTCCTGAATGCCCACGGCTTCGCCACGCCCGTGATGTATCCGATGGTGCGTGCGCGCATCACCGCGATCGACTCGGTGCCGAGCGACCGCGTCAAGCTGGCCACCGAGAGCGGCCGCTCGTTCCTCGAACGCGAACAAAACCTGACCTGGGCCGCGGATCTCATGCCGGACAACCAGCTCATCGCGGGGACATGGTGGACGCCCGCGCAGATCGGCAAACCCCTGGTGTCGATTTCGACGGAATACCAGCAGGATCTGCAGCTCAAGGTCGGGGACAGCGTGAGCTTCGACATCGCCGGCGAGCCGCTCACCGTCACCGTCGCGAGCATCCGCAAGGTCCGATGGGACAGTTTCCGGCCGAATTTCTTCCTGGTGTTTCCGCCCGGCGTGCTCGACAAGGCCGCCGGAACCTACATGACCAGTGTCTACATGAACGCGGCGCAGCGTCCGGCACTCGCCGAACTCGTGCGCGATTTTCCGACCGTGACCGTGTTCGACGCGGATGCGATCTTGAAGCAGATCCGCGACATCATGGACCGGGCCTCGCTGGCCGTTCAATACGTGTTCCTGTTCACGCTCGGTGCCGGCGTCGTCGTGCTGCTGGCCGCCGTCCAGGCGACCCGCGACGAGCGGCGCTACGAGAGCGCGATGCTGCGCACGCTCGGCGCGAGCCGCTTCACGGTGCTGCAAGGCGTCGCCGCGGAATTCTCGGCCCTGGGGTTCCTGTCCGGCACGCTCGCGGCGGTCGGCGCGAGCGTCGTCGGCTGGCTGTTGGCGCGACGCCTGTTCTCGCTCGACTATGGCATCGATCCCTGGGTCTGGGTCATCGGCCTGTGTTGCGGAACGGTGCTCGTCGGTGTGAGCGGGACGCTGGCCACGCGCCGGGTCGTGAACACTTCGCCCATGGTGAGCCTGCGCGAGGATTGAGCGGGGGGAGCCGCCGTGCGCCGGTCAATGCGCGTCGATGCTGAGCCAACCCTCGGCGAGCGGCGAGCCGCGCGGCGGCAGGCCCTCGAGGCGCAGATCATAGGACCCCGGGGTCAGACCCGAGCTGTTGAAGGCCAGCTTGACGTCGCCGTTGGAGTCCTTGAGGAGATTCTCGACGATCAGTGCCCGGCCCTGGTCGCGCTTGTCGACCACGAGCCGGAACTCGGTGTTGCGCGTATAGCCCATGTCGAGGTGCAAATCGATCAGTTCCGGGCGGCCGCGACTGACGGTCAGGCGGGCCTGGCCGAGTCCGGGCGCATGATCGGGTTCGAGCCGTACCAGACGTTGCGACGTCGCCGGCGCGAGTGATCCCAAGGTGGCGAGTTCACGCGCGTCCTCGAGCTTGCGGCTCACGTATTCGTATTTTTCGTAGACGGTCAGCAGGCCGATCAGCCCGGCCAGGGCGAGGACGCCGAGTCCGACCGTGACATACGGTGTTTTCCACCAGGGGATCTTCGGATCGGACAGATCGGCCGGCCGACCGGTCGCCTCGAGCAGCCGCAACGAGGCGGTCGCGCGGTCGCAGAGTTTGAGTTCCTCGAGATACTCCGGATGCTGGCGGCACCAGTTCTCGAGATCCGACGCGCCTTTGCGCGGCAGCTTGCCGTCGAGATACCGTTCGACGATGCCATGCTGTTCGATGAAGCGACGATCGAATCGCGGTGGCGGCGGCGGACCGATCGGATCGGCGGAGCGGAGCTCGGCGCCCAGGCGGGTCGCGGCAGTGTCGGGGGTCTCGGCGCTCATGGTGACGTTCGTGGCTCGCAAGATCGAAGTGTGCCGCGACGCCGCGCCTGAATATGTGAAACATGCCGCAGTTGCACACGCCGGTGGGGCCGGACGGGCCGCATTCACGGCATTCAGCGATTCAGTTCCGCGAGCGTGGCGGCGCGTTCGGCGGCCGAGAGCGCCCGCCAGTCGAGTTTGGGGCCGTCGATGCGCCGCAGGTCCGCATCGTCGATGCTCTGCTCCGGGGCGGGCGGCGTGCGCCAGCGCCGCGGCAGGGCGCGGCTGTGCCCACGCCGGGTCAGGTCGACGAGGGCGCTGATGACCGCCGCATTGTTCGGCAAGTGGGCGTGCGACTCGGCGGCATAATAGGTCGGTACGGCCGGCAGCCGCGCGAGCGCGATCGGCACGGTACCATCGCCGGCCAGCCCCAAGGCGTAGCTGAAACCGGTCTCGGCGCGGCGCACGTCGAGGATCGTCTGGCGGCCCACGCCGATGATTTGCCGCATGCGTTCGTCCGGCCTTGCGAGGCCCCGGCGCACGGCGGCGGCCTGCGCGAGCAGGGCGGCATTCGGCGTAGGCCCGTCGGCGGGCCAGCTCGCGGCGCAGGACAGATCCAGGGCGCTCCGCGGGAGTTTCGCGGGCAGCAGGTGATAGAGCCCGACGAACGTGTGAAATACCGTCTCGGCGAGATATTCGGCCGAGTGCCGCGCATCGAACATCGCGACCTTGCGCACGAACGGATAGGTGCCGCGCAGCGCCTGGACCGGCGCAAAAGCGCCGAAATTCGGGGTACCGACCATGATGAGCCGGCGTACCGCCCGCTTCGGCAGGCGCGCGACGGCCATGCGCGCGACCAATCCGCCCATGCTGTGGCCGATCAGGATGACGGGACGCCGGTCTGTAGCGATGCGTTTCGCCAGGATGCCGCCCAGTTCGTCCAGCCCCAAGCGCCAGTCGTAGGCATGGAAGCGGGCATCGAATCCCGCCAGGCGCAGCGTGAGCGCGAGTTTCGCGTAGCCGTGCAGCATGACGCCGATCGGCTGCAGTATGCGGCCCGCGGGCAGCGCGAGTTCGGTCAGCACGCCGCTGCCGAGCGTCGAGGGATCGATCCAGACGACGCGCGAGTGCCGCCGCCCGCGCGTCGGGATGCCGAGCTTCGATCCCATGATGCCGGGCAGAATCAAGACCCGCGGCGAGACCCGCGATTTGGCGCCGGCGCGCGCATGGGCGCTGGCGCGCGGTTTGGCCGCCGCGAGCGCCCGCAACTCGGCGTACGCGTCACCCCCGAAATATTCACGCAACGGCTGCTCGTGGGTGCCGTCGCGCAGTGCGTCGAAGATCTCCTCCTCGCCGGCCTTGAATGCCCAGTCGGCGCCCGCGGCGCCGCTGCGTCGACCCCGTTTCGCCATGTCAGGTTTTGCCGGCCATCACGGTGTCGATGACGTTGCACAGCTCCGTGATGGCCGCGGTGCGGGTACTCGATTTGCGCCACACCGCGCCGACGGTTCGCGTCGGTTCCGGTTTCGCGAAGTGCCTCACGGTCAGACCGCGCTGCGAACCGAACGGCGCGTCCACCGCCAATTCCGGCAACAAGGTGATGCCGAGTCCGGCGACGACCATTTGCCGCAAGGTTTCCAGGCTCGTCGCGCGGAAATCCTCGGCCTCGCGCAGGTCGACGCGGCTGCAGACTTCGAGTGCCTGATCGCGCAGGCAATGGCCGTCCTCGAGGAGCAACAGGGTATGCCCTTTGAGTTCCGGCAAGCGCACCGTGGTCTTCTCGGCCAGGGGGTGATTGTTCGGCAACGCCAGGGTGAAAGCTTCCTCGTACAGCAGTCGCGACTCCAGACCCTCTTGCAGCACGGGCAGTGCGATGACGCCGAGATCGATCTCGCCGTCCCGGAGGCGCTTCAACAGCGGTTCAGTCTGATATTCGTACAGCATTAAGCCCAGGTGGGGCAAGGCTTTGCGGATTTTTTGCATGACCCGTGGCAGCAGGTAGGGTCCGATCGTGGGGATCAAGGCGACTTTGAG
>Ga0116229_10006431_pt1 | contig 18902 bp, 16 predicted proteins | sample S1TSphgellanicum_3_FD_87313 | JGI IMG/M metagenome (GOLD analysis project Ga0116229, IMG submission 87313) | Host-associated microbial communities from peat moss isolated from Minnesota, USA - S1T2_Fc - Sphagnum magellanicum MG | ecosystem: Host-associated > Plants > Peat moss > Unclassified... | reverse complement strand
TTCGGCGAGTTCCTGGAGCATGTCCTGGTCTCGGGTGGTGCGTTCGGTGGCCTGGGGGCAGGCTGTGGGGAGGATGGCGTTCACGGGGGTGGTTCCGGAGCGTGGTCGTGTTGGAAGTGGAACATATTTCGGGCGACGTGGCAAGGGTTTTGTTACGGGGGTGGGGGTAGGGGTGCTTGTTGCGCCGTGCGGTATGGCCCGCCTCGGACGTTCAAAAATCCGGCGGGCTTGTGTTTGTCTTGCTGAAAAGCAGACGCTTGGCGCGCAGCATAACTCAAGAGTTACTTACCAAAGCTAGAGCACCCAAGAGAATTGGATTTCTGTTCCAAAATCAGGTGCGAACGTGCGGCGCGCTATTTCCTATCGGAAGGCCACAATCCAGCACAGCGCAGCGCCGCCAAGCCCTATGACGAGTCCCGGCCATTCTCTTCTAAGGGAAGAGAAATCTTCGACGAGGTGACTGCTGAGAATACGATAGTGAATCAGTTCAGTTAAAAAATATCCGGACAGCGGACAGAGCGTTGATAGCAGGCCGACTGTTATAGAAAGCCGATTCACGAAGGATGGAGCCATATCTGCTAGCCCCAGCAACGGAAAGATGAACCGGAACGTCATGGACATTAAGGTAGCAATTATGATCAGGAAAAACGCGAGAGTGAAATGAGTAAGGCCGATGAATACATCGCGTGCCACGCCGGTCTGGTAGTCTAGTGCGGGTTGGCGATAGTAGTTGGCTTCTCTTTGGATGCGGAACTGGAGGAACGAACCCGAGAAGCCAGTGAGAATCGCGCCCGCGCTGAGAACGGCCTCATAGAAGGAGTGAAGGTCGGACATTGCAACCTCAACACGTTTAGAGTTCTTTCAACCCAAATAGCACGGCCGTCAAGTGGGTGCTTTCTATATATGATAATGGACATTATCAGATATTTGACCTTGCCAGCAGCCACACGCCATGGTAAGAACAAAACATGACCTTTGCGCCGCGCCTCGATATCCTTCCGCCGCCTCAGCGTCGGCTGTGGGATGACCTCGCCACGATCCCGCCGGAGTTCGTTCTTTACGGCGGCACAGCAGTCGCCTTGCATTTGGGACACCGCGAGTCGGTCGACTTCGATTTTTTCAGCAATCAGCCCCTCGACACGACCCAGCCAACGCTAGGCATGGCGCTTCTCGACGGAGCTACAGTTACGCAGCGCGAGCCGAACACTCTGAGTTGCACGGTTGATCGTGGGGGGGCAATCAAGCTGTCTTTCTTTGGCCTGCCTGGCATTCCGCGCTTGCAGCCGCCCTCAATCGCGCCGGACAATGGACTGCAAGTTGCGTCATTGCTTGATCTTGCAGGCATGAAGGCATCCGTGGTGCAGATGCGCGCCGAAGCCAAAGACTATATCGATATCGACGCCATATTGACTGACGGACGCATTACTCTGCCGATGGCGCTCGCAAGCGCCAAAGCGATCTACGGGCGTCAATTCAATCCACAGATTACACTAAAGTCGTTGACCTACTTCGAAGACGGCACTGTCAGAAGACTACCGCAGCCCATGCGCGAGAGGCTTATCAAAGCTGTGCGCGCAGTTGATCTTGATCGCCTGCCGCACATCCAATCGGAGGGGCGCCAACAAGATCGCGACCATGGGTATTCTCGATGAAGATGATTCCCCTCACGCCTGAGACACAGGCCGTGGCTGAGCGTCTGGTGTGGTTTGAACCGGCAGCTGAGTCTCTTGCCGATCCCATTCGCTTCATGGCGTATGCTTTCGCGCGCGCGACGCACGAAGACATGAAAGTGCTGCGCGCGTTTGTATCCGACGACGATTTGCGCGAAGCGCTCGACAACGCGCCGCCCGGCATTATCGATCCGCGCTCGTGGTCGTATTGGAATGTGATAGTTGGCCGCTATCCGACGCCACCCATGCCGACACGAACACTGCAAGCGCCGGAGCCAGGTCTATGATGGTTGTTGAGGCGTGAGGGTAACTTTCGATAGCAATGCCTGGGAGACAATATTTTCTTCAGGCGACAGTCCCGCGGACAGCGTGAGAGTTGCGCTCCAAAAAGGCAGCATTGAAGGATTCATTTGCGAGGCGACGTTCCGCATTGAAGCTATTACGCGGCGTGCGCGAGCATCCTATTTTGCACAGCCCTATATAGGTTCTCGGTTGGAGATCAAAATTGTCGCTCCCCATACCTTCGCTTTAGTGGGATCGATCGGGCCTGATGACAGCATGCATCCCGGACTTCCAGCTCCGCAACGCGATAAACTTCAGGTCGCTTTGCAGAGCGGAATCAAGCTTATGGATGGCCAAAACTGGATGGGTCTTCCTCGTCCGCCCGAAATATGTGACCGGAAATATTTTATTGTCGAGAGTGAAAGCGAGCGTCATCAACGCGAAGAACGCCAACTCGCGGTTTATGCAGCCATTGAATCGCGAGGTGCGGGGAAGGCGAGTTTTGATGCGGCAGACGGTTGGACAAATCGACCCCGCACCGCCGCCGAGGAAAAACATCTAGCCCGGGCTTGTGCGGAGTGGGCTGACGGTGAGTTGGTTGTCGCGCATATTGCCTACCGCAATGAGATTCTTTGCACCAATGATCGTGCAGGTCGATCAGGTCGATCGATCTTCGATGTGGGAAACTGCGCATGGCTGGCGACGGCCTACGGGGTAGCATTCATGACGCTACAAGAGCTTAGCGAAAAGGTTGCGACATGAACCAGCTCGCCTCAATCACCGTCACATATGGTCTGCCCGCGCTGATCACCGCCGCCGGCGGCCAGGCTGGCAAAAGATTTTTGGAATTCTTCGCGGCCAATATCCGCAACCCGCACACGCGCCGGGCCTATAGCCGCGCTGTGGCGGACTTTCTGACCTGGTGCGATGATCACGGCGTGCCGTCGATTACAGCCGTGCAGCCGCTTCACGTGGCGACCTGGATCGAGATGCAGACGCGGGAGCTGTCGGCCCCAACCGTCAAGCAGCACCTGGCCGCCATCCGTCACCTGTTCGACTGGCTGGTCACCGGCCAGGTTATCCCGGTGAACCCGGCCGCTTCGGTGCGAGGCCCGGCACATGTCTCGCGCACGGGCAAGACGCCTGTGCTGGAGCCGGCCGAGGCGCGGGCATTGATCGACAGCATCGACATCACAACGCCGGTTGGCCTGCGCGACCGGGCGCTGATTGGACTGATGGTCTATTCGTTCGCGCGCATCGGTGCGGCACTTGGCATGAAGGTCGAGGACGTGTTCACGCAGAACCGCCGCCAGTGGGTGCGGCTGATAGAGAAAGGCGGCAAGGCGCACGCGATGCCGTGCCACCACAATCTTGAGACCTACCTCACCACCTATCTTGAGCAGACCGGCATCATGGAGGACGACAAAGGGCCACTGTTCCGCACGATCGGCCGGGGCACCCGACAACTCACCCGCACCCCTCTGCCCCAGCCCAACGCCTATGCGATGATCGGCCGACGCGCCGCCGCCGCCGGCATCGCCACAAAGCTTGGAAATCACAGCTTTAGGGCGACCGGGATCACGGCCTATCTCAAGAATGGCGGCACGCTTGAAAAAGCGGCACAAATGGCGAACCATGCATCGACTCGGACGACCCAGCTCTATGATCGGCGGCACGACGAAATGAGCCTCGATGAGGTGGAGAGGATAAGGGTATGACTGTGGAGAAGCAGCCCGACAGCTCAATGACAAATGCCCTAAAGCAGTTCGAAGCGACGGAGGCCAATCTCACTAAGGTAGAGCGATTGCTTTCTGAGATAGGGAAACTGATCCCGGATGGTATCGTCTTCGACGGAAATTCTGACTACGACGATCGATGCCGTTCAATAAAGGAGATACAGCGTCATCTCCCCGCCATAGAGGGTTGGAAGCCAACCTTGGATATGTTGTCACTCGACGATATTGCACATTGGCGCCTTGATGCGGCGGAAGCAGGCATGCCCGAAATGCATATTTCGTTGCATAGACATATGGAGGCGCCAGGAACGGAGCTAGAAGAATATAGGTTTCGTTTTGATCGAATGCGGCGAGCGCTAGTCCGCGACGCTGTTCTTGATCTCATGAAGGCAATGGACACCTGTCTTTCGCGGTTAGGAGATGAACTAAAAGAGCGCGAGTCACATGAAAAAGGCGGTGAGCTCTTTTGGGAAGAAGCTAAAAAAATTACCGCCCAAATCGACACACTTCTTGGCAGCGTTGATAGACCACCCGGATGGCAGAATCTGAGAAGACACACTCATTTCGCAATGGTCGGTGATTATAAGGACATAAGAGAAAATGACTGGCCGCTTGTCAAAGCCGCACTACATAAAAGTATATACGGTGAAAACGAGGCGTTACCGGTCGAGGTTGCCGACTTATCAGAGTTAGTTGCATCAAGGCCGCGTGGACCTGTGACAGCGAAGCTGAAATGGCAAAACTTGAACGATGAAGAGTTCGAGCGATTGATTTTCTCTCTTATCTGCAACACGGCCGGATACGAGAATCCGGCATGGCTAACCCAAACGCGCGCGCCTGACAAAGGCCGCGACCTCTCAGTATTCCGAGTTGTCAGTGATCCGTTATCTGGAACGACGAGAAGCCGCATAATTCTTCAGTGTAGACACAGACAATCGAGTGTGACCCCTACGGACGTGGCATTATTGCGGGAGCAAATGGCGCAATGGGATGAACCGAGAGTAGATGTTCTTGTGATAGCGACGACTGGTCGGTTTACCACCGATGCTGTTTCGGCTATCGAAAAAAACAACGTATCCGACCGCGCTCTTCGGATCGAAATGTGGCCAGATAGTCACCTGGAGACATTGCTTGCTAAGAACCCAGCATTGATCGCGGAATTCTCTCTTCGCTGATCCGACGAAGCTTTGCAGTGTTTGCTTAGGGGCGCATTGGCCTAATACGGTGCGTGACCAAACTGAGAATAAAACAAAGCATCACGCTCGCCCTTGAGGGCCGCAAGCGAAACGCGGCGGCACCCGCCAGCCGCATCGATAAATGCTCTCCCGCTGTTTGCCGTTGCTGCCAGGGGAACGAATTTGGTTACGTCACGGATGGAAAAACAGCTTTTTGGCCGAAAAGCTGTGAAAGACTCTGTGCAACGATTTGCGAGGACGCTGCACGGCCTATTTCAACTTGGATGATCGATGGGAAACTGTGTCGGTGCTGGTTGCCTTGCAGTGGGCGCGCCATTCCCTTGGTGACATGCCGAATTCCTTTCGGAAGCTGCGGCTGAAATGTCCGGCGTCGCTGAAGCCGCGGGCAAAGCAGATTTCCGATATGCCGCGATGGCTGCCATATTCAACAAGATCATTCTTGCAGCGCAGCAGACGGCGGTGCAAGACATAGGCGGTGAAGGTTTGCCCCTTTGCGGTAAAAAGCTTTTGCAAGTAGCGGCTGGAGCGGCCAAGTTTTTGACCAATCTTGCCGATCGACAGATCAGGGTCATCAAGCACTTCTTCAATGGCCTGATACACCCGCCGCAACTGCAATGGCCCTTCATTCGCCTGTCTGGACTCCGACAAGACGCTGCCCACAAGCAGTTCGAGGCAGGCGTTTTCCAGATGCTTCAACTCGAATGCCGCAAGGTCATCGATCACCCGTGCGGTGGATTGCAACAGATCCAGAAAAATGCGCTGCATTCCGCTATGCTGGCGCACAGAGGTAACGCCCACCTGCACCGGCTCGATCAGCCGGCAACCGAGGAGGCGGCCAGGGATGGTGACCAGGAGAAGCCGAAACGATGTGCTGAAGCGCAGCGCGGCGCGGGCACCGGTTGGGCCGAACAACACCGAATCGGAATCGAGATGGGTGAGGCTGCCATCATGATCCAGGCAGGCTTCGCCATCCACCACGACGCCCACCCAGATACCCGGCGGCTGCCCCGCTTCCCGCCCTGAGATGGATTGCGGCCCAGCCTGCATGACGGCAAATTCGGTGCCGCGGGCGGAGGTGGTCCATGAAATATTGCCCTGCATCGCTTCGGGCGTCAGGCGGTCCGGATTGCTGAGGCGCAGCCGCTGCATCGCGCCCTTCCAGGCCAGATGGCGGTCGCGCGGCGGCAGGCCATCGGTGTTCAGGGCCCAGTTCGGCATTGCGTGAGTGCCTTTGAAGATGTCGCGCGCCGGTTAAATGCCACTCCATGCCTCCTCAGAGCAGCCGGTATAATCCTGCCATCGGCGGGAGCCCCAGCAAATACCGGGCCATCATCGTTGGGCGTAGGGCCGGAACGCAGCCGGCGGGAACACCCAGGGCGCTTGACAACAATATTATGGGCGTTTCAGGCGAAGAAGCCTGCTTCAGGCTTCAGCTAGGCTTTGGATTACCGCAGAACCGCCGGCCACCAGCCTTGGAGAGTGTATGCACCAAGCCGCCCAACTCGATTGCCGGCCTTTGCGGGAGGATTTCGGTGTCGAAATACGCGGCATCAACCTCAACGAGATTGCGCCACCGGAGGAACAGGCGATCGTTGAGGCCTTTCAGGCCCATGGCGCGCTGCTGCTGCGCGGCCAGGCGCTGGCGGCGGAGCAGTTCGAGCGTTTCGTTGCCTTGTTCGGCGAGGCGGAAGATCACACGCTGAAGCAATACACCCTGCCTGGCCACCCGAAAATCTTCATGCTCTCCAACCGCATAGAGAATGGCAGGCCGGTTGGCGCCCATAATGACGGTATTGGCTGGCACACCGACCACGGGTTTAAGGCGTTGCCGGTGATGTGCACCATGCTGCATGCGCTGCAGGTGCCGCCGGAGGGCAGCGACACGCTGCTTGCCGATCTCTGCGCCGCCTATGAGGCGCTGCCGGCGGAGCGCCGCGCGCGGCTGGACGGGCTGCATCTGCTGCACAGCTACGAATATCTGATGACGACACGCGCGCACGGGCGCAGCGCGCTCACCGATGAGGTAAGGGCGGAGAATCCGGATGTGGTGCACCCACTGGTGCGCACGCATCCCGCCAATGGACGGCGCGCCTTGTGGGTGAGCGGCGGCACGCGGGGCATTGTGGAAATGCCAGGCGAAGAGGGCATGGCGCTGATTGAGGAGCTGTTGGGATTCGTCACCGAAGACCGCTTTGTGTATCGGCACAAATGGCAGGTGGGCGACGTGCTGGTATGGGACAACCGCTGCACCCTGCATACCGGCACGCTGTTCGACGATACCCGCTATATCCGTGAAATGTACCGGATGTGGGTGAAGGGGGATCGCCCCTATTTCGATCCCTTGCCGCATCAGGCAGCCGCCTGTGGAGCATGACGCCACTGCCCCGTTTGCGGCCGGCCTGGTGGCCCCGCCGGCGCCGTGGCGCGCCGCCTGGCGTGAAGCCCGGCTGGTATTTGCCTGCACGCTGGGCAATTTCCTCTGCATCAGCCCCACCGTGACCGCGGTGTTCGGGCTGGTGCTGGTGCCGATTGCCACCGAATTCCATTGGCCGCGCGCCCGCGTCTCCGGCGGGCTTGCCGTGCTGACTCTGGCCAATGCCGTGGTGTTTCCGCTGGCGGGGCGTGCGGCCGACCGGTTCGGCGCGCGGCGCGTGGTGCTGTGCGGCAATCTGATGCTGGGGCTGTCGATTGCCGCCCTCTCTTTGGCCGGGCCCAGGGCGGCGGCCTATTATGGGCTGTTTCTGCTGGTGGGCGTTGCCGGCGCGTTCAGCAGCGGCATGCTGCTGGCAAAGACGATATCGGAAAACTTTTCTCGCCGCCGGGGCCTTTGGATGGGGTTTTGCGCCGGTGTGGGCAATGGCGGCGGATCCACAGTGATGCCGCTGCTGGCGGCCGCCGTGCTGGCCAGCAGCGGCTGGCGCGATGTGTTCCGCGATATCGGCGTGCTGGTGATCGGCGTTGGTTTCCCGCTGCTGTTCCTGATGCTGCACGATCTGCCATCCGCCGCGCGGGGGGGCGCCCAAACCCGGCGGGCGCAGGCACCGGATGGCGGGATGACGCTGCTGGCCGCGCTGCGTAAAGCTGAATTCTGGATGATCATGGCGGCCATAGCGGGTTCCGGCGGCTGCATGATTGCGGTGTTCGCCCATGTGGTGCCGATCCTTACCGACAAGGGCATCCCCCTTGCCGATGCCACGCTGGTTCTCTCGGTGTTCGCGCTCACCTGTGCCGCCTGGCAGAGCTCGGTTGGGTGGCTGCTGGACCGCACCGAGTCGCCACGGCTGACGGCGCCGCTCTATCTGGTAGCCGCGATTGGCCTGCTGGTGCTGCAGCATGCGGCAACCCTGCCATGGATGATTGCCGCGGGTGCCATGCTGGGCGTGGCGCTGGGCACCGAATTCGGCATGCTTGGCTACCTGATCTCCCGCTATTTCGGCGTCGCGTCGTTCGGCGCGATTGCCGGCATGATGTCCGCCGCCGTTCTGCTGGCGCAAGCGGCCGCGCCCTATCTGATGGACGTGGCCTTCGACCGTACCGGCAGCTACGCGCTGCCGCTGACCATGGTGGAATGGGCGATGGTGGCTGCCGCCGCGGTGATCGGCCTGCTGCGACCATACCCGCAGAAGCTGACGGACTGAACAAGAAACATGCGGTTTTTCATCCCGGGGGGGATCCTCGTCATGCCTGTCTTTATCTCGCAACGAGGCACAATGATGTATCTGGCAAAACGATTTCCGCTTCCCACCCTTGCAGCCCTCGCCTGCGCCACCCACGCGATGGCACAAGCCGCGCCGCCGGCGCCCGCTTCTTCCAGGGCCACGCTTGAGGAGGTGGTGGTAACCGCGCAGCGGCGCAGCGAGAATTTGCAGAATGTCGGTATCACCGTCACCGCGGTCAGCGGTGCCGCCCTGCGCAACCTGAATGTGCAGAAAACCACCGATGTTGTGCATCTGACGCCTGGCGTGTTCATTTCCGCCAATGGCGGCGGCGAGAACGCGCAATATTCCATACGCGGCGTGACGCAGAACGACTTTGCCGATTTCGCCGAAAGCCCGATCGCCGTCTATGTGGATGATTCCTATATTCCCAATCTGCAAGGCCAGAATTTTGGCCTGTTCGACATATCCCGGGTGGAAATCCTGAAGGGCCCGCAAGGCACGCTGTTCGGCCGCAACGCCACTGGCGGATTGGTGAACTACGTGATCAACAAGCCCACCGATACCTTTCAGGCCTATAGCGACGTTACCTATGCCAGCTTCAACCAGGTGCGCGTGGATAGTGCCGTCAGTGGCCCGATCACCGATACGCTTTCCGGCCGCGCCTCGTTCTACTGGGACAGCCATGATCCGATCTGGAAAAACATCCTGAGCCCATCGGCCTCCAACCTTCGGCCGTGCTGCGAAAACCTCGGTGGCGAGCAGGACGCGGCCGGCCGCGCGCAACTGCAATACAAGCCCAATGCCGATCTCACCATCCGGCTGCTGGGCGATGTGAGCAACCAGGATACCTCCACCGCACCCTATACGGTGGTTTCCACCGTGCCGATCGTGAACGCAAAGGGCGTGCCGATCGGCGGTATCTTTGCCTCCTCGACCGAAACGCGTACCGCGATCGGCCCTGGTGGGGTGAATTATACCGGCATCGGCGGATCGCCGCCCAGCCGCGCGCCCGGCGCGGACTGGTTCGGCTTCATCGCCCCAAATCCACAGGATCTGGAGCTTTCAGAGGATTTTGCCAATGGCAATCTCGACTATTCCGATAGCCGCGATGTCGGCCTGCATGTCGATTACGACATGGGTGGCGTGAAACTGGTATCGATCACCAGCTATCGGCATTTCAGCAAGTTCGGTGCGCTGGATGCCGATGCGTCGCCGGTGAATTTCCTCGATGAAGGCAGCGTTGGCACCGCGCAGAATTTCTCCGAGGAAGTGCGGCTGGAACATAGCTCGCCGGTGCTGAGCTGGACCGCCGGGCTCTATTACCTGCGCATTGACCAGCATTACGATACCGCGTTGCTGGCGCCGCCGGAATCGATATTCGCCGGCATTCTCGGCGCACCGGTGACCGGCTTTGACCTGACCGACGATGAGAAGCTCAGCACCACCTCCACCTCGCTCTTCGTGCAGGACCAGTATACGGTTCTGCCGGGGCTTGCGGTGATCACCGGGCTGCGCGGCATCGATGAAAACCAGGTCTATGACTATACCTCCACGGGTAATGTCGGTACCGGCGACTACACGATCGCCGATAGCAACCCGGTCTATAACGCGCTGGCGCCGTTCAATGACCGGCGCACCGAACTGCTTTGGGCGGGCAAGGCGGAGGTGCAGTATCAGGCCGATAGCGACCTGCTGCTCTTCGCGAGCTTCAATCGCGGCGCCAAGGCCGGCAATTTCAATGCGCCGCTGCCGACCGGCACGGTTCTGACGCCCGCCCAGATGTCCTACAAGGCGGAAACGCTGCTGGCCTACGAAGCCGGGGTGAAATCCACCCTGCTGGGGGATCGCGCCTATCTCGATGCCTCGGTGTTCGACTACGACTATCACAATTACCAGGCGTTCTCGTTCTCCGGCGTTTCCGGCTACACGCAGAACCACCCGGCCCGCAGCTATGGCGGCGAGGTGTCGCTTACCCTCAAACCGATCGATGGCTTGCAGATCGATTCCGCGCTCTCGCTGTTCCATGCGCGGGTAAAGGATATTGCCATCGGCGCCGGCATCGCGCCCAGTTCGGTGCAGCCTACTTTTGCACCCTCCAGGCAATTCAATACGCGGGTGGCCTATACGCTGCCGCTGACGATTGCCGGCGGCACGTTGCAGATCGGCGGCAATGCCTATTACACATCGAGCTTTTTCACCGACATCCAGAATTTTGCCGATCAGCGCCTGCCCGGCTACTGGCTGTTCGACGCGCAGGTGGCCTGGCATGCGCCTGGCGGCCATTGGGTTGCGGCCGCTTTCGCCAACAACCTGCTGGATAAGCGCTACGGCACCATCCTGTTCGACCTGACCACGCTGTGCGGCTGCGAGGAAAAGGCTTTCGGTCAACCGCGGTTCATTGGCGGCAAGCTGGCTTACACGTATTAGAAGAGTCTTGCTTGATGAAGAGAGGAACACCCTTCTTCCGTTATTCCTCCTCAAGGAAGAGGGTGCCCTCGGACTCGCTCACCCGATAGCATCCCACCCGATCGACGCATGGGGGCGCCACCGGCGCGCCCGTGCGCAGATCGAAGCTGCCGAAATGGGCCGGACAGATCACGGTAAAGCCATCGAGCTTGCCGCGCGAGAGAAACACTTTGCCGTGACTGCATCGATCATCGATGGCAAATACCTGGCCTTGCACACGGCATAGCAGGATGGCGCCGCGGTTGGGGAAAGCGATGCGGCGCATCTGGCCTTCGCCAAGATCAGCTTCAGGGCATAGCGGCCTCATGCAGCGCATCCAGGGCAGATCAGACGGGCTGTATTTCTCTGTTGCATGGAAAGAACTCTCATGTTGTGGTAAACTATCTTGCAAGACTGGTGTACCCGTCCAGCCTCACCCGCGCAGAGGAGAATATCGCTATGAGCGCGTTCGCCACAACCACACTGCCCGATATGCCAATCACCCCGGAGATTCGTGCGGTGCTCGATCACATCGCACCTTCCGCCGGCGATGTGGGCAGCGCCATCACCATGCCTTCGACATGCTACACCTCGGAGAGCTGGTTTGAATTCGAACGCCGGGCCATTTTCGATCGCGAATGGATGGCACTTGGCCATCAAGGCCTGATTCCAAAAACGGGCGACTATTTCTCGATCACCATCAATAACGAACCGCTGCTGGTGGTGCGCGGCGAGGATGGTACAATACGGGTGATGTCGGCCGTGTGCCGCCATCGCGCCCATGTTCTGGGCGAGGCGGCTGGCAATACGCGCGCCTTTACCTGCCCGTTCCATGGCTGGAGCTACGATCTTGCCGGTGCCCTGGTTTCTGCGCCGGAAATGGAGGGTACTCTGCCGCTGGAGGAATTGCGCAAGAGCGCGTGCCTGCCGGTGATGCGGTCGGAAATATGGAACGGCTTCATTTTCGTGAATTTCGATGGGCGCGCCGACCCGCTTGGCACCCGGCTGAAAGTGCTGACTGCGGAAGTCGCCAACCACCATATGGCGGATATGGTATCGATCCCCACCATCGACCTGCCGGAAAATCCATGGAATTGGAAATTCATGCAGGAAAATGCGATCGAGCCCTACCACACCCACTACCTCCATCAGGGGCCGCATGATTTCGCGCCGTCGAGCCTCGCCTCTTTCTTCGAATGGGACGATGCGGATGACGGCGCCATTTTCCATCCCACCGGCTTTATCGCGCCTGACAGCGCCTTCAACATATCCACCAAATGCCTGATGCCGGTGATCGAGACACTGACCGAGCGCGAGCGGCAGCGGATCATGTTCGCCTCCGTGCCGCCCAATCTGTTCTTCGGCGCGCAACCGGATTGTGTGTTCTTTCTGCTGATCGTGCCAAAATCCGCCGGCCGCATCGTGCTGCGGGTGGGGATTTTGGTGCCTTTTGGAACCACCGAAATGTCCACCTTCGATCTGGCGATCAAGGGTACGATCGATGGCATTTCCATCTTCAACGATGCCGACACGCTGGCCAATACGAGTTCGCATAAAGGGCTTGGCTCCCGCTTCGCGCCGCGCAGCCGCTATGCACCGAAGGAAAAGACTTTGGCGCAATTCAACACCTGGCTGATCAAACGCTACCGGCGCTATATGGAGGAACTGGCGGGCAACCAGGAAGCGGCGCAAACGGCATGACGGACGCGGTGGATATCGCGCAGCTGCGGCGTGACGTAACGTATCTGCTGAATCTGGAAAAGATTCGCGGCGTGATAACATCCTATGCGCGCGCTTGCGACAAGGGCAACGATCCGGTGGCCCTGCGCCCTTTGTTCACCGATGATGCGTGCTGGGAATGCAAGGGTTTTGGCCGCTATGAGGGTGGCGACGTGGTATGCGCCGCCCTGAAGGCAATTGCCGGGGAAAAGATCTGGTGGTCGCTGCATTACATGATTTCACCGGCAATCGAGATTGCATCGGATGGGCGAACGGCCACCGCCTTCTGGTATTTGTGGGAGGCAGCGACGCTGCCCAATGAGGTTTCGGGGCAAGCGGAGGCGTGCCTGATTGGTGCTACATACGAGGCGGCCCTTGCGCAGTCGGAAGGAAACTGGCGGTTTTCGTCGGTTGAGCTGATTCTGAACATGGCCAGTCCACTCGCAGAAGGATGGGTTCGCAAACGTTTCCCGTCTGGAACAGCGAAACAGCCATATTTCGTCTCGGTGGCTGCAGGAACCCATGCCTGGTGCGCCTGCGGCAAATCTGCGAACCAGCCTTTTTGTGACGGATCGCATGTCGGGTCGAGATACCTGCCGAAACTATTCACCACGGACAACCAGGCAAATGTGGTTCTCTGTGGCTGCCGTTATTCACGCAACGCGCCTTTCTGCGACGGGTCACATCTGAACCTCAAGCTGAGCCCGAGTTCCGCATCTTTGGGTGGGGCCGGGCGATCGCATAGCTCAGATGACAGCCAGTGAGGCGATCAGAGCATGATCGCTTTAGCTTGACGTCAACCGCGATAAACGTGCTCGCTGAAACAATGGCCCAGAGCGTGACCGATGCGAAGTTTCGATCAATCTCGAACGATGAAGCTCTCGCCAGCAATTTCATCACCGGGCTGACGCTGCCGGGGTTGATCGTGCTCTCGCAAGCTGCGCAAGCCGTAAGCGCCCAAAACGATCAGGGCGCTCGCTACGCCGACCATCAAGGGAACGCGCTGGCTGGGGATGAAGCCCATCGCCACAAGGTTCAAGGCCATGATCGCAAGTGCTGCATAGGTCAGCCAAGGATAGGCCCACATACGCACAACCAGCTTCTCCGGCGCGTCCCGCTCCAGTTGGCGTCGCAACCGCAATTGCGACAGGGCGATCAGCATATAGACGAAAAGTGCAACCGTTCCGTATGAATTCACCAGAAATGCGAACACCGTGTTCGGCGAGACATACGACATGACGATGGAGAACAAGGCGATAACGGTGCCTGCCAGGGTGGCCCGCACCGGAACGCCGCGCTGGTTCACCTGGCCGAACAAAGCCGGCGCATCACCGCGCCGGGTGAGTGCGAGCAGCATGCGCGAGGACGCGTAGAGGCCCGAGTTCAGGGCGGACAGCACCGCGGTTAGGATAACTGCGTTCATCAGCTGGCCTGCGCGCGGCACACCCAGAGCGCTGATGGCGCTGGCATAGGGTGTTGTTATCTCAGGCGCGTTCCATGGCACGATGGCGACGACCAGAAAGATTGAGCAGACATAAAATACGAGCACGCGGCTGACCACGGAATTGGTGGCACTCGCTACCGTGCGGCTGGTCTCATCGGCCTCGCCTCCTGCAATCGCCACGATTTCCGCGCCGAAATAGAACCCGGTCGCGACCACCGCGCCTGACAATATGGGAAGTATCCCGTGCGGCGCGAAGCCACCATAGCGGGTAAGGTTGGCCAAATGCGGTGTTGCCGTCGGCCAAAGCCCGAGGATGAACAGCGTGCCCAGGAACAGGAAAACGGCGATGGCGGCAACCTTGACGGAAGCAAGACAGAATTCGAATTCGCCATATGCGCGCACCGAGACCAGATTGCTTGCTGTCATCAACAGCAAAACAAGGAAGGCGAGCGACCATTGCGGCATGCCCGGAAGCCAGATGCGCACGAGGTCGGCGCCGGCGATGGCCTCCATGGCGACCACAATCACCCAGAAATACCAGTACATCCAGCCGGTGGCGAAACCGGCGAGATCGCCCAGCGCCATCCGTGCATATTCATAAAACGAGCCGGCCATGGGCAGGGCGGTCGCCAGTTCGCCCAGCATGCGCATGACCAGCACCACCAGGCCGCCGGTGATCAGAAACGAGATGCATGCAGCAGGGCCGGCCGATTGGATCACCACCCGGCTGCCGACGAACAGCCCGGCGCCGATACATCCGCCCAGCGCGATCATCGTCATGTGCCGCCGCCGAAGAACATGGCGTAACCCAGGGTCCGATGGTGGGTTGTTCATGCGTGGGCCTCGGGGCAAGACCATACCATTCCGGAGTTCCTGCTCAGCCGCCGGGCCGATCGCCGGCTTGGATGCGTGCCGCGATCATTTGCAGGACCGGCCTGATATCGGCCACCGTGTCGATCACGTAGTCCGCCCCCGCTGCCTTCAGCTTCTCCGCCGAGGCGGCAACCCGCGCGCGCCGGTCCGCGTCGTCGAGAGCGGCATAGTCGGTCAGGCTCAGGCCGAGGCCGTTGCCGGATGCCGCGAGCCCGATTGTCCAGCACCCGGCATAGCGGCCTTCCTCGATCCCCACAGTGGCGTCATCGACTTTGACGCAGGCCTGGGATGGCCACGCATCCAGTTCGACCAGCGCCTTCCAGGCCATCAGCGGAGATGGGCGGCCGGACGGCGTTTCCCCGGCGCAGACGACGACGGCCGGGGCGTAGCCCTGGGCGGCCGCCAGCGGGAGAATGCCCGACATCATCTGCCTGGTATAGCCGGTGCTGGAACCGATCTTGATGCCGAGCGTCTTCAGGTCCGCGGCAACTGAAGCCGCACCTGGCACCAGATCGGCGCAGCGCCTCGCTGCCGCCTCGATCAACGGTTCCAGCGCGTGGTAGATGGCTTCAATATCTGCCGTCGTTGGCGGCGCGCCCCTGGCAGCGGCCCAGGCGGCTGCCACCTCCTTGTAGTGAAGAATGGCGGCGACGTGATCGCGCTTGGCACGGCCCATGTCGTGGCGAGCCTGCGCGGCGGTAATACACACCCCGTGGCGGGCAAAGGCATCGATCAGCGCTTCCACCGGGGCCATGCAGCCGAAATCGACCATGGTTCCGGCCCAGTCCAAGATCACCGCCTTGATCGGGTAACTCATTTCGATGCTCCCTTGCCGGGTCCGAACAGGTCGGTGATGGTTCGCTCGGCGATGCCGAAACCGGTCGAGGCGCCGGTGCCACTGGTGACGATCACCAGGCGCACATCATCAGACGGCGCATCGATGAAAAAACGGCGCCCGTCAGCGACCGGATAAATGCCCACCCAACGCTCGATCACCGGCGGCGGGTGCAGGCCAGTCGCGCGCGAAAACTCGTCGAGGATGCAGGCCTCGGCCTCGGCGGGCGCGAACGGGTCTGGCAGGTCGCCATAATGGTGGCTGTCCCCGACCACGAGTGAGCCGTCGGCACTCTGCACGATGATGAGGTGCACGCCATTGTCGAGATGCGGTGCCTGCTCGACGGCGAGACGGCGCCGCAGGGCCTCCGCCTCCGGCAGGGCGGCATAGCCGGCGTAACGAGCCAATGACAGGTCGGACATTACCGGCGCCGGCAGGCGAAAGCCGGGCGAGGCGAGACGCAGCATGGACAGGCGGCATTTCTGCGGCCGATAGGCGGCGATTCGGTCTGCCAACAAAGTGACGAAATCCTCGCCCGGGCAGATGATGGCCCGCTCTGCCTGAATCGGCCCGCGTGATGTTTCGATGCGTGGCGGGGCCACGGAGGCCACCGCCGCCTCGGTCAGGAATGTTACACCATGGGCGGAAGCGAGCCAGGCGGCCAGCTTCGGCAAGGCCAAGCGTGACTCGACACGGAGCTCATGAGAACTGACCAGAGCACCCAAGGCGTCGTGCGCGGCGATCTGGCCATGGCGATCGCGAAAGGCCGCGGCAGTGAGAACCTCGCAACCTTCCCCCATTTCGGTTTGCATGAAGGCTTCCGCCACAGCCACGGCTTCCGGCCGGCGCAGGGTGAGTATCAGACCCGTTTGCTCCAGCGCGATCCCGGCTTGCGGGGCGATGTCGGCCCAAATGTCGCGGGTGGCGCGGGCCAGTGCCCAACTCTCGCCGCGTTCCTGGCCGGTGACGGTGATAAAACCGAAATTGCGGATCGATGCGCCATTTGCCCGCTTGTCTCGATCGATGACGACCACGCTCTTGCCCCGCCTGGCGGCGGCATAGGCGTGGGCGAGGCCGATGATGCCGGCACCGACGATTGCCACGTCATAGGTCCGGCTCATGACGCCTTGTCTTCGATGGGCTGCTCTCGGTAACGAACCATGGCATCCCCCAACATGCATTTTAACGGGTCCAGCCAGGGTTCGAACTTCCTCCACTGATCAATGCCCTGACGAAAAATCGGTTGCCGCACCTGCTCGGAACTGGGTGTGCGAACGCTGCGCGTGTTCTTGTGGAACTCGATGCAGCCCGGCTCGAACGGCAGGCCGCAGTAATCCAGGATTCGCCTTACGCAGCCTTCCAGATCATCCACCACATCCTCATGCTGAATGCGCAATATACGCCCGGGCAGCATTGCGTCCCAGTGACGCATCACCTCCAGATAGGTGCGGTAATAGCGCGCTATATCCTCGATACTATAGGTGAATTCCTGGCCTTGGGCAAAGAGCTGTTTGAAGTTGCTGAAGCAGCAGGACATCGGATCGCGCCGCGCATCGATGATCCGTGCTTGCGGCAGCATCAGATGGATCAGCCCGATATGGCGAAAATTATTCGGCATCTTGTCGACAAAAAAATTCTTGCCGGACCGGTAGGCCCGCGTATCCGCCAGGTAGCGTTGGCCAAGGCGCAGGAAATCCTCCTGTTTCAGCTCGGTCAGCACCGCCGGATAGCGCGGATTGTCGAGGTCGGGGTCACGCCCCTGGAATTCCAGAACGATCCTTTGAATGTCGGGCAACTCTTGCGTGCCCTCAACTTGTGAATGAGACGCAAGAATCTGTTCCAGCAGGGTAGAGCCCGACCGCGGCAAGCCTAGAATGAAAATGGGATCCGGGCTCTGTTCGCCCCAGCCGGCACGGCGGGCAAAGAAGTCGCGCGTGCAGATCTCGATCTGCAAGGCGGTGTTGGTTTCGATGATCTCGGGACGGTATCGGCTTTCCGAGCGTTTCATTGCATTGCCGCGTTGGTAATGGCGCCAGGATTCGGCCGTCTCGCCCCGATCCTCAAAGGCCTTGCCCAGCGCGAAACACAAATGGATACGATCCTCGCGTGCCGTGGTTGGGGCGGCCTCTTGCGCACGCATGCGCGCGATCTCGCCGTCGCCAAATCGATACATTTTCAGATTGGCCAGGCTCCAGTAGGCGTCGCCAAAATCCGCCCGCGCCGCGGTCGCGGCGCGATATTGCTCGATCGCCTCTGGCACCTGGCCCACGGTTTTCAGCGCATGGGCGATCCATAATCGCATCTCGGGGTCGTTCGGCCGGTCGGCGATCATCTCGCGATAGAGGGCGATCGCCTGGTCATGCTCGCCAAGGCCGACCAGCGCGGTTGCCGCCAGCGAGCGATACTCCGTGTTTTTGGGGTCCGCTTCCAGCAGAAGCCGGGCCTGCTCGAGAGCCTGGGTGTGCTTGTGCCGCTGGATCAGTGTATGAGCCAAATCTTGCCGCGCCGCATGGTAGTCCGGTTGCAGCACCAGTACGGCCGCCAGCAATGTCTCCGCGTCATCCAGCACGTCGCGGGCGAGGCCGATCTTGGCCAGCACACGCATGGCCTCCGGGTGATTTCCATGGCGCAGCAGAAAGGCGCGGATGATCGTCTCGGCCGGCGCCAGGTCGCCGTCCGAGAACAGGGAGATCGCCGTCACCACGTCAGGCGGCAGGCCGTTCAGCGTGGCGACCTGTTCGCTGGCGGCGGCGGCACTCGCGGCATCGCCGGTGAGCCGGTACAGCCCCGCCAGCATGCTCCAGCTCGCGGGCAAAGCGGGATTGATCTCTACCGCGCGCAGCAGGCACTTGATTGCCTGCGGCGCATCCTTCCGCGCGACAAAGCACAGGCCGCGCTCCTGGTGCAGGCGGCTGAACCCCGGTTTCAGGGCATCGAGGCGTTCAAGCGTCGCCAATGCCTCGTCGATTCGCATCAGATGACGCAGGCTGATGGCTGCGATCAGCAATAGATCGCGATTCTCGGGATATCGCCCGAGCAGCAC
>Ga0116229_10006430_pt1 | contig 18902 bp, 9 predicted proteins | sample S1TSphgellanicum_3_FD_87313 | JGI IMG/M metagenome (GOLD analysis project Ga0116229, IMG submission 87313) | Host-associated microbial communities from peat moss isolated from Minnesota, USA - S1T2_Fc - Sphagnum magellanicum MG | ecosystem: Host-associated > Plants > Peat moss > Unclassified... | reverse complement strand
CCTCACCCTAAGGCCTTACCTTACACTAAAAACCTGACCTATTTTTTCCTTTATATTTTCTCTTTACAAATCTGAATTTTTTCCTTTGCTGAAAAATATGTAAGGGGTTGTGTGTCCACATATGTAAGCTGGAAAATTCAAATCATGTCAGTTTTTTATGTTGGGGGAAGGGAAGGTGACATGGAGTGCCAAATTTGGATACTGTCAAACAACATCATAACCTTCTTTGGACCAGCCCTTCCCTTATGCTTAAAGGAAATGTTTCTGAAGTTCTCTCACAACTTCCATTTGGTCAATAAAATAATAGACTAGTCATCAGTAAACTAATGAGATTACATCACCAGAACCCTGAGTTTGGTCATACACACGTGAGATTTTTGAAAACGCTGCAAATAAGTACATTTGCATTCAATGAGGGTTGAAATTCAGGAAACCATCAATTTTGGTGGTAAACCGAGTTTCATCCTATCTTTCCTTTTCCCTGGGTGCCTCCATTGCTGCTACATATATTTTCACTTCTCCTACACGTACAATTACTAAAATTAGTCTCGAACCTTGTGCATTAAACACTGGGTTTCAGGATTTCATACTGAGATTTTTAAAAATTTCCTTAATTTGCAGATACCACTGAAAGAGGGGATAGTGGGTGAAAGCACTGAAAGGAGGCCCAAAGACAAGTTGAAGATAGGGTGACTTTGTGGATAACTCTAATGTGTGCAAAAAAAACGGCACAAAAGTATTCTAGAATTTTTGACATAATTGTTGACTACTAAACTGTGAGCAACATGGACACAAAGTATTCAATTGACTAGCTTTGGTATCATGACACTTGGAATTAGCTCATATGCGGGGTCTTGGTAAAGATTGGTGGAAAGGTCAATTCTTGTTTCACAAAATTTGACGTCCATTTAAGTTGAAACCCAAACAACTTGAAAGTTGAAAAACATTCTTTCTCAAGTATTATTGAGTTTGGAAAACTCACACAACCACCGGGCTTCAAGTCAAGGCACTTTTGCACCAACTATATTACCTAGGCTGTTTTAAGCACGATTACCTCATAATCAAGTACAAATTATTATTTTCCCTGGCCTGAAAGGCTAGAGAAGTTGCTTGAAACAGCCTGCCAAAGCAGCGACAGCAAGCGACGAAACTTGCAAGAATCAATTTAGTAATTCGAAAATATGCATAGTCAATTTTCCGTTACATAATGCGCCTGTCACATTATGTGCCTCCTCTGACTATCAAGACAAAATTGGACTAAAAATTAAGAATGCTCCGTCAAGTGTCTATGAAGATTTGGGTTTAGGGTTTAGGTGACTATGGTGTGAGTCAAAAGTTGGAAAAAAATGCCTTGGTAGTCTCTTATCTTGTTTCCTTTTGTGGCGAAGGCACCAGATCTTTTACCTATTTTCATTCTCATGAAGACAATGTGGTACCCACTACTAGTCCACCTCTTTAATGAAAACCTTCAATAGAGCCTTCCCTAGTCGGTAAACCACTAGGAGAAAATTTTGTAGTGTGTGTGGAGGTCACCTTATATTCATCAATTTCCCTCCTAGAAATTGGGAAGGATATTATTATGCCTACTCCTCAAGGATGGGAGGAAAATTTTGCCTATACTTGTAAGTGTTAGAATGCTCTCACCATTGAGGAGTAGGCATAAGAACCCTCCCATTCATAGGCCTCATGATTTACATAGGTTTGGTTCATGATAAATTTTGCCTCGTGCTTTACCGTAGGTAAAACCCATAGGTGGGGGACATTCCCAAAATGTGAGGCCAGACTCCGCTATTGCCTTGTCTTAGGCCCCTTATTTTGAGTATGCCACCACCGTAGGCCTTTACATTACACAAGAATGGGAGCATCATAGACTTGACCCACTCAGCATGACTCAAATTAATGTGTAACAACCTCAGAGAAATTCCATGGTCCATTTGGAGGGCCACTTACCGGGCGGAATTTTCCCTCCAGCATGGCAGGATAGGCTTGAGAGGGGGGGAGGGGGGGGGGGGGCTATTACAGCCCCAAATGTGTATAATAGGATCCAAAGTCTATAATGGGCAGCCTGCCAGAATTCTTAGAAGGGGGCCACCTCATGTGATGAAATTCCGTGAATTCTGACAGAATTCAACCATCCGTAACTGTCTGAAACTTTCTGAGAACCTCTGTTCGGTTACAGCCTGCTTGATCTGTGACAACTTTCCTGTCAGAATTCTAGAACGGGCCACCTCACTGCTGTAATTCACTGACGGAATACGCACGGAACAGCAAAGTGGGAAACTTCTGAGTACCAGTTGTCGGTTTTGTTGGGAGGTTCTGTGCGTGACGGCCACGGCACGAATATCCCTGGAATTGTCTGCATTTTCCGACAGGAATCCAACGTGCGTGGCAACCTTTGGGGGGGGGGGGGATGGCTATATATATATATATAGCCAAAAATCTATTAAAATTTTTAAAGTGCTAAAATCAAGTGCCTTTTGAGATTTTCGATAGCCAGAATTCAACCAAATTTTAAATAAAATCTCCAGGTTTCTCTACATGGTTCAACTATGTTAGCCAAAAATATAGAAAATGTTCCTATGATTCTACTTTCATTTTTAGCATGTAGCCAAATTTGGCTAAATCTTCATTTGAATCATCGCCACTTTGCTTATATATATGAATGGCCACTTTCTTTCTTTTCTCCTGACCAGTCACCAAATTTCGTATTTGCACAGTGTCTGTTGTGATCTTCCGACAAGATTCTGGGATGAATTTTTAGCACTTTCTTTTCTTTTTTTGGTAAATTTCATGAGACAGGTGGACTTGCTATCCTTCAACAAGAGGACTTCGCCAAATCTGGCTAGTTGCAAGAACCTATAGTCTAAAAATGGCGATTTGCAGCCTGTTTTTTTCCCTTGAAATGTGGCGAATTTGGGGGTATTTTTCCCCAGAAAATCCCTCCTTTTGTGGAGGTTGCAGGCCGTTTTTTCAACTGGCGAAATTTTTGCTAGTAAAAAAACGCTGGCACCGACGAGCTCCCAAAAGATGTGTTCCTACCAGGGGTTTTTCTGTCTTCTTTTTCCCAATTTTGTGATGTGGCTAACCAAAGTGGCAACCATCCACAATCTTGAGCAAAGAGCCAAAATTTGGCTGCAGGCCATGTGTGAGGACAAGTAGACATTTCCTAGAATCCTAAGCTATGTTTTGGCGACCTCCAAGGTCAACCCAGTGTCCAAATATGGCGACTTCCATGTTTTTCTCATTATCAGAATGTAGCGAACAAAAGGCATCTAAAAACAATCTTGCGATAGTTGTCTTTTAATAAAGGGGAAAAAAAAGTGTTGGGTAGATGCGAAATTTCGCACATCTAAATTTGGCTGGTTCTCGCTAATTTCTGTCTGACTGGTTGTTTGGTGTGTCGGACAAGTCTTCCAATAAAATACCAAGGAGTCTGAAGGATATCATGGGTGCAGATTCTCTGGAAATGAAAGATATATATCAGTACAGGCCCATCAATTTCAATGTTTGCTGCGAATAAGCTATAAAACTAGGAAGAATTTTCCCGGAGATTGCAGATACCGATACCGTAGCTAGAACTCCTTTCCTTTGTGACTCGGAGATCAATCAATGGACATGAGTAGTAAGCTTTGGGACTCCCCTTTGAAGCAGCTGTAATATTGCTGCTCTTTGCATTGTCTTAATTTTACTGCCACTGTTGGTGGAAACCGACTACTTTCGGAGGATCCTATTCGGATCATCCAGCTCAGTCCCATGGGAAGGTTTTCTGCAAACTTTGTTGAACTAGTGACATAAGCGATGCCACATTGCAACGATGATGCAGGAAGCATCTGTGTGGTGAATCAGAGTGTGAAGCCGTCCATCTCTGGTGCAACCATCGCTGCTTGTGTTCTTTTTGTCCCGCTCTCTGTGTCCGTGTTCTCTCTCGCTCTCTGTCTCTCTCACCGCACCATCGTATCCTGTACTAGTCTTTATGTTGCTCATTCCTAAGTAGACACCAATCATTGTCAGAAGCTTCAGAGCTAACCAATAAGAAACGACGCCATAGTTCAATCAACATGCTGATTCTCAAGCTGAGCGGTTGCAATATGATCAGAATCTGATTAGTCGATCACGAATCAGCTCACACATACACACACTATCGTATTCTGTACTACTCGTTTTGATGTTGCGCATTCTTGAGCAGTCATGACCAATTATCATCGTCAGGAGCTTCATATTAAGCTAACCGTTATCGAACGATCCAATAGTTCAGTCATGCTGATTCTAAAGCTAAAAATCGAAATTTGATCAGAATGTATAGCAGATCACGAACCAGAAAACATGGATCGATCGAAACTTGCTTGCTCGCTGCCATGCCCGAGCTGTGTAGTCTTAAGCATCTGAGGATGAGTACTCATCTGTGAGCTCGCATTGAAGTCTCGACGTCCATAATCGGGCGTGCGGCTGAACCCTAAACCCTTAACGTTCCCAATAGGTGGACTACCAAATCCCACAGTGCTCACGTTCCCAATAGGTGGACTATAAAATCCCACATCGTTCACGTTCCCAATAGGTGGACTATCAAATCTCACATTCCTCAAGTTCACAACAAGTGAACCATCAAATCCCACGGTGCCCATGTTCCCAATAGGTGGCCTTAATCAAATCCTACAATGCTCACATTCCCAATAAGTGAACTATTTGAAATCCCAAATTGTTCATGTTCCCAAGAGGTGGAGTAGTTTCAAATCTCACTGTGGTCTCATTCCCAATAGGTGGACTTATCAAATCCAACATTGGCTCACCCTCCCCGCACTTGGTGTGTGTATGAATCACACATTGCTCACGTTCCCACTTGGATGATGAAATTGAAAATTGCTCATGCTCCCAATAGCAGGACCATCAAAACCCAAGGCGCTTACATTCCCAATAGGTGGACTTATTAAAACCTATAGTGGCTCCTATTTCCAATAGGTGGACTAGCAAATCCCAACTTTGTTCACGTTCCCAATGGCTGGACTTACCAAATCCCACATGGTTCACATCCCCACTAGATGGACTATCAAATCCCACATTTTTCCATCCCAAATTGCTCACGTTCCCAATAGGATATCTTATCACATCCCACATTGGTTCACAGTCCATAAGCAACCGCATTTAAGTCACAAGAGAAAGACAATCTCAAATAAGACACCTTGAAATTTCCCACAATTGTTCCCATTAATGTTCCCAATGTTTTCAACAAGTTATTCAAGTAGTCCCACAGCTGTTTCTGTGATCAATTGTTTTTGTCAGGGCAGTTTACCCAAGATGCTCATTCCATCAACCCATAGACTCATTTGTGTCATTTTGTTTGGCAACCCATGAAGTGTTTTTTCTTCTTCAATTTTGTGCTATAGAGTGGTAATCATGCATAGCAAGGTAGAGCGAAAATGTTAATCATTTATAACAATTCAAGCATCATTTTATTGATATACTAGCTATGGGAAGCAGATGTTTCTATTGGGTTACTTGCTAATCCATGTGTTGTGCACGGAAACACATAGAAAGTGGCTCCTCATGTGATGAGAGCTCCCCAACTTGACTAGTACAATGGGTATTGTTGGTTGGTCTATAGTAGTGTAAAGACTTGTGCCAATATTCCCAATGTCATTGCAAGACACCTTACCTAGCATTTTTTTTTCCTCCATTGTTTGCGGGGCAGTTTGAAAAACAAAACACCCATCAAAGTAGGTGTTCCATTTTTTGAAATGCACCCCATTTATTTCCTATTTCATTTTCACAAGATACCTACCATGCATCATTAAAAAAAATTGAAAAATAATTTGGACCCCTTACTTTGGTATTGCCTTCACCCTAGGAGCTCACCTACGACATAAAGCCAGCCCTCAAAGAACAATTTAAGTGTAACCTTTAGGGGAGGCACATCTATCCAGTGTAATTTACCTCCAGAAGTGCATGAAGGTGCATTTCATTTCAAAGAAGGTTTTCCCATTTAAAATTCACCATTTACTAGACAGGCTCACAAAGTCATAAAGATTTTATCTCAACCACTGACTCTGCATCATATGTCTTGTTTGATCTCATTTGTCAACCTCCTTCCATGAAGACATAACCAGAATCAAATCAAAATAAAATAATTCCTCAAATGGATTTATAATTTGGCTTGAAAGACCTATTGTCAATTGACTTTTACAATGCGAAATTTGAAATTTAATACATAATAATGAAAAAAAATCTTATTTTTTATCATTCAATTCATGTAAACATTTAATATATAATAATTTATAAATGAGTTTTGTTACTATTTTATATCTACTCTACAAGTAGAAAAACAAAGCAATAAAATTGTTGATTGTATCTTGCTTATGCCCACCATTAGATAGAGCTATGGCCTATCTAATGGTATTTTGTGTGTTGTGCTTTAAGATGTTTGGAAGAGATGTGTAGTTCTGCTGTCCTGCTCGAATTTGTATCCTTTCTTTTTTGCGACGCAAGGATGAACATTTTAGCAAAATGATGTATGGGTAGATAGGAAGTTATTGTTCTATACCTTAACAAAGGAAAAAGAAATGAAGATGATGACCATGTTTAGGTTCTAGGGTATGTCAGGTCCTGGACTTTGCCAAAGAAATTTTTTTAAAGTGAGGAGGAAAGTAATTGACGTGTGTAGAATGCTTCAGTAGTATAATTGTGCATGGAGCTATTGTTTAGGATCTATGTTTAAGAGTTAAGTTTACAGAGCGATTGTTGATGATCTTCGGTGTTGTGGGTGTGTAAGCATGCTACAAAAAGGAAAAGGAAATGTTGAAGTGAGGCTGGTGAATAATTGATGTGTGTAGAATGTTACATTAGTATAATTGTGCATGGGACTATTGTTTAGGATCTTTGTTTCAGCGTTAAGTTTACAGAGCGATTGTTCATGATCTTTGGTGTTGTGGGTGTGTAAGCATGTTGCAAAAAGGAAAATGAAATGTCGAAATGAAGCTTGTCAATAATTCAACGAGTTGTGGGTGAAATAGAGACAATCTGGGGTTATACAACTCATCTCCTGTGGGTTTTCTGTTTAATTATGGCAAATGTTGGGTGATTTCCTGTGTAAGAAAACCCCAGTGAGGGTTGAGCGTTCAACATTCGATCCATTCCATTCTTTTAAACTTGTTAGGGTACTTGTGCGTGTATGTAAGATGGTAACTGAAATGTTACATTATGCAATCTATGAGGACTGCAAATGTGTACAATGTTACATCGCACATAGAATGAGGTCATCCTCAACTTGTGGCATAAAGATCTGTTGTCTTATTAGGATTGCTAAAGTTTGAACCTTGAAGAAGTCTTTGGTTGCTATGTTATGATACCCTACTTTTTCAATTGCACTAAGTCTTATAGTACTTAGAACATTTGAATGAGTCTTAGAGTACTCGTTAAAATGGTGGCATCTGGCATAATTTTACATCATGAGATGAATTTACCAGGATGACCACTTTTGCATGGCAATTTTGCAAATAAGGCCAACTTTACATCATGTGAAACTAAAGACAAAAAAAATATTAAACCAATGTTATCTAGTTACTTGAAATTTGAAATTATTTCAGAAATAGAGAATTGTTGGTCATGGTTATTTCAAAAAACCTTAAAGAATTGGCAGTTTTCACAAACAACGAGCAATGGATTGGTGATTTTATGGTCAATCAATTGAATTTTTCACAATTTTGAGAACCTTGATTATACACCTAAACCAGGTCTTTGATATTTTGAAAAACTGGGTTATGAACCCTAAGAACTGCACTGATAGTCATCAAGGTTATGTTCCTGTTTCTAAGGGCAGTTCTTTGACTTTGTTCAAAACCTCCAATTTCAAGTCCTTTTATTTTAGAAATCAAAGAACTTACAATCCAATTCTAGTCTTTTGAAAATTTTCAAAAATTTAGAACCTTGGTTCCAGTTCTTTGATATGTTTAGGATTTCTAAAAATCTTCAGTTCCAGGTTTCTGAGAATTTTCAAAGAACTAGCAGTTCTTGTGAAAGAATTGGTAGATTAAAGTATGTTCTTTTGATCGAATTCTGTAATTTTTTAAGAACCTCCAGTTAATCTGATTCTTTGATTTTGAGAACTGTCAATCAATGGTATACAAATACCCTACCTTTACTCATTGATTCTACTTTCCAAAAAGTGAGAACCTTGCAACACTAGTTGTTAGGTTTTGGGACTTAGGCAGGTTCATGTGGAGGTCAAATAGGTTAGATTTTAGAGTCTCTGGACCAATGGTTTCAAGGTTTGTTGCAATTAGTCATTCAAACCTAACCAGTCAATTAGCTGCTTTTCAAACTTGAATTTGAACATGAATTGGAAGTGTTGCCCCCTTCTAAACATGTTTAGGTTTTATATGTATATAAATATAACTTTATACAAAAAAAACTACAAACTTAGTTGTACATTTTAAGCAAGTTATTGCATTTGATTGTTTGTACATGATGAAGAAGATTACATAATTTTTATCTTGAATTATGTGCATTAATTGAGAAATTTAATATTATGTCAAAAAACATTATTTGGTTGTGTGCAATGGAATTGGAACCAAACCTAATATTAATCTAGACCAAATTTTAATTCTTTATCAAAATGATCAAACATAAGGCTTTAGAAATCCAAAAAACTAATAGGAAGACTAGATAGAAAGTTTCATAAAACAAACCCAAAAAAAAAGTTAAAATCAAGATTGAAAATTCCTTTTGAAATCAAGAACCGAATAATATCAATGTCAATGCATTAATAGCAATTGGTAGTACCAATTACCAACCTCCTATATCACAATGTTTACACAAGCCTAAAAACACATTGATGTTTGAAAGTACCTATTATTGGTCCTATTTTTGCTAATCCAGGGTGCACCTGGAGTTCCTTTCTTTGAATTAGTGATGAACCCTTTTTTATTTGTCTATGTACACACAACCCAAACAAAAAACCCAAAAAAAAAAAAAAAAAAAACTCCTTCGAAATTTCCCCAAATAGATGTGGAAGTTACTTTAATTATGTTGATGATTTGGAGCAAATAACTAAGCTATCAAGTCCTTATAGGATGTGTTTTGGTGAACATACTTATTGTTAAAACTTACATTTCTTATCATTGCTAGGCTATTTTTTCAATTATTATTGCTACAACTTCAATTTTTTGCTACCTTTCTTTCTTTGATATAGGTGATGCAAATGTTCACAATGGCATAAACAAGTGTTAATTAGCTTCTTCCAACAATAGTAATTGAGGAGGATGATGACAACATACAATTTAAGTTTTAAACTAATTGTCTTACATCATAAATTTACAAGTTTCATGGGTTCATTCCAAATTCGTGTGAAATTTATAATTTATAAGTTCGTATTGTTTAAACACGAATATCATGCATTATTTAAACATAAAAGTCATGTGCATGACTTTCATGTGTAAATAACACAAATAACATACAACATCCATGTTTAAACAATATGAATAAACATATGACATTCATATTTAAACAATGTGCACAACACCAATGTTCAAGCAATATAAGTAGATGAATTATATTATGTCTATTTTATATGAACCTATGAAAAACAAATTTCACGCAACTATTATTGTCAAATCATAGCCCATGAAGTTTGCGATGTGATTTTTAATAAATATTTAATATTAATGTAGATGAAACATGAACATTATTTAACCCACTTTTCTTGACCAACAAAATGTTTGGTATCATTGGGATCACACAACAGGTTATTAAGTGTTTTTGTTATTAATGATAGTGTTGAAATCAATTCCTACAACCCATAACTATTCCATTATATTGTGTGCCACCTTGTTTTGATGGAACAAGATGCCAAGATTCTAACCCAAGGGAAAAATAAAAGGTTGTTGAGCTATAACAAAAAACATGGTATGAATTTTGTGAAAAACATGTATCATAAAAACTATAGATTTGTTCAAGACATGGGAGGCAGTGGGGTTTATTGCAAAAGAGATCAAAAATTACAAGTCAAAAAAATTTGCATAAAAAAGAAAAAATACTCTTCCATCTCAAATCATAGATTTTTTTACTAGCCCAACCTTATAACAAAAAAGACCATACACAACAAGTATTTTTGGAGGATTTGGTTTGTTATATTGCAAAGGGTTATTATCCTTTGTTTTATATTGAAAACCCACGGGGAAGGTAGCTAGTTTTACAACAATGTGGTTGTGTAATGTTTCCATCTAAACAACAATTAATGAATGATGTGTTCCTAAACATCATGCCAAAAAATAAGGAAAATTATCTCTTATTTTTTCTTGTTTTTTTTGTGTTACATGTACTACATCATTTGATCAATGGATGTCTCATGTTGGTCATGACACATTTGCCATGGTTATTAACATCATCAATGTTTCATGCATGGCCCACCCACATGAATGTGGGGATATTTGAGGTGTCCAACACAACATCAGCAAATGATGGCAAACCAAGTAAAAGTCTTGTTAGAATGATTTGGTTTACTTGACAAGGGAATGGAAGGCAAGAATGGAAAGACTTATGTATTTATGTATTATTGCAAGGTTATTTCTTAAACTCTTCAAAACTCTTGTAAAGACCAAATTCGCCTCTCGTGTTATCTTGTTCCAAGAAGTTTTTTGATATTCAAATGTAATTTCCATTTGTTATGAATAGAGCTCAAGTTTTAAATTTGTCCTCCAAAGTTATTGTGGATCAGACCTAGGCTATTGCTAAAGCCACACCAAATATGTTGTTTCTTTTTATTGAACAATGTGTTTTGAATCAAAATAAAGGTTATTGGTTGTTAGATAGACTTCTTTTTTACTTTTTCATTATGTATGTCCATGAAATCTGATTAAACTAGAATTTGGGCTCTAGATGCACCATTGATTTTTTAATGATTTTGATTCAAGGTTGATGGAATTCAAAATGCAAATGATGACACAAGTGATCGACAAATTCACTTTTTTTATCATTTCAATGGCCTATAATTAAGGCAAGACACACAATATGTTGTTGATCATGTTCAATCCTTGTTTCAAAAGCATGAAAATCATATGAAAATATGTGTGCAATTTTGTTGGCATCTAGATTGTCGCAAATTATGACACGAAAGATTGTGTGTGCTTTCTTATCGTACAATTACCACCATCTAAACCTTAGTAAGGCACGAACAAAACCAATATCCATTGAAGATGATGACTTTTTTTTTGGGTAGATTGTATCAACTAATGATGCAACTTTTTCAACCCAAAATAATAAATGACAACTATTTCAGAGGTTATCATTGTGATCAACATAAAGAAAAAACCCATTGGGCTGCCCATGCAACATAGTTTCCACATGTTTTAGTTCCTCAAGTTCTTAGAATTATCGACATATAGATTGAAATTGATCTTATATTTAATGTTGTTAGTGTGATTACAAATTTTTGATCAATAGTCTAGGATTGAAAATTTGAACTGCCTCATTCTTGTTATTAAGAATTGGCCTAACAATGATCAAATTGGGTGTGATGGAGCTATGAAACTTAAAAATATGTCAGGTTTTATAATATGATTGATGAGCACCATAAGTTCATTGAAGAAAAGCTCAATTTGGAGAAGAAAACTATGAATTTGATTAGGTTGTGTTTCTAATCAAACTTATTTTTGCATTTTGTTTTGAATTTGCACTTGCAAATTTTTTTATTTTCTTCAATTGTTTTTTTTTTCTTTGGTAGAATAGAAGTTGTTATTGTTGCATGGTAACATGATAAACTACTATTGCTACTATTGCATTGTGGCACTTGACCAAAATTGGTTATTTGTATGGTGTGGTGGCAAACTAAAAGTTATTATTGGTGTAGCCATTTAATTTTGTTGTGGTTTTTTTCTTTAGGAGAACAAAACCTATTATTGTGGTGTGGTAGCAAACCATAATTGGATGTTGTTGTGGTATGGTGAATCATGACATATTGAAAGCTATTATTGGGGTAGCCATTATGTTTTAAACTTGTATCAATTTTTATTTTTTAAATTTCTGGTTTTTTTTTTGTCTTTGGTAGACCAGATGTTATGGTTATTCCTATATGTGGTGGCATTAAATCAGAAGAGCCTATTATTGTGACATGGTGGCAAACCAAACATTGTTGCTTCTATGGTGTGTTAATTGGGAGACCAAAAACCTTTGTGACAAACTTGAATTGTTATCATAACCTAATATGTAGGAAGTTAAAAATTAAAAAATCGATAACTTGTAGTTAAATCTGCAGGAACTAAATAAGTTAGTTTATAAGAATTAGAAACACAAATGTAAACAAAAATGGGAAATGCTTAAACAAGTGATGATAGACAAAGAATTTAACCAACATTTCTTTGAGAAAAACATATTTGTTTACTACATTTATCATTTAACAGTTAGGGTTTTTAATTCACAAATAACCTTGAAGGTTTGTGAATGATATAAAGTTCATGTTATATTTATTATTTAGGGAATTTTTTTGTTTTTAATTCGAAAATAACTTTGAAGGTTTCTGAATGACAAAAGTTTGGTGCTACATTTATGTTATTGTTTTGTTGATGTACAATGTCTAATGTTTGAATTTTGGATATTCTAAACAGCGTACACATGGAGGTCTAAATAAAGTCTAATCTCTAAGTCAAATTTCTAAGTTTAATATTTAATCGTAAGTTATAAAGGCTAAGTCTAGTTTTAATCTAAAGAACAAATCTAAAGTCTAATTGTGAATGTGGTTGTGTTATGCTTAGTTTAATGTTTGATTCAAAACATCTTGTGATTATTATGTAGTTTACAATATAAAGTCTAATGCCATAAGCATCTTCAAATTTTGGAATGAATGACCTTGTGATTTAGGTTTGTGATGAGATGTGTTTTTGCTAATTTTGAAGTTAATATATTAATTTTATTTGATAACCCAAACCTAAACCTAAACTCTTCTTGCCTTTTTTTTAAAATCTTAAACCACTAAACTCGATCCCTGCAATGTATTGAGGAAAGCAAAAAATATATCATCTAGAGACTCTAGCAAAATGAAAAATAAACAAATAACTTTACCCACATGTTCTACTAAAATGTGATAAAAATAGTGAACAAGTTCTCTTTTTTTTTTTTAAATGTGGGTCCTTCCCTTTTGTTCTTTGTTCTCCCCCTTTTTTGAGTGCTTTGTCTTAATAAAGTTTGATAGGGTTTCATCACAAAAAAATATCCACACAAATATTACCTTACCCTAAGGTCAGTTTCATCATTAAATAATCCTCAAAATAGTGAAATGAAATTTTGTGAAAATACGAAGTTGAATGATGAAAATCATCATAATTATCATACGCTACGTTCTGAATAATTTCACTACTCATATCACAATATTACACTATATGATGGAAAAATATATAATTTTCAAATTTTAAAAACGAATTCATTTTTTGAAAAAAAAAAAATTATTCGTTTTGTCACTGTGGAAACTGACCCTAGGCTACGGTAGTCAAGACCTGAAACTTGATGGTGCCAGCTTTTGTTCCTTTTTGGCTGCCTTTCTCAAAAGAGCAAACTTAGATTCAAGCTACTAGCCTAATAATTCAAGCTATTTTGGGCAAGAAATCGGCTTCACTAAAAAAAAAAAATTTGTGAGCTCTGATTTTAAATCAATGAGAGTCCAACACAATGTAACACTCAACATCCGTCTTCTCACCAATCAGCAACTTACCACTCTGTCATCACCAATTCACCATGGCAGCAAGACAATTACATCCTGTGAACCCAGGGTGGAGCCTAAGCTCAATGCCCTCCCACAAGGTTATTTTATGGTGTCTCATTGGTCTTTTGATTGAGGCCCGCTATACCCAATTGAACTCTAATACAACTTTACTTAACCAACACAAAAAGAAAAAATTCCCAGATTGGTGCAATTGTTTGTTTTCACAAGCTCCCTTTCAGGACACACAACAACAATGTATGCAGCCAGATTCTTAGTGCAATGTCAGATGGTTAGATCTGAATTGCTTCATCAGACTTAACGTCAATTGGGTTCTGGCCCGGGTGCTGTTTGGCCCACTTAATGACGCTAAATTGTAAGTAAGTAAGTAAGTACAAGTTGAGGTTCTTGCAATTTTTTCATAATCCCTTTGGTACTGCAAATATCAAAGTTCTGATCTTCCTGCTAGTTGAACATTCAAGTACCTGCCCAGTTCCTGGCATTGAGAGAGTGACAGGGTCTGTCTCCACAAGCTATTGCAATAATCTGCACTATCAAAGATGTCACAAGCCTGCACACACATTATACAAGCCCCAAAATCACAGCACTCTGACCAACCGAATGCGGTTCCTTGCATTTGGGTAAAATGTGTTGACCAGTTCAGATATCCTCTTTGTATGCTCCTGCATTATGGGTATATTGCTATTTCATAGACACCCTATTGATGAAGTTACTTCGAAACACTTCCAGCTAAGGTGATGAAATTCAAGCTTGAAATGCAGGGTTTGAGGCATTCCTATAATCTTCAACTGTTAGCAACCATGCACAACAAAACAAAGAGTAGTAGGGCAGATAGGCTGGTGAGTGAACACTTTAGAACTGAACGGTGGTCAAATCGTCACACATTGTTCCTTTGCATCTGAAGCTCAAAGACCATTCTGTAGCCCTTCGAAAATTGCTCCATTTGATAAAGTAATGGGGAAGATATGAGATGTTTGGTGTATGGGGGTTCAATGTTCGGTGAATCAAAATAGATTCGGATTTCCAGCTTAAAATCTTTGATCATTGCATCTTTGCCTCTGGAAGACATAGAAGTTTTGTAAAGCCCTAGTTGGTTCACCCATCAGGTTTTAAGTCACTTGAAGATGAAGCTAGAACTAGAGAGGGGTCTAGAGTTATTTTTTCAAAAAAATTGAAACAAACTATCACTCAAAAGATAAGGTGCTAGAACTAGAGAGTGATCACAAGTTCTGTTTTCAAAAATTTTGAAGCAAACTATCACTCATCCTCTACCTGTGTTTTCTGCATTGATCCTTTGCTTCCGGCCCTCAAAGAACATTTTGTATGCCTCCAGATTGCACATCCAATGACACAAAAAATCACCCAATTTGGCTAAGAAATGAGGAAAAGTTTGTAAAGTGTTGGGTGACGGTCAGTTCTACCCTACTCCTTTAACACAACATATCTCTAGATCATGTACTGTTAAACTTCAGTAAGGAAGCCATCCACTTCTAGCAATTCTTAAGTGTAAAGTTTCCATTCGTCTGTATTGAGTCCAATATCCTCAAACTGATGAGATGCTGGACAAACCACATATAAGGGGAAAAAATTTCTAAAGAGAAACCCCACAAGCACTTGCAAATTTCCTACCTTCACAAGGACAAATCCCTTCCTAATCACACATTTTGTTAAGAGATTCTGACTCCACATTAGAGCATGCCACAGATCTGTGCAATTTGTGGGTTGAAAGAGCTTTACCACTGCTCCATGTTTCAAGAATACATTTGTCCAGCCCTTTGCTCATGTAGCTCTTTGGAAGGTTCCAAACTTCAATGAACATAGTGGCAGCCGTTTGAAGCTCTACATTTATTCCCTTGTTCCTGCTTGGCAACAAAGATCAGCTGAAGACAGTTCTGTTACAATCCAGAAACAGCTTTCAACTACTACAGAGGGATGCCTTTGGCATATTGAAGCTATAGGAAACCAAGTGGTCAAGCTAGAAAAATCATGGTTGTTTCTTCCACCAATTCCAAGAGACCTAAAACAAACACTAAGCCACATTAGTGGACAAATTAAACCCATTGTTTCATGGTTCATGAAATCAGAATAGAAGCTATCATTCACCACCAGAGTAGACTGTCCAGAAACCAAATCACATAATGTACATGAACAAATCTATACTACAGCACTTGAAGACTTGATCTTGGCAAGCTCAGGCTGGAAGACTGGTCTTTGAGTGCTAGGAGTGTTCACCAATCCAAAGTGCAGTTCCAGCAGTGTGCCAACATCCTCCTGCAAAACATGGCTATGCAGCTGTGGCTCTGCTTCATCCTTTTGAACCCGGATGTTTGCTGCAGTTTTACACTTGCCCATGCACTTGCAAGAGGTAACTGATATGTTAGCAGCCTCTGGAATATTCTCTTGGAAGGATTCCAGAAGTTGTTGAGCTCCACCTCTTTTACATTTTTTTCCCATGCAGACTTCAATGTTTCCAGTCATCTCAACTTGTCTAGTTTCTGCAGGTGGAAGAGAGGGCCATGCAGGAGGAGTTGGAGCGTCAGGTATGACTTGAACTCTGAGAGACCCACTTCTTTCGAGGGTAACAGATCCTCTCCCAACATTTGCAGAATTGCATAATGCTCTTATTTGGGCTACAATTTCAGGCTCTTCTTCCTCTTGGAAAGGGATGATGACAGAGCTAGCTAAAACCTGCTGAGCTGCTAATGGCACTGCAGGGAGAACAGCAGTCCCCAGAACCCCAGGCCCCTCCTGCTTTGCACGACTTTGGGGGGCTGTCAGATCCTTGACTCCAGGTTTGCTCTTGCGCAAAGTCCTCATGTCCATTCCTGGATCACTCTCACTTGATTCGGACGAGGAAGACGAGGAGCTGGATGATGAGGACGAGGCACCCTTTTTCTTCCTCGACTTGACCTGGAGTGCTCCTATCTCTGCTTCAATGTCTGCAAGCTGCTTCAGAGCGGCCTCGATCGGAGCCTGCAGCAGAAAAAAATCCATCATGAATTACAGATATACAATCTTGATGGCTTTCATTTCGGAAGCTAATTCTAAATGCACCAGCAAAATCAGGCACTTTGAAAACAAATTTGGACTAAATTCCAACGGCAACGAGCAAGCACAGAAATGCCGAACTCTAGCAATATACGTTACAATCTACGACGGTAAGAATCTTACAGGATTGGACAAGGAGCCGCCTGTTGATACTTCTGACTCCCCATCCGTCACCGCTAAGGAATGCTGTGAACTGAAGCCTTGGAGCGGCTGCAAGTAACGCCTCACGGTTCTCAACATCTCTCGAAGCTTGTCGATCTTCGCGAGCTTCTCCTCTTTCTTCCCGCAAACAACATGCAAGCCGTAAAACTGCTCGTGGCTTCGATCGACAAACAGCGGCGGCTGAAAAGAGTTTCTTGGAAATAAATTCTTTTTTCCTACTACGCTCTTCCTCAACCGCAGCGACTTCCCAAATTCCTGCTTCTTCCCATCACAGCGGACAGACAAGGACTCCCGATCCAATTTATCGAAACAGACTTCGGTTGCGAAAGAAGAAGAAGAGCAGGCAACCCCGCCCCTGCATACTACTCCAACCAAGGCCTCCATTTTCCCCTTGATAGACGATGGTGGCGAAGACAAAAGCACGCACACTAATCTCAGAAACCCCAAACGAAAACCCGAACGACCTCGCAATTTCACACGAAACTCGACGACCTCGCGACGACCTCGCGACGACCTTGCGAGTTCAAACAAAACACGACGACTTCACGAGTTCTATAAAAAAACACGAAGGCTGACTTCACGATTCCTCTAGAAGAGGGAAACGAATGAATTGCTTGGAAGTGAGACGACGGGAAGAAGAGACAATCGAACAGTGACTTGCACCCAAACAAAAGCCCCAAGGAAAAAAAATGGGAAGGGTGGGGGGTGGGGGAAAAAAAAAAACAACGATCGCAGAAGAGGAAAACTGGAGTGCCCAATGCTCAAGAATCGAAGAATCAAAGAATCGAAGACGCAATTTCACAATCCAAAGAAAGGAATTCAGTTGGTGCACTGGGTCTGCAACTGCGAGCGCTTGGCCGCCGTGGTTGAAAGCGTCGTTCGTTCGCGACAGCTTTGCGTAACGCGATCGTGAACTGACTTGTTGCAAGTGACGGCCAAGTAGTACGACCATCTACCTCCCCTACCTGCCCTGCATACTACCCGAAGGATGACGTGCCTCTTTCTCATTCGTAAATAAAGAAAATTTTATTTTTTCGTCCAATGAAATCTGAGGCGCGTGTACAAGGAACCCTCAACACCATGTCCCACGTTTTTTCCCGTGTCACGTGTTGAGAGCACGCGCAAACGTGGAATCTGGACCGTGGTTTCTGAGTTTATTTTGTAAGCTGGCATTTGGAAGGGTCAGGATAATGCCACCTTTTATATTTGGTGGGGTATTTTTCTTTTTTCTTGTGTCTTTTTTGGCAACATGTCAGCGTTGTCGGCCAGGAACAGAACAACGGATGAGAAAGCACGAATGAAGAAAAGCGGGATGAGGATTTTAACTGCTCGCGTGATGGATTGTTGGATTAGGAGTTGACGCAAATCCCTCAGAACTCAGCGAAATGGACAGAAATCTTGAATTTCATTCATTCATTCATTCATTCCAGAAGTCAGTCTTCTGTGCTCAGCTTTCGGTGAACCTAACCGTTCTTAATAACAAGCCACTTTTGTAGCTGCTATTTTCGCCACTTAATGGGCCTTATTACCTTCGATAGATCTGAAACTTTGGCCAGAGTGAACCCGCACCCACCACCCCCACCATGCAGGATGGATGATGGTGTGTAGGAAAACATGTACCCATGTCCCAACACTAATTATATTATTTATATGTAGAAATGTTGAAATTTTCCCCCCAAAAAAATTTCAAAAAAGTAAAATTTCTTCAAGGAAAGTACATAATTTTGTAGAGCATTAAAAATATCCTATTTTTCAACATGGAATCTTCCCAAAATTTTAATTATTCAACAAACATGTATCCATGTACATGGGTATTCATTGTATTCCCATCCCATAGTTGACCACTATGGTTAGCTATGTACTAACAATCTATACCTTAAAAATAGGTGTTTGTTTGTTAGACCATGCCAAGGAACCACTACTACATCCAAAATCGGTGTTGGAGTGATGCATTAAACAATAGCATTCACATTGGGGTAGTTGAGGTCTTATT
>Ga0116229_10006429_pt1 | contig 18902 bp, 4 predicted proteins | sample S1TSphgellanicum_3_FD_87313 | JGI IMG/M metagenome (GOLD analysis project Ga0116229, IMG submission 87313) | Host-associated microbial communities from peat moss isolated from Minnesota, USA - S1T2_Fc - Sphagnum magellanicum MG | ecosystem: Host-associated > Plants > Peat moss > Unclassified... | reverse complement strand
TGATTCTTTGATTATGGGGAAAAAAATTCAAAGAACCGGAACCAACACTGGTTCATACATAGGTTTCATACATAGGTAGGTAGGTAGGAAGGAAAATAGGTTCCATATATTATGTGAGACCATAGTGTGAACCCAGCGGTTCTTTATATTTTTCCAATTGATGTTAAACATCGGTTTCCATCGGATCACACTGGGCCAGAGTGATTCTGCACCCACCAGCGTACCATGCATCCACTAGATGCATGAACTTGTTGTGGATGAACCTGAACCTTTCCCGTGCCCAGCCCACCCGTGCTAGCCCACCGTCACAAACTGACTGACTGACTGACTTGCTGAATTAATATAAGGTACTATAAGGCGAAACATTCCTTAATTGCAACCACATAGGCCATTTATTAAAATCAACCAATCAAAAATAATCATTTTATTGTACCAATTTGTTGGCCTTGCCTCCCAAGGCAAGGATATTGTGTTTATATTCATTATATAGTAGCTTAAGGGATTTTGGCCCTATATTTTTATATGAAGATTTTTGAAAGATGATTTTTGGCTTGTGTTGAAACTTGAAATTAGTTACAGAGTTATGATATCTTGAAGGATTTTGGTTTCTTTTCGAGTATTTTTTTGAAGATTATATTTTGGCATGGTGAAATATTTGAGTTTTCTAAATCTTGTTTTTGCCTTAAGATAGTTTTTGATGTAAATGGCAAGGCCACAGTGTGTGACATACCCCTTGTTTTTTCAAATATTGGATCATGTGTAAAACTATTGACTCAAACCTACATATAAATGTCGTGCTTTAGTTGAGATATATACTACGCAAGCCACCATCAATGAAATTGCTTTGACAGTTTTGTCAAGTTCAAAATAGCTAAAACCAAACCTTTCTCTTCAAAACTTGAAAGTCAAAACAAGATGAAGCTTGGGTTTTAATTCAAAATAAATGTTTTCATTAAATAGTTGTGCAAGTTTAAAGGAAACAATTTCTAAAAATAAAGTTGTGATGACTTAATGTAACAATTTTAAAAAATCTAGCTACCATGGTGAAAACATAGGGAAAGGAGCCACCTTAGTTGGTGGGACAATTTATTTTTTTAATTTTTTAATTTTTTTTGAAAAATCACAAGGGCAACACAATAATTTATGTTTTTAATATTTTTTTTTGAATAGGCTTCATTATTTATAAAATCTCAATGCTAAAAACTTTGATACAAATCAAAAGTCCTTCTAAATGTTTAAAGCAAACAACCTTTTGGAGTGGACAATTTATTTTTTCATTATTAAAATTTCACCATTCCTTCTCAAAATTGAAAAGAATCTTAACATTGATGATCAAAAGAGAAAAAACAATTCGAATCCATGAAATTTATTTTTATAACACATTTGAGCACATTTAATTCAAATGGTTTTTTAGCCTTAAAAATTATGAGTTTTAAGAATGTGGCTTTAACAAAAAATAAATTATAAATGTGGTGTGGAGCATGAATGCATGATATACATGATATTTGATGAAGATGTAGTTAAAACATATTGAAATGTAAAACACAATGGTACACTAGGTATGAAAAATACAAAATTTTGAATTATACACCAACACATGAATGCCATATCTCACATGCAATCCTTGGAAACGATTTTTACATTAGTGCCTTTGGCTCCTTTTAACTATGTTTGCACCCACCAATCAAATGAAAGTGAAAATCGTGCATGACTACCTCCTTCAAAATTAGTTCCAATCAATTGGCTACCTAAACCTTTTTCGTAAGCAAATTTGGGCCATTTTTTCACATAAAATTCCTTCGAATTCAAGTAGAAATCATATTTTCAAATCAATTTTTGGTGATAATTCATCCATTTGAAAAGGGCCATACCCTTTAGCCCATGAAACACCAAAAACTATGGGAAAATGATCCAAAACATTTACCCAAGCCCTGTTCAATTTAGCAAAACTATTTGCATTAATTAGAGAAGAACATTGGGAGGATTGATTACAATGCAAAGTGAAAGAGATGGGGTGTGAAATTTTAAATTGTTGGGTATTGACCCAAAAAAAGGCTACCAAAGATGAACACATTGCAAATTGTTGATTGCATGGTGGCATTTTAGCCTAAAAATCATGAATAAGATGGAAAAAACATGGAAGAAAAGAAGAGAGAAATTATTCCTTCTAAAAAATCAATACCTTTAACAACATTATTAAAAAACTTGTTTTTTTTAACTAGCAAATTTTATTTTAAAAATACCCAATTTGAACAGGCATAAAAAAAACCATTCTATCATTTTAGATAATTTTATTTCGACATATCCATTGTGATTGGGGTGGTTTTATTGACTAGCAGAGTATGGATTATTTGATTGGTAAATTTTTTGCCCATATCAAAAAAATAAAAATTGTGTCAAGTAAGTAGGTAGGTCGTAAAAATGTAAGTAGGTAGGTGGTAGCCTACCCTACACTATCCCACTTGACCTACCTTAACCTAACCTAACATATCTTATTTAGCCTACCTTACCTACCTTAGCCCTTTAAACATGTAGGTTATAATGCAAGGAATTGAACCTTTGACCTCCCTAATGATAAACCAAGTCTTTAACCAATGAACCATACCATAAAAAAAAGTTCAACTTTTGTCAATTTTTTTATTTCACATGTTTATTTCGACACATCATTACAAGACTATAAAGAACAAAGGTAGGTAGGTGGTAGGTGAGTAGGTAAGTAGGTAGGTAGGTAAGTGGTGGGTGGGTGAGTAAGTAGATAAGCAAGTGGGTGGGTAGGTAGTATGTATGTAAGTAGGTGGGTGAGTATATAAGTAATACATGTATGTATGAACGTGTGTGGGTAGGTAGGTAGTACATTTAGGTAGGTGGGTGGGTTGGTAGGTAGGTAAGTAGGTAGGTTAATAAGTTGTAAGATTGTAAGTGGGAGGTAGGAGGTAGGTATGTAATAGGCATAAGATTTTTTATTTGACTAGAAAACATTAGTCATTTTGACTAGATGTATTGGTTAAATAAGTCACTTTAGTTAAATTGATTGGTCAAAAAATATATACTTTGGGCTTTTAGTCAATAGTAAAAAAGGATTAGTTAGTCAACTTGAATTGTTTAAAAAACCAATATTCTAGTAGTGCAAAAAAAATTTGTTCATAAATTTACAATAATCTTTTAACCTCTATTAAACAAAAGTTTCCCATGGGAAAATGGGCAATTAAGTAAAATGATTAAATGTTAATGAATACAAAATAAGATGGTGGATGTGGGTCCATATTGTGGGGGAGTCTTATACAAGTTATATATATAGCCTACTAACCATAGTTAATAGAAAAATGATCGCAATTTATAAAGTGCCACTGAAAATTGTGTTTAAAAAAAATACTTATGATTGAAAGGGGGATTTTTTTCAACTTTTAGTGTTCCATAAATTAATAGTGCATGTATATAAAAGTCATATTATAGGTCGTTAGAACATTGAACTACCACATTGCACAAAATTCCTTCTTCAATTGGAAGATGGTGGTGTCAATTTGGTGCCAAGGAAGAAAATGTTAATAGATTGTTCTCCATTGTAGCACTTGCACTTTGAAGAAAAATGGGCCTTGCACATTGAAACTCCCTAGGTTGACAACAATGTGCAAAATACCATTATTACCAAACATGTCAGGATTGTGTGTGCTTATGTATGTGTTTTTGTTTATTTATTTATTCTTTTCATTTTCTACATAGTTTTTTCCTTCTATTTTTTCTTTTATTATTATTATTATTATCATATTTTTTCCTCTTCTTTTATTCTCCAATTTTAAAGGTTTTTTAATTGTTCTTATTTTTTTGTTGCATCTTTTCCATATCTACACTTTTTGATTTGCACTTTACTTTTTTTTATGTGAAAAAATATATATATTTTAATTATTTTTGCACCACCACAAGAAAATTGGTTGCAACATCATTTTGATGATTTCTTGCAAAACTGGGATTGTGAACTTGTGAAAAAATTCTTTGAGTGTTATTTATTAATGTTACTTATTCTCTAGGTAAGTTTTTTTTTTTGTGTTTGTGAAAATTTTGCTTATGTAAAAGGGGTTATTTTATTTTAGGTTTGCAATGCCAAAAATCCTAGAAATCCTAAGAAATATTAAAACATTGTTTAGAAATGTGTACAATCAAATGGGGTGGAACAAGAAATTAAACAAATTTGTAGAAAAGTTTGATGGGGAACATGTCATGGGTGTAGTGGGTCACACAATTATCATAAACAACATTCCAACCCCATGACCTACAAATTTCCTAGCAATGAATGTTTACCTAACACTCCTTACCAATCTTGTGGAAATGTTTTTAATGCATGCAAGGTAAAATCAATGTCAAGTTGAAGCAATCAACCAATCACTTGAGTGTTGATTTCAATCACCTATTTTCTTGCGTGTTTTTTAAAAAATATTTCACATCTTGTGTAAAAATTGAACGTCCAATCAACTTGAATTGGGTAGATAGATGATTTAATTCAAGGCCTACATGTCATAAAAAAGTTTCTCCATTTTCATCCAACTCTAGATAGGTTCTGCTAGGATTTTTTTCATAATGGGCTATGTGGGTGAAGGACTTCAAAGTGTTACATATTTTTCTTGTAAAATAAAATTTTATAACATGTGAAGATTGTAGCTTATTTTGGGATTGACCATATTGTTTGAGGAATCCAAAGGTGATTATTTAAAAAAGGAAGAGGAGAAATGTTTTGCACCTAGAGGTCTAGATTAGTTTTTTCCACATAATGAATATCTATGTAAACATTATCTTAAACATTTTTACATATTACAATAGAAGAACCTAGAATCATCATAATAAACAATTTCATAAGAACTACTTTTATTCTTATCTTTCATTTTTTTTGTTTGCAAAATATATGAGCATTTTGCACCTACACCAAGTGAAATTATGAGTTTTGGACATTTGTGTTTTTAGTTTTGGATTTTGGAAATTTTGTGGTAGAGTAACTCAAATTTAACATTGACGTCCTTTTTCAAATGTTCATTTGGCATCCTAAGCTCTTGTTAGGATCTTAATATTGATTTCACAAATACGTTGTTATTTTATCATGAAACCTTATAACTATTTAGAACATGTGTGTCGAATAAATTTAGTGTTATTCTTAATTTTAATTTCAAATTAAAAATTTGAGAGAATCCATCCTCGAAACCATCCTCATAAATACCCTATTATTGATGGAAATACTTTTCAGATATACATTTTTTTGGCATATAAACATGTATTGGTATATAAAATTGTTGTTTATGAATTCCATTGTGGCTATAGTCAATACATATAATTGTCTTTTATGAAATTCAATATGGCTTTAGTTAACACAAAAAGATATGTTTTATGTGATAATAATCCATCACAATAAAATGCACTCCATCCTTTCCTTTGGCCCAAGTGGTGATAGGAGACCATTATTAAAGCCCAAGTTTAAAGTACATTAATGGTATTGGGTGCTTTTACTTTATCGTTATTAAAAAAGTTGTTGTTTGCAACCAATCAATTTTTCAACTACCATGCAAATTAGTTGTTGCTTGTAATTATATTGAATCTTCATGCAATTCAATAGTTGCAATTTTATAATTTTCAATTTATGTGGTTGTCTATGCAAATAATGGTTTATAGGTATATGATTAAGCTACCTACATACCCAAACTATCTACTTACCCAAGCTATGGTAGGCTACTTATATACCTAGGCTAAACTTCTACTTGTTTATTTCCTACCTTCTTACCTAGCTATGGACCTAACTAGTGTAGGTGGCTTAGGCTATTTAGCTTTAAGCTAGGCCAAGTGACACATATACTACCTAATCTAGGCTTAACCTCAGTGTCACATGGTCGAAGTTTAAATCTAAGTGCCATGTGGCCTAGTTCAGGTTTAGGTGCCATGCGATTTAGGTTTAAGCTTAGTGTAAGTGGGTGAATTAAAATAGTTTTAATTAAAATGACCCCTTTAAAAATTGATAGCCTTAACTTTAGAAATTCATAACTAATCATATTAATCAAATAATTTTCAAATACAAACTTAAAAATAGTATGACTTCCAAATTACCCTAGGAAAAGAATTCATAAAAAAAATTCTGAAATCATGTTCCAAATTTGTGTTCTTGACCAAAAAATTCAAGGAAAAAAACAAGCATAAGTTCCTGAATTTTTTTTTAAATGCAATGATTAGGAACATCAAAATAGATAATATTATTGATATTATTGAGATTTCAAAATCTATGTAACTTAATAAATGTATTCAAAACATATTTATGAAAACGTTTATTTAAGTGTTTCCTATGATTTTTCAAAGTTTGATGGGTCCAAGAAAATCAAGGTGTGACATTCCGAATGGTACCACCCAATGATGGGTTTGTTTTATAGGGATAATACTGTTATTTTTGGGTACATTGTTTCTTAACTCTTATTTGCATGGACTTCAAAAGCTAAATTGTTATAATCATGTATTTTTAAGTTACTTGAAAATACTTGAAAGTAGGTGAAATGTTTTTGCAAGTATTTGGTTTTTTTTCCAAGCACTTCAATATTAATGTGGTGAACATTTTAATATATATTTTTTGGTGAATGGACTTTGTTTTCATAATTAAAATCATCCCCAACCCCAAGAAAATGATGTAATTGTTGGGGATACTTTTGGGGTATTTTTTCAAATCTAAATCATGATATGACACAAATTGCTTCGAGAAGCTAGAGGGAGGTTAGAGATGCCATGAGAAAAACTAAAAGTTTCATTTGTTGAAATGCAAGAGGAAGGTTAGAAGTTTAAAAAATTGTTTTTTCATGTTTTCAAATAGAAAACAAGGTAATGTAAGTATGTACAAAATATTTTGCTTGCACCTAAGTGCCAATGAGTTGGCCTAAATCTAAGTCAATGTGTAGCTTAGATGTCATGTGGTTTAGGTCTAGGCCCAACCTAGTGCCACATGGCCTATGTGGTTTAAGCATAAGTGCCATGTGTCCTAACCTTAGACCTAGCCTAATTGTTAGTTTGTAAACTAGGTTAATTAGTGAATAAATTAGATTAGGCTAAGTAGTAGTTGGTAGGTAGTACCTTAAGTTAATCTAGGGAAGTAGGTAGCTAGTCAAGTAGTTGCTTGTAGTTAATAGGTAGCAATTATGACTAGGTTGCAACTAGGTTACAATTAGAATGTTTATCCCATGTGTTTTATCTTCCATTTTATAAACTATATAAAAAGGTGCATTAAGAACATTGAAAAGCCACAAAAAATATTAATATCAAAATGCCATTTGAGATGAGCCAATAAAATAGGTTTTACCTTAAAGATTAAACCTAAAATGAAATAGGATTTTCCTAGCTAGGAGTCATATGGTGTAGGTGTAGGTTTAACCTAGGTGGTATATGTATAACCTAAGTGCCACATAGGTTATTGGGGCCTAGGCATAGCCTAGGTGGCCTATGTCTAACATAATTTAAGTGCCATGTGGCTTAGGCCTAGTCTAGCCTAAATGCCATGTGGCCTACCCTAGCCTAAGGTACTTAGTTTTAGGCCTAGTCTAGGTGCCACATAGTCTACTACCTAGCTTTAAGCATAGCCTAGGTGCCACATAGGCTACTTAGCTTTAGGAACATTCTTCAAACTCCAAAAAATCTAAATTTAAATCATTTTTTTCAAAAAAATCTGAAACTTCAATGATGTTTGGAAATTATGTCGAACATCCACAATACACATAGTGTAATACTAATGTTATACAACCAATTAAAATTGACAACCTAATAGGAGAAATATAACAATATGGTTACCACTTATATTAAAAAGATGTTACATGTGGATCTAAAAACTAGAACTTGTGTCAAGCCTCTTTTGGAATCAAAACTTGAATGGGACCACATGACTAAAATAGATCACTATAATGTTGTCTATCCAAATTAGAATGTTGTTGCAATTGCACAATCATTAAGTTTCAAGTTCCAATATGAAATCAATTTGTAGTTCAATCATTTTGAATTAGATTAAGATTTCATTATAAATTGATGATTATTGGTGACAATCATTTTTGGCTTCAAAAGTTCATCACCACACAATATTTGGTCAACTTGGTTGACCACTAGTCATGTAACCATTGCTTATTTTACATGTTAATAAGTCTAATAAACTAATTTCATGTGAAAATTAAAATATAAATATAACAATATTTCTAACAATAATTAACCTTTGGATGACATAAAGTATATGCACAATTAAAGTACCACAACATTTAATATTAAGAACAAGACAAGATTCCAATCTTGTTGTTTTCCTTTATCCTAAATCAACCCACGTAGACAAATATTTTGGTGAATAATGAACATGTTGGGTTGATTGTGCATTTGATATGTGCTATAATGGGCAGTCAAGTTCACTTGAAAAGTTTTGACATGTTTAAACACCTTACATAAACATATTAGGACTCAAGGTCTCAAGGATGCCATTGCAACTTTTAGTCTTAAAATGCTGCTTTTTAAATGCCAAAAAGTTATGAAAAAGTCATATTATGATTAGTTTTTTGTACCTACCTATGCTAAATATTTCCTACCAAGCCTTTGAAAATAGCATAAGTGATTATTTTAAATATAACTATATATTTTCTTTGAAACCCAAAACTTCAAATTTTGAAGGTCTTATAATCACTTTCATGAAAATTAATGTTCTATATTATTATTGAATTTTTATGTCATCATGTGAAATAATTTTAAAAGAAAAACCTGGTTTAAATATCAACATACTTGAACTATTCCTTTTAATTAAACTTTCACTAATTAAATTAGTCATTAAGTCACTTGGGTTTTGGGTTGTGTTTCAAACGCTTGAAATGACATTTTTTTACATTGAAATTATAGTTATTCTTATGCATCATGGGCTCATTTTGTGGTTGGGGTTCTAAAAAAGAGTGTCTAATTCAAAAATGATTACAAAGGACATTTTTAGATTTTCATAGTTAGTATATTGGAACTATGGTGCATTATTGTGTTCCATTATTAGAGTATTGAAAAAACAAGCTTAGAAAAATCCAATAATTATTGGATGTAGTATAAAAGTCCTTTTGAGTCCTTGACTAATTTATGGTCATTTTTTCATATTATAGTTTTTTTTATAAAGGAATGCAAAAGGAATGCATAAAATGATAGAATTGATTTCAAACTTTTTGTACCAAAAACCCATGCTTCCTTTTATGCAACTACATGTTCATTGAACCTTGATTTGATGAAAAATAAATCATATGAAAATTCCAAAGTCTTGAAATTTTGAGACAAAAGGCTACAAGGGACGTGATTCCTTTATTAAATCATTTGACTAGTTTTTTAATTTATTAGGTTCAAAATTTCTAACTCTAGATGCAGGTCACATGTGTAGGAAATAATCATGTAACAAAACATGTTTAATTGACTTTTAAAGCTCATTTTTCATTTCTACGTGTAAACCAAAATATCATGCACAATTATGTATAATTGTGAAAAATCACGACCATCACATGAATTATCTTATCTTGGACTATCCAACTTTTCTTACTTAGATTTGTTTCATATAAATGTTAGTTGAAAAAGTAGCCTTAAGTCTTGAAGACCTTTTTCCTTTTTTTTAACCCCAATTGTGAATGTATTCTAGTGATTTTACTATAGATTTTTTTTATGAGCATATCAATGCCATATAAATGCATTATAATATTTATTAATGGTAAATCAAAGTTAAGGTTCAATATACCTTAATTATATAAAATGATGTATGCACGCATACTTTATATAAAAACCATGTAAAGATACTACATATGTAAAATTATTTAAATTTAGATTAAAGAATATAATTGAACATAATGTGATGTGTTTTTACTTGTATTTATAAGGGTAAAAGCATTTTAACATGGATCAAAAAGTCCAAATGTGAAATCTTTACGAGTACAGTTTTGCAATATAATTTGACAATGCCAAATTTTGGATGCCTATGTTTGGGACAAAATAATCATATTTTCCAAAAGTAAAAGTAGTAACCCTCTTAAACATCCTTGTATATATAGGTTTTTGCCTAAACAAATTCCACAAAAACCATGTAAAAAAGGACTTCACAAATTTCCTTAATTGTAATGCCTTGAATTTTTTATAATACTTCCATGCATAGTTGTGAAAATGGTTGCATTGGAAACTCTAATTTTGAATTGCTTATGATAACTATGAATTTTGGACACTAATAAATGATTCCATAAACTTTGGTTATGATAAGTCCATTTACAAGTTTTTTGTGTATTGTCACAAAGTGAGGCATGCAACATAAGAGGCCCCCCCATTTGGTGTAAAACATTAGTTTTTAAATGATTCCACAAATGTACATAATTAGATTTGATCAAATTTGAAAATAAGAAATTTTTTCTTAAAATTAAAAAAATGAAGTTGGCACAAATTATAATCCATAAAGGTGTAAAACAAATTGCCCTATTACATAAGGCCAAAACATGTCTTTCATGACTCCATTTATGACTAGGTTGCTAGTCGTTTAGAACATCCATGACTACATGACTATGTAGTTGATTAGCACATGACGTATTTTTAAATGTCTTTTACAACTATAGTCATGCAAGACATGTTTTTTTACGACTATGATGTTTGCAACTACAACCATGAAAACATGGCGAATAGGCTATTCTCTCATCCTATGAGCTTAAGGTAGGTAAACCTAAGGTCTGCTAGGATAAAAAGCTAGTTTACATGCTAAAAATGTAGGTCTTAACCAACCTAAGAATGTAGGCTAACCTTTCGTGCTAGCAACCTAGGCTAGGCTAGGTACTTTCCTAAGTTAATAACTTAACTTAGCCTAGTTAGCCTTATAGGATAAGGTTGCAATTCTGAGGACTTGAACCCCCATTACAACAAAAGGTGTCCGTATATGGCAAGTGATTTCATTGGATGTTGAATGAATTCATTGGTCATAATGAACAGGACCTAGTGGGGTAACAGTGAATTCACTGGCCTAGTGAACAAGGACTAGTGTATTGCACTCACATTTTGTAGTAGTGTGCCCTCACCTCCACATTGAGGGTGAAGTCCTTAACCATTACATCACATTTTTTTATATGATAAAAGTTGTCACCATATTATGATAAACAATTATTTAAAACTTACTTAAGTAGCCTAGTTACCTAATAACATATAACCTACTTAATAATCTAATAGGTATTTTGGTAGGTTTAACCACCTAGCTAAAGTAGGTACCTATGTAGTAGGTAGTATGTATCAAGGTGGGTAAGTATTTAATACATATCTTAAGTAGGTATGTACCTACCACCTAGTAGCCACGGTACATATTTACCTAAGTAGCTATTAATAGGTACCTATTACTAGCTAAGTACGTAGTGGGGTAGGTACATAATAACAAATTTATCTACCAAACTAATATATATATCTAAGATAGGTACTAGTAGGTTCCTAGTACTAGTATTAGTAAGTACTTAATAGGTACCTTGGTAGGTTTAACCACCTAGTTAAAATATAATATGTACTTACAAGGTAAGGTGGGTAAGTAATTAATACCTATGTACCTAGCTAAGGTAGGTACATACCTACTACCTAGTAGTCAAGGTAGGTAAATACATACCAAGGTACATATTCACCTGGGTATTTACTAGTAGCTAGGTATGTAGTGGAGTAGGTACATACTACTTAACTAGTACATATTTAATGTAGATACATACTAGGGACCTTACTAATAGGTACCTATGAGTAGGTACCTATTATTTAGCTAATGGCTACTAATTAAATACCTACTAGGTAGGTATTTAAAGTAGGCACTAACCTAATTCAAGTTGTGCTAAATGACTAATATGAATGTTGAGGAATTCAAATTAAAAATTCATTGACTTAATTTTGGGTTTGGTTCTAGTAAAGGACCTTTGAACTTGAACAATAGTTGCATTAAAATCAATCAATTTGGCAAAAGACTAAAGTAAAGGAATCATTCAATAAATAAATTTTGATGGTAAAAAAATTTAAATGATAATAACCTACTACTCACAATAAAAAATAGTCACAATTTAAAATTTATGAAATTTGAGATTTTTAGAAATTCAAAATATGTTTCAAAATCTCAAAATTTCAAAAGTCCTTTACCACATGTAAATGGGTTGTAATGTACATGACATATAAAACAAAGTTGTAGTTTATGATACTAGAGACTAAGAACCTAAAGTAGTTAACATGTTTCAATATGATTCAAAATTATAATAATTTCTCAAAATGAAACCTAAAATCTAGCAAAATCTACTCATTTTGAGAAATCATATTTATCAAAAAATGAATAACACAAAAAAATGATATATTGGGGCAACTATATGTATTTTTAATAACAACTTGTAAACTATTTCATTTAAAAAATCCTTAATATGAAAATTTTAATAGGACCAGTAAAATATTCATAGTCCTTTTATAAAGAAATATTGTTTTCTCCTTTTATCATATTTTCACCTTTAATTATTTTTATTAATATAAAAAAATTCCATATTGCATACAACATGTAAGATGACATGATCATATTCTTATGTTAGTTTTGAGGTAGGTTGCGAAGGTTCACAAGAAGGCATGTAATTCTAGTTATGAAATATTGCACTAATAAAATGTTACAATGTAGCAATCATGTCCATTTCAAAATGTCTTATGGACTTATAGGGTCTATTTATATGGAATGTCAAACATTTAAAACAATGAACCACCATATAATGCACAAATCCATAAACTACATGTCATGTATAGTGGTGGGACCATAGATACATGCAATGTTGTGTCTTACATAAAAAAATGTGTAGAATTGATGTAGGAGTAAAAATAGCTAACCCTTTTGCAGAAAATCATATCATGAAAATAGTAATTATTTTGTTTTCAGATGCAAGTGTTAGCCATTGGTAGTTTTTGAATCCATGAAGGCCTATGGAAAAACCATGAGTACATATGATTACATATATGACTAATTTTTTAATCATAAATGATTATATAACTACATTTAGTTGAATAGGACTCATCACATTGGATGTAACATTTACAACTATAGACATGACATTTCGAACTACATCCATATGGATGACTAGTAACAATTTTGAATTATAATTGCCTTATTTTTAGTTTTATTTATTCATATATTTGTACATTTATTTATTTATTATTACTATTGAAATTTTACTTAGTTTTAAAGTCACAATAACAAGCTTACTACCACATGTCCATAGTCATATATGTCATGTCCAAATGCAATGAGTTTGATTCAACTATTGTCATGACAATATTTTATAACTTCGTAATGAATTTAACTTTTTCACTTGTAATTATGTCATTCTAGGTTTATTTTAGTTCTAGATTTATTTAATTTCATATTTTATCCTAATTGTTAACAACTTCAATTTGAAATAAGCATTAGGGTAGTTTTAATATATATTTCAAAACTTCAAATGTGGTTTAATTTTTAAAAACTTGGGCCATATATTCAAATGTAATTTTAAATATAATAATTTCGTATTGTAACCAATTTCAAATGTGAAATTACATAATTAGTTGTTAATTTTTTAAAATTTTCATAATTATAATTGGTTTTTAATTCATATAATGTCAAGCATAAAGATTTACATCAGTTTTAAATATTTATGGCCCAAGCTAAGGTTATAGAAAACATCCAAAAGGTTTTGGAATAACATCGTATTCAATGTATGTGGTCCAAAATCTTCTAGAATGTTCAAGAAGGTTCATGATGTTTCCAAAAGGTCTTGTAGAGTTCCATAGATGGCATTGGTGTTCTCAACATGCTTGAATTCCATGTTTCTTTAGAGCTTGTGCATCCCATGCCTTGTGAAACTCAAAGCAATCCATGTTGCAAAAGTTTTCTAGTGCCATTATAATTCTCATAAGTTGTAAATAATCCCACACCTTGCAATTTTTGCAAAGTCCCATGTTTTGTGATCCTTGAAACAATCTTTTCAATTCTTGATGTAGAAAGAGTTCGTGTCTTTAGTGAGTTGCTTTATTTCTTCCCAATTTATTGTAATTTTCACAAATAAAATTTATTTTCTTTCTTTCTCTTAGAATCCATACAAGAAAGCAACAAACTGGTCTCCAAGTGTTGCTCCAAAGTGGTCATTAGTGAGTTATGTAGAAATGCCTATCAAACATGGGGCAATGTGGATCTTGAATTGTAATTATTGCACTAAACAATTCAAAAATCTTCTATCAAGTGAGAGTCAAAGATAATTATTTTGGAGGAGGGAATTATTAAGAGGTCTACACAAGTGTACCAAACAATGTTTTAGCTCCAATTGAAGAAGGAATTGCAACCAAAAAAATGGAAGGAAGGAAAATCAACATGTTGGAATCAACTTCATTGTCAATGGACACATTTCAACCAATAATGTTAACTACGTGGAATTCAACAAAATTGCACAAGCATGAGGTGGATAAAGTAGTTCAATTTTTTTTGGTCATGGTGTACCATTCAATCACTAGAAAAAAATCCTTTTTTTAAAACCAGAAAGCTTTTGATTAGATGTCATTTCCAACTACATTCCAACTACAGTTTTTAAATAAAAAAATCAAAGAAGTTGAAATGTCAAAAAAATTGGCCAACAGTTGAAAGATGGTCTTCAATTTGGGGACCACTTTGTGCAAATGATTTACATTGATAACTTTTTTAGTTGACATTTAGTTGAAAGGTGAATTAAAACTATGATGTTATCAAACTTCATTTTATCCTTGGGTGATGTTGCATCATCACAAGTGATGCCTTCGACTATTTTGGTAATTTAATTTTTGGTCGAGTGACAATTTACATTGGTGGATGGATGAAATGCAAGGTACATTTGTTAATTTGGGCATTTCCCTATTTTTATTATAGTTAATTTTCAATTTCACAATGGGGTGATTTGCTTTTTTCAATAGTTTACAACTCATTCAAAGTTGGGGAGTTTAAGAACATCACAACAACCTTACCAAAGGATTTTGGGGAAAAAAAATATTACAATATTTCAAAGCCTTCAAAAGATTATAATAACCTAAGTTAGATAATATACCTAATTTAAGTTAATACATTATGTGTGTGTGTGCACGTGCATGTTATTATATCTCACCTAAATTAGTACAACATAGGTGTATATTACTACTATGTATTAATCATAAGTTATTACCAATATTAATAATATTATCAACCACTATTCACTAATAAAATTATATGTTTATAATTAAAATTATTTCATATAACTAACATTAAAGTATAAATATTATTTATATTGATATTTATGTATATTAATATTATAATTGATTATATATATTATTTTATATTATTACTACCATCAATTCTATAATTAACTATTAATAACAAGTTAAATTGAAATTAAATATTTAATAATATTTAATTGTTATTAATAAAATAATAAATATTAATATTAATAAAATTTAATTATCAATAATATTATTTGAAATATTAATATCCATCAAGAATAATATAATGAATATTTTTTTGTTATTATTAATTTATGTTAGTACCAATATTATTATTTATTTATTAATAATGATTAAAAAAATTAAAAGATATTTTTTATGTTTAATATTTAGTATAACTAATAGGTAGATTAAGTTATTGTAGCATAAAGTTCTAATAAGTAGGGTAGACAAGTTTATCACTAAACACCTATCATATCTTTGAAGGTTCTTGTCCTATTGGAAAGATTTTCATGACCATGGGTGAGCCAAATCTACAATATTTCTTGGATTCCAAAAACAAAGAAACAACAACAAAGAAGGAAGAACAAGATGAGTTTGTTTAAGGAGGAAAAAAAACATTTAGACCCCTTATTTTCAAATCTCATATTTTCTTCATTTTTTGCTTGTTTTGAACAATTTAAAAAGCTATGAAAATGCCATTTGAAGCTTTACAAAACCTTTTTCAAATGTGAAGACAATAAAGCAACATCCAAAAAATTTAAACTCTAAAATTCAAATTGTTCATATGTACCAAACCACATGTGGGCATATCTTATTCATTCCTTCATTGATTTAAGATATTTTTGTTGTTGTGGATGTAGTAGGTGAAGGGCTATAAAATATTTTTTAGCTCCAAAGGCAACATACCAATGTACAAAGATTTATAAGTCTTTGTCCTTAAGTTATCAACATGTTTATCCAAGTAGTTGCAACTAGATTACAACTAAAATGTTTGTCCCATATTTTTTGTCATATGTTTCAAGTTTGCAAACTATATAAGTAGATGCACTAAGCATTTTTAAAAAAGTGGTACTTGGGATGAGTCAATTAAAATGGTTTGACCTTTAAAATTAAACCAAAAAATAAAAAGATTATCCTATACTAGCTTTTCTAGTAAATGGAGTTTGATAAGTAGGTAGTTTAATTATTTAGGCCTATTTAGCTAGCTAGCTACCTAACCAAATTTAAATGGCTTGGTAAATATGTTACCTACCTATCTACATAGGTACTTAAACTTAATTAAATAGGGAGGTAGGTACTTAGGCCCAATTAGATATAAAATGTATCTCCACGTGACAAAATCTTACTGGATGCAAGATTGATAATCTAAAATAATGTTAGTTATAAAAATATTTAATTTCAAAATAGTCAATCTCTACCATGTGTCACCATCTCCTACATCCATGTGTCAAGATATCCTCCTTCTTTAAATTGGATGATTCATATAAATTCAATTGTATTATAATATTGAATATTGAAATACAAAATTGATTACATTGTGAAATGTCACTGGATGAAGTTCATACATCTTATTGTTCAAGTTGAAAATGATTTTCAACTATAATAGTTGATGCAATGCTAACATATGGATGACATTTTCAATTAGAATGTCACTTTCAACTTGTATTTGTTGATTGCCATGGTTTTCAGTTGCAAATAATAGATTTCAATTGCAAATAAAATCCCAATTAAGTTTGTTATTTTCAATTATGAATTATAGTTGAAAAGGAGTTGGAAATGCTGTTGGAAAAGCTAGGTTTTCCTTCTAGTGAATGTGGCATGGTCATGCGATATTTCAAGAGCAATATGGATTTCAAACCTTGGACATTTTCATTTTGTCTCTAATTTTGATCATTCAAATGAAGGGCTATTGCTTGAAATCAAAAGTGATTTAGAGTGAAACTTAGAACCAATTGTGAAATCCTAGGAAAAATAGGGTACACAATTTGTTGTGATGGTTGGACAAGTATAAACAAGAGACCTTTCTTGAACATTCTATGTGTTCCACCAAAAGGAATAATGTTTGAAAAAACAATAAATACTAGTGGATAGGAGAAAACATCATAATTCATAACAAGACATTTGATAGATGCAATTGAATTAATAGGCTCACACAAAGTTGAAGTTATTATAAACAATGTTCCTATTTGCAAAAGAGTTACAGAGATTGTTGAAGAAAAATTCCTCACATTACTTATTTAGGTTGTGTTACACATGCCATTGACTTGTGCATGGAAAACATTGGTAGTTTTAGTTGAAACCATATTGTGACCATATTTTCCAAGTCATTTTGACATAATGTTCAATTAGTGGTGGTTGAAACTAAGTCCATTTATTGTCTAGTATGCCTAGTGGATTTTGCAATTCCAACCCATGCATTTACAAGATGGGTCAATTGATTGATACTATCAATTGTATGTCTTCCTTTTTGCATTAAACAAGGTAGATATTATTCAAATCCTACGTGATAGGTGACCTTTTGGTCATATCCCATTATATTGTTAGTTATATGTTTGATCCTAAATGAAAAGGCAATGGACAAGAGAGGGATTGAGAAGTAATGAAAGGGTTCAAAGTTATAAGAGATAAATTTTATTATAATGTGCAAAATCATGTTAAATTTGATAAACAATTATTTGCTTAGAGAATAACGAAGGATTGTTTACTGATTCTATTAGTAATGCTATAGCTAGTGAGGTTTTTAGTTATTAGTGGTGGGAATCATTTGGTGCAAAAACATTAAAGCTTCAAAATTTTACAATGAAAGTCTTGAGCCAAGTTATTTGTGCATCTATTTGTGAATGCAAATGGGTGCAAATGAGTTAAAACTAGCCAAAATTGATGTCCAAACATCAACTTTTCTGCAATTTTTGTTACGTTTGTCTATGTGGTGCCACTTTAATAGCATGTGAATCATGGAAAGTTGTGTTTATTGAATAGTATGGCTATTGAAAAATCTAAAATGAATCAAACAAAATTCCAATATCAAAGTTTGGTTTGAATAAAGGATGTTTAATAACTTCATTCAATGACATTACTTTCATAAAGGTCCTTTTAATTTTCATAATACAATTTATTTGCTTTTAAATATTTTTATAGTAATAGGGTACTATTAGACACATTTGAAAAACATTCAAATTTTCATTTTTTTTCAATTTTTTGTTTATAAAAAATTAAGGCTTCAAAAAAGTTCATGAGTATTTTTTGACATGTAAATGTGATGAAATGTATATGTTGTTTAAAGAAAACTTGTAGCTTATAACATAAAAAATTAAACCTAAAAGTGTTAACATGTTTTGGTATGATTTGAAATTATAACAAAATTTCAAAACAAAACACAAAATCTAGCAAAATATGTGTACTTTCAAAAATTCATATTTCTTCAAATTTGATTGTAAAAAAAAAAAGACATATTGGGGCAACTATAAATACAAGATATAATTTTTTTCAAAACATTTCATTTTTATCGGAACCATGTTTCTATTTATTTTTGTTTCGAACCGGAGATAAGGATGGATGTCTGAGTGGTTGAAGGAGTAGGAAAACATAGATGACTTTGAAATAATTATTTATAGAGAATATAAAATAGCTTATATAATGTTGTATGATTTAAAATGCCTAGGGAACAATTTAATTTTTCAATTTTC
>Ga0116229_10006428_pt1 | contig 18902 bp, 13 predicted proteins | sample S1TSphgellanicum_3_FD_87313 | JGI IMG/M metagenome (GOLD analysis project Ga0116229, IMG submission 87313) | Host-associated microbial communities from peat moss isolated from Minnesota, USA - S1T2_Fc - Sphagnum magellanicum MG | ecosystem: Host-associated > Plants > Peat moss > Unclassified... | reverse complement strand
GGGGTAATGGGTTATATTGGGATAGGGTGTGGGTGTGGTGGGGTAGAAACAACATGACATGTGGTGTTTGGGGGGGTAGGATGTTGGTTTCTATGGGATGATGACTGCAAGACTCTATTTGTAAGTGTGAAATTGAAAGCTTTCTTTTGATGTTTGGTGCTCAAGGAAAAGTTTAATCCTTGTTCTGGCATTTTCTTTCTTATGAGTATGGAGATTTCTTGATTCTTATTGAGAGTTAATCTCTGGTCAAGTTTGCAATGAAGGCTTTTATTGAGGCACTTAACCGGTGCTCTTCCAATGTTCTTATGTAATATCCATGGTGGTACTTAGCTTTGTAAGGTGTCAAAGGCTTTTATGACTTTCTTCCCATTTGCATTGAGGTTTGCTCTTTATCAGTTCCACAAATCCATTCAGGGGTAAGCAATCCACAACTTCATACTTAATTATTGCTGAAGTGGGGACAAAGTATTTCTGCCACAAGATGGGAGTTGGGGATGTTATTGTTCAAGGAAGGAAGTGAAACCATCTTTAGGAGATGGTGTTGACTCTCTGAAAAGAAATTAGTATTGAGCCTGAAATGGTGTTGATGCTCTCAAAGAAAAATTAGAATTGCAACTGCAAGGACTTCTTGTGTATCTCACACTTTCCAACTTAATTTGTTTCTTACCTCAGGGAACTGATGACAGCAGTGGGGAAGTTATGGTAAGTGATGAAAACCTGCCAAACGTCAATAAAACAAAGCACCCAAAAAAGCGGGGAGAGAAAGGTAAGTGGTCAATTACCATATATGTTGGCTGTGCCTATGATCTTCACTCATGCTCAAACTCAAGTCTGTCTTGTGGTCTCAACTCATAGCAGAAAGCGTCCATCCTGTAAATCTGTCAGCTTTGCACTGTACATTTGCAGGCACACAGTTAGTTGCTGGCAGTCACAAAACTTGACAAATGCAGTCTTTTTCTTCTCAATGAAAGCACAGTCACATCAACTGTCTGTATTCTTCTATAGCACACAATGGATTGACAGTTCCAAGCTTGTCTAGATACTTTGCATTATAAAAAAAAAACATCTTGCAAAGCACTACACTATACTAGCTTCTAAATTTCAGGGATGAAGAAGGTGAAGCTATGTACTGAGTTGTAGAAATCTGATCTCAATAGTCAAAGCATATCAAGAAAAGCCCACTTTTACTTTAATTTATATCTCACTTCACTAATTGTGGATATCTATTGTAATCTACCAGCTCATCCAGAAGAACAGGGTTCACTCTTAGAAGAAGGATAGCAAGGGACTCTGTTAAAGACAACAGGCATGTTTGCATTTCTACTTTTGAGTGCATGAACAGCTTTCAGAATTATAGGAACAGCTAATCGAAAGCTTTGTTACTAGTTTCTATCCATTGGGCACCTTGGAAGCCCAGGACTGAGTGTCCCATCTCTTCAAATTCTCACGAATTCAACTTTGGTAGTCCATTCCTTTTAGTGCAACTGCAGAACATCTATATCACTTGTCTATGTACATTAAACCATTTAATGAGAGAAAACATGCTCATCTCAGTCTGGCTTTCTCAAGCAGCAGCTGGGTGCAAGCAATGGAACAACGCAACAAGAGATAAGCCCTTAGACAGTGTATGACTGCTGAATTGTGTTGATATTCAAGCCTTTCAATCGCACCACTGATTCTACATGGCCCTTCAAGGTGTTCACTTCTCTCAACCTGCAGCACCCTCAAAATTGCATCAGTTCTTGCAAATCCACACCATAGTAGACATTGACTACAACCTACTGTCTCTGTGTATGCTGCTGAGAGCAACACAACTACTGATGCAACCTTCATCACATGGTAATGGCTCATGTGCAGTGTTGTCAAATATTGGTAGAAAGGTAATCAAGAATCTTTTACAATGAGCAGTATGAGGAAAGAAGCATGTTCAGAAGCACCAGAAGACAGGGAGGCAATATTGAATGGAGGATGAACCTGGCAATCTCAGCACGTCTCTTAGCCTGATCAGCCATATCACCAAGGCTCTCCTTGGAGCCCATGGCAGTACCTGTCTCCACCCCAGGTGGGTGAAGACCATGCAAAGTTCGTTGTGCTGTGGCCCACTGTGCCTCACGGACTCCTTTGCCAAAATCCTTATGGTGTGTAAAGGCAGTCTGCACCCATGATTCAACTTGCACATAAAACTTTAGGTTTCATGTCCAAACAAAAGTCTCTTTCATTACTGTTAGGAGGGGCTCTGGCTCATGCTTCATCATTATACATAATTTGTTGCTGTTTCCACACAAACATGTCTTGAGTGAAATTCCATGAAGGCAAGACTGTAAAGACCCATACATAATCTGCAGTTTCTTTCAGATTCTTTCAGAAAATGCAACAGTACCTTGCTATTCAGCATGTTATCCCATGCCCTCCCACTTAGGATATACCGAGTTGAAAACTTGATGATGTCAAGGGGCATATAGAATACAAGGCTGTAAAGCCAAATGACTCCAGCCCATCCCCACCCAATGCCTCGGATATTGGCAAAACCCCACACTGCATACACTGCAATGAATGTTGCTATCTGCAGTCCTATTCCCAGTGGAACTCATCAGATATCCCAATTTACTCTGCATCTCATCTGAACAAAGCCTGGCCAGTCTATATGGGGAAAAGTAGAATAAAATCTCCTCCAAACCCTAAAAGAAAACCCAAGATAGATAAAAATGCAGAAAGTCAAAAGTAACCAGAATGACCCACCAGTTGAGCAGTAATGAAGGCACTCATAAGCAAGAGGCCAGGTCGCTCAAGAAATGACCAACTGCGAGACCGGGTGACAAAAATGAGGGCCTGGCTCACAATACTGACTTGCAAATACACCGCAGATGTCATCTGGCTATTGCTGTACCCAATGTTCCGTACATGGAAGTGCCTCTGCATTCATCCCACAGTAATACTCACATCATGACACTAATCACAAAACTCTTAAGTCCATGTCAATCACAAGCAATTCAGAACAAGATTAACCTGATCCCAAGTGTCTAGAGTAACAGTACAGTTGTCAACAGTCCACTTTAACTGCAAATTGAATAATATCTGTGATCAATCAAATGTTGTGTGTGTCTAGAATTGGTTCTCATACTGGGAAGAAGTCGGTTTTATGAATAGCCCAGAAGAATATGACAGTCATCATTGCTAGGTAGGCACCGAGGACTACTCCAGTTGCAAAAATCTCTCTTAGCTTCCAGCTATCAGGTGATGGAGAAGGTTTTACTCGATCTTTTGAGATAGTCATGATTGTACCTGCACCCAAAAAAATTTACCAGCAGTTAAATACCATAATTTTAAGTGTTTCCACCTAATGCTGGACCATGGAAAGTTCCAACCAAGAAAACTAACAAAACGCTGTCAAGGATACATAGCTCCACAAAGTATAGCGTCTCAATTCTGGAGTGAACATTAGAATCCATATTGTTATAGATAGTAATTCTCAGTGTACATGGAGACTCACCATCATTAAGGAAAGCAATGATGAGCACCATGAAAGGAGAAAAGTCAAACTGCCAGATCAATGCGAGCAGCAAAAATCCTAGCTGAAACCCCAGAGGTAATGTTATCTCACAGGGCCAACACCAGGAAGTACATTGAACACATCAGATGGCTACAGTAATCTCTTTCTCACTCAACAATTGTCACAGGTCACAAGAAAAATTGCTGCAACATAGCATCAACTATCTCAAAAATGACAAAGGCCATTAAGCTGAGGATAAAGAAATACAGTCAAAACTAACAACACAAAAACCCAGCTATATGTTTAGAAAAGCGCCAAAAGCAACATTATGACTCTTGAGTTCCAGTAAATGTACTTACCACGATACGGATAGTGATAGAAACAGCATAAATCTGCAACAAAATTGAATCCCAACGTCATTGCAGCTTACTTACAGAATAAGGTTGATAATCTTCATAATGGAAGCCAGAACTGTCATGCCATTTACTTTATTTGTTATAGGACCTGTTCATTTACCGTATAGTTCTTCATACGCTGGAAGATGGCACGACTGGTCAGCACAGCACTAATAATGACACTGAGGCCTGGTTCTGTGAGGACAATGTCTGAAGCACCCCGAGCAGCATCTGTAGCATCTGCAACTGCAATACCTATGTCAGCTTTCTTCAATGCTGGCGCATCATTGACACCATCACCTGTCATTCCACAAATATGCTTCCTGTCTTGCAAGCGCTTCACGATTTCATACTTGTGCTCTGCACATACAGTGACAACCTTACTTCAGCACAATCTTGAGATCTTACTGGAAGCTTAGATGGCATTGTGAAACAAAAGCTCTATAATCCAATCTCATATTCAGCTAAATGCTGAATTCAAACAACCTGTATTGATCAGACCTGCCTGAAATGAGTAACAAGGATAACACTTCTACATTGACTTCATGAACAATGAGCATGTACTCTGCAGTTGGCACAAAAACCATAATGAAGCTTCAGTATATAATGACCTGGAAAGACGCCAGCAAAACCATCTGCCTTCTCAATAAGCTCATCGACAGGCAAGGCAGCAAGAGATTCATCCTTGTTCTGTCCCAGCAGGGAAGATGAGGGGTACATGTTGGTACCCATCCCCAGCCGACGGCCTGTCTCCTTTCCAATTGCCAGTTGGTCACCTACAATGTAGTTATGTCAGTTTTTTTTACTTGCAGCTTTGTGAGTCAAGGTCACACTGATACTGAGTTTGAAAAGATGAACATAAAAACCACAGCAACCAATTGTTTCCAACTTCAAAGTGTCCGCACACAACATAGGCAAACACATGGCTGTTAGCAGATCCAAGCTGTCCCAGTTACCTGTAATCATTTTGACGTTCACTCCAAGGTTGAGAGCACGGCGAATAGTCTCAGCACTGTCGTGGCGAGGTGGGTCAAAGAGCGGTAATAACCCACAAAATTCCCAAGGACCTCCTGCACTTTCTTTGCTTTGGTCTGGAACTTCCTGTAATGTTGACAATTCACCATGATTCAAATCCGGACCACAATTGCTGATTCCAAGAGGGATAGCTCAAGTAGTGAAAGCTAGTTTCCTTCAGAGTCAAGAACTCTTCACACTTGGACTTCAATGTAGCAAAAGAGTATTTGTCTTCATCCATATTTTGGACGGTGACTGTCTATTTTCCATATGCATATTGAGGATGGAAACAAGTGGTACAGCTAAAACTGCTATTTGTGCAGACCCAAGACTTCAAAATTGTGGCATAGAGATGGACATACTATGTTGTGAAGAAGAACATAGTGGTAACTAGGACAATAAAACATGGAGCATTGAGAGCACTTGCCTGTCTGGCAACACCCAATGACCTAAGTCCTCGCTCTGCAAATTTGTCAATTACAGAATGTACCCTCACAGCAATCTCTGCTTTGTTGTATGCCAGAGACAATATCTGCAAATCCAGAAACCACTCACCAACTGACAGTTTTTAAGCAGGGCATGAAAGACCTGCACACTATGAAGGTTTTTCTCTTCAAAGGTTTTCTATTATTTACATTACATCATTAAAAAATTGCTTCATGATTGATCTGCAAACATTTTTTCGACAGGACAACACATTGCCAAACTCTTCCCAATTTTACAGGTTTTCACACCCAACCTTTGCTTTTGAAATGGCAATGTTTATGGCTTGTCATGTGATAGATAATCAATTGTCAGGCAGGGGTACACCAAGAACATTATAGACATCAACTTTGTATAGAAGATACTTCTGTTCATCTTGCCACATTCTTTTCTGAGTGTTTTCAATATCTGCATAGAAAAAACCATGCCAGTGATATAATTGACTGAACTCCAGGCAATATATGTTGGAAGTTCCAGATACATAAGGAGCATAGCAGCACCTGTTCAGGAGCACCTTTACTTGCACGATACCACTTTCCATCAGCACTATCAATGTAAGTTATAGCTGTCCGCTTGTCTACTGGGTTGAATGGGAGGAAATGAACTTCTGTTATATTTGCACGTGCCTGCCAATAATCACAGATACATAAACTTAATCAAACAGCTCTTTGCAGAAACAACAATTAGAAGCCACCTGGTCCCTCTCTCCTCCATTTGTTTCACAGAAAAGAAGTCAAAGCTCTTACCTCTTTGGGATCAGCCAACATACCAACAATGGCTGCATCGATGGCATCTTGATTTTCAAGCCTGGATGCTCTAGCTGCTAGCAAGCACACCATATCTTTGTCAATTCCCCTGCTAAATACCTGCAATTCATTGTCACAACAGAGTTCAGCACCAGACACAAGATGACACGTGTTATTGTGAGAAAAAACATCATCAACACCAAAAGCCATGCAGATCCCATAACACAACAGCCATGTCTGGTGCTGTGTTAAACAAACAGAAGACCTTTTTCACAATGTAAAATTTGGATTGACACTTGTGCAACAGTAACAAAATTTCCCAATCTCAGTTCTAAGCATACCTCAACAAGGTTTTTATCAACTGTCAGTTTGTTCAAGGTAAGAGTTCCTGTCTTGTCACTGCAAAGCACGTCCATTCCAGCCATCTCCTCAATAGCAGTCATACGTTTTGTAATAGCACCCTGATCCAAACAATAGTTTCATGTCCATTAAAAACCTACCATCACTGGAATTAGCAAGATTTATGTGCCCTGGCCCACACATGCAATATTGACCTGGTTGAATAGCAAAGATAAGAATGTGTGAGAAGAAAACCAGAACCTGTTGTGAGAGTCTGTGCGAACCAATGGCCATGGTGACAGAAAGCACAGTGGGCATAGCAATAGGGATGCCACCAATGAGCAACACTAATAGGTTGTTGATTCCATCACGGTAGTTGCGCTTCTGGATCGCGAACATAACAATAACTTCGATAATAATGCCTATGGCAATTGAAACTATGCAGAAATTCCCAATTGCCGTAAGGACCTGCAAAATCCCATGAAAGTTTGATGACTATGCTTGCATATCCAAGATAGGGAAAGGAGACATACAGAGAACAGAGAAAACAGAGAGGAAAAATGATAGCTGAAGAAGTAGCACCCAGAAAGTGACAGAACCTTCTGGAAATGGCCAACATTGTTGGTTGAATCAACCAAGTGAGCAGCTTTTCCAAAAAAGGTGTGCACACCAGTAGCAATGACGACAGCTTCAATCTCTCCTTGCTTACATGTAGATCCAGAAAACACCTCATCTCCCGGCTTCTTTGTGGCTGGCATTGACTCCCCTGTCAGTGCAGACTGGCCAAGCAAGGACCATCATTAATCCAGAATATCTGGGAACACCTCTCTAAGATTACAAATAAATGCACAACTTGCTGCCATCAAAAACAAATTTTTTTGGTGTGCTGTTGAGTCCAGTCCAAATTGGATGGGCCTTGTTAGCAGGCAGTCACCAGTTTCATCATCTTGAAATTGCAGAATTGATCAAGGACTCAGCCCAATGCACAACTAGAGACTTTGGATTTTGAAGAAGTCTGAATCATCACAAAGAAGATTTTGTGGGGTCACCTGGTCAATTTTCAAAGGATCTCCATCAAGGAGACGAGCATCAGCAGGGATGATGTCACCCAATTTGATGCTGATGATATCTCCAGGTACTAAGATCGCAGCTTCCTGCTCACTCCACCTCCCATCACGTAGCACCTGACAGCAAACCAAATCACAGCAACATGACTACCATGGTGAGAGCAAAGACATGAAAAGAGGATTAAGAATGTCATACTCGTCAACTGCATGGAAACAATTAATCTCACATAGCAAAAGAATTGATCCACATGGCTGAGGGACCATTCTGGTCGGACTGGAGAAGGGACACACACCCATGGTAGAGAGCCTCATCTTTCCTGATACTCCATGTTTATGTTTGACCAGCTCAGTTCACAACACCTTAGTTAATATTTTCTTCTGGTGCAGCTCAAATGAAAAGGCCAGAAAGGAAGGCCAGACCTTAGTCTTTGGTGCAAGATGAGCCATGAGAGCAGCTGCTGCATTCCCAGCATTGTTCTCCTCAATGAAACTAATGGTGGAGTTCACAAGCAGCAAGACAATGATTCCCAGAAAATCTTCCCAATCTGGTGGTTTGCCCTACAGACAATTCAAAATAAATGCTCAGTAGGTCGAAACTGAAGAAGTGGCCCAGAAGAAAACGTAGTGACCTTAAATTTTGCCTGTGTAATATAACGTAGCAACACACCTTCCAGGACAGAACATCTTGAACTTCAATTCAGGAATCTTACGAAATGAAGGTACCTGAAAAGAATCTTATGAAATGGAAGGTACCTGTTTTCAGATACCTGTTTGATACCTTCAAGTAGGTACCTTCCACTTTGTAAGATTCCTGAAATTTGAAAAGTTCATGTTAGGGAAGGAACCCCTTTGAGGGTGTTCCTGGATTTAAGGGACCGGCTGAGGCCAAATATCCAGGACACCCAAAAGGGGTTCCTTCCCCTAATATACTACTTAACATTTAAAAAAGCTGCAAAGTGATAAGTGAAGAAGAAGAGGTTGGGCATACTTGTCCATTGGCCAACACAATAGCCATCAATGCAGCAGCCTCCATAACCCATGACAATGGATTCCACATGAAACCCAGAAACTTGAGAATCTTGTTTTCCTGCACAAGATAAATCAAGACAAACAGTCCAAGAAATTCAGCACAGTTCAGTCTGATCCGGACAGTCATGATATCAAGGTGCTGCTTTTGCACTCAACAGGGGGTGTGATACGTACATCCCACCAAAGCAAAGAAAAAGTTTGCAGCAGCAATGTTCATAAGACCGTTACCTTCTTCTCCTCTAGCTTGTTTGAGCCAAAGATGGCGAGTCGATTGTTGCCCTCTTCTGTGGTGAGGCCCTCCTTGCTACACCTGAGCTGGGAAAATACCTCCTCAACCGGGATGTGTTCCTATTCCCATCCCGGTGCAAGAAAGGTTGATCAAACAACAACACACACAGATGCACAGAACTGGCACATATATTCTCTCGTTTTTTCCTCTCTCTCTCTCTCAATCATCATTCCTTCATGTCTTCTCCTATCTGGTAGAAATCTGCTGACTCTGTGGGCTCGCTTGCGTCGGCTAGATTCTCTTCCACATCATTCTCATATCCCGAGCGTCGTCAATTGACCTTTTTTCTCTCGTATGTTTCACTAACAGCATACTGATTTCTACGATTCCCTAGTACATTTCCAGCAAAAGAAATTTGAATTATTCTTCAAATGCTTTACGATTCTGGCTTTCCCGCTTTGTATTTATTTGTTTCACGTTCGTATTGCGGGCTTTTTTTTTCCCCAGCCTCCCCTGCAATTGTGCAACCTTCAGGGACGAAATCAAGAGAAACTCTGTGGAGCACTATACGTGACAGGATCTCTAATCTCCTCCGAATTTCGCTTTTTTTTGGCCAGCACAGAAAAAAGATATGTCGCTCCCCATGCTGCTACTTTGTGTACGTATATCTATCTCTCTTCACAAACTCGATGCATGACCAAAAATTCCAAAAAAGACAACCAAAAACAGAGAAAAAAAACGGAACAAACCATTGTCTCTGACGTTGTAGTACCGAAACTGCAATTCCACACATTCGAGCTTCAAAACTGAACTCAAACTTCTTAAGGCTATTGATTTTCCCCAGAACTTTCTCGAAGACGGAAGCTCACATGCACGTGAATGACCGTCAATTAATGTAATACAGGAAAATTAAAGCAAAGAATTACGTACTCTTTCCTCTACTCCGAATCGATGCGACGAATACAGAAACAAGACGCAAGAGACGCAGCAGTAGGAGTAAAAGAGGCCTCAAGAGCTAATCACTTCCAAATCAATCAATCGATCTATCTTAATTCCTTGATGTTTCTTTCTAGTATTTCTTCCCTGCTGCTGTTGGCGACACTAGTGGATTGGCAGCAGCATGAGGAATAGAGAGAACAAGACGTTACTTACCAAATCGACACTCTCACTGTTGACATCTTGCAAGCTGGCGACGTTTTTGGCACCGTTATTGTCAGCCTGAGCTGCCATTGCAAGAAGAACCTGTGTCGTACTCCAGATTCAACGACCGAGAGCTTGCAACGCCCCTCCCCCACCCCCGGGCCACTCCTCCTATTGTTGTTGTTGCTGCTGCTGCTGCTGCTGCTGGTGGCTACAGCACCAACGCAATCTCTTCTCCTATCATTTGGCCTCGAACGGCTGCTGCTGCTCTTGTAAGAATTCCGCCGCAGCAGGGAATGCAGCAGCAGCAGCCCAATGTGATTCCTCGTGGGCGCCTGCGCGTTTGCCAGTGTGTATGCGGCGCTGCTGCGCCTTTTTGGGTGCTTCCGCGTACGCAACTTTCACCCGCGCTTTCCTGCATTACCCGGCCCGACCCGACCCGAGCCAAGTTCCTGCTACCTACTACTAGGTATTATTTTTCTCTCCTCCCTCCCACCCCCATCTTTTACTGTTGTTACTTTCCACCCACCTGTTTTGACTGGCTTTATAAGACAATTAATTTCCCTCTTTTAGTACTAAGATTTTTCATCCACCTTTCTTTTATTTTATTTTACCACTCCTACCTTTTGTGTATTTACTATTTACTCTCCCTTTTTTTTACTGCTGTTACTTTTCACCCACCTGCTTTGACTGGCTAAGACAATTAATTTCCCTTTTTTTAAAAACGATTTCCCCTTTTTTAGTAATAAGCTTTTTTCACCAACCTTTTTTTACCACAGCTACTTTTTGTGTATTCGTTATTTACTCTACAGAGTCCGAAATTCGAATCCTTTTTTACACATCTATTTTTACCTCTATTCCATTTTACCCTTAAATTTAAATTATTATTTTTTAGTTTTGTTTTGTTCTCTGCTTCTTCTTTTTTTTTTTTGGTTGCCCTGACTCGTTTCCTCCCTTTTACCATAGTACCTCATTACTATTACTTTGGTGCACAAATTATATTCCTTTTAGAAATTTCGACATTTTCAACAAATAATTTTTTCAAAGTGATTTTCTTTTATGGTGAAAGAAAATGAAGAATTTTTTGAAATATTTGGAAAGTTTCTGTTTTTTTAAAAAATTTGAAAGTTTATTTTTATTGTTCAATCATAAGGGTTTTTTTTTCTAATTTCATGATATTAAAAGCAATATTACAAAATGTGAGTGCATTTCATTTAGTAATCCATGTTCATTGGACCAACAAATTCATTAAATTCTCACTAGGTCTCGGTCAATGGGACGAGTGAATTCACTCACAATCCCATGAAAGCATTAGACAAACATGAATGCATTTTGTTACAAAAAAATTATAAAAAGAATTTCCCAAAACTTGGTAAAAGTAGTCAAATTTACACTAAAAAAAAACACAATTTCCTAAATTTTCCCAATTTTCCCAATTTTTTTGGTGAAAAAACAATTCAGTGATTTGCATCCCCCACCTGATTATTACCCAGTGACAACTTTTCCCAGTTACTGAATTTTTACCCAACCTTTTTTTTGTCTTTTGTACTCATAGTTTTCTCCCTTTGACTACTGCTCTTTACCACCTTCTTTTTACCCCTACTACGTTTTTCGCCCTTTTTTACGACACCTGTTTTTCACCTACCAATTTCGACGACCACTGGCTGTAGTTATGGTTGGTTAGCTCAGTTGCTCTCTTTTCTACCTACCTACTAACAACCCACCAAGCAGGTTGTTAATAGGTAGGTAGTAAAAACAGGCCTCACCTATGTGTAAGTTCCTATTTTCTTGTCACCAGAGTTAAATTTATCACCAGGGTGCAGTTGGGAGTTGAATCGGGATTTGAACTCCCAACCGCCTGGCTATGCAGCCTAACCCTTAGGTATACTAGAGTAGCTGAATGTCCCCTACCACAACCACTTCATGCACATAGGTAATCAAAGGGACAAAGCTTGAAATTGTCTTCTTGTCATTTCACCAATTCATTGGTGAAACAATGAAAACCTTTTTCCCCTCACGATAGCCCATCTAAAACACTTGTTCCATTTTTAAGATGTTGATCTTGAAAGTCGAATGCACTCTTGGTGTAGGAATCATTTAGCAAAGTGGATGTTCATTCATGCCTTCTTCCTTGGATGCATGTAGAGTATCTTGAAAGTTGGACAAGAAGAAAATGAACCTAAAAATTGTAATCAAAGATATGGGTGGCAAGATCCCACCTACATTGCATGGAGAAAACCAATTGATTTTACCAAATTATTAGCATCAATTGAAGTACATTTGAGATTTTTGAAATCTAAAAATGAAGGGTGTAAATACGCAAATACGAGCTAATGAAATTAATTTACAAAAGGAATGTGAGTTTATTTTAATCCTTTTCCATTTTTTCTTATGAAAGAATTTTTTAATGAATCTTTTACAACTTGTTATTATAAATACATATAGTTGTTCCAATAGACCACATGTTTTGTGTTAATCATTGTTGAATAAATATGATTTTTTCAAAATGTGTAAATTTTGCCAAATTTTGTGTTTCATCTTGAAAATTTATCATAATTTTGACTCATACTAAAATATGCTAACTATTTTAGTTTTTTTATTTTTTATATCATAAACTACAATTTTGTTTTGTATATCATGCACATTACAATCCATTTACATGTGCTAAGGGATTCTTGAAATTTAAAATTTTGAAAAATATTTTGAATTTCAAAAAATTTAAAATTTCATATCTTTTAAATTGTGAGTGTTTTTTGAACTTGGGTAGTAGGTTATTATCATTTCTTTTTTTTACCATCAAAATTATGTTACTATAAGAGTCTTTTACATAGTCCTTTGTAAAATTAACCACAATTTAACACAACATCTATTCAAGTTTATATGTCATTTTTAAAAACCAAAATTAATCATTAAAGGTACCCACTAAGTTTAGCCATTAGGTTTAACTTAAGTTTAGACATCATATTTAACCAAGATTTAATCATTATGTTTAAACACAAAATTTTGTTGTAAGGTTTGACATATGAAATTTATTTTCATACATGCAACCGTTTGACTCTAAAAATTATATTATACTATAGTTCAAATCTTTACCAAAAATGGAGGGGTCACTTCCCAATTGGATTTGCAAAGAAGGCTTTGAGATAGGAGGGTGGGGCTAATTAATTGTATGTGAGTTGGGGTTTTTATATTGAAAATTGCAAATTTGAACATATAATATAATATTAAAAACACTTTTCTAGTTAAAATTTTGGGGAAGTTGGGAAAAGGGTTTAAGATTTAGGGTTCCTAGCTGTTAACTGCCTAAACCCTAAAACCTAACTGCTGGAAACCAAAACAAAAGGTGGGTAAAAAACCCCTAGCCTAACCAAAGAGGATAGGGATATCAGCTCAAATGACCCTAACACTATTTACCCACAATTTATGCCTTAGGAAGGGGTATTAGCGCAAGCCGAAAAAGGAATAAACATTTCATGCAGCCAATGAGAAGGCTCAACCTACACTCGGAAGGGGGGGGGATAGCATTTTGGATTTTTGTGTTCCCACATGTTCTCATTTTGTTCTCACAAGATTCATGAGAGTTCTCAATGAGTTCCCCAAGTTCCCATGTGTTCCTCAATTTGTTTAACAATAGGAGGGCCAGTGGAAACAAAAAGTACAAGAATTTGTGCAAAAAAAATCTTCTTCCATCAACACTTGCAATTGTAATGGAGACACAAAGCCCCACATACCCTAGTACAGAGGCAAACTTCGACACATGTCGTCTCTTGAATAATTAATTCTCGAGATTCCATGTCAAGAATGAAAATTTTCTCAAGGATTTTGTGTTTTCCTTCACAAGATTTTTATAATTTGAAAAAATAAAAAAATTAAATTAAATTAAAAAAATTAAAATTATATATATATATACACAAATAATATAGTTAGTGTAAAAGTTGCCAAGTTACTATGACAATTTCATAAGAGATTCCACTTTTCACCTCTAATCTTTTTTTACCCTCAAGTGCTCGTTGGAATGCATCCCACCCGCACGTAAAACATCCTGAGGTCTATAACCAAGCCATCACGTGTCACAACAGGCTCGTACGTAGCCACCGGCTAACTTGGTTGGGTTCTCGTGATGGCCATTACCTAATATAAATACACAATTCCGTCCGCCCAAAATGGGCTTGGCAGATCATGCTAATGAGTTACATTGCTAGTCCCGTCTGTGATCGATTCACTTTTGAGTGCGCATTTGTTTGGGGATGAGGAAGAAAAGTCATAGAAGCAACAACACAAAGACACCACAAGAATTGAAAATTGAGCCGATCAATCGACTTTCACCACTTTAGAGATATCCATAAAATAAGGAAAAGAGGAGCACCATAACCCCCAGTTTGGTCATAGACGGGGTGAGATTCAAAAGTAACCAGAAAAAAAGTAAATTTCCATTCAAGTGGCGGGGTGAAACCCATATAACCATTTTGGTGGTAATTGAGTTTTTATCCTCTCTTTCCTTTTTACTCAACGCCTTCACTGCTGCTACATATATTTTCACTGCTCCTACGTGTACAGCTACTATAATTGAACACTATAATGACTGTTCAACCTTGTGCATTAAAATGCTGAGTTTCAGCATTTCATACCCAGATTTAATAAAATTTCCTTACTTTGCGGATACCACTGAAAGAGGCGTTTGGGGGGAGGGGGGAGGAAAGGAGGCCCAAAATAGGGTGAAGACTGGGTGAGTTTCAAGGATTTCTCTTTTATGATAATTCACTTTAGTGGGGCCGTCAGGGGGGGGGGGTGGGAAAGAGTCTTAGAAGCAACAAATAACATAAAGAAGACACTATGTGCAGTGGAAATTGGGCAGCTTGAGGGGGTCACTTTGTGGTCATGAGGGTCACCATTGCAACTACAACAAATGTAAGCAGCATGGTGAACACATTGGCTAAAGTCATGAGAATGTGCACACTTGTCTATACACAACAGTAGTTCCTCTAGTTTGGCGCTTGCAAGCAGCTGCCTTCAGGTCCTTCCTTCTTTTTTTTATCCTTCTCTTTTTCTTTGTAAATATGGAAGAAAAAGGGACACAAGAGAGGGGAACTTGAAGATTAATGTTTTTTTTTGGGTTTTGTTCTCCACATTGTTCCTAATTTGTTCTCTATGTGTTCCTTAATTTTATCTCATATGCTTTTGCCACATGTTCCTTATGTGGTTCCTTAACACCATCCACCAACAAAATCATACCTCCAAATGCATTTTGCTTGAAGTGAAACAATGGTAAAACTATGAAACATGTGTCTCTCTTGGTGATGATCCATGTCAATAGAGATACTGTAGTACCTTTTCAGGTTCAGCACTTGGGTGCCAATTTTTATTTTTATTTTTTTCAAAAATCCCATTTTGACAATAAAAAATTAATAATTTATGAAATATTGGCAATAAATAAATATAGGGGAGCTTCTTTGGAAGGTTTTCTAAACTCTAAATCTATATCATAATAATGAGACCTTTAACAACAATTTCTCTTGCTTCTTCTTTTTGCAAATTTGGGGATACCATAAATGTTCCACCAAATTGTAAGATAGAGAAATGTTGTTAATTATTGGATACCCATTCTCCAATGGTGGATTGGACTGAAGTAAAAATTAAAAATTAAATAAGAATTTTTTTTAAAAAACCCTCTTGAGTGCTCATCAAATTTTTGCATTTTTTTTTGTTCTTTGTAATTTCCTTAAATTTTGACATTTCAAAACAATAATTTCTAAAAACATTGGCATTTCAAGAAATAATTTAATTATTGTCGAACCTGAAAAGGAATTACTATAGATGGAAAGAGAAAAAGTTGATAAAGTAATCCCAATAAAAATATGTTTTAAAAAACCAAGATGTGTCTCTTCCTATCCTTCCACAAGCAATTTGCTACCATATGTGAACATCCCATTCCATTTTTCAATTATATCATGTTCCTCGGTACCTAGTCAAGCCTTAAACTCTCAACTTTTTAGGTTAAAATTTGGCTGCTATTTCTAGCTCCAATTTTTTAACCTGACCTACCAGTCATTGCCTACTCTAGACCATGGAACACAAATGGGTCAAACCCAAGTCCTTCAATTTGAAGGGTGCACACTTGGCCCTAGATTATGGAGTGCCAAAAGGGCCATACTTTTACCAAAGGAACATACCTCATTGCCTCATAGAATATTCCATTAGCCAGGGCAAAATTTCACTAGCATAAGGTAGATTCCTTTTTTTGCCTAGAGCCCTCAACTTCAAAGCCTAGCATGGTGGTTTTTATTCCAAGCATAGGGTTTGGACCCATACAAGTGCATTCACACCTAACGGCTTACAATTGGGTGTGAATGCACTTGAATGCTCTTGTCATTTGAGTTATATTAAACATGTGAACTTGCATAGGTTTAAACCCCATGCCTTGAATCAAAAAAATTGTGCTAAAAATCAAAAACCCCATGCTAGGGAATCAAAAACTTGTGCTCCAAATCAAATACCTTGGGCTAGGGGATCAAAAACCCTAGGCTAGGGATCGAATAGCTTGTGCTACTGGCTTTGAAATCACAAGCTTTGAAACAAAAAAAGAATCAGCCACATGTTGAATGGAATTTATTTTGTGCTAATGAAGTCTTCCTTGAAGCAAGAGGTATGATAAAAGCATGACCCTTTTGGTATTCCATACTAGCCACCTTATTAACCATACATTTCAATAGGAAGGATTGGATTGAGATTTGTCTATTTCAAGTTCAAATTTTCACATACAAACTTTGCATGCCAATTTCAAAACTTTTTGAAGGAACCTTATTTTCTTGAGTGCCTTTTGGATTGATGGATTCATTGGGTTCTTTGTCCTTTCATTTGAAGGACTAACTTTTTATTAAAACTATGTGAAAGTGGTTTTGGTTAGGGTTTTGAAAAAGTGTTGCACTAACTTTTGGCTAAAGGAGTCCATCTATGACATCAAAATTAAAAAGGATTTAGAAATTATGTTTCGTGTGAAAGAAAGAAGGTTTGTTGTTTGTTGTTTTTTTTGTTGACAAATGTATGTGATGTCAAATGTTGTTGCACGTGAGATGACTATGAAATTAATGATGCATGAAAAGCTATAGATGTGATGTCTATGGAATGAATTCATTACTTCTTCAACTAAGAGGTGCACTTTTGGCATTTGCAATTTGTTCAATGAAAATTCTTTTTAATCCTAGTGTGTTTTGTTTTCTATGGATTAAAATGTGATGTGTTGAGCATACATTGTAAGTGGATTAAAAATTGTGATCTTCCATTGCACAAAGCTTTGAAGTTCATCTACAAAATGTATGAACATAAACAATAGTATGGCATGGATTTTTCATGGTCCAAGTACAAGTGTTTTCAAGTTAAAAAAATCTATTGTGCAATGTAGTCAAAACTAAAGGATATAAAATTAGAATGCAAAAAATAAAAAATTGTGCAAAAGTAGTGTGATGCATTTTGTCCATTTAAGGACTGAATGATGTGGGTGGGAAATACATCAATAATAGTGTTCTAATAAAGTTATAGATGTTAAAATCCAAGACATGCAAATGAAATTAAATACAAGAAACAAGCTTTGAAGTTTTGATAGGAATATTATTAAAGTGAGATTGACAAATGTTGAGTGAAAAAAAAGTTTTTTTTTCAATGCACATACAAAAAGAATATGTAGCGATCCTAGTTGTCATAACCCTAGCCTTGGGCTCGCGACCAAGGCAAAGGCTTACATAGATGCGGGCCTAGAGTGAAGCACGAGAGTCACATTTCGTGCTCTTGAAAGTGTAGGAGAGTGTGAAGGAATGAACCCTCACACTACCAAATGAGCTGCCATTTTGGGAATTAGAATCCTGATGGATTCCCAAATTTTCAGATGGCGATTACAACAGTCAAAACTCATTGGATTGAAAATTTCTTTATATCATTACAAACTTCTTGGAACGTAAATGTTTAAAATGGGTTCGCATGGCCCATTTGGGCACTTAAAACATAAGTTATGGCCAAAAGAAGGGTCGAGAGTCACATTGTCAATTTGACTTTTGACCACTAAAAGTTAAGAATTGCCCAAATTTATTTGCGTTCAGGTGGTGTGCCACATAATCTTAATTTCAAGGATTTCAGGACTTCCAACTTGGGAGTCCCTGAACAAAATGACATTTGGGTGTAGGACCCATGGCTAGGCATAGAAAATATTATAAGGGGGAAGGTGGTGGCTTCCCCCAAATCTGGGCCGTGGTGAGTCTTGTGAATCCATGTTTGCCCGTGGCTTGTCCGTGCACCAAAAGTGTTTCGACTATGCACTAACAAACTTGTTGTTTGGTTTGTGTAAGGTCGTGTGAATAATTGACTCGCTTATCACTCATCCTAGTCCCCATCCCGGAGCTCCAACGCGCCCTTCTACCCCCAAAATGTTGCGAGCCAAAAAGTGTGCCCCATCTCTTTATCCTTCCGATGTTTTCACCTTAAACTCACATTTGAGTCTATCAAAGAATTTGGGTGTGTGTCATTAGCCTTGGGCTCGCAACCAAAGTAAGGGCTTGCAAAGGTGTGGACCAAAAGTGAAGCCTGGGAGTCACATTTCATGCTACCAAAAGTGTACGAGAGTGAAGGAATGAACCCACACTCCCAAGTGGGCTCCCACTTTGGGATTTTTGAATTTTCAGAGAGTAATTTCAAGGGTCAAAACTCATTGGATTGAAAAGTTCTTGAAACATAGATGTCTAAAATGGGCTTGTATGACCCATTTGAGTATTTAAAACACAAGTTATGGCCAAAAGAAAGGTCAGGAGTCAAATTGTCGCAACCCTAGCTTTGGGCTCGCGACCAAGGCAAAGGGAATTCCAAGGGTGCGGGCCAAAGGGAAGCCCGGGAGTTAAGCCAAAAGGAAGCCCGGGAGCTAAGGCAAAAAGAAGCCCGAGACCTAAGGCAAGAGGAAGCCCGGGAGTCACATCACATACTCCCGGG
>Ga0116229_10006423_pt1 | contig 18910 bp, 18 predicted proteins | sample S1TSphgellanicum_3_FD_87313 | JGI IMG/M metagenome (GOLD analysis project Ga0116229, IMG submission 87313) | Host-associated microbial communities from peat moss isolated from Minnesota, USA - S1T2_Fc - Sphagnum magellanicum MG | ecosystem: Host-associated > Plants > Peat moss > Unclassified... | reverse complement strand
TACTGGAATTGGGAAGTGTTCTTGGTAAATTGTTGGAAAGCCCTTAGTGAGTCTGATTTAATAGAGTTTATTTCACAATTTTCAGAGCTAAGGTGTGGAAGATATTGATTTTTGAGTGGATTTTGTTGCTGGAAATTCAAACAAATTGCAAAAAGTTGGGTTTTGGAAGGAAAAATCAGTTCGAGCCGCCCTCAATGTGTTCACATTTTGCCAACTTTAGAAATTTTCAATTCTGAAAATGTGAAAAATAAAGAATGTGTTCACACTTGGGCCAAATGCACAGGCTGACACTCGTGGCTATAAGAGAAAGGGTAGGAAATTTGGGTGTATAATACAGATGGCAGGTTAAATGCTGGGTGGATAGGTGGCAATAATAATGTCAAATTCCACTGCTGGTGTGTGCTTTACAGTTTGGAACTTGGCAGTCCCATCATTATTCCAGGATATAATAAGGAAATACGTAAGGAATTTGCATGGTCAAAAATGATTTCATATTGTATTTTTGTTATCTTTTTTCACCACACTTTGAGTGGGTTGTTCAAACTTGATAGAGTGCCCCAAATGGTGGAGCCATCCCCTCACAAATTCAATTGCTTTATTGGTGAGAAGGTGGTGATTCCATCATGGCCCGATGGGTTTTTTTCCCCACCCTTGATTTCATCCACTAAACCCCCTCTACTACTCACCATATTCATCAACCATAATTGGATGATTTCTTGAGAACCTCATTATAGATTGTTGGATGAAAATGTTTGTAATAATAGAGTTACCGATAAAGTCTCACGATTAGGGCGCAAGAACGGCCAGTTTCGGCATAGTAGGGCATCAAACCCATAATTGGGAATGGGAATTTTACAAAGCGAAATAACTAGGACCCAAAATAGTTCTTCCATCAATTTCGATAGTAAACCAAATTTCATCCTCTCTTTTCCTTTTCCATGAGAGCCTCCACTAGTGGATACATATATTTCCACTAGTGGATACATATATTTTCATTGTTCATAATTGTACAACTACTATATTTACTCTCGAACCTTGTGCATTAAATGCTGAATTTCAGCATTTCATACTAGAAATTAAGAATATGTTTGGTATTTCATAAAATAAAAATAGTTTTGAGAATATTTTCAAACCAATAATAATTGGGGAATAATCCATGTATATTTTAAATGTACTTTCATAATTCAATTCTTGCCACCTTATTTATTAACGCACTCCCAACCTCCTCAAGAGACTCAAATGTGAATTTAAGATGAAAACAACGGAAGAGTAGGAAGTTGGGGCGTGCTCCCTAGCTCATAGCATTTCGGGGGTAGAGGGGTGTGCTGGAGTTCCGGGATGGGATTAGAAAGATTGACAAGCACTTCAATCACTCACACAGACCTGCACAAACCAAACCACAAGTTGATTAGTGCATAGATGGGGCATTTTTGGTGCTAGAACGAACCATGGACAAACTCGAACTCACAAGACTCACCATGGCCCGAACTTGGGGGAAGTCATCACCTTCCCCCTTATAATATAATATGTGCCTCTCCATGAGGCCCACATCCAAATGGCATTTTGTCCCAGGACTCCCAAACGGGAGTCCTAAAATTCCCAAAGTTGGGACTCCTGCGATTTTAGGACCCCATAACTTATTATTCAGACCTCTGATTGAAATGAGGTCTGAAGCAAAGTTGTATCCCTCTTCAAGAGCTTTCCAACGGTATGTCGCATGCCATCTAAACGCAAGGAAATCGGGTTGATTCCCAACTTTTAATGGTTGGGAATCAATTTGTCAATTTGACTCCCGACCTTTCTTTTGGCCATAACTTGTGTTTCAGATGTCCAAATGGGTCATGCAAGCCCATTTTAGACATCTATCTTTATATCATTAATAGATTTCCAATGATATAAAGAACTCTTTAATCCAATGGGTTTTGACCCCTTTAATCGCCCTCTGAAAATTGGGGAGTCCATTGGGACTCCAACTCCCAAAATGGAAATTCACTTGGGAGTGTGAGGGTTCATTCCCTCACACTCTTTTGCACTCCCAAGAGCATGAGATGTGACCCCCGGGCTTCCATTTTGGCCCGCAACCTTGCAAGCCTTTACCTTAATGACGAGCCCAAGGCTAGGGTTGCGACATTTACATTGAATTACATTTTAAAATAAAGTTGCACCTTATTATTGTTTGCATTCATTTGGGGAAAAAACTGACAGTAACCTCTTTTGGCAATAGGGAGACCTATTAAACAAATATTGTTAATATGTGTTATATAGATTATTTACGAATTTCTAATGATATTTTGTGAGATATGGGTAAGGATTTAGTCTAATGAACCTTGATGGCTTGTTGATAGATTTTGATTCAAGTTGTAAAATTTAAGGTTCATTTTCAAGTGAATTTCATGAAATTACACTTAAATTTTGGAAATGAAAAAATGTTTAATGTCTTGAGGTGGTATTGAAATATGGTCTTTCTTGTAATTTTTACATAATGAAATGGGATCTCCACATCATTGACACCAAATTTTTATTTTTTATTTTTTATGTATCTTCTTAAATAATATTAAACTACCATAATTATCATTTACTTTGGCACTTTTGTCAAAATAATCTTTTAAAATTTAGAAATTTAACATATGATTTTTTACTGTTTTAATTTTTCAACTATTTCAATAAAACAATTTGTGTTATTTTGATAGGCTATATGAAATGTTATAGTCTCAAAATAGTTAAGAAAACATCCATTCTTGAATTGTTTATATGACTTTCTTCTTAAGATTGAAAACAATAATAGATTTTTATTTTTAACTTTAGTTCTACATTCTAACATTGACCAATGCTTGTGATTAAGTTTACACTACTACATTTTATTATTCTACACATGTTTACACTTTCATCAAGGAGTTGAAAAGTGTTTTGAAGCTTTGGGGTGAATACACATTAAGGTGGACCAAAAATGGCAGATGAGGAAATCCATCATTTTCCTTTTTAGGTTTTCCAATTTGAATGTATGGTGTTTTGGCAATGTAAAATTGTCCATTTGAAAGTATGAGGCAAGTGGAATACCTAAACCTTAAACTTATAAAAAATTTAAATGTAACACAAGTTTTAATTTGATAAGCTAGGGGAAAAGTTAGAAACAAAAAAACGGGTTTTTCTAATTTTTATAATTGGAAAATTTTATGTAAGGTAATAATGTCATATTTTACAAAAAATAATAATAATCAATATTTCCATTTCAATAAATCATGGACTTTATAAACTATTGGCAATCTTATGAAGATCTAATAAATTGAAATATTAAACTTGTTTGTAAACCTTTATTTTAACATTATAATAGCCTCACAATCATACTTGGGGAAAAAAATCAACATTTCACACATGTTTATAATGTAATAAAAGTTCATAAATTTTTTATGGTTTGTGACAAAAGATTTTACATTGTTTTAAAAGTCCACCTTGTAATGAAATAATGACATTTTATTTTCAAAATTTTAAATTTGATTCTACAAGTGTTATAGATTAGTTAGATGAATCCCTTCTATAATTTTCAATCATATCCCAACACATATTATACCAAACTTAAAGGTACCCCCGCCTAAAACTACCCTTACCAAAAAGTGGATTGTTTAGTGTGCAACTACCCTTGGAAATAATATCATAAACTTTTTATAATCATCTAAATATGGCAAGCAATAAACAAAAAATATGATAAATTATATTTTTCATCAAATAGATAAAGAAGAAAAATTACATGTTGTAGTTCAAAAGTTGAAGCACTTTCAAAAGAGATCAATTTGCATGCCAAAGAAAAGGAACAAACACCTTCCAAGACCTTGAAACAACCTATTGGAAAGCCACAAAAACAATTACAAAAAACTTTAATTATAGAAAAGGAAATCAAGCAAAAAGACAATGAAAATGGTAACACCTCCAAATTGGCAAAAATAAGAAAAAAACAAGGTATTTACATTAATTAGTTTGCCTTTCATCTTTGTAGTCATGAAGAAGCATGGTGATTTCATTAATGTTTTTTCATTATTTGAAAACTTTCCACAAAAAATCAAGAATAGCTATTGGTCCATATGAAAAGCTAAATAAAGGATCACTTTATAATGAATGGTTCAACTTGTGACTTTGTCATGGACTAAAAACTTCATGAGAATCCACCTTAATCGGTCATATATTGTATATCAACTACAAAATGAAAAAAATTACCAATGTTGTGTAGTTTTTAGGTTTTAAAAGGAACCTTAAATTTTAGTTCTTAATTTTTTTAAAAACCAATTTTGGTTGAATTCCAATTACTTTTTCTTCCCAAACTAGGCTTGGGTTTGGTTACCCATTCTAATTCTTTCCCATACTATAATTAAGGGGGCAATTCCCCACTTGGTTCGCAAAGCTTACCTTAACCTTGGTTCAAGTTTGAAACCAATTCTAAAACCTCAAGCCAGTTCTAGTTAGGTTTTGATTAAATTCCAAGTATCCAAAATAAAAACCACCTTTGGGTAGTCAAGTAACATGAATACTCAAACAATATTGAAAATTACCACCAAAATGGGAGTAAAAAGGTACAACCATAGTTCATAGGGTTGTTTACCTTATCAAAGCATACATCCTTGCATGTTTAGTAGTCAACAAAAATAAAACTAACGTTCATTTCGACCCATTATAAGAGATTGAACATTGGAAGCAAAATTAGGATTTAACCACATCCAAACTTTGGGGATAGAAAACAAGAGAAAAATCATAACAATTGTAATGTCATCTTTAGTTGATGGATGAATGAATTAACCTTTGCAAATTGTGTTCCAAGATACAACCAACCATTGATCCCCACCCATCAAAGAAAAATAAAATAAAATTTATTTGGGTTCCAATTGACCTATAATTCTAATTATTAACCTACATTGGAAACCAACAAATAGCTTGTTGAAAACATCCTCATACCCTATTGCAAAGTTCAAGCAAAAACACTTATAGTGGTAGAAGACCAAAAGATGATTTGATCAATTGATTATTGGTCAATTCACAAGAGTAAAAAATTTCTAGATTAAATGAAACAATAAGTTCCTTATGTGTGCATCATCTTCATTTTAGCAAATTGCACCATCACACATAAAACTATTGATGTTATCCTCCAACATCCAAATTCAAACATGTATACAAAAAAGAATTCAATTCCTAAACCTATACAATGATCAAAAACCAATTTGAACAAAGTGAAATCCCTAAAATTGACTTTCAAATTTCAATTTAAAAACCAAATCTATGTGCATGGCTTCTTCACACATGGTGTTGGAATATTGTATCAACTAGTATAATACATAACCTAAGTACAAACACATAATGTATGGAACTCAAAGGTTGTAATTGTCTATCAACTAGTACAACTATAGGAAGGGACATAAACCTCAATATAAAACAATTTTGTTCTATACCCAAAATAATTAACTTTGAATACTTTTTCTTTCCAAACTTTGTGTTTAGAATATTTCTTCATTGTCTTTCATAACTTAACATGGTATTAAAGCATGTGTAGGAGATCATAAGGGCATTATGGCATCCAAATCCTTAGATTTTTGTCTTGTCAACAAACTTGATAAAACTAATTTCTATGTGTGGAAAGTGAAGATGTAAATGTAGATACTTGACAAAGATTTGTGAAAAATTTTAAACGGTTCTAAAATTAAACCCATCACCTCACAACTTCAAGTAAAATAGATGGCAAGGCTAGGATCAATATTCTCTTGCATTTAAAAGATCACAATTCATTTTAGTCAATGATTTCAAAACATTAAAAGAAATTTGGGATGGTCTTTGTGGTGTGTTTGAAACCAAACATGTTGCAACAAATATGTTTTTAAATTAAAAAATATATAGCATGAAGATGTCTAAAAAGGATTTAGTTGTTAAACATTTGAATAATTTCAAGTCTATGGTTGGACCATCAACTAATACAAGGATAACATTGTTAGATGATGATAGTTGAATGGCATTATAAAGCACATTACTTGAGTCATATGAAGGACTTGTAGTGTCATTAAGCCAAGAAAAATGCATTAATTTTACAAATCGTCATTGGGCTTTTCTTACAAGAAGTAAAAGGAAAGTCCCTAGGAAAAACTCTTGGAATAGGAAAGCTCGTAGCTTTGTCTTCTGGTAAAAAATCAAAAGTTTGGAACTATTATCCAAAAAAGAAAGGAAGTTAATCCCAAAATAATAAAGATATATCCAATGTACCAAAGAAAGGGAAAATGTTTCTTTTGTAAGAAATTGATCGTCACATAAAATAATGTAATAAAAGAATTGTTGAAGAAGAGGAAGTAAGTCAAACAAGTCAAATAGATAATGTTATGAATAATAAACTGTTTAGAACAAAACTCTTAACCCAACACACTTTTAACAATGTGTGATACCTTGATTATGGTGTGATTCAACATATGACATTAATGAAAATTGGTTTATTTCATATTTAGAAACTTGGTCAAAAACTATTTTTTTTGAAAAGATGATGATAGTTACGAATTTACAAGAAAGGGAGTAATGATTGTCAAACTTGAAGATGGTTCAAAAAGATATGTTGAAAACATTTACCATATCCTTGGTCTAAAGAAAAAACTAATGTTAGTAAGTAAAATAACTAATGTAGAATACAAGCTTGAATTTAGTTTTGAATCATGTTTCAAGCAATGTGTATGGTTTTTGATAAATTTTATGAGCCATTCTTTTCTAATTCCTTACATAGATTTCATATGTTATAAGGATTCCATATGACACTTGAGAGGATCAAAAAACCTTGGATGGAAATTTTGTGCTTTTTGAAATTTGACATTAAAAAGTGCTATGGCATGATTGACTAGTAGTGCCTAGTTTTCATTTTGCTAGGAGAAATCCATGATCATTTATTGATTTGATATTAGAATTGCTCAAAGTAAAGGCTACCACATGTGGCAAGTATATTTTCTTTTTTTGTGTTGATTGACAAAGTAAAACAAAAACTTCAATTTTAATCACTAGAAAAAGAGAAGGGAACTTATATAAATTGGGAAATTTACAAGATGTTCCAAAGGATCCAATAAGTATATGTCTTTTAGTTATTGGGCCACCTAAGAAATGGTTTGAAATAAAATTGTGGCATAAAAAACTAGGCCATGTTGGCATTGAAAAATTAAAATTGTTGCATGTGACAAATCTTTAATGCATGGTCTCAATATAAAAATAAATCCACTTGAAATGAATTTATGTAATAATTGTTTACAAGGAAAACTAACAAGAAATAAATTTCCAACTAGAATTATAAATAGAGCAATTCAATAATTGGAGTTGGTGTATTTGGATTTGTGTGGTCCAATGCAAATAAACTCTTTGGGAGGATCATGATATTTTTTGTGACATTTATCAATGATCACTCAAGATGGATTTTGGTAACTTTATGAGACAAAAAAAATTGAAGTGTTCAAAAAATTCAATGAATACAAGGTTATGGTCGAACATCAAACATGACATAAATTGAAATGTCTTAGATTTGACAATGGGGGAAAATTTATGTTTGGACAATTTAATCAATTTTGTATTGAACATGGAATTTTAAAGCAATTCACAATCCTTTACACTCCTAAACAAAATGGAGTTGTTGAAAGAAGTAATTATACTTTAATCGAAAGTGTAAGGAACATGTTTTTTAGTGTTAGGCTAAATAAAATGTTTTAGGAAAAAGCCGAAGCCACTGCCACATGTGTTCAAAATATAATACCCACATTTGCAATTGGGGACATAACTCCTAATTTTTTTTGGAGTGGTCAAAAGCCTATTGTTTTCCATCTAAAGGTTTTTGAGATTGAAATTCATAATCAAGTCTTGAAAGGAAAAAGAATGAGATTAGACAATAAAAACATAAAATACATCTTCCTTGATTATGATGGAAACACAAAAAGGTACAAATTGTATGATGTACAAACTAAATCAATGTTCATAAATAAAAATTTGTAGTTTTCAATGAAGGAATAAATTAAGTGGGAAATAGTGATTCTAAAAATTTAAAGATTCAACAATTTTTGGAAGATGAAAGTCATAAATTCCACAAAGATGACATTTCTACAGATGGAAAAGATTTTGAGGTTCTAGATCTTCCACAAATAGTAGGCACTATACCAAATGAAAATTTGGTTGAATCTAATTTGGAACTTCAATTATGGGGTTGAATGTGAAAATGAAAAAGAGATAATGGATTTGGGAATGCCTTTACTTTGACATTCAACTACAAGAAGGTGGCTTTCACATAGGTTCATTGATTCTTTAAATTTTGCTGAACATGGGTCTCCACATTCACACAAACCCATGAGTTTCAAAAAAACTTTGGCAAGAAAAGATGTCAATAAATGGAAACAAATAATGGATGAAAAATACTAATACCTATTATAAAATAATTCTAAGCCACTAATTAAATTGCTTGCTAATTGAAATCCAATAGGTTGCAAGTGGGTTTAATTCAAGTGGTCCAATGGATAAATTTGAGGCAAGGCTTGTTGTAAAGGGGTATTTTCAAATTAACACTTATTGTGTCAAAAGGAATCAATTTTACAAAGGAATATCAAAAGGATTCATATAATAAAAAAAAATTGATGGAAAAAAAATAAAGAAGATAAAGACCTATTAGCCACATTCAAAAAACATTCATACCCTAAAATATGTGAAAATTTTCTAAAATTTTTAAAGTTCAAATAACTTTCCAAAATTGATCTAGAATTTTTGAACTTCAAAAGTCCTTTACCACATATAAATGGGGTATAATGTAAATGATGTGTTAAAAAAAGTTGTAGTTTATTATACAAGAAAACATAAAAAATTAAAAATTCAATTTTTGGTTATGATTTGAAATTGTTATCATTCAAAAAAATGAAACACTGAATTGACAAGGAATCACCATATTTTCAAAAAAATTTATTTATTCAAAAATATAAACAAAAAAAATCATTTACCTAGATAATTATATGCATTTATTATAAAAAATTGTTCAAAAATTCATTTGTATGAAAAATTATTTTTGGGCAAAAGGACATGCAATCCTTTTCTAAAGTAACGTTGTTAGCTCATTTTATCTTGTTTGTGACTAGATGGTTTTAGATTTTTAAATTTCATTAGTGTAATTTTTGACTACTACATTTTCACTCACTTATGAAACCTTTTAAAATTAAGTGAAAACCCATAATGAAAAATGTTGTTAGATGGTATTGGTGAAATCACTTTGAAAATCCTTTTAAAAAAACCTATAAAGTTCATAAAAATAAAAGCCCATTTAGATATTTCAATTATGTACCCATTGGGCATAATTTTTTTGACAAACACAAAAAAAAATCATTTCAAAAGGACTTTTGAAAATAAAGTCCAGTTCTAACCTTTCAAAAGTTCATAACTATCATTTGGTTAAGGTTTCACAAAAAAAGATTTCATACTTAACTTTAAAATTTCATTCTTCAACACATGTTTAGTCCATGTATACAATTTGGAGTGAGATTCATTATGAATTCTTGAATTTCTTAACAATTCAACTAATTGATCAATTCATATTTTTTATTTCAAAAATCCACTATTGATAATGAATGCATAATTGTGAAAATATCTCCATAATCAAGTTGGTAGTCTAGAATGACTCATCATTTAACATGATTAAGATTAAATGCCACTAGAACTTGCATTCATCCACTAATCATAGTTTACAATAATCTTTGATTAAATTAAACTAACCTTCAATTAAACTTCTCATATTTGGCTTAATTTGGTTATTTAAGCTAAACTTGACTAAATTTGGGTATTTACATTCAACTTGGTTAATTTTGGCTAAACTTGGGTATGTAAATTAAATTAAATTAAATTAAATTTTCTTAAACATGGTTTAACTTGGGTAAAATTGGAATGTAGGGCTTATAGTTTCAAGTTTCATGATATAGGTTTAATTTAACCGAATAAAACCAAATTTAACTAAATTATGGTAGGTTAGACAAATTTAATCAAGATTAGCCAAATTTAAATCAAATGTCTTAGTTTAGCCAACATTAACTAAGATTCAAACTTCAAACCTGTTGGAGAGTTGAAAATTCTATTGTCTTAGGTTCTCAAACCCATGGATGACCTGGTGAAAGCCCAACTGTTTTAGTTTACACCTGTTGGGGATGATGAAAGTCCTATTGTCATTTATTCAAACCCATTGGTGACCCCGTGAAAGCCCTACCATTTTAGGTTCAAACCTGTTGCTGACCCTATGAAGGTCCTATGGTCTTAGGTTCAAACCCATTGGTGACTGACCCTGTGAAAGCCCTACCGTTTAGGTTCAAACCTGTTGGGGACCCTATGAAAGTCCTATGGTCTTAGGTTCAAACCCATTGGTGACTGACCAAGTGAAAGCCCCTACTGTTTTAGGTTCAAATTTGTTGGTGACTCACTAAAAGTCCTACTGTGTCTTCTGTCATTTGGCTTGACTTGGGGTACTGGCACTAGCTTCTCCCACTGAAAGCAAAAGCCTTGTCGTGTCCTCAGCCATTGGGCTTAACTTGGGGCATCAAATGCGTAACTGGGAATGAAAATTTTACTAAAGGAAATAACTGGGACCCAAACTAGATTTTCCACCAATTTTGGTGTTTAACTGAGTTTCATCCTGTCTTTCCTTTTTCCTGAGCGCCTCCATTGCTGCTACATATATTTTCATTGCTCCTACCTGTACAACTACTATCATTACTCTTGAACCTTGTGCATTAAATGCTGAGTTTCAACATTTCGTACCCAGATTTAGTAAAATTTCATTACTTTGCAGCTACCACTGAAGGAGGGGATAGGGGGGCAAAACCAGAGGAGATAGGGGTTGAAACAGAGGGTGACTTTACGGATAAGTCTAGTGTTTTACAATACTTATTAAGAAATCCATGCACAGATGGATGGGGGTTTTGTTTGTACTCACCTCTACCAACCACTCCATGATTGGATCAAGCTTGTAAACGGCCTTTGCATGGGTTGCTTACCATATACATGAAGCAACAAGATACGTATAACCAAGTACAACCTTTAAAAGGAAGAACAAATTACAAACTACCAAAAACTAATGTACCACGGAACAACAAGAGGGAATTCCTAAGACACGAACAATACAAACAAATATACAAAAAAATTCACTCACAAGAAAGTAAATCCCACAGAAACTGAGAAAAACACATTAAATGAATGTCTTAGAGCATCTCCAATAGGGCTCAATATGTGATCCTGGAGAGTAAAATTGGATGAAGAAAAGTGAAAACATGCCGGTTTGGCTCAGGAAAATGGTTTTGTTTCAGCATAATTGCACAGTGTGCTGGTAAAAGGCACAGCAACGGTATGCATTTGCAGAAAGAGTGTAATAAATACGGTCTGACTACAGTTTTTCTCATCGGGCCATCAAAATTATTGGTCCAGGTGGTTTGCTATTAGTAGTCCCCTGGCTATTTGCTATCCCACTTGTGGGTGGGGTTGGAAAACAGGAGATAACTAAACTTGGATGTGAATTTTTTTTCTCAGGGTCACATACGGAGGAGCACCGCTGGAGATATGCTACACAAACATACATGAAGTTCAGTAAAATTTATACCCTAAAAACACACCCATGAGAGAAATAGGAAATGAACTTATTATAAATTATAAAAATATACAATTAAGGAAAAGAAAAAAAATTTAATTCATTATACACTATAAAACATACAATGAGGAAGATTTTTTTTAATTAATTTTATTGTATACCATATCAACATAACTCAGAAAAACATTAAAGTCAAAATTATTTATGCATTATAAAACACATACCAATTTGAAGAAAAGCGTTATTTAAAATCTTATAATCCACTACTACGGATTTGGAGTGATTTAGTACGGATGGATGGATGAATTGATGGCTGTGGATGTGGATGAAGATTTGTGTGATGGCTGACACGGAGAAAGATGATCTTCTGCCGCTGTTGCGACAGCGTAAAACGCAACTCTCGCTTGCTTTTGCCGTCTTTCTGTGCGCACGACAAAATTTCGTAAAAGATTTTTTGCGTTTTGATTGCTCTTCGTGGATGTGGGAAGAATTTCTCAGATCTTCTCTTTCTGCTGCCGTAGAGAACAACAACCAGGAGGAGGAGGAGGAGGAGTAGAAGAGGACCATGGCAGCTGCACATATGTTTCTGGAAAAGGACATTTGTGGTGGAGGGAGTTTAGCAGCAGCAGCAGCGGGTTCTTCATCTTCTCTCGACCCATTGGTGATGATGGAGGACGACCCATCATGCTACCGAAAGGATATGTGGGGATACAGCGTCCACACTCAGTCTGACGAGTGCATCTCCTTCATCAACAGATTCTATCGCCAGGTTTGATTCTCTTTTGTTTTGCCACACAACATGATCCCCAAATTTGACAATTGTGTCTCCAAAACTCATGAAATTTGTGGAAAGAAACATCATTTTATATTTGAAGTTTTGGGTTTGCTGCATGCAGCTGAGAAAAATAGCAATAACAAAAAAAATAAAAATCCAAGGCTTTCCTTCAAGGATTGTGAATAGCCCTATTTGGCAAAATTAATTATTTAATAATAATCTTTTGCGCAATAGTCTATGTGTCTTTCTCTGTGAAGAAAGACAGACTCTTGTGTTGAAATGGGTGTTGTACAAACCATGAGGATGAAATCAGGCTTTTTCCAGAACTGCAATTTGGTGCTGGTTTTATGTGTGTATCCTAGGTGCTCATGTATGGTGCTGATCGGCGAATTATAATCAAGGCAGCGAATTCAGACAGGAGCTGTGTATTGGCATGTGCACTTGCAGCAGGCTATTTGCTTACCCAGCAGGAGGTCAATGCTCATGTGTATCTGACTGCTGCCAAACACAACCTGGTATGTATGAAATTGATGCACTGCTCTTTCTTAGGGTTTTAGGTCTTTTGCACCGCCGACCAATCTTCACTGATTTGTGCTGTGTTGGGATGTCAATTCTATACATGGATATGTCCATTTGATTCAGGCAAAATGAAGGAAGGCATTATTTTACTATGGCACCAGAGTCATGGGTATGAAGAAGGCATTCAAGTACACTGACAATCGATTCCTGTGTAAGTTTAACAGTGGAGGAAGATTTGGGAAACTGAGCATATATCTTGGGTTTGGCAGGATAGGGCAACAAGATATGAAAGGCTGATTCTGGCAGTTGTCAGTGCCTGGGCAGAAGGACAGATTGAAGAGGTGCTGGATCTGCATTTCCAGGTTCCCATCTCTCGGTTGCCATTTTGATCCCTTTCCCAGAACTTGGTGTTGCTTTTCATAGTCTTTCTACCACTGCTAGCAAACAAAAGATTCCACTGTTGGTTTATTATGATTAGCTTGTAAGGAAAGAGATTGGGAAGTTCAGGAGGAATCAAGGAGACTGACAGCATGTCAATCCATTTGTTGCAATCCAGCTTGTAGCTCAATATCCCAAAGATCTGGTGTCGTTGAAGCGAGGACAAACTCTGTGCTTCTATATGGGTCGGCAAGAGGATATGTTAAATCTTGCCTTGCAGGTCAGTGTCAACATGCTTCTGCCTCTCTGTCTATCTCTTGCCAAATTGGTGCTTGTTGCAGATAGCCCACTCTACTGCATATTTGTGTAAATCTCAGAAAATAGAGTTGGAAGGTATAGGGACAAGTACTTGTTGCGGATGGCCCACTCTACCTATTTCTGTAAAACTCAGAATGTAGAGTTGGAAGTTAGAGAGGGAGAAGTACTAACAGGGTCTTTGGGCCAGGCACTGACAGCTAATCATGACAGTCCATTTATACATGGGATGCTGGCATTTGCTTTGGTGGAAGTGGGAGGGAGAATGAGGGAGGCAGAGATGGCAGCCAGACAGGGGCTAGCTATTGATGATCATGACCCATGGGCTCAGCATGCGGTGCGCGCCATGCCAGCACTATGTGCGCGCTGTCACTCTGCCTTACATTATAAGCCTAATGCTTCTTTGTACATACTCTTATGGTTTGGGTATGTTGTTGTGTTGACACACAATGATGAATGATGCTAACCAGAAACAAAAGTCTTGCAAGTTGTATTTGGTGTCTTTCTGCTGTTGTTTAGCTCCTGGGTTGAGTCATTAGCCTTTTTGGTGTATTGGTTGCAGCTGTGCCATGTGCTTCAACATGAGTGTCGCTTTGGGGAAGCAATCACCTTCATGTCTGAACACAGTCACACTTGGAGGAACTGCTGCTCTTTCCTGTGAGTCTTATGTCCTTCCTCAAGTACCGGTCATTCTTCTTTTAGGCTATTCATCTCCAATTAAGAGATGCTTGATTCAAATCAATTTAGTTGTCTCAAGTGAATTGCTTTGCATGATGACAAATGGTTGGTTGTTTGTTGCATGGATGCTCACAGTTATACCCACAATTGGTGGCATGTGGCGGTTTGTCATCTTGAACAAGGTGGTACCAATGCTTTGGACAAGGTGCTTGCCATTTATGATGCCCATGTCTGGGACTCCAATTATCAGGGTGATCATCAGGTGCTACTCGAACTGCACATTTCCTGAATCAATGCTCCTCATTTGGATTGCAGGAATGACGTGATGCTTTCTTGACAGCTGGTTTGTCAACTGCTCACCTCTAGGAAACCATGTGTATTGTCATTTATAAGTGTCTTCATTGCACAGGACTGCCTGAATGCACTTGGCCTTCTTCTCCGTTTAGATGTAAGAGGACACCATAGCTGTGTAGATACTCGACTTACAAGCATGCACGACCTCCTGCTTGATGAGGTACAGTGACTGCCAATGCACACAATGCATAATACAGAGATGCAAAATGCCAACTTAGGAATTTATAAATTTCATTTTTGTCCAGTTTTGAGTCCTGATGACATTCTGCAAAGTAATAATTCCATGGTTGGGCAGGCTTCATGGCACAAGGAATGGCTACAAGATTTATTGATTGTATGGGGGTTATCTCGTGGGCACAATGTGAGAGAAGCAGGCAGGCTTCTTCAAACTCTCACCCTCAAGTAAGTCCTGTGGGAGAACTTTGCCAACAAAAGGGTTTCCAACTCTGTTAAAGGCTAGATCTTATGGCAAAGTACTCATACAGTTCTTACGATTTCCTTTTTGCAGAGTCCAGGAACTGGAGATGGAGCAGCAGATGGTGCTTGAGTGCGTTCTCAGAGTAAGGTTTTTTTCTGCATGAGTTTTCTGATGGTTTTTTTCATTTTTAGGAGTCTTGTTGGAGTCATTTGCATGTGTTGTTGCCCCATCATTTCTAGTTTCTAGATCACCTCAGCACTGTTATGTGAGCATCAGGCATGCAGACTGGATGTGACTGATAATTTCAAGATTGGTGGACATTGTACAGCTAGCGAAGGCCTTGTATGAATACGGGACCAGCAACTACAAAGCAGTTTGCCAGTTATTGGGTCCTGATTCTAGCTGTTCCAAGTTCAAGGTGAGGCAGACAATTGACTGAAGCAATCTGTTCTTGCCCATATTGTCTTTGAGCTATTCCAGCAAATAAGAGTCAGGACATGGTACTCTTGTTTATCAGCTATGAATTTGTGGATTTGGTCCATTTCAGGTGATGGGTGCATCTGATGAGCAGCTAGATGTGATTGAGGAGTTATGGTGCATTGCCCACCTCCGTGCAGGTCAACCATTATCTGGTGTGTAATCTAAACAGGCAGAGACTGTAGTTTGTCTGAAAACCTCACTAGTATCATTACTGCTGGCTAGCTATTTCTCTCTGGTTGCCACTGGGTGATTTCATGCATTGCTATTTCATTAGGGCTATAATATGGTGAAGGTCAGGTTCTTGACAGTATTAGTTTCTAGCAAATGTTGCTCTGATTATCACTTAGGAGAAATTCCCTAATTTTGTACCTGTTTCCATCAGTTAAAAGCTAAGCTGAGTGTCTCTACAGTTGCACAAGTTGCTGAGCGACGTGTACTGGAACGGAGCAAGGTGCCTTTCTCATGGCGCATTCTGGTGGGTGAAAATTTAGTACCATGGCTTGATATTTGTCCCCAGCCCCATTCCAAATGTTCTTCAAAATTTCCATCTTTGGGCTGATTTTATGCACCAACTGTGGTGTAGTTTTTTTTGCACCATCTTTGCCGCTTCAGTTTAGAATTAGTTGAAATGCTCATCTTTATATCCACAATGGTGACTACATACGTTGGTTGCATGGCATGTTGCTATGGATGCTTGACCTGATCAACAGCAGTTAGGACTATTACCATGGCTTTGTTCCTAAGCAAGATCTCTTTTTTTCTCACCACTGGGTTTCCCAAAAAATGCAGGAAGAAGCATACACAGCAGCTGGAGAAACTGAGAAGACAGATCATGCAGCTGTCACTGCACTGGGTCTTGAGACTGCAGCCACTGCTACTACCTCATAGCTGGGCATGGTAGATGTAACCTTATAATGTTGCAGAGAGCAGAGTGAAATAGCAGGTAACTGTGTATACCTAACTTGTCAGATAAGTTGCAAATAACCAGAAGGCTGGTAATCCACTTTATACTCATGGAGGTTTGTTTTGGAGGAGAGAAAATGTCTGGCTACAATATGTAGTCGTCATGGAAACAATCATCTATGATTTTGTCTTCTGGGAAGAAGCAGCTGAACAATTAATTGTTGGCATGATTATAAATAAGTGGTGTGGCTTCTAAACCTTTAGGGTGCTTGCTTGTATTGGGGCAAGCTAAATGAAATCAAGCTCACCCTCACAAGCTTGTTGCAGCTTGACTGAGGATACTAATGACTTCATTTGATTTAAACTGTGTTATGTGCTAGCCAACATCATAAGTCTGGTTCTTCCCATTGCACATCCTGAAGCAAGAGCAGGTCAGAGTGGAGGTTTTGCATACTTATAATTTGTCAAAAAAATTGACAGCATTATAGTTGTATTACATCAAACCATATTACCTACATGAATACCTTTGAAAGACGTCTTTTCTTTGTATGAAAATCTCATTTGTGTCTCATTCTTGAGCAGCATCAGAGAGTGGATTTTCTGGTTTACATAACCTTATTAGAGTTACTCACAAAAGTGTCATATAATCATCACCTTCATCATGAATAGTAGTGACTGAGTTGCCATGACTACCTGCTGACTTTATCAGCTCTGGAAAAGGGGTGCACATAAGTATGAAACAAACTTTCACCAGAAACTTTGAGCAAACCCATGATACAAAATTACAGCCTGAGTTTCTGTCATGTTTCTGAAAGCAATGGAGAAACTTAGTCCTGATGTTGACTGACACTCACAAGACAACACTCATAAAGTAGTATCCTCACTCAAGCTGTTGCAACAAGCTTGTATGAGTGTAAGCGTCAATTCACTTTAGCTTTGTCATTATGAAAGCAAACATCTAAGCCAACGGCATTTCATTGTGACTATGATCACTTCAGATAGGAGTGAATGAGGCCAAATGGTTGCTGAAGAAAGTGTTATTACATAATTGAATAGTAAGACCGACCCCCACATGGTATGTGTGGGCTTCTATGAGTGTTCACCAAATCCAATATAGTGTGCAAGTTGTGACCAACCAAAGTCAATCATATTTCATTGCTGGCTCTTTTGGAGAGCATTGTATATCATGAAGCACCAGCTGAAATTTTGTATTGTAGGGTGCCTTATTTTGTGCAATTCCTCCTCTGCAAAAGGTGAGGTGTTCCAAAAAGCAAAATGCTTGTTTCTGTGTGCAGATGTTTCATTTTCACTTCTTCTTCTTTTCATTTTTTTCTTGTGATATCTGCCAAGTATCACAGGAAAAAAAATGCAAAAAAGTATATTGTGAAAAATGATTGTAAGATGCCCCTTCCAAGAAAAAATCCGTGAATATATACATAAAGACTATCTAGCTTAGTGATCTAGATGAATTTTGGTAGAATTAACATTGTAAGCACGTAAGGATCAGATAAGAGATCAGTGAAACATGTTAGTATTATATTGACTTGTTAAAATTGGTCTAATGCACTATTACTTCCAACACTCCCTCTCACACCAAACTCCTTCATCAATCTCTTGCTCTTAACTATGTTTTCAAGTAAAGCTTACAACACCCTCTGACGCACTTCGATTTCTCAAAGCTCAAGTCAACCACTACTCTACAATACTTCCCTCACTTATTCTACACAATGATCATTTTAATTTTGCTAAAAATCAATATTTTACTTCTATTTTAGCGGGATTTTTTTTTGGCTATCTGCATGGATTTGAGTTCTTGAATGACAACTTTGTGAAGTGATAATGTGATCTCTTTTATTCTTTGGTTTATTATTTTTTCTCTCTTTTTTTTTTTGTCTTGGTGTGTGTCTCTGGAGTTGTGAATATGTGTGGAGCTGTGGACATGAGCAATTAGAAAGGGAGGAGAGAGTCGAAGAGGAAGAGCAATATTTTTTTGCTTTGATTTATTACTCTTATTTCTTTTTTGCTTTCAGTTTTTTTTTCCTGTTTTTATGCTGGTTTTTTTAATACCGTTTTCCTGGCATTTCAAATTTTTCTGAAATTTTCCTTTTTTTTCTTTTTTTATATTTCTGGTTTTTATTTTCTGTACCTTTAAAAAATTTATTTCTATCTTCTTCTTTTTTTCCTCTTTTTTTGTTGGTTTTCTTAATACTGGTTTTTTTGGGGTTTTTTAATTATTTTTTCTTGGTTTTTTCTTGGATATTTCCCCTTTTATTCTTTTTTTTTTCCTTTTTTCTTCTTTTTTTACTTCTTTAAAATTCTGGTTTTACTTTTCTTGTTTTATTTCTCGTTTTCATTTTCTGTAATTAAATTTTTTTATCTCTATCTTGTTTCTCTTCTGTTTTTTTTTTTTTTTTTTTTTTTTTTAATTTTTTTTTTTTTTTTTTTTTTTTTTTTTTTTTTTTTTTTTTTTTTTTTTTTTTTTTTTTTTTTTTTTTTT
>Ga0116229_10006421_pt1 | contig 18912 bp, 14 predicted proteins | sample S1TSphgellanicum_3_FD_87313 | JGI IMG/M metagenome (GOLD analysis project Ga0116229, IMG submission 87313) | Host-associated microbial communities from peat moss isolated from Minnesota, USA - S1T2_Fc - Sphagnum magellanicum MG | ecosystem: Host-associated > Plants > Peat moss > Unclassified... | reverse complement strand
GACCCGCCGCAACGAGGAACTCGGCAAGGTGCAGCGCTACCTCGTGCAGCAGATCCAGGAATACTCCGCCGCCCAGGGTTTCGATCTCGTGCTCGGCGAAAGCGTGTTCTATGCCAAGAGCAACCTCGACATCACGGCCAATATTCTCGCCGTGCTGCTGACCAAGCCGGCGAGCCTGCCGGCGGCGCCGCCGCCTGCCTCGGGTGCGACGCCTGCACCGGCTCCCAAGTCTCCCGCCAACGGAAAGTAAGGCCGGGTTTCACGCGACGCGTGTGCCTCCGTGCAGACCGTCGAATACAGCCTGGGTGAATTGGCCGCGCGCTTCGGCCTGGAACTGCGCGGCGACCCGGACTTGCGCGTGCAGCGGGTCGCCACCCTGCACCATGCCGCGCCGGGCGGCATCAGCTTCTTCGCCAATGCGCGCTACCGCAAGCACTTGGAGGCGACGCAGGCGACCGCCGTCGTGCTCGCGGCGGAACATGCCGCCCTGTGTCCGGCGGCCGCGCTGATCGATCCGAACCCGTATCTCGCCTATGCCCGCATCGCCGGCGTGCTGCATCCCACCGCGGTATCCCCGCCGGGCATCCACGACAGTGCGGTGGTCGGCGCCTCCGCTCGCATCGCGGCCTCGGCCAGCGTCGGTCCCCAGGCCGTCATCGAGGACGGGGTCGACATCGGTGAACGCGTGTTCGTCGGGCCCGGTTGCATCCTTCAGCAGGGTGCGCGCATCGGCGCCGATACCCGCCTGACCGCGCGCGTGACCGTGTGCCGCAACGTCGAGGTCGGTGAACGCTGCATCCTGCATCCGGGGGTCGTGATCGGCGCGGACGGCTTCGGCTTCGCTCTCGATGGCGCGCGCGGTTGGGTCAAGGTGCCGCAGATGGGCGCAGTCCGGATCGGCAACGACGTGGAGATCGGCGCGAACACCACGGTCGACTGCGGCGCGATCGAGGACACGGTCATCGAGAACGGCGTGAAGCTCGACAACCAGATCCAGATCGGCCACAACGTCTCGATCGGCGAACACACCGCGATCGCGTCCTGTACCGGCATCTCGGGCAGCACGAGCATCGGCAAGCGCTGCATGATCGGCGGACTCGTCGGCATGGCGGGGCATCTGACGATCGCGGACGACGTCGTGATCACGGGTTTCAGCATGATCAGTGCCTCGCTGAAGCGGCCGGGCAGCTACTCGAGCGGCATTCCCGCCGAAGAGACGAAACAATGGTGGCGCCGGGTGGCGCAATTCCGGCGCTTGGGCGCACGCAAGGAGTGACGATGACGGAGTCCATCACGCTGGATATCGATGAGATCATGCGGCAACTCCCGCATCGATACCCGTTCCTCCTCATCGACCGGATCCTCGCCTGCGTGCCGGGCACGAGCATTCTCGCCCTGAAGAACGTCACGTTCAACGAACCTTATTTCCTGGGGCACTTCCCGCATCGCCCGGTCATGCCGGGGGTCCTCATCATCGAGGCGATCGCCCAGGCGTCCGGCATTCTCGCCTTCAAGACCGTGGGTTTCGTCCCGAACGAGGAGACGCGCTTCTATTTCGTCGCGATCGACAAGGCCCGCTTCCGCAAGCCCGTCGTACCCGGCGATCAGCTGCTGCTCAAGGTCACGCTGCTGCGCGCGTTCAAGGGGATCTGGAAATTCCACGGGGTGGCGGAGGTCGACGGCGCGGAGGTGGCCTCGGCCGAGATCATGGTCGCCCCCGACACGAAGGAGCCGGCGCGCAGGACAGGAGACGCGGGATGATCGATTCGCGTGCGGTGATCTCGCCGCTGGCGCAGATTGAGGCGGATGTCACGATCGGACCGTTCAGCGTGATCGGCCCGGACGTCGTCGTCGGTGCGCGCACGTGGGTCGGCCCCCACGTCGTCATCAACGGACCGACGAAGATCGGCGCCGACAACAGGATCTATCAATTCGCATCGGTCGGCGATGCGCCGCAGGACAAGAAATATCGCGGCGAGCCGACCCGGCTCGAGATCGGCGATCGCAACGTGATCCGCGAATTCGTCACGATCAATCGCGGCACCACGCACGATCAGGGCGTGACGCGGATCGGCAGCGACAATCTGCTCATGGCCTACGCGCACGTCGCGCACGACTGCCAGCTCGGGGACAAGATCGTGATGTCGAACTGTGCCACGCTCGGCGGGCACGTCGAGATCGGCGACTGGGTGATCATGGGCGGCCTTTCCGCCGTCCACCAGCACACGAAGGTCGGGGCGCACTGCTTCGTGGCCAACAATGCCGCGGTCACGCGCGACGTACCGCCGTACGTCATGGCGGTCGGGCAACCGGCCGTGCCCCACAGCGTCAACTCGGAGGGACTGAAGCGGCGCGGGTTCACTGCCGCGCAGATTCTGAACATACGCCGGGCCTACCGGCTGCTCTACCGTTCGGGACTCAAGCTGAATGCCGCGCTCGAGCAACTCGAGAAGATCGCCGTGGACCAGGACGAGATCCAGCCGTTCGTGGCGTTCATCAAGCGCAGCTCGCGCAGTATCGTGCGCTAGGAGCCTGTCTGACTCATCAACGTGGCCGCGCGACTCCGATGCCCGCGTCCCTGCGGATCGGTCTCGTGGCCGGGGAGGCGTCGGGCGACACGCTCGGCGCGGCCCTGATCGAGGCGCTGCGCGCGCTCGTACCGGACGCGGCGTTCTTCGGCATCGCGGGACCCAAGATGCAGGCGGCGGGCTGTGAGGTATGGGAACCCGCGGAGTCCTTGGCGGTCATGGGGCTGTTCGAGATCCTGCGCGACCTACCGCGGTTGCTGCGCCTGCGCCTGCGCATCCGGCGCGCCTTCATCGCCGCGCGCCCCGACGTGTTCGTCGGCATCGACGCACCCGAATTCAACTTAGGGCTCGCGCGCTCGCTGCATGCCGCCGGCATCCCGACGGTCCAGTACGTGAGTCCCCAGGTCTGGGCCTGGCGCCAGAGTCGGGTGCGCAGCATGAGCCGGTCGGTAAATCTGGTGCTGTGTCTGCTGCCGTTCGAGAAGCACTTTTACGATGCGCAGGGGCTGGCGGCGGAGTTCGTCGGCCATCCGCTCGCCGACGCGATTCCCCTCGCGGCGGACCGCCGCGCGGCCCGGTCGGCGCTCGGCATCGACCCGGATGCCGAGGTCATTGCGCTGCTGCCGGGGAGCCGGCGCGGCGAGGTCTCGCGCCTCGGCAGCGATTTTGCTGCGACCGCACAATGGCTGTCCGACCGACGCCCCGGCCTGCGCTTCATCGCGCCGATGGCCAATCAGGGCACGCGGGCCCTGTTTGCGGCGGTGCTGGCCGAGCGGGCTCCCGCGGTGACGGTACAGCTCATCGACGGTCAGGCACAGACGGCCTTGATCGCCGCCGATGCCGTGCTCGTCGCCTCCGGGACGGCGAGTCTCGAGGCCGCCCTCTGCAAACGGCCGATGGTGGTCGTGTACCGGCTCGGGGCGCTGACCGCCTGGGTGCTGCGGCGCCTGAAGCTCGTCAAATCCAAGTTCTTTGCGCAGCCAAATTTACTTGCGGACCGGCGCATCGTCGGCGAATATTTTCAGTCCGACATCATCCCGGCGTCGATCGGAGCGGAACTCTTGACGTGGCTGGACGACCCGGAGGGACGACGCGAGTTGGAAACGGAATTCACGCGGATCCATGCCGATCTTGCACGCAACGCCAGCGCGAGCGCCGCCCGGGCCGTGTTGGGCTTGTTGGCATCGATGCGCGCCGGATCCGTGAACGCATGACACCCGCGCCGCGCCGCCGCGTCGCCGGCGTCGACGAAGCCGGGCGCGGGCCGCTGGCCGGGCCCGTCGTGGCGGCGGCCGTGATCTTGCGTCCCGGCCGGCGCATCCCGGGTCTCGCGGATTCCAAGCTTCTCGAGGCATCGGTCCGCGAGCGGCTCGATCGTGTGATTCGCCGCCGCGCGCTCAGCGTCGGGGTCGGCTTCGCAGATCCCGCCGAAATCGACGCGCTCAACATTTTGCAGGCGACCCTGCTCGCGATGCGCCGGGCCGTGCTGGCACTCGACGTGGTGCCGGACCATCTCATCGTCGACGGTAACCGCCTGCCCTCGCTCGAGGGCCTCGGCCTGTCCGCCGCCGCGCGGGTGCCCTGCGCCGAGGCGATCGTGGGCGGGGATGCCACCCGACCCGCCATCAGCGCCGCATCGATCGTCGCCAAGACCGCGCGCGACGCCTACATGACGCGCGTCCACGAACTCTATCCGCAGTATGGGTTCGCGAGCCACAAGGGCTACCCCACGCCGATCCATCGGCGCCTGCTGCGCGAACACGGGCCCTGTCCGCTGCATCGCCGCTCGTTCGCGCCGGTCGCGCTCGCGCTCCCGGCAGAGGTGGCGGGATGAGCGGCTTCGTGCATCTTGAGCTGCACACCGAGTATTCGCTCGTCGACGGGATCGTGCGCATGCCGGAACTCATGGCCTGTGTCCGCACGAACGGCATGGCCGCGGTCGCCCTGACCGACCAGTGCAATCTCTTCGCGATGGTCAAGTTCTACAAGGAGGCACAGAGCGCCGGCATCAAACCCCTGATCGGTGTCGATGCCTGGATCCGCGAGCCGGGTGAGCGTGCGCTTCCCTCGCGCATCGTGCTGCTATGCCAGAACCTCGTGGGCTATCGGCATCTGACCCAGCTCGTGACGCGCTCCTATCTCGAGGGCCAGCGAAACGGCCCGCCGATGATCGAGCGTGGCTGGCTCACGCGCGAGAACCTCGGCGGGTTGATCGTGCTCTCGGGCGGACTCGACGGCGACATCGGCCAGGCGCTCGCGCGCGGCCGCGACGACGAGGCGCTGCGCGCCCTCGCCGCGTGGCAGGCGCTCTGCGACGACCGCTTCTATCTCGAGGTCCAGCGCGTCGGACGCGCGGGCGAGCGCGATTACACCGACGCCGCGCTCGATCTCGCGGAGGCGCGCGGCGTCGCCGCGGTCGCGACCAACGACGTGAGGTTTCTGGCGCGCACGGACTTCGATGCTCACGAGGCGCGCGTCTGCATCCATGACGGCGCGCTGCTCGCCGACCCCAGCCGCAGACGCCGCTACACCGAGGAGCAGTACTTGAAGTCGCCGGCCGAGATGGCGGCACTGTTCGCCGACGCGCCCGGCCTGCTCGCCAACACGGTCGAGATCGCCAAACGCTGTTCGCTCGAGATCACGCTCGGCGCCTCGATGTTGCCGGCCTATCCGGTGCCCGCCGGCAGCGACACCGAGGGTTTCCTGCGCGAGGAGGCGGCGCGCGGCCTCGCCGCCCGGCTCGCCGCGACGGCGGCGCCGACCGCAGCACAGCGCCGCCCCGCGGAATACACTGCGCGTCTGCAGCTCGAACTCGGTGTGATCTGCTCGATGGGCTTCGCGGGCTACTTCCTGATCGTCGCGGACTTCATCCGCTGGGCGCGCTGCAACGGGGTGCCGGTCGGACCCGGGCGCGGCTCCGGAGCCGGCTCGCTGGTCGCCTACGCGCTCGGCATCACCGATTTGGATCCGATCGAGCACGATCTCCTGTTCGAGCGCTTCCTGAATCCGGAACGCGTGTCCATGCCGGACTTCGACGTCGATTTCTGCATGGAGGGCCGCGACCGCGTCATCGAATACGTCGCGCAGAAGTATGGTCGTGAGCGCGTCTCGCAGATCATCACTTACGGCACGCTCGCCGCGAAGGCCGTGGTCCGCGACGTGGGCCGCGTGCTCGGTCACAACTACGGCTACGTCGACAAGATCGCGAAACTCATTCCATTCGAGATCGGGATCACGCTCGACAAGGCGCTCGCGCAGGAGGAGGAACTCGCCAAGCTCTATGCCGCCGATGCGGACGTGCACGAGCTCATCGATCTCGCCCGCAGCCTCGAGGGCCTCGCGCGCAACGCCGGAACGCATGCCGGCGGCGTCGTCATCGCGCCGTCGGTGCTGACCGACTTCACGCCGCTGTACTGCGAGGAGGGCAGCAGCACCCCGGTCACGCAGTTCGACAAGGACGACGTCGAGGCCGCGGGGCTCGTCAAGTTCGACTTCCTCGGGCTGCGCACGCTCACGATCATCGACTGGGCGGTGCGCGACATCAATGCCGCAAGAGCCGCCGGCGGCGAGGCGCCGCTCGAGATCACCGCGCTGCCGATGGATGATCCTTCGACCTACGAGCTGCTCAAGAGCACCCGCACCACGGCCGTGTTCCAGCTCGAGTCGCGCGGCATGAAGGATCTGATCCGGCGCCTGCAGCCCGACCGGTTCGGCGACATCGTGGCGCTCGTCGCCCTGTTCCGTCCGGGCCCGCTGCAGTCGGGCATGGTCGAGGACTTCATCGCCCGCAAGCACGACACCAGCGGGGCGGCGATCGATTATCTGCATCCGGACTTGAAGCCGGTGCTGGAGGCGACCTACGGCGTGATCCTCTATCAGGAACAGGTCATGCAGATCGCGCAGATTCTCGCCGGCTACACGCTCGGCAGCGCGGATCTGCTGCGCCGTGCGATGGGCAAGAAGAAGCCCGAGGAGATGGCCAAGCAGCGCTCGGTGTTCACGGAGGGCGCGGTTGCGCGCGGCGTCCCGGAACCGCAGGCGACCCACATTTTCGATCTGATGGAGAAGTTCGCGGGCTACGGCTTCAACAAGTCGCATTCTGCCGCCTATGCGCTCCTGTCCTATCAGACCGCCTGGCTCAAGGCGCATCATCCCGCGGCGTTCATGGCCGCCGTGCTGTCCTCGGACATGGACAAGACCGACAAGGTCGTGACCCTGATCGACGAGTGCGTGAGCATGCGTCTCGACGTGCTGCCGCCCGACGTGAACGAGTCGGCCTACGCATTCAAGGTCGCGGGTCCGGCGAGCATCCGCTACGGCATGGGGGCCATCAAGGGCGTGGGCCTCGCGGCGGTCGAGGCCATCGTCGAGGAGCGCCGCCTGCGCGGCCCGTTCCAGAGCTTGACGGATCTGTGCCGGCGCATCGACCTCACGCGCATCAACCGGCGCGTGCTCGAGGCGCTGGTCCGCTGCGGGAGCTTGGATCGCATCGGGCCGAACCGCGCGACCTTGAGCGCGGAGCTCGATCGCGCAATGCACCTGGGCGAACAAAATTCGCGGGCGGTCAGCACGGGACAGGTCGACTTGTTCGGCTTGAGCGGCGCCGAGGACAGCGTGCTGCCCGACTGGCCCGAGGCGCAGCGACTCGCCGGCGAACGCGAGACGCTCGGGCTGTTCCTGAGCGGACATCCGATCACGCCCTACGAACCGGATCTTCGATTCTTGGTCAGTGCGCGGCTCGCCGACATCGGCGGCCCGAAACCCGCGCCGGCTCCCGAGGGCGGGCGCGGCTGGGCGGGCGGCAAGCCCGCGACCGTGGCGGGGCTCGTGCTCGAGATTCGCCGCCGGCCGAACCGCGTGACGCTGATCCTCGACGATCGCAGCGGCCGCATCGAGGTGAGTCTCTACGAGGAGACCTACCAGCAGCATCGCGACGTGATCGTCAAGGATGCGATCCTCGTCGTCGACGGCACCTTGCGCTTCGACGACTTCATCGAGGCCTGGCGCGTGCAGGCCAAGTCGCTCATCGACATCGACCGCGCGCGCGAGCGCTACGCGCGGCGGCTCTGGCTGCGCTGGCCGACCGAATTCGACGAGCCGCAGGGCATGAACCGCTTCGAGGCCCTGCTCAAACCCTATTTGCGCGGCCCCTGCGGCGTCAGCGTCGCGGTCGCGCGCCGCGACTACTCCGGCAAGATCAATCTTCCCGATGAGTGGTCGGTGCGACCGGCGCGCGAGCTGCTCGACAAGCTCACCGCGCTGGTCGGCCGCGACGGATGGTATCTGGCGTATGGTCCGCGACATGACAATCGAGGCGAGGAAACATTCTCATGGCGATGAGTTTTCTAGAGTTCGAGCAGCCCATCGCGGAGCTCGAGGCGAAGATCGAGGAGCTCAAATTCTTGGGCACCGACGCGAGCGTCAACATCACGGAGGAGATCAGGCGCCTGCAGACCAAGAGCCGCGCCCTGACCGCGAGCATTTTCTCGAGCCTGACGCCGTGGCAGATCACCCAACTCGCGCGCCACCCGCAGCGGCCCTACACGCTCGATTATGTGTCGATGATCTTCACCGACTGGCAGGAACTGCACGGCGACCGGATGTACGGCGACGATCTCGCCATCGTCGGCGGACTCGCGCGCTTCGACGGCATTCCCGTCATGCTGATCGGCCACCAGAAGGGCCGCGACACGAAGGAGCGGGTGCGCCGCAATTACGGCATGCCGAAGCCCGAGGGCTATCGCAAGGCCTTGCGGCTCATGCGCATGGCCGAGCGGTTCCGCATCCCGGTCATCACCCTGATCGACACGCCGGGCGCCTATCCCGGGATCGGCTCCGAGGAGCGGGGACAGAGCGAGGCCATCGCGCGCAACCTGTTCGAGATGTCGAGTCTGGCCGCACCGATCATCAGCGTCGTGATCGGCGAGGGCGGTTCGGGCGGCGCGCTCGCGATCGGCGTCTGCGACCGGCTCGTCATGCTGCAGTTCAGCGTGTATTCGGTGATCTCGCCCGAGAGCTGCGCCTCGATACTCTGGAAGAGCACCGACAAGAAGGAAATCGCCGCCGACGCCATGGGGGGCACGGCCGACCGGCTCAAGAAATTCGGGCTCGTCGATGAGGTGCTGAAGGAGCCGCATGGGGCCGCCCATCGGGATCCCCAGGCGATGGCCGACACGCTGCGCACGAGCATCGCGAAGCACCTCGCGGAGCTGCGCAATCTCCCGGTCACTCAGCTGCTCGATGCGCGCCAGGCGCGCCTGCGCTCGTTCGGGGTGTTTAGGGAGAGCTAGGCGGATTTCGCCGCGCGTGCGTCCGCCGTCGACGCGAGCAGGGAGGGCGTCAAGGGGGCGGGTTTCGACGCGAGCCGGGAATTCAGGCGCACCTGCGTCTTCGGCAGCAGCGCAAAAATCCGCGGACCCCGCACGAGATAGCGCCGCGCCAGGCGCGGCGGGTTCATGAGCAGACGGAACAGCCATTCGGTGCCGAGCTGCTGCATCCACTTCGGCGCCCGGCGCTCCTGGCCCGTGATGAAATTGATCGACGCCCCGATGCACAGCGCCATGCCGCGCGCGACGCCGCGCGCGCGCAGCCGTTGCGCGAGAATCTCCTGCTGGGGTGCGCCGACGGCGAGGAAGCAGAATCGGAAGGGACTGTGCGACTCGATGAAGCGCAGGCAGTGCTCGACTTCCTCCGGATCCTTGATGAAACCCATCGGCGGGTTGTAATGAATCAGGTGTTCGAGGCCGAAAGTGGCCCGCAATTGAGCCGCCTGCGATGCTTCGGCACCGATCAGCACGATGGGATCCGATGGCTTGATGACACGATTGAACAACTCGGCGGTCAGATCGCTGCCGGTGCAGACCCGCGTGCGCGTGCCCTTGGTCAACCGGAACAGATAGGAGAGAAAGCGGCTGTCCAAGAGCACGTACGATGCGTCGGCATACGCGGCACGAAAGCTCTCGTCCTCGTGGAACCGGATCAGGTGGTCGGCATTCGGCGTGACGACGAAGCCGTAGCGTTCCTGGCCATATTCCGAGGCCAGATGAACGAAATCATCGACGTCGTAATCATCCAAAGGATACAGCAAGGGGTTTCTCGCGTGAGACGTCCGTGTCGGATTCCACTGACGAAATTGGACCATAGATTGATCTCGCCGTACAGCGCAGGATGATGACGCTATGACATCTATTTTTCACGAATCGGCCACTCATTCGACGCGAGCGAGCAGCCGATGTCAGAGCGCAGCTCGAGAACTGTGGATCGGTTCACACTATGAGTCATCGGCAGCCACTGCAGATTGCAGATCGGTGACACGACGCGAACGGCAGTCCGCCGGTGCCGGCGACGATTGAACATAATGCAGATCGGTCCCAGGTGTGCGGACCTCTCGACGGTCGGCGGAGTGGCGTGAGGCTTGACTTATTGAAAGAGCACTCGTGATCGAGGCGAACGATTGCATTCACCGCCTCGTCGATAATGGCGACGACACCCGGCAGCATGGATGTGATCGTCAGGGTGTCCGTGATGCTAAAAGTCGCACGCAATGAGGTGTGCGCGCTCAAACCCTTTCGAGTCTCACGGTGCTGGCGCGGCGCCGATGCAGCCGTGGGCCTCGGTGCAGATTTGATTGACGGGGCAGCTCACCGGCGTGCCGCTCACGCACCCGCGCAGGTCGGCGCCGGCCGTATTCGGAGCGCAGCGCTCATGGCCGTTGCAGCTCCGGTGATCGTCGCAATCCGCGTCCGTCGTGCAGACGAGATCGGCGACCGAGCGTTCGACCGTGTCGATTTCACCCTGGCCGCCGATCTGGCCCGCGAGGCTCGCGTCGCTCAGGCGCACAGGCTCCGTGTGATTCGTGGGCACCGCGTAGGCGTCGGCGGCGATGACTTCCCAGGTGCGCGGCTCGGCGGTCGCCGACCGATAGTAGATGCCGTAGCGCACCACGTTGCGCGGATCCAGCGGGGCATTCAAGGAGAGCGCAATGTCGCGGGTCGAGTCGGCGGGCCATCCCTCACCGTGATTCAGCGAGAGACGACGCACGCCGCCGCCGAGTTCGTAGATGCGCAGCTCCACCACGCTGCCCGGACTCAAGTCGGCGAGGCCCGTGACCAGATGCACGCTGAGCTTCAGCACCGGTCCCGTCGCGGGGCTCGCCGCGAAGGCCTGGCTCAAGGCCGCCGCGAGCAGCACGCCGGCCATCGACCCCTGCCTGATCATCGAGCCGGTTCGGTTCACGTCGTCCTCTCGAGGATGCTGTCGTCACGGCATGATAGCCGATTCGCGGAATCCGGCCACGCTCTGCGATACTGCACGCACCATGACCGACGCCGATGGCACAGTAATGCGGGCAGGGCCCGGCGACGTGCGGTCGCTCGTGGATCTCGTCAATGGTGCCTACCGGGGTGACTCGAGCCGCGAGGGCTGGACGACCGAGGCGGATTTCTTGGGCGGGCAGCGTACCGACGAGGAGTCGATGCGCGCCCTGCTCGAGGGGCCGGACAGCGTCGTGCTCGTCATGCGTGATGATTCGGGCGTCGGTGAATCCCGCTTGAACGCCTGTGTCCACCTCAAGCGCCAGCCGCACGGCGTGGTCTATCTCGGCATGCTCACGGTGCGCCCGCGGCTGCAGAACTCGGGGGTCGGTCGGCAGCTCCTGGCTGCGGCGGAGGGCTACGCGCAGCAGGCACTTTCCGCGCGCGTCATCGAGATGACGGTCATCAATGTGCGCGACGCCCTGATCGCCTGGTATGAACGCCGCGGTTACGTGCGCACGGGCGAGGAGCGCCCCTTTCCCTACGGCGACGCGCGCTTCGGTTTGCCGCTCCGGGAGGATCTTAAGTTCGTCGTGCTGCAGCGTGACCTCAAGTTCTGGCGGCATTCGCGGTAAGATGCAGGCTGCGGTTTCCGCAGCCGGAGTTTGCCCGTGTTCCGTGTCTTCGAAAAGCTGGTGTCTCCGTATCCGGAGACCGCGCTGCCCCCCTTGCCGACGGGGTTCTTTCCGTTCATCTGGGCGTGCGCCCGCGGGACGAAGCGCTTCATCGCCGTGATGACGCTGATCACCGCGGCGATCGGGGTGTTCGAGGCGCTGCTGTTCAGCATGCTCGGCCACGTCGTCGACTGGCTCGCGGCCGTGCCGCCGGCGCGGCTGTTCAGCGCCCAGCGCGGCCATTTGATTCTGCTGGCCGCGATCCTGATGGCCAGCACGATTGCCATCGGGCTGCAGAGTCTGCTCAAGCAACAGACCCTGGCCGGTAACTTCGCGATGCGGCTGCGCTGGCACTTTCATCGCAACATGCTCGCGCAGAGCTTTAGCTTCTATCAGGACGAATTCGCGGGCCGGGTCGCCGCCAAGGTCATGCAGACGGCGCTGGCGGTGCGCGATACCTGGATGATCCTGACCGACATCCTGGTGTTCATCGTGATCTACTTCGTCACGATCGTGCTCGTGGTCGGCAATTTCGATCGCTGGCTGCTGGCGCCGTTCCTGGGCTGGCTCGGCCTGTATGCGCTCGCGATCCGGTATTTCGTGCCGCGCCTCGGCAGGGTCGGCAAGGCACAGGCCGACGCGCGCTCCATGATGACGGGCCGCATCACCGATGCGTACACCAACATCGCGACCGTGAAGCTGTTTTCGCACACGCGGCGGGAGGCGGCCTACGCCCAGGGCGCGATGGCGGAGTTCCTCGCGACCGTCTTCCGCCAGATGCGCATGGTCACGGGTTTCGAGATCGTCAATCACGCGCTCAGCATGGGCTTGATCGCGAGCACCGCGGGCGTCACGCTGTGGCTCTGGACCCGGGGTCAGGTCGGCGTCGGCGCCGTGGCGGCCGCCACGGCAATGGCCCTGCGGCTCAACGGCATCTCGCACTGGGTCATGTGGGAGATGGCCACGCTGTTCGAACAGATCGGCACCGTCCAGGACGGCATCACCACGCTGGCGCGGCCGCATGCGGTGGTCGACCGGCCGGATGCCGCGCGGCTCGCGGTGCCGCGCGGCGAAGTGCGCTTCGAGCACGTGACCTTTGCGTATGGCGCCGCGGCGGAGGGCGGCAAGCCGGTCATCGAGGACTTGAACCTCCACATTCGCCCCGGCGAGAAGATCGGGCTCGTCGGCCGCTCCGGAGCGGGCAAGAGCACGATCGTGAACCTGCTGTTGCGGTTCTACGATGTGTCCAAGGGCCGCGTGCTGATCGACGGACAGGACATCGCCCTCGTGACACAGGACAGTCTGCGGACCCACATCGGCATGGTCACCCAGGATACGTCGCTGCTGCACCGGTCGGTGGCGGACAACATCCTGTACGGACGGCCCGATGCGACCGAGGCGCAGATGATCGCCGCCGCGCAGCGCGCCGAGGCGCACGATTTCATCGTCACGCTCGCTGATTCGGCGGGCCGACGCGGCTATCAGGCCCATGTCGGGGAACGCGGCGTGAAATTGAGCGGCGGGCAGCGCCAACGAATCGCGATTGCGCGGGTCATGCTCAAGGATGCACCGATTCTGCTGCTCGACGAGGCCACGAGCGCGCTCGACAGCGAGGTCGAAGCGGCGATTCAGCAGAGCCTGTACCGGCTCATGGAAGGCAAGACCGTGGTTGCGATCGCGCACCGGTTGTCGACGATCGCTGCGATGGACCGGCTCATCGTGCTCGACAAGGGCCGCATCGTCGAGGAAGGCGACCATCGCTGGCTGTTGGCGCAGGGGGGCTTGTACGCTCGCCTGTGGTCCCACCAGAGCGGCGGATTTCTCGCCGAGGAGCTCGATGAGGCCGAGCTGCCGCGGTTGCGGACGGCCGAGCTCGACGCCTGACATCGACGATGCGGACCGGCATGCTCGAATTCAACGGCAAAGCCTATCTCGACGGGGCCGCATCGGATCCGCGGCTGCTGGGTTGGATGCAAGGCTCGCCGCCGCCGCCCGACAAGCAGGTGCGCTTCGAGGACGACCGCTTCTTCGAGTTTCCGCAGATCCGCTGGGCACTGTCGCATATGCGCGAATTGTGCCCTACCACCAACGTCTGGCGCGGCGAGGCGCCGCCCGGCGATCTCGGCGTCGTCGATTCCGCGGTCGCGGCGGCGATCGATGCGCTCGAGTTCGAGGATGCGACGGGGCGGCGCCGCCGCTTCGGCGCATCGCACGAGGATGTCTACACCGACGGCATCGTGATCCTGCATCGCGGACGGCGCGTCTACGAGCGCTATTTCGGCGCGCTCGAGCCGCACGGTCCGCACGCCTGTTTCTCGATCACCAAGTCCTGCGTCGCGACGATCGCGGCGACCTTGCTCCACGAGGGCGAGCTCGACGAGGCGCGGCTCGTGAGCCATTACCTGCCCGAGATGGCGGGCGGCGCCTATGCGGATGCCAGCGTGCGCGCGCTGCTCGACATGCAGATCGGCGTCGAGTACTCCGAGGATTATGCCGATCCGGCCGCCGGCGTCTGGGCCTACGCGCGTGCGGGCGGCTTGCGCGCACGGCCGCGCGATTACTCGGGTCCGCGCACTTTCTACGAGTCGCTGCTGACGCTGCGCAAGGAGGGCGAGCACGGTCGGGTGTTCGCCTACAAGACCGTCAACACGGAGGTGCTCAGCTGGATCCTGCGACGGGTCACCCGAATGCCGCTCGAGGCCCTGATCTCGGAGCGTCTGTGGACGCAGCTCGGTTGTGAGCAGGACGCCTACGTTACCGTCGATTCCATCGGCGTCGCGATGGGTGGCGGGGGCATGAGCGCGAGCTTGCGCGATTTGGCGCGCTTCGGCGAGTTGATGCGCCGTGAAGGTGCGGTCGGGCGCCGACAGGTGATTCCCGCCGCGGTCATCGCCGACATCCGGCGCGGCGGCGATCCGGCCAAGTTCGCGCCGGCCGGCTACACACAGCTCGCCGGTTATTCCTATCGCAACATGTGGTGGGTTGCGCACGATCCGCTCGGTGTCTTCGAAGCCCGCGGCATTCACGGCCAGCGCCTGTACATCGCACCGGCGGCCGACGTCGTGATCGCACGCTTCAGCTCCCACCCGATTGCCGCGAACGGCGCGAACGATCCGATCACGATGCCGGGGTTCGCCGCGGTCTGCCGGCTGCTCAAGGACTGAACCGAGCATCTCTATGAACTCATCGTCACCGCGAACGCTGCTGCCGCTTCGCTGGCTGCAGCGTTTTGCGTTGGCTCCCGACGATCTGCTGCGCGATGCGGTCTATCGGCGGCTGTGGACCTCGATTTTGATCTCCTCGTTCGGCGGCCAGGTCACGCTGCTCGCGCTGCCCTTGACCGCGGCGGTGCTGCTGCAGGCGAGCCCCACGCAGATGGGCCGGCTCACGGCCATGGAAATCCTGCCGTTCGTGCTGTTTTCGCTGCCCGCGGGCGTCTGGCTGGACCGCGTCCGCAAGCTCCCGGTCTACGTGCTCGGTGAATTGTCGATCGGCGTCGCCGTGGCCTCGGTGCCGCTCGCCTCGTGGTTTCATCGACTCGCGATGCCCTGGCTCTACCTCGTCGCGTTCCTAATCGGCGCCGTGAACACGACCTCGGGCACGGCGGCACAGATCGTATTGACCCAGGTCGTGCCGCGCGAACGCCTGGTCGAGGCGCATGCGAAAAATGCGCTCGCGAACTCGACCGCCGAGGTGGCGGGTCCGGGCGCGGCCGGTGCGCTGATCAAGCTCACGGGTGCGCCGGTCGCGCTGCTGGCCGATGCGCTGCTGCTGATGCTCTCCTCGACGATCCTGCGCGGCGTCGCGGCGAAGGAAACGCCGAGCGCGGTCAATCCGCCGTTCTGGCCCGCGCTGCGCGACGGGTTGCGCTTCGTGCGCGAGCATGCCCTGCTCGTCGCGATGGCTTGCTGCGTCGGCATCTGGCAGATGTGCAACCAGACCGCGATGGTCGTGCAGATTCTGTTCGCGACGCGGGAACTCGAGCTCTCGGAACGCGGCGTGGGACTCTCCTACGTGGCGCTCGGCGTCGGCACCGTGGCCGCGAGCGTGATCGGGCATCGGGTCGCGCGGCGGGTGGGTCCGGGACCCATGCTCGTGCTCGGTTTCGCGCTGTGCGGCGTCGGCTGGCTGCAGCTCGCGCTGGCGCCCGCCAACGCCCTCGGCCTCGCTGCCTACCGCCTCATGCTGCTGCTGTTCGGCGTGGGTGCCGTGTTCATCACGATCAACTTTCTCTCGATGCGCCAGTCCGTGACGCCCGCACCGATGCTGGGGCGCATGACGAGCACGATGCGCTGGCTCATTTTGTTGCCGGCGGGTCCCGGGGCGCTGCTCGGCGGCTGGCTCGGGCAGCACCTGGGGCTGCGTTACGCACTCGGCGCCGCGGGCGTGACCGCGCTGCTGCTGGCCGCGGCCGCGTGGCGTGTTCCGGTCATCCGCGGCGTGCGGGCCCTGCCGACGCTGCGAGCGAGCCTGCGATGACCGACCGCGGCAACGATGTGCTCGAGATTCTCGCAAGCGGCTTGGCTGACCGCGGCGGCGCGTTCGTCGTCGCCTTGAGCGGCGGCGCCGATTCGAGCGTGCTGCTCGCCGCGATGGTGGAACTCAGAGCGCGGCTGCCGGGCGCCGCGCCGGCGGCTGTCGCGGCACCGTGCTGGACGCTTCGCGCCGTGCACGTCGACCATGGACTGCAGCCGGCCGCGGCGACGTTTCGCGAGGATTGCGCACGCCTTTGCGCGCGCCTCGAGGTGCCGCTCGAGGTCCTGCGCGTCACGGTGGCGGTCGACGCCGGCGCATCGCTCGAGGCGGCCGCCCGCGACGCGCGCTATGCGGCACTCGCCGCCCATCTCGGCGCGCACGAGTGTCTGCTCACGGCGCATCATGCCGAGGATCAGGCCGAGACCCTGCTGTTGCAGGCGCTGCGCGGTGCGGGATTGAAGGGCCTCTGCGCGATGCCGATCGAGCGGCGTCTCGGGTCGGGACGCCATCTGCGGCCGCTACTCGCAGTGCCGCGGCGCGCGCTCGCGCGCTTCGCGGCGGCCCGGGGCATCCGCACGGGCATCGATCCCATGAATGCCGACACTCGCTTCGATCGCGTGTTCCTGCGCCGGGAGGTCTGGCCGGCGCTCGCCGCGCGTTGGCCGGCGGCCGGCATGGCGCTCGCGCGGACCGCCGCCCATCTTGCCGAGGCCCAGGAACTGCTCGAGGCACTGGCCGCGCATGACTTGACCCGGCTGCGCGACGGACACGCCGTCTCGATCCCGACACTGCGCCAGTTGAGCCCGACGCGCCGGATCAATGCGCTGCGCTGCTGGATCGACGCCGCCGGCGTCCCCGTGCCGCCCACCGCGCGTCTCAAGGAAGCCCTGCGCCAGATACTCGCCGCCGAGCCGGATCACCAGCCTTGCATCGGCTGGCACGCGCATGCGCTGCGGCGCTACCGCGACCGGGTGTATCTGACGGCCGCCGATCCGCCGCGCTTGGCGCGGGAGCAGCACTGGTCGATCGCGGCGGATGCGGTGCTCGAACTCGGGGAGGGACTCGGTCGATTGAAGTGCACGCCGCGGCGCGGTGGCCTGCAGGGGTTGCCGGCGACCTTGCGCGTCTGCGCGCGCGCGGGCGGGGAGCGTCTGCGGCCGGGTCCGCAGGCCGCGACCCAGACCGTGCAGCACTTATGTCAATCCTTGGGCGTCGTGCCGTGGATGCGGCAGGCACTGCCGTTCATCTACGCCGATGATGCGTTGGTGGCGGTCGGCGACCTGTGGTTCGATGCACGCTTCGCCGGGTCCGCCGACGTCATCGGAATGGGCTTCGAGTGGCAGGGTGCTCCGCTGCTCGTGTAGTCGGATAATCCCTTAACCCTGAACGTCGATTGTCGCAAAGCGGACAACCTGGTAAGCTGAATTCCCGTCGAATTCCCGTAAATCTCAATGGCTCCAGAGTCGTTCGAGGCGAACCGTTTTATCGTGTTCGCCGCGCGCGCATACCTTAAAAGACGGCGGTGACTCACATGACTCGATTCGTATTCGTCACCGGTGGCGTGGTTTCATCGCTCGGTAAAGGCATCGCCTCCGCCTCGCTCGGGGCGATTCTCGAAGCGCGTGGCCTGAAGGTGAGCATGGTGAAGCTCGATCCGTACATCAACGTGGATCCGGGCACGATGAGTCCGTTCCAGCACGGCGAAGTGTTCGTGACCGCGGACGGGACCGAAGCCGATCTCGATCTAGGTCACTACGAGCGCTTCGTGCACACGACCACGGGGCGCAACAGCAATTTTACGACCGGGCGCATCTACGAGCGCGTGATCGCGAAGGAGCGGCGCGGCGATTACCTCGGCGCGACGGTCCAAGTCATCCCGCACATCACCGATGAGATCAAGTACCGCATCAAGATGGGTGCGGGCGACGCGGACGTCTGCATGGTCGAAGTCGGCGGCACGGTCGGCGACATCGAGTCGCTGCCGTTTCTCGAGGCGATCCGTCAAATGGGCGTGGAGCTCGGACGCAATCACGTCCTCTACATGCACCTGACGCTGGTGCCGATCGTCGGCGGGTCCGGCGAGATCAAGACCAAACCCACGCAGCATTCCGTCAAGGAACTGCGCGGCATCGGCATCCAGCCCGACGTGCTGCTGTGCCGCTGCAAGGATGCGCTGCCCGACGAGCAGCGCCGCAAGATCGCCCTGTTCACGAATGTCGAGGAGCGCGCCGTGATTTCCGCGGTCGAGGCCGACGACATCTACAAGATCCCGCTGCTGCTGCACGAACAGGATCTCGACGACATCGTGATCGACAAGCTGCGTCTCGATGCGCCGCCGACCGACCTGTCCGAATGGCGCGCCGTGGTCGCCGCGAAGCAGAACCCCGAGGCCGTGGTCGACATCGGCATGGTCGGAAAGTACGTGCAGATCCGCGATTCGTACATCTCGCTGAATGAATCGCTGATGCACGCGGGCATCAAGACCCGCACGCGCGTGAACATTCATTATTTCGAGTCGCAGGAGATCGATCGTCTGGGCCCCGCGGCGCTCGGCAACATGGATGCGATTCTCGTCCCGGGTGGGTTCGGCGACCGCGGCATCGAGGGCAAGATCCAGGCGATCCGCTTCGCGCGGGAAAATCGCATTCCCTACCTCGGGATCTGCTTGGGGATGCAGCTCGCGATCATCGAATACGCGCGCAACGTGCTCGCGTTGAAGGGTGCGAACAGCACGGAATTCGACCGCGCCACGACCCACCCGGTCATCGCCTTGATCACCGAGTGGCAGGATCTCGCGCGCGGCCAGCAGGTGCGCGACGAAACCTCCCACCTGGGCGGCAGCATGCGCCTCGGCGCCCAGGAGACCCGGTTGCTGCCGGGCTCGCTCGCACACTCGCTGTACGGCAAGGAGTCGATCCTGGAGCGTCACCGGCACCGCTACGAGTTCAACAACCATTATCTCGAGGAGCTTAAGGGCGCGGG
>Ga0116229_10006419_pt1 | contig 18916 bp, 16 predicted proteins | sample S1TSphgellanicum_3_FD_87313 | JGI IMG/M metagenome (GOLD analysis project Ga0116229, IMG submission 87313) | Host-associated microbial communities from peat moss isolated from Minnesota, USA - S1T2_Fc - Sphagnum magellanicum MG | ecosystem: Host-associated > Plants > Peat moss > Unclassified... | reverse complement strand
TGCGTGTTCAGCCGGCGCGGGACGCGCTGCTGGGGCCGGAGCCGGGCGTGGCGCGGCCTCTGCACGCGGTGCCGGTGCTGCAGGGCGAGCCGCAGCTTGAGGATGCGGCGCCGCGGCCGGGCGCGGCGCTGCCGCCGGACGCGCGACGGGCGCTGCGGCGCGCTCGGCAGGCGCTGTTGCTGCATGCTCAGCCGGCGTCGCCGCGCGTTCAGCTGGCGCTGCCGCACGTGAGGCTGCAGCGGGTGCGCCGCGATTGGCAGCACGCGCAGCGTTTTGCACTGCGGCTGCTGGCGGGTGCGCCGCGGTCTCGCCGGGACGGGCCGCAGCCGCAGCCGGAGCACCTGGCCTGGCTTCAGCACGACCGACCGCTGCGGACGGTGCGTTGGTTGCCCTGACTACGCCAGCACCGCTAAACGCGCCAGGACGCGGCGTTGCAGCGACTGCCGGAGCGCCGTGGTTGGCCGCGGCGTATTGCTGCGGATTGGCCTTGGCTTCGGTAATGTGCTGCTGCTGGGCAGCCGTGGGTGGCGTGTGCGGGAAAGCTGCAGCCTGACGTTCGGCTTCGGTCGGCTGGGCAGCAACGCCGCCTGCGCCACCGTTATAGCTCACGCGAGTGACATTGACGTTGTTGACGACCCTCTCGTTATAGACGTTGTGCACGACCGACGGGTTGACGTTGTTGACGTAGCGGTTATATGCGAACTGGCCGTTGTTCCAGTAGCCGCCCTGGTAGCCGACACCGCCATAGCCAAAGCCGTAATTGATGCCGCCATAAAAGCCGATATGCGGTCCCCAGTAGCCGGCGTTAAAGACGTAGGCCGAGCCACTGTAGCCCCAATAACCAGGCGTCCAGAGATAGCCTGGCTGCGGAGCGGCGACCCAGGTGCCCGGGACCCAGTAATAATCTTCGCCGCCCCACGCCCAGTACCCCGGGGTCCAGATGTAGTTCGGGCCTGGAACTTCAGGCTGGACATACACAGGGATTGCGGGGGGAGCGATGTTGACCGAAATTCCGATCTGCGCTTGGCTCGCCACGGGGGCGAGGGATGCTGCGATAACGACCGTTATCGCTGAGAGCTGTCTATACATGGTGGATGGCCTCGTTGTTTTAGGAATTTCAGTTCCAGCGGACTTGCAACTGCCGAGCAAATTTGGAACCACGCTAACGCTCAGCAAGATTCATACACAGATTTTAGATTTTATCCATGAGCCTTCAAACGCCGCCGTCACGGCCCCTGTTGACAAGGGACTTGTTACGAGACGTGACCACCCCGCTTTGCTTGGCAAGACCACGGCCATGCCATCAGGTACCATTTGCCTTCTTGATGAGGAATCTGTCATGAAGCAGGTTGAATTGTGCTGCGCCGCAGCAATGGCACTCGGTATTTTTTGCGCAGGGTGTGCCATGCCGTCAATGCCGTCGCTGCCGAGCTTGCCGCCGATGTCGTCGATGCCCAGCGTTTCGCTTAGCGGATCGTCTTATATTGCTGCTGCCGACGAAACCGCGGCGGTAAAAAGTATCGAGCTGGCCTGGCCCGATGGTCGCGGCATGGGTGCCTTTGTATCGGTGATTGATCCGCAGGAAGAGCCGGCCCGTGCAGCGCAGATCCATTACCGTGTCGACGTGATCTTCGACTCAGGCAGCCACACCGTGCTGACGCAAGACGGCTCGGTTGCGCTTGCGGTTGGCCAGCGCGTGGTGCTGCGCGACGGCCGGGCGCTGCCCACCGATCGCACCGATGTTCCGCATCTGGCGCCCGTACCGCATTTCTAGCGCGCTGCGGGTGCTGCGCTTGCCGGCTTGACGCAGGCGCCATAGAGCACGACGCCGTCGGCCACCTGCTGGCGCGCGGCTTCGATGGCTTTTTGCAAGGACAGGTTCTGCGTCCTTGGCGCAAGCGCTGCGAGATAGCTCTCGGCAGAAGTAAATGCCTCGCTTGCGAGTTCAAGGTTTGCACGCACGTCAGCGTCAAGCAGGCTGCGGTCGTGTTCGTTGACGAGCGTGCTGCGCAGCTTGAGCAGATCGACCATCAGATAGGTCGCATCACTAAAACTCGACAGCGGTCCTTGCGCCTGTAGCGCGATCTCGACGTCTTGCGGCTCGGCCGACGTGCGACTGATGGTGTAGAGCTCGGCCAGACGCTGCGCACCCCCCTGATAGACCTGCGCCAGCTTGGCCGCGTCAAGCTTGGAAGGCTCGCAGGGCGCTGCATGCGCCAAGGACGCAAGCGCAAACGACAGGCTGATCGGAACGATGCGGCAAAGAACATTTACTGCAGACTTCATTTACGTGCTTTCACAAATGGGACGCCGCGTCCGGGTGGAATGACATCCCGTCTTGGGGAGTGCGGATTTTAGCCCTTCTCGCGATCCGGCAATATCGCAGAAGGCGGATTGGCGTTCGTTTCTCCTGCCTGCGGCCCCGGCTCTCGAAAAAGGAGCTTGAGCGCAAGAATGGCGAGCGCAAGAAGAAGTGTGACGGCATTGGTGATCACGACCGAGAGCGAACCGATCAGGAGCCCGAACACCAGCCACAGGGCAACGCCCGCCGAAAACATGCCAAAGGTGACGAGGTTGATGTCGCGTGCGCTTTTCGAGCGCCACACCTGCAGCACCTGCGGCACGAACGCCAGCGTGGTGAGCGTGCCGGCAGTCATGCCAATGGCTTCGGTTGCAGAGATCATGCGCGCGCCACGCTGGTGTGTGGCCTTGCAAGTTCATGTCCGGCATTGCGCGGCAGTTGCGCCGTGAGCGGAATCGACGCAAGGCTGAAAAGGCCGACGACGACAAATGCCGGCCAGAAATCGCCGGCCTCGATGTGCGCGTGGTGGTGCAGCGCCTGCGTCATTTGCAAGGCCACGCCCGATACCGTCACGCCCAGTCCGAGGGAGAGCTGCTGCACTGTGCTTGCAAGGCTCGTCGCGCGCCCGGCATCGGCCGGTTTGATGTCGGCGTAGGCAAGCGAATTCAGGCAGGTGAACTGCAGCGAAGGAAAAAATCCGCCCATGGCCACGACAGCGAAGAGCAAGGTGATTGGCGTGTCAGGGGTGAAAAGACCATAGGACGCCAGTGCCAGGGCGACAAGAAGTGCATTGATCATCAGCACGCGCCGAAAGCCGAAGAGGCGCAAGAGGCGCTGTGTCGCACCCTTCATGAACAACGAGCCAAGCGCCGACGCACTGGTGATGGCACCCGAGCGCAGCGGGCTCATGCCGAATCCTTCCTGCAGCATCAGCGGCAGGAGAAACGGAATTGCGCCAAGGCCAATGCGAAACAGCGAGCCGCCAAAGACACTCGCGCGCAGCGTGGCAATTTCAAGCAGGCGTGGATCGAGGATCGGCTCCTCGATGTGGCGTGCATGTCTCAGATAGACATGGCCGGCGACGACACCGCTCAGGCACAACAGCGCGATGACACTCACGGGCGCAAGCGCCTCACCGATGAGGCCCAGGCCCAGCATCAGCGATGCGGCGCCCGCGGCCGAGATCATGAAGCCGCCGAGATCGAGCCTGGGCGCGCGCGCCTCGCGCACCTCGGCGATGTGCCGGCGCGCAAGCGCGATGCCAAAAAGGCCGATCGGCACATTGATGAAGAACACCCAGCGCCAGCCAACGGTGGAGGTAATCAAGCCGCCAATCGGCGGTCCAAGCACGGGCCCGAACAGCGCCGGCACCGTGAGATAGCCAATCGCCCTGACCAGCTGCGATCGCGGCACGGCGCGAAAGATGATGATGCGGCCCACCGGCACCATCATCGCCCCGCCCACACCCTGCACGAAGCGGGCAAGCACCAGGACACCCAGCGACTGCGACACGCCGCAAAGCATCGAGCCCGTGAGGAACACGGCGATGGCGCTGGTAAAGACGGTTCGCGAACCGTAGCGGTCGGCCATCCAGCCGCAAATCGGAATGAACACGCCAAGGCCCACGACATAGGAAATCAGGGCGAGCTTGAGCGAGACCGGATCTCTGCCGAAGTCGTGGGCAAGCGCAGGAAGTGCCGTGGTAATGACCGTGGCGTCCATGTTTTCCATGAACAGCGCACACGAAATGATCAGCGGAATCAGAAATGCGCGGGGAAATACCGTCAAGGTGCCGCTTCCGTACTTGCAACCGAATCGAGCAGGCGGCAAAGCGCTGCCGGCTCGATCGGCTTGATCAGGTGATAGTCAAATCCGGCTGCGCGTGACTCGGCAAAATCGGCGGGCTGGCCATAACCGGTAAGCGCAATCAGGACGACGTCGGCGCACGCCGGATTGGCGCGGATCAGGCGTGCGATCTCAAAGCCATCCATGCCGGGCAAGCCGATGTCGGAAATGACCACGTCGTAGCCGTGCTCGAGCTCGGCAAGCGCGCCTGCGCCGTCAAACGCGCACTGGGTTGAAAAGCCTTCCGCATCCAGCAGCATGGCGAGCATTTCGGCGGAGTCGACGTTGTCGTCAATGACGAGCACGCGCGTGCCAGCGCGCCTTCTGGGCCTGGCCAGGGGCGTCTCATGCCTGGCATCAGGCATCGACCGGCTGGCAGGAAGCATCACCGTGAAACGACTGCCACGATCGGGTCCGTCGCTTTTTGCCACCACCGTGCCGCCGTGCAGCTCGACCAGGCTTTTGACCAGCGTGAGTCCGATGCCAAGGCCGCCCTCGGCGCGATCGAGCGAGCGATGGGACTGGCTAAACAGATCAAACACCAGCGGCAGGAACTCGCGGGCAATGCCCGCGCCGGAATCAGCCACCTCGACTTCGACGCGGCCATCGGCATAGCGCGATTTGATCTCGATGACGCTATTTTCCGGCGAATACTTCGAGGCGTTGTTAAGCAGATTGCCAAGCACCTGCGTCAGGCGCGTGGCATCGCCGTTGACGTACAGCGGCCGGTCAAGACTGGTCACGACAATGCGCTGGCCGCGTGTCTCGGTCAAAGGGCGCGTCAGTTCCAGCGCGCGGGCAATCAGCGAATCGACGTCGAGCCATTCGAGCGCAAGCGACACCTTGCCGGTGACGCTGCGCGACACGTCAAGCAGATCGTCGACCAGTTTTGCCATGTGCCGGCATTGCCGTTGAATCACCTGGCGCGCCCGGCGCTGGCGTTCAGACTGGTGCTCGTCATCCTGGCTGATGATTTCCGCGGCACTCAGAATGGGCGCAAGCGGGTTGCGCAATTCGTGGGCGAGCATGGCCAGGAACTCGTCCTTGCGGCGCGCACCGTCGCGCAGCGTTTCTTCACGCTCGCGCGCCTCGGTGGCATCCTTGATGGTGCCAAGGATCTGCTTTGGCCAGCCGTCGGCGTCGCGCGAGAAGACCGTCTCGCGGGCATGGATCCAGCGAAACTCGCCGTTGGGCCGGCGCGCCCGGAAATCACTCTCGTAGACCGCGCCATCGGCGAGCGCGCGATGCGCCTCGCGCCGTGCGCGAAAGACCTGCAGGTCGTCAGGATGCAGGAGAATCGACGAAAGCTCATCGCCCATTGCGGCGATTGCGGCCGGCGTATAGCCCAGCACGGCCTCCACACGCGAGCTGAAATAGATGTTCTTGTTGCTCGTCACATCGAAGAGATAAACGGCGTCGGCCATGGTCTCGGCGATGCGTTCAAAGCGCACCTGGCTTTCGGCCAGCGTCGCTTCGGCGAGGCGCCTTTGCGTGATGTCTTCGGCGTTGACCAGGACCTGCGTCACCGCTCCATTCGCATCGCGGGCGAAGACCGTGGCGCGCACGGCAACCCACCTGAGCGAATGATCCGGCAGGTTGGCACGAAATTCGTACTCGATGACCTCGCCATCGCGGGCCAGCCGCAAGCGCTCGCGCGCGGCGGTCAGAATCGGCATGTCCTCGCCGCGCACGAGCGCGGCCAGAGGGTCGAGTAGATCGCGCAATTCCGTCAGCGAGCGATCGAAGATGCGCGCCATCTGGGGATTTGCATACAGCGCCTGGCCGCTGTCGAAGTCGGCGATGTACATGCCCTGCGGACTGCTGTGCGCCATGCGCGCAAAGCGCACCTGCCCGTCGGTGCTGGTCGTGTCTGGGTCAGGAAATGGCGGTGGAGTGCTCACGGATGCCGGTCGGGCGCGCGAGGGTTCGGGCGCAATTGGCAATTGTACCGCCATCCCATCGCGGCCCTGGGTGCTTTCGGACCAACGCGATACACGTCACAATTTCTCCGCCGGCGCTCGTACCGCGCTAACATGGGAAGCGCCGTTGGCCGCGCCGTTGGCCGATCAGCCAGCGGCTTGAAGTGACGAAGTGACGCCTCGATGCGTTTTGTCTTTGGGCACAACCGAGCGACGACCATGACTTCCTCCTCTGCTGCTGGCGAAGCCCATCTGAAGCAGACGCTGTCAACGCTGCAGCTTTGGGGCATTGCCGTCGGGCTTGTGATCTCGGGCGAATACTTTGGCTGGAGCTACGGCTGGGCTTCTGCAGGCACACTTGGCTTTACCGTGACTGCACTGTTTGTCGCGACCATGTACACGGCGTTCATTTTCAGCTTCACCGAATTGACCACGTCGATTCCCAATGCCGGCGGCCCGTTCGCCTATAGCAAGAAGGCTTTCGGCGCGCACGCAGGCTACATCGCCGGGGCCTCGACCCTGGTCGAATTCGTCTTCGCACCGCCAGCGATCGCGCTTGCCATTGGCGCCTACCTGAACGTGCAGTTCCCCTCGCTTGACCCCAAGACCGCGGCGCTTTGCGCCTATCTTGTCTTCATGGCGCTTAACATCGTCGGCGTGCAGATCGCCGCAACGTTCGAGCTGGTCGTGACGCTGCTCGCGATTTTCGAGCTGCTGGTGTTCATGGGCGTTGTCGCTCCCGGCTTCTCGTTTGCGAATTTCAGGCTCAAGGGCTGGTCCGGCGAAGACACGTTTTCGATCGGCTCGGTGCCTGGCATGTTCGCCGCCATCCCGTTTGCCATCTGGTTTTTCCTTGCCATCGAAGGGGTCGCGATGGCAGCAGAAGAGGCCCGCGATCCGAAGCGCTCGATCCCGATCGCCTACATCAGCGGCATTCTGACCTTGCTGCTGCTTGCCATTGGCGTCATGGTGTTTGCAGGCGGTGCCGGTGACTGGACCAAGCTTGCCAACATCAACGATCCCCTGCCACAGGCGATGAAGATCATCGTCGGCAGCAACAGCAACTGGCTGCACATGCTGGTGTGGCTCGGACTATTTGGCCTGATCGCCTCGTTTCACGGCATCATCCTTGGCTATTCGCGGCAGATTTTCGCGCTCGCGCGCGAGGCCTACCTGCCGCATTACTTCGCAAAGATCCATCCGCGCTTTCAGACGCCGTACCGCGCCGTTCTTGCTGGCGGCGTCGTCGGCATTGCCGCCATCTATAGCGACGAATGGATCACGCTCGGCGGCCAGACGCTCACCGCCAACATCGTCACGATGTCGGTTTTCGGTGCGATCACGATGTACATCATCAGCATGCTGAGCCTGTTCAAGTTAAGGCGCAGCGCGCCTGGCATGGCAAGGCCCTACCACGTGCCGCTCTACCCGCTGCTCCCTGCCATCGCGCTCGTCGGCTCGGTGGTGTGCATGGCCACGATGATCTACTACAACGCCCTGGTGTTCCTGATCTTTGCAGGAGCGCTGATTCTTGGCTACGCCTACTTCGCGCTGACGGGCGACAAGCGCGCGAGCGCCGCCCTCAAGCTTGATCATCCGGACTAATGTCCACGCGCAGCTAACGCGACTAATGTCCACGCGCAGCTAACGCGACGCGGGTGAGCAAACTGTCGTCGCGCTGCACCTCGCGCGCGGCATTGTGGCCGGGCATGCCGGTGACGCCGCCGCCCGGATGCGTGCCTGCACCGCACAGATACAAGCCCTTGATGGGCGAGCGATAGTCGCCAAAGCCCAGCACCGGGCGCGCCGCCCAGAGCTGATCGAGCGACATCTGGCCGTGCATGATGTCGCCGCCAATCAGCCCGAATTTCTCCTCGAGATCGAGCGGTGAGAGCACCGTGCGCGCGAGCACCGATCGCTTGAAATTGGGCGCGAAGCGGCTGACGGTCTCGATCACGAGATCGGCCGCGCGCTCCTTTTCGTCGTGCCATGAGCGAGCGTCGGGCAAGGCATAGGCGAACTGCTGGCAAAACAGGCTGGCGACGTGTGCGCCCCTGGGAGCAAGCGAATCGTCGACGACGCTTGGGATCAGCATTTCGACGATCGGCTCTTTGGACCAGCCCTCTTTGCGCGCGTCGACGTAGGCGCGGTCCATGTAGTCAAGCGAAGGCGCCATGATGATGCCGCTGGCGTGGTGCTCGCCTGCCGTCGTTGCCGGCAGGCAGCTGAATTGCGGCAATTCCGAGAGCGCGACGTTCATGCGCAGCGTGCCCGACTCGCAGCGATAGCGCTCGAGCTGTGCCTTGAACGTGGCGGGCAGGGCATCGGCGGGGACGAGCTTGCCATAGGTGAGTCGCGGATTCAGGTTGGAGACGACGCGATCGGCATGGAGCTCGCGGCCATCGGCAAGCGCAACGCCCCGAGCCCGTTTCTCAACGACGAGCACCTGCGCGACGGGGGCATCGGTTTCGATCTCGACGCCTTGCAGCCTGCAGGCCCTGGCCATGGCCTGCGTAATCGCGCCCATGCCGCCCCTGGCGTGGCCCCAGATGCCCTTCTTGCCGTTGACACCGCCGAACGTGTGATGCAACAGCACGTAGGCCGAGCCTGGCGTATCCGGGCTCGCGAAATTGCCCACCACCGCATCAAACCCGAAGGCTGCCTTGATCGGATCGGATTCGAACCACGGATCCAGAAAGGTCCTGCCACTTTCGGTGAAGAGATCGAGCAACTCGGCACGCTGGGGCAGGTCAAGACCACGCACGCGCAGGCCCTGGCGCAAAAGGCGCGGCAGTGATCCGACCAGATTGCCAAAATCAGGCGGCGTCTCAAGCGCCAGATCACGCAAGACATCGCCGATGGCGTCAAGCATGCGGTAATACTCGGGCAGGCGCTGGGCGTCGCGCTCGGAGAACCGGGCAACTTCGGCCTGGGTTCTGGCAAGACCACCACCGACCTTCAGGAAACGCCGGTCATCAAGCGGCAGGAAATTCGAGATCGGCCGCTCGATGATGGCAAGACCGTGACGCGCCAGGTTCATGTCGGCGATCACCTTGGGTGACAGCAGACTGACGGTGTAGGCCGCAGTCGAGTTGCGAAATCCGGGATGGAACTCCTCGGTGACCGCCGCACCGCCAACGACCCCGCGCCGCTCGAGGACACGCACCTTGTAGCCCGCGCGCGCAAGATAAAAGGCACACACGAGGCCGTTGTGGCCGCCGCCGATGACGATGACATCCTTGCCGGTTTTTTTCATTTGCATGGCGCAAGCGCTGGCGAATGCGCGATTATCGCCAAAAGCGCTGGGTGATTCGCCTGCAATTGGTGTTTCTTTCGAGGCTGGCGTACCTTGGGTCCGTGAATTCCAGCGAATCCCAGGTGCAGGCCGTCTTAGGCAGCGATGACAACGCGATTGATGCAGCCCGTTGCATCAGCTGGAGCGAGGCGGGTGCTACGCGCACTGCCCGCTTCGTCTCGCACGGCAGCGCCCCGTTGCCCAGGAAGGTCATCGTCGCCAACGACACCATGACCGCCGATACCGCCTTTCGTCACGCGAGCGAAGGCTGCGCCCTGCTCTGGCGCGGGGACTTCCAGAATGCACGCCAGCTCCTGGCAGCGCTGGCGCGGCGCGTGGCGCGAAAACCGGCGCGCACCGCCGCATCACCCGCCGAGGCCTTTCGCAATCATCGCCAGGCGCAGGGTCAGCGCTCGCGTACGCTTAACATGCTATTGATCCCGATCGATAGCGGCGATGTCATCCCGCTGCGCCGCGCCCCGGATCTGGCTCGCGCCCTGCAGGAAGTCAACGGCGTTGCCAAGGAACGCTACGTCATGTCGCTGCGCGAAATTCTCGGCATCGTCGGCGCGCACGAGTGGCGCAAGAAGGGCGTTGACATTGCAGCCCTGAAGGGACGCATCCATCCCCACTATGGCGTTTTCGCGCCAACGCGCGCCGAATACATCGCGCTTGTCGATAATGCGCCGCTGCCGGCCATGGAATTGGCGTTCGATATCGGCACGGGCACCGGCGTTCTGGCTGCGGTGCTCGCAAGGCGCGGCGTGAAGAAAATCATCGCCACCGATAACGACCCGCGTGCCCTTGCCTGCGCCCGGGAAAACGTCGAGCGCCTAGGCCTCGCGCCTATCATCGACGTCACCCAGGCCGACCTCTTTCCTAGAGGGCAGGCGCCGCTTGTCGTGTGCAATCCACCGTGGATCCCGGCGCGCCCGACCTCAACCCTTGAGAATGCCATCTACGATCCGCAAAGCCGCATGCTGCTCGGCTTTCTCGCGGGACTTGCAGATCATCTGACCGAAAACGGCGAGGGCTGGCTGATCCTGTCTGACATTGCCGAGCACCTTGGCTTGCGCTCACGCGAGGAACTCACCGATGCGATCAAAAAGGCCGGCCTGAAAATTCTCGGGCGCTCCGATATGCGCCCGCATCACGGCAAGGCTTCGGATGAAAACGATCCGCTCTACCTCGCGCGCGCCGCCGAAGTCACATCACTTTGGCGGCTGGCGCGAGATGGCCCTAGCGATTGACCCTTGCTTCGCTGACGTTCGATTCGCCGCGCGGGATCAGGTGGTTGACTTCGGCCAAGCGCGCTTCAGCCTTGACTGACGCACGCGAGAGCGTGCTTGGCGCTTGCGCCTCGAGGCCGAAGGGCAACTGGCCACGGGGAATTTCATGGGCAGCAAGGGCCACGCGCGTTTCCGCCTTGACTTCGGCGCGCGGCAGCGTCGAGCGGGTCAGCGCCGCTTCGTCAGGCCAGGCTTGCTGGCCGCGGGGAATCTGATTCGAAAGCTCCGCCAGACGGGCTTCATTTTTGACTTCGGCACGGCTTAGCACCACCGGCGCGGCGCTCGCAACGAAGGTCGGAGCAGAGGGTGTATTTGCACCTGCGGCAAAAGCAGGCGATGCAACAAGCGATGCCGAAAGCACGGCGAGGGAGAGAAGTTTGGTGTTCATGATCAGCCTTTCGTTTGTGAATGAGCGCCTGCTCAGAGGCGCCGCATGATGCAGTGCATCATGCTCAAGTCGAGTATGGTCGCTGTGGCGAATAACTGAAATCGATTGTCCTTGTAGGTGGCATACGAAACTTCATATGCCTCTTGCAATTCACGGGACTTCGAATTCGCATCGTCCGCCTTTGCACATACCTGCTGCGCTGCCGCCTTATTCCCTGCGCCCGGGCGCCCGGGGCGGGGCGCGAAGCAGGCGCCCCTAGCGAATTTCGGGGACGGCGATCGCGGGCGGCGTATTTCGGCTGCGCTGGCATTTCACGAGCCCATCGATCATGACCATGCCGATGCCTGGCAGATCGCCAAGTTGCAGGCTCTCGATCAGATCCTTGCCGGCGGTGTGCTGGGCACGATCCATGAAGACGAAATCGGCCGGTCGCCCGACTTCAATCAGACCCTGCTTCAATCCCCTGAGGCGCGCCGTATTGCCGGTCGCAAAACACATGGCGATCTCGGCCGGTACGTCGGCCAAGCTCGCCAGAAGCGCGATCATGCGCAAAATTCCCAATGGCTGCACGCCGGAACCGGCTGGCCCGTCGGTGCCCAGCATGACGCGGTGCAGGCAGTCAAGTTCGTTCGCGTGGCGCGCAGCGAGAATCGCGATGCGCTCGTTGCCGTTGTGCACAAGCTCGATGCCGCGCGTACTCTTCTCGCACAGCTCGCACACCTGCCGGTAGGGAAGCGCGGTGTGGCCGCCGTTGATATGGCCGATGATATCGGCGTCGGCCTCGAGCACGACGTCCTTGTCGATCAAGCCCGATCCCGGAATCGAGGGTCCGCCGGTGTGGATCGTCGAGCGCATGCCGTAGCGTCGCGCCCAGCTGACCATTTCGCGCGCTTCGTTGCCCGCCTTGACGCTGCCAAGCCCGATCTCGCCTAACAGCGTCACGCCCGCAGCGGCGAGCTCCTTGAAATCGGATTCGACCATGCCGCGCTCGATCACCGGCGCACCGGCGAGCACCTTGACGCCACCGCCAACGCCTGCCGCACGCATGCCGTCAAAGGCGCGCTGGGCAGTAATCGCAAGTGCCTTGACACCGACGATGTCACGGGGTCGGCCAGGCAGATGCACTTCGCCTGCCGAGATCATGGTCGTCACACCGCCATTTAAGCTCGACTCGATCCACCCCAGCTGGTTCTGTCTTGGCGTCCAGTCGCCAAACACCGGATGCACGTGGGAATCGATCAGCCCCGGTGCAAGGGCCACGCCCTTGCAGTCGATGACGGTTTTAGCGCCCTCGCCATCGCAATCAGCGCGAGCACCGATTGCCGTGATGTGGCCGTCGTTGACCACGATCGTGTCCGCATCAAGAAGCGGTCGCGCCAGATCCCCCGAGAAAAGAAGACCGATGTTTTCAATCAGCACCTTGCCCGAACGAGCGCCTGCAATTTCAGTGGCCATGCCGCCTCCTGGGTGAAACACATGACTGCTGTCGCCAGCAGCGCCCAATGCACTTTCCGATACCCCTGCGGCTCACCTCAAGGCCTGGCTCGCGCAAGAGCGGTCATGCGGCGAGCTCGATATCGGAAGACTGGATGCGCTTGACGCCGGCCTTTTCCATGCCGGCCCAGGCCTTGGCAACCGAGCCGTTCAGGTCGATGCCCCGGCACGCATCTTCAACGACAAACACCTTAAATCCTGCCTTGCGCCCATCAAGCGCCGTCCAGGCAACGCAAAAGTCGGTCGCAAGCCCCGCGATGTAGATGGTCTTGATGCCGCGCTCGCGCAGATATCCGGAAAGGCCGGTCGAGGTCTTGCCGTCGGCCTCGGTAAATGCCGAGTAGCTGTCGACATCCTTGTGGTAGCCCTTGCGAATCACAAGCTCGGCCTGGGGAATTTTCAGGTCGTGAGCGAGTTCGGCGTCGGCTGTGCCCTGCACGCAGTGGTCCGGCCAGAGGACCTGCTGACCGTAGGGCAGCTGGATCATGTCGAAGGGCTTCTTGCCCGCATGGCTTGAAGCGAAGGAAACGTGTCCCGGTGTATGCCAGTCCTGGGTCATGACCACGTTTTGAAAGGCGCCAGCGATACGGTTGATCACCGCCACGACCTCCTCGCCGCCCTTGACCGCAAGCGTGCCGCCGGTGATGAAACAGTTCTGCACGTCAACCACGATCAGGGCGCTTTGCGCATCGGGTTTAAGCGTTGCCACAGCCTTCGCCAGCGCGCGCGCAAAAGTCCCGCTCAAGGCCATGCCCCAAGCAACGCCCATTGCCTTGATCAGCGTTCTTCGATTTGCCAGTTCCATGATTTCAATCTCCCTTGAGTGAATCGATCGATGAGGTTATTCCTCACACTGTGAGATAGGACCGCTTGACGTCCTCGGCTTCGTCAAGTTCTGCCATGGTCCCGCTAAACTGGATCTGTCCTTTCTCAAGGACATAGACCCGATCCGACACCGCGCGTGCAAAGTGGACGTTTTGTTCGGACAGAAGAATGCTCACGCCAGACGCCTTGAGCTCGCCAATCATTGCGGCCATCTGCTCGACGATGATCGGTGCCACGCCTTCTGAGGGCTCGTCAAGGAGAACCAGGAACGGATTGCCCATCAGCGTGCGCGCAACCGTGAGCATCTGCTGCTCGCCGCCACTCATGTGACCGCCCATGCGCGAGGGCATCTCGCCAAGGTTCGGAAAGAGGCGATAGAGCTTCTCTTCGGTCCAAAAAGGCGCGGGCGTGCCATCCGGCCAGAGGCGAGGCGGCTGGCGCCCGCAATCGAGATTTTCTGCGACGGTGAGGTCAGTGAAAATGCGCCGGTCTTCAGGAACATAGCCCATGCCGCGCTTGGCGATGCGATACGACGGACTGTTTGCGATCGACTCACCCATGAAGCGAATCTCGCCCTGGGTGCCGGCGAGAAGCCCCATCAAGGCCTTCAGGGTCGTCGACTTGCCTGCGCCATTGCGTCCCATGAGCGCGACCACTTCACCGCGGCCAACAAAAAGCGACAGGCCAAAGAGAATCTGTGCCTGGCCGTAGCGCGCTTTGAGATCGACGATCTCGAGCAGTTTTTCAGGCATCGTGCCGCCCCGGGAGCGTCTTTTGGGGAAGCGCCACAGCGCCGAAATAGACTTCGCGCACACGCGCATCGTTTCTGATCGCATCGGCCGGTCCAGTTGCGATGACGCGACCGCGCGCGAGCACGACCATCAGATCGGCGTAGGCGAAAACGACATCCATGCTGTGTTCGGTAAAGAGCACGCCCATATTGCGCTTCACCGCCAGCGACTTGGTCAGCGCCATGAGCGCATGGCGCTCGCCTGGCGCCATGCCCGCGGTCGGTTCGTCCATGAGCAAAAGGCGCGGCCGGTTGGCGAGCGCAATGGCGAGCTCAAGGCGCTTGACGTCGCCATAAGACAGCACGGACGAGGTGCGCCTCGCCTCATCGCGCATGCCGACCTGATCGAGCAAGTCGAGCGCCTCCTCACGGTACATGCCGCTCGCCGGGCGAACGAAGCGAAAGAGCTTGTGCTCGCGCGAGACGAGCGCCATCTGGACGTTTTCGACAACACTCAGGCTGCCAAAGGTCGCCGCGACCTGGAAGGTGCGTCCGATGCCCGCACGCCAGATGTCGCGCGGCTTCATGCCGATCAGCGCGTGACCGGCAAGCCGCACCTCTCCGGCGTCGGGGCGCAGCTGGCCATTGATGACATTGAAACAGGTCGACTTGCCTGCGCCGTTGGGACCGAGCAGCGCAACCAGCTGGCCGTCGTTGACGGCAAACGAAACCTGATCGACAGCCCTGACACCGCCAAAGGCCTTTGACACGCCGCGCACATCGAGCAGCGTCATCATGCTGCCCCATGGCGCTCGCGCGCTTTACGTCCGATCAGCCTTGGCAGTCCTGCAATGCCTTGCGGCAGAATCAGCACGAGAATCAGCATCACCACGCCGATCGCAGCACGCCAGTAGTCGGTATGACGTGCAACGACGTCAGATAGCCAGGTATAGAGCGCAGCACCTGCAAGCGTGCCAAATTGCGATTGCACGCCACCCAGCAAGACCATGACCAGGCCGTCAATCGAGCGGCTAACGGCCATCACGTCAGGCGCGATGCTGCCCTTGGAAAAGGCATACAGGCCACCTGCGACGCCACTTGCGAGCCCGGCGATCGAAAACGCCACCCACTGCACCCGTCGCACATCGATGCCGATGGCTTCGGCACGAAGCGCGGAATCGCGCGTGGCCCGAAGCGCAAGTCCGAAAGGCGCGAACACGAGCTTGCGCAGGCCCGCCAGCAAGGCGGCAACGATCACCAGCGTGAAGAAATAGTAATGATTGCCCGCCGATAGCCAGGGCGCAGGCCAGATGCCGACAAGGCCGTTGCTGCCCCCTGTGACGCTACTCCACTGATACACCACCGACCAGGCGATCTGGGCGAAGGCAAGCGTCAGCATGGCGAGGTAAATCCCCGAGAGCCTGACGCAGAACCAGCCAAAGACGACGGCACCAAGAAGTGCTGCGCAAGGCGCCAGAAGAAGGCTGACTTCCATCGGCAACGCGGCCTTGATCGCAAGCGCCGCGCCGTAGGCGCCAAGCCCGAAGTACGCGGCCTGGCCAAACGAATGCATGCCGCCTGGCCCGACAAGAAACTGCAGGCTCGCCGCATACAGCGCCGCAATCATGATTTCGATGACGAGCACGCTGACATAGGGATAGCCGCCGAAGACAAAGGGCAGCACGCAAAGCGCGAGCACAACGCAAAGCAGCACGCTTTGGCCTTTGCGCGATAGGGCCGCCACGGGCGGACTCGCCTCCGGCACGAAGCGGCCAGGTGCAAGCGCGGTGCCAAGAAGTCCCCACGGTCTTGCGACCAAAACGATCGCCATCACGACAAATTCAGCCACGAGCGTGAATTGCGGCATGGCGATGGCGTAGCCAAACAGGTGCACGGTCCCGATCCAGATGCAAAGCGCCTTGATCAGCCCGATCACGATCGAGGCCACGAATGCACCGGGTATCGATCCCATGCCGCCCACCACGACGACGACAAAGCTGGTGCTGATGGTCTCAAGATCGAGTGACAGGCTTGCTGGCATGCGCGGCGATTGCAGCGCACCGCCAAGACCGGCAAGCGCCGAGCCCAAAGCGAATACCGCCGTGAACAGCCACGCCTGATTGATGCCAAGTGTCGCGATCATGTCGCGATCCTGCGTGGCTGCGCGAATCAGCCGGCCAAATCGCGAGCGCTTCAGAAGCAGCCACAGCGCGAGGAGCACGAGCGGGCCGGCCGCGATCACAACCAGGTCATATTCGGGCACGCGGCGGCCAAGGAAATCGAACGCACCCCTCAAGGCGGGCACGCGCGGGGCGAAGAGATCGTCGGGACCCCAGATGGCGAGGGCCACGTCCTTGATGATGAGCACAAGCGCAAAGGTCGCAAGCAGCTGCAGCAGCTCCGGCGCGCGGTAGAGCCGGCGCAAGAGGACGAATTCAATGGCAGCGCCGATGGCGCCGACGGCGAGCGAAGAAAAAAGCACGGCGCCGCAAAAGCCCAGATCGCCCTCGCCAAGGGCGTGCACCAGCGAATAGGCGATGAAGATGCCGAGCATGTAAAGCGAGCCATGCGCGAAGTTGACGATGCGCGTGACGCCAAAGATCAGCGACAGGCCCGCTGCGACCAGAAACATCGCAGACGCATCGACCAGGCCGTTGAGCAACTGCCCGAGTAAGCCAGACCAAGTCACACCGCTGCTCCGAAGCCGCTCAATTTGCCTCGCCGCGCCCGCCATCGGCGCGGCCCTTGACCGCGATGCGCCCTATTCTGCGGGTCGCATGCTCTTCACATCGCTGTCGCTCGGCTGCACGGCAGCGCCATCGACATAGCGGAAATCGACCATGACGCCCTTGCCGTCCTTAAGCGCCGTGCGACCCACGAAGGTGCCCATGGTCGACTGGTCGTCCTGCGATCGGTAGGTGATCGGGCCAAGCGGTGTTTGCACCTGCAAGCCGCGCATGGCCATGATCAGCTTTTCCGTGTCGAGCGAGCCGGCCTTCCTGATGGCGTCGGCGACTGTCATCATGGCGGTGTAGCCGACCACCGAGCCAAGGCGCGGATAGTCGTTGTACTTCTTCCTGTAAGCCTCGACGAAGCGCGTGTTGTCGGGAGCAGTGATCGCATACCACGGATAACCCGTGACAATCCAGCCGCTTGGCGCTTCGGCACCCAGGGGATCGAGATACTCGGGCTCGCCGGTCAGAAGCGAAACCACTTCGCGTCCCTCGAACAGGCCGCGGGTGTTGCCCTCGCGCACGAACTTGCCCAGGTCGGCACCGAACAGGACGTTGAAAATCGCATCCGGCTTGGCATCGGCAATCGCCTGTACCACGGCGCCGGCGTCGACCTTGCCCAAAGGCGTGGCCTGATCGGCGACGAATTCGGCATCGGGCTGCGCCTGCAGCAGGAGTTTCTTGAACGTCGCCACCGCCGACTGGCCGTACTCGTAATTGGGATACACCAGCGCCCAGCGCTTTTTCTTCAACCTGATGACATCGGGCATGAGCATCGCCACCTGCATGTAGGTCGACGGCCGCAGGCGGAAGGTGTAGCGGTTGCCTTCCTGCCAGACGATCTTGTCAGTCAGCGGCTCGGCGGCGAGATACAGCACGTGGTGCTGCTTGGCGTAATCGGTCAGCGCGAGGCCGGTATTGGAGAGAAAGCCGCCAAACAGGAGGCTGACCTTCTCACCTGTCACCAGCTCTTCTGCAACGCGCACCGAATCGCCAGGCGTGCCGTTATCGTCACGCGAGATGACGACAAGCGGCCTGCCAAGCACGCCGCCCTTGGCATTGATTTCCTCAAGGGCCATCTCGTAGCCCTTCTTGTAGGGCTCAAGAAATGCCGGTTGCGCCTTGTAGCTGTTGATTTCGCCAATCTTGATGGGGTCCTCGGCGCTGGCCTGGGTGCCAAGGCAGATGCCCGCCAAAACAAAAAGTGCGCGCAAGACATTGATCGGTGCTGACATGTTGTTCCCTCGTTAAAAAGACCGGTTGCCCGGTCGTGATACGCGATTAACGCGCCTAGCGCAGGCCGTCCTCGCCCTTGATTTCACCTGCCTGCAAGCCGCCCACGCGCGCAAGCGGCCTGCCGCTGTCGGTGACCGCCACCGCAACGACAATCTCAGCCGCGCGCGGCGCGTCGGCAACGCGCGCCTCGATGGCATCGAAATGGCTGCGTACGAAGGCCGCATCCTTGTGGCCCAGCGGCACATCGATGGCAGTGCCAAGCGTACCCATCTTTTTGGCCGACGGCACCAGCGCTGCGCCTTTTTCGACGGCAAGGCGCAACGGCGCACCGAGTTTCGGATGCAACAGCGCGGCGGCGTGCTCGATTTCGCCATCCTCGCCAACGATCGCCGCCTTGCCGTAGCTGTTGGCCGCGCCGGGCTCAATGCCAAGCGCACGCACACAGCGCTCGCCCAGGTATTTGCCCAACTCTTCGCCGATGTCTGTCAAGAGCGACAGGTCCTCTTCGAAGCGGCCGGCAAAGGGATTGGCGATGACCGCCATGGCAAGCGCGCGGCGCGTGGGCGGCGAAATGGATTGGCCCATCTCGCGATGGATTTCGTCGACTTGCACCACCACTTTGCGGATATCGCATTTCAAGATCGGTCTTGCTCCTTATCTCAGGCCATCACGGCCAACGATATCTTCTTTTCTCAGGCCACCGACGCGGGCGTGGATGCGTCCGCCGCTGGTCATGACCAGAAAGAGCACGATCTCGTCGGCGCGCGGCGCACCTGGCACCGCGACTTCGACAGTATCGAAATGGCTCCTGACGTAGCTGGCATTGACGTGCGTCACAGGGATGTCGATCAAGGCCGATGG
>Ga0116229_10006417_pt1 | contig 18918 bp, 20 predicted proteins | sample S1TSphgellanicum_3_FD_87313 | JGI IMG/M metagenome (GOLD analysis project Ga0116229, IMG submission 87313) | Host-associated microbial communities from peat moss isolated from Minnesota, USA - S1T2_Fc - Sphagnum magellanicum MG | ecosystem: Host-associated > Plants > Peat moss > Unclassified... | reverse complement strand
TGTGCCATTAGCAAGTGCATGTAACTACATGACTTTGTGATTGCAATCACAAATGTCCATGATGACCACAAGTATAATCATAATGGACTATCTTAAATATCTCATCACTTAATCTTGGTCATCGGATCAACAACAAAACTGATAAAAATAATATTTATAAACTTATGTGGTGCTTACACATGGCAATCTTCAACCAATCATAAGGTTCCCTTTGTATTTTTAAAAACCTTTTCTTTCCATGAAGTTTTGGAATAAACAATATTCATTATTTATATATAGACATGTCCATAAATAATAATTATTTATTTTTTTGCAACTGGGTGTCCAAAGAGATGCTTCCATTGGGGGAGTGCTCAACACTCCAAAAAAAATTGCTCGTGGGCCAATGAATATGGCTCTTTCCAAAAAAAAAATAAAATAAAATTATGAACACAACCATGAACTAATTAAAATATGAATCACACTATTTTATCACATTTTTTTGCACGTTTTTTTTATTGTGATAAAATTCATAGCACATTTTTTTTGTGGATTTTATGAGGCAATTGTTGTACCTATTATGATCATCAAAAGTTGGCTCCAATAGTGTCCAAAAATAAATTAATACATGCTCTTCTTTGCAATGATTGAAGCACTTTTTTCAGTTCCTTTTGCTTCCCAAACTCTCCATCTCTTGATGGTATGTGTGTAGCTCATTATGATGGTATAAAGGTTCCCTCAAATCCTTGAAGTCACTTCTTTTAGCTTTTCCTAAAATTGTAGCTTGGGCGTTGGTACCCATCTCAACCAAGGCCCCCCGAGCCTAAGCTCTTGGGTGTGTAATGCCCTACCACTAGGGCATTACCCAAATGTAATGATCAAGGTATGTAGGCCGGTATCATGGGAAATACAAATTTTCATTTAGCAAAAGCAAAAATGCCCACTCACAACAAGGTCATATGAAAGTGTACATTGCCTCCCTCCCTTTGTGGAGAACAAATTGAATATGGTTGGTTGTTGATGAGAGTTGTTAGGAAATGAGATATATATGAAATACATATGGCATAGAAGTTAAGTTTGCCCATGGCCAAATGGCCACCAAACTATGAATGATCCCCAATTCAATGAATAGTTTAGTTGTTGCCCTTAGAGTACAATCTATTCTTAAGCAATTTATATCTAGATAGTTTGAGGTGTCGACAAGTATCATTTGTATGCTATAAGACTATAATATTTCACCAACACAATAATAATAAGTACACAAGCATAGCTTTGGTAGGTGAAGTTGGTTTCAAAGCTTCAATTGATTACAAACTTTTGTGGGTTTAGGGTTATATAGGTTTTGTGTATTAGGGTTTAGGGTTTGATGTTTAGGGTGTAATTAAGGATGATTAACCCATTGAACACAGATTCAATTCCAATGAAGATTTGACAACAGGGTTACAAACTCCAATGTACTTAAAGGGTGTAGGGTTTAGGGTTTAGGGTTTAAACCCTAAACCCAATACACACAATATAACACAATTGTGTGTCCTTAGCCAATAACTTCACCTTGCAAATCAACTGGATAGAGGTTGGCCACTATGAACAAAGTAGGTAGAAAGTGGAGTGGAAAAGAAGAATCAAAGAGAATTAAGTGGGGATATCTACACAGCCATCCACTTTCTTTGAGGATTTTTGGTTTTTGTGGCCCACATTTTGGATACCATGTGGACAAGTGCGGTGCATGCATTTGGTTTGATTCATACTAACCAAATCCAGGTGATTCCAGCCCCACTTTTTTTGTGATGGTCCACCACCCCTAGGCCTTAGCCAACCCTAAAACACACAAGGCAAACATTGCAATAAGCCTAAGCATACATGGATTACAAGGTTATTCACTATTTAGGAGCAGGAGGGACCTTACACCTATAATGTAGGCACCAAAATTCCTCCTACTCCTACACAGTAAGCTTACTTTTTAGGATCCTTCTTACTTATGTAGGAGCTAGAGAGAACTTACTTCAATAGACTTGCATCTCCTTCATCTTCACCGTCCTCTTGCTTCCCCCCTAAAAGAAATTTCACTGAACTTTTTAAACAAACCTTTCTATGCATATGAGTTTCAGTTGCAAGTTCACAGACCAAAAGGTGAAGCAACTTGTGAAAAACATGCTCATTTTGTTGCTTCTCCCAGAAGTAGCTAACAGAGACAGCACCAACAGCTACAGTGACAATGCACAAGAAAATAACCCAAAAAAATTCTGACAACGCACAACAAAATAACAAGTACCAACCCAAGAATTTTTACATTGGAGCTTACATGATGCAGGGTTTTCCAGATTGGGGCTTGTTGCCAAGACCTGTAATAAGATGTAACACTGGGCGATTAGTTTTGTAAAGACACTGTTAAAATTGGCATCTTTCATAAGCAACACAATTCAAGTATCTGTGATACTTTCATGTGGTCAATAGAACTAAACTTCCTGCCAAAGAAATGCGAACTGAAATTTGCTGAATTCATGAAAACTCACAACAAATCTGTTAACACTAAAGAAAGTATTTTCACCTATATAGAAAGGAAAGACAACATGCTCTCATAGTTCATACATCAAACCTGCTACACTGAACGAAGTGTTCTCACCTTTATAGAAAGGAAAGAACACACACTTTCATAGTTCATACCTTCATGACACTACCCATGGTAATGGTATCATTGTCATTGGAGGCAGCTTTAGGATGCTCCAGATTGAGCCATCTGCTCCCTGACACATCCTGCAAAAGACAATATCTTGCCTTTTCTAGACTAGAGAGTGATGATCCATTAGTATCCCACATATATTCTATCAAAGACAAATGCTGAAAATGTTTCTTATGCATATCCCAAATTGCCAAAACAAAGCAACATGAACAGTGATTCTGACCAATTTCAGTCACCGAGAGCCCACCCTCACTCATTTTCACAACTGGGAAGGAAAGTTTGGATTGCAGATTGTGCACAACAAAGAAACTGTGCTGAGATAGCATGCCATTCACAACTCTCTATCAGATCCCACCACAGCAGGAGTTCTGTGATACCCTCACAAAGGAACAATGCACACTTTTGGCCAGTGGAGACAAATTGTGCACTGTCAAGATCATGGACAACTAACAAACTCTTTTATCTGCCTGCCCACAGCAGTACTTCTAGAAAACAATGTATAGCTACACTAAGAAGGTTTGCCTGCAGAGAAGCCAGGCCAACAAAACTGTTCTTTTTACAGTCCTAGCTTGGCATACTACATTTGCATGGCTTCTGCATGGTAAGTCTCCAACTCTGCATCCAAGTCTTCTGCACTCTTCTCTTCAACAGGCACTCTGCCCCGTCCACGACCAGCACCCCGACCTCTGCCACGACCTCGAAAGGTGTTGCCACCACCTCGTCTGCCCCCAAATCCACGCCCTCGAGTTCCCCCACTGCAAAACATCTCACTCCCATCAGTCCTGAAACTTGACCTCAGAAACTAAACTCCAAACTTCAATTGTCACGCGTAGCCTCCAGTATCCTGATTCAACTCTGTGATTATCCACAATCCCATCACTGGCCTATTTGGTCAATGCCAGATTCAAACACATACCCAATCACAACAATGCGTTGTGCAGTAGGATTAGGCCTGGCCCCATTTGCAGCTTGAACGATTACTCCTGCCCCTCCTGCTGCTGCTGGGGCTCTCCCTGATAGAGTACTTGGAATGGTTCCAATGACCTCAATCTGCATGGGTTTCCCATCAAGCTGGACAGTGTTGTACCGCTTCATTGCAGCAACAGCCTCAGCTTTTCTTGCAAAAACCACCTCTGCGGTGCCCTGAGTACTCAGCCATGCCAAACTCAAGCATAAATTTCTAATCCCAACAGCTTGATGAGAACTGGTAAGATAACATGCTTGATAGATTAAACTGGATCAAATACAGGCACATTGCCACCCGGGTGAAGGCCAAGCCAACCATTGTATTGGAAAAAGCAACCCAATAGTGAAGCTGGCAGATGCTGCTGCACAATCACGAGCTACAATCCACCTAGAAACCAAGAATTCACCTTTGAGCGGCCACTGCGATCATAGTGGATGGAGCATCGCTTCAGCTCCCCAACTTCTGCAAAGAGCTCCTGCTTCCAAGCACAAAACTACCTTTTCAAACATTTGCCATCAAACTGTTTTCAAGCAATAAAGCATTACAAAACTACATGCAACAGAACCAACTGTAAACATGTTAACAGACATCAATGGCACATGTTGCACTCATGTACAAACAATATATGTGCAGAGATTAAGGACCTTTTCCAACAACATATATAACAATGATATAACATCATTACCTTCAGATCATCATTTGATACTCCATAGTCAAGATTGGAAATGTAAAGCTTTGTGCCTGTTTCAAAACCCAGTGGTGGCCTGATGACAGTGGCAGGGACCATGTTCTCATACATATCATGTTGCTGAAGAAACTGTTGCAGTGTTGACAAAACAAAGGAAGAGGCACAACCCCCATGCAACTGTCAGCAGAGCCATTCAACAGCACCATAAAAGAAACAACAGGATTGATTGTGCATAGAGGTAGACATGAATCTGAGAGGAGCGGCCACAGCCATAGCCTCCACCTCCCCCCCCAGCAAAGGGCTGCCCTAGTCATGCTGTTGCAGAAGTGAGAGAGAGAGAGAGAGAGAGAGAGAGAGAGAAAGAGCCACATCCTGGGGACTGTAGATATGGATACCTCCTCCCAGGATGTGTGCAGTCACAGCAGAGAAGACGATCAACCAGATGGCATTTTTTCTGTTTTAAGGCCTGACTGATTGATTTCATCAACGATGGGACCATCGGCAGTGAGTGCAGCTGAATATGAACTACGACACAGCGGCAAAAACACAAGAGCCGGCACGGCACGTCTTCCACATAAAGTCTTCCATTGCACAGATGTCCCCCATTTGTATCCACAAAAATCAAACCCCCGTTTCTCTTCTTCGTGCTCCACGGCCTTCTTCAAAGGTAATTGCTATCATCTCACATATCAACGCAAAAGACTCAAAATCGGGGATTGAAGTCTCAGAAATCTGCGGTTTTGCGTTTCCATTGTAGCTACCCTTGTGTGTCTATCAAGCTTTTTTTTCTTTTCTTTTCTTTCTTTGATTCTGTCTGTTTTTTTCTTCTCTTTTCAACTGATTGAAACGCTTACACACGCTGTCTGGCATAGCCAAAGAGTGCTTATAGAAACGAAGGGGGATGCCGCTTGCTTGCCTTGGCTGTGGCGTAAGGATTCTGACGAGCAACAGCTCGTTTCATCTGTTTGCGGACAGGCCCTGTCGCCTTAGGGCCACCAGCATAGCCTCCAGTAGTAATATTATTACGGAAGCCCCCCCTGCGGCCCCTTCTGCCGCCTCTTCCTCCCCTTCGTCCGACCTGCTTGTTGGTCTTAATCATGTCGTCGAGTGACATATCCAGGACACTCGACATGGTTCTGATCACCGCTTAAATCTTTCTTGCCTCGATACAAGAAACTCTCTCCCTCCGAGACAAGCACAGTAACAGCTGTAGTACAGAAACAGGAACAAAAGCTCTGTCTGTGCTTCCCGCAGAGTTGGACAATTACAGAACCGTGGACCAAAAAAAAACCAAGCAGTTGCTAGGCAAAGAAACCGCCACAGAGAACTTCAAGCGCTTGCTTCTACCGCTACAGGAAAAAAACGGAAAAGAAAAAAAAACGCCTCCAGAAAGCCTGCTCCCGAAATGAACGCAAGAGACGACAGTACGAAGAGAAAAGAGATCCAATCGATACAAAAGAGGCACCGATGGCGATGGTTGTTGAAGGCCAAGTCAGAGAGCGGAAAACCCCAGGAAAGCAATACCTCCTCCTCCTAACAAGCCGTAATAAAAAAAGGCGTGAAAGGCGTGTAGAGAAAGCGAACTGATGCAGCAGAAAGGAGACGACGACGACGACGACGGCCGGCGATGAAAATACCCTAAGGGAAGCTTGAAGAAGGGACTGAAACCCAAATCGTCCTCACCAAAACACAGAGCGCGGACAAGCAAAGCGTTGAAGGATCGGTGGGCAGCGCAGAGAGAGTGAGAGAGAGGCGACGCGGTCGCGTGAAAAGCGGGAAATTGAAAACGGTCGGTGGGGATTCGGCGATTGCCACCTCCTGTGAGCGTGCTCTTGTTGTGGGATTGTATCACGAAATTTATCATCCTGTAACCGAGCTCGACTTCATCCAAAAGCGAACGCCAGTTAATGCTTTCATTTCATGTGGATCCCACCATCCATCCATGATAAATCCATGATAGCCCACCTGTTCACACATAATGGAAACTTTGATGTTAGAAAGTGTTGGCAACATACCTTTGTTCGTGAAGGATCATACTTGGCATCATAATGACGCCAATATACCTTCGTCCCACCCATGCGTTCATACTTTGTTCCCATCATCCTTGTCTCATGTTGAAAGCATTTTCATTTTTGGTGCTCCTTTTTTTGTCGTTTCATAATCTTACTTCATACACCATGCATTATCATGGTTTTGCATCTTCACATCATTGTACTACACGTTTCATACACATATTCATATCACTACATTACATGTTTCATACACCTTACATTTTATCTCGGTTTTTTACATCTTCACATTGCTACACTACACTTTATCATGATTCTACATCTTCGCACTCCATCATGCTTCATCAACCTTGCTACAATATTTTTAAAAATGTTTATGTGTGCTTTGCTTCTTTGTGTTTTTTCCTACAAAGCTATTGTTTTGTTTTGTTTTGCAGCTTTCTTTTGGTGTGTGGTGATCATTGTCTTCGTATAGGAGGTTTGTCCCCCTTCGAAGGTAGTTTTTTCCCCCTTGGTTTCATTGTCATAGCTTTGCTTTTGTGCTTGTTTGCTTCTCTTTGTTTTTTTTGCAAAGTTCATGTTGTTGTTTTCTTTTGTTTTGTGGCTTTCACTTTGTGCATGACAACCATCGTCCTCCTATGGGAGGTTTGTTCCCTTTCAAAAGTAGTTTTTTCTTAAACTCCTATCTTTGTGCTTGCAACTTTTTTTTTTGTTGTATTTACGTGTTTTGCATCTCGATGTTTTTCCTACAAATTTGTAACCTTGTTTTGCATTGCAACTTTCTTTTTGTGTGTAAGGATCATTGTCCTCCTTTAAGAAGTTTGTCCTCCTTCAAACATAGTTATGTTGTTCCTCTATTTTTGTTGTTGTAGCTTCTTTTTTTTGGTATGTACATGCTTTTTGGCATTGGTTGGCATTGTTTGGCTTGTTGCAAGCAGTCATTTTCTATTGCAAACATGAAAAGTTAATTTTTTTTTCTTTCTCTTTCTTTGTTGTAACATTTTGTTTTTTTGTTGATGAGGCATTTTGTTATTACTTTCCCTATTACTACCTTCAACTAGTGTGTCAAACTTTGTTGATTTATCTTGAAGTTGTTTTATATGTTGGTTGTGTTTAATGTGTGCAAGTTGTTCTTTGATTCCAACTTATTGCCTGATGTTCATGTTGAAAATGTTTTGGGCGTAATGTTTTGATTACTTACCGTCTTTCTTGAATAACATAATGAATGGTTGTGAGCATATTCACTTATGTCTTTGAGAAAATGATTAAATATCAATTTCATGTTCATTCACTAGACCTTCTAATTATTTTTTGAGTTCCTCAAATTTATGGGTTGTTCAAAACTATAATTGCATTTGTTTTTATGACCCACATGAAAATAATTTTTGGATTTCAACTTTATGTTTTGAATTATTTTTTGTGTTCATATGTTCTCCCATGCAAAAATTTACTTGTTTTGGGTATGAGGAGAAGATTTATTATTGGAGAAAAAAAAAATGGGTCTTGATTGTGGTTTAAATAATGAATCACATGTAGAATAATGACCGAATCCATAATATTTGTAAGAATTGCTAAAAAATTTAAGTTTGATGTAAATGATTAGGCTTGAATAGAATATTAGATAGTGGGAATGACGTTCATTTCAAAAATTGAACCATTGAATTTTGAAATAATATTCGTTAATGTGCACATATCTAATTCCATGCAAAAATAATGTTATTATTGAAGTAGGGTTTTTTTGAAATATTTGTTATCATGGCTAGAATATGAACATACTTGATTTGAACTTGTTTTTCAAGAATATTCTCTTTCATAAAATGGTATTGGGTATCAACATGTTTGTTTCAAAAATGGTATTTAGGGTTTCACTAAGTGTTATGGCATTTTGGGGATTTGAATAAAGTAAGATCCTTTTTATTCAAATTTAAATTTGATTAAAAGTTTTTGTAACCATATGATTTTGGTTGTTATTTTAACCAAAACCATGTACTTAAATTTTGTGGGGGAGAAAAAAATAGATTATTGATACTTACTTTCATGTAAAATTGTTATATTAACTAGCACAAAACAATAACCCAACATAGAATGCCAATTGTCTTTGTCTTTGGCCCAATTTCCATTGGAATATCCATGTAAATTTTTGACCATTTTTAGATTTTTGATATTTGATGCCATAGCTTAATATTCTTTTGATATATCGGATCATTATATTTTTAAGAGCTTGGATGTGCACATTTTCCAAATTAGAAAGATTCATTTACATCAAATGCAAAATTTGATCTTGAATCAACACTTGAATGCATAAGGCTACCAATTATCATTAGAAAAACAATTGATTTTATAACTTGTCTTATGTGTCTTGTGCAACTACACATGTCCTATGCAACTTAAAAATGTCACATGCAACTATTTGTTAGTTGCATGTGACATGTGTACTTGCATAAGACAAGCTGCAAAAGACAATTTTTCTACTAGTGTAAGCTCCTTATTCACTAGGAGAAAAACCCCATTTTTCAACTATGCTTTCAACTACTTCTCTATTATCATTTATAGTTGAAAACATCACTTTCAATTGCAAAATGTTTTTTGCAACTCAAAAATAACATTGTCAACTAATTTCCAAAATAGTCAACAATGTTGAGTTGACCTTACAACATAATTGAAAACAATGTACACATGTCAATTTGTGGGTTAATGTTCAAGTGACAACATTTTAGTTGAAAATGACATATATTTTAGTTGACACAACATTTCAATTATAAAGTGCTAATTGGACCTAGTTGACTCCATGTTGGCGAGTAAATGGATGAACTTCATCCATTTACATGTTATGTCATTTGGGGGTGTGGAAGTGGAATTATGACTATCTTTCAATTATATTACAACCAATGTAGCATTGGCACGTGTCATGTCATTGAGGAAAGGCATGGAATTTTAGAATTTTGATTATTATTCAATTATATTATAACCAGTGGAACATTAACATGTGTCACATGGGCATTTGTGAAGTTGAGCCAAAGTAAATATATCAACTACAAGGAGTTGAAAGCAAGTTTAAAATATGTTGAAAATAAGTCAAAATTTATGTAAATTAATTGAAATGTAGTTGAGATTACAAGTCTACATAAATTACAGTCACAATTATAAAACTACTAAAGCTAGATTATGGGGATAATACACCTAGTTAAAATTAACTAAAAAAAATCAAACCATAATAAAAATATAGTCTACTTATACATTATCAACTAAAAATGCAAAACTTATTATAATCTGAAAATTATGCAAGGAAACATTGTTCCCATGTAAGAAATGGTCCCATTTACATCTCGAAAATATTAATGTTAGTAATCAAACATTTATTAGAACAATGAAATGACTTTCCTATAAAGTGGTTGTCTATGTTTATGCACTAATGGTGTGAACTCATTGTTGGCATGTTTAATTGGATTGTTGCCTTGTTGGACCATGTCTTTTGATTTGTTCATAATTGCACCTTGCATTTTTGAACGAAAGAAAATGAAAGTTGTTAGAAATGAAAAAACTTACTAGGAATCTAAGTTATAAGCATTAAGAAAAAGATTGTGCATTAGTTGCACACATTGAAAATCAATAAAAACATCATCATTTACTACTCAAGAATAAGGAAGTTTGACAAAGAAAAAAACACTTTGAAATCTGGAAAAATTAGAATTAGATAACAAATTGTCATGCCCGTACAATGGCCTCATACATGACGGCCAGTTATGAGCATGCCCATGTGCGCTTTTAAGGTTAATGTATGGTCTTAGACGACTATACGTTATTGGGTACTTAAAGTTTCAGTTTGTTGGCGACGATATAAAAGACCCAACCCTTTCTTTTTCCTTTTAGTTTTTATAGAATTCCTTTGTCAGGAGAATTTCTTCCATAATAAACTAGGACTTCTAGATGCTCACGGCGGCCATTGCACCGCCACCGTTTACATACATTTCATTTTCTTCTTTCTTTGTAACTCAATTCTAGAAAAACTACATTTTTTGTTACTTCATGCTAAAAGCCGCACATTTCTTTTGCCTGTGAGTTTTTGAGTTATTGTTGCTACTACTGTTGCTCCTGCTGGTGTTACCGCTGTTGGAAGGTGCTGCTGTTACTATTGTTGAAGGGAGTTACCGTCCTTATAAGAAAGAGCTTGTGTTATGCCAACCAATAAAGTCGAGATTCTTGACAAGTTTCAAAGCTCCCCTCTTTTTCTCTTTCTTTCTATCTGTTTCACGTGTACAAACTTGCCCTCCATTAGTGAGTAAAAAAAAAACATGTTCATTTAGGCTGCGGAGCCCACCATCGTTGCAAAGCAGTGCAGCACCGCCTGTTGCAAAACAACGTCGCTGTAATGACGCACATTGCAAGACACTCCCGTGACGTGAGCTACAGCGCCACAACGTTGTAGCGCCATAACGCTACAACGCCAAGAGCTGTAGCAATAACAATAACGTTTCAACAACAACATCACATCAATGCCATCGTTGTAGTGCTGTAGCAACAACAACGTTCTAGCGCCGTAGCAACACCATCACTGCAGTGCCACAATAATAGTAATGCTATAGCAACAGCAACAACGTCGCAAAGTTGCGAACTATAGCAACAACAATAACGTCGCAATGTTGTGAATTGCAGCACCATCGTCGTTACAGCATTGTAAGTAACAACGTTGCCATTGTTGCGACCTTGGTTCGTTTGACGTCCATCCGATTTTCGTCTCACGTCCATTCAACTTTCGTCCGATTTTTGTCAGACGATTTGTTCAACTTTCGTCCATCAACTTTCGTCCATCTAAGGACTTTCGTCCTACGCCCTATCGTCTTACATCCTATGCTTTGCGCCTACCATCCTATGCACTGCGTCTTGGGCCTTACTATCCTACGTCATGTCCCATGTTGTCTTACACCTTATCATCTTGCGTCCTGTCATTTTACACCCTATCATCCTGCGCACGTCGTCCTACGCCTTGTCGTCCTACGTTTTTGTTATTTTACGCCCTGCATCTTGACGTCCTACGCCTACGGCCTTGCATCCTATCATTTTGCCATTTTACCTTTTCATTCGATGTTCGTTTTACTTTTGATCGACCTTTGTTCAGCCTTCATTCGACGTCCATTTGACCTCATTTCAACGTTCGTCTGTTGTCAATCATTCTCAACGACACACTAGATTCTTTAAACTATACGTTGTGTTAGAACTTTGTAGCCAATGCTTTGTGTTGTTACAAAATTTTAGGCATGGGACAACACCATGTCTTCAGATGATGAAAGTACTATTACTCAACCAGAGCCCAAGTATCAACTACGAAGTAACACACAATCCTTTGAGCGAATTTCTTTATGGTCACGATCTTCACAATGTTACCATCAAGCATCAACAGCATCAACGTCATCTAGTACAACGCTTACTAGGAATTCAAGTTCAGGTTACACTACATCAACGGTATATCAGAGTCCATTTTGGAGGGGCTCATCAGTGGGGTACGCCTGTTGCCGCACCTATTTTCACACCATCACCGTATATTTCGTTATAAACTATGACCTCAACACCCATATACACCATGGAGGTCAATAGTTCCTCTGGGACGATTGAGAAGTTCAGCGAAAGGCCAGGTATTATTTTTTTGAGGGAGTTCAAGGCAATTTTCTCAACTGTGGTTTGTGAATTGGAGCTCAAATATGGCGTTAATTACATCGAGGCATTTGCATTGAAATAATTGGCTCATTATGTGCACTATGAGGCATTGGATGTCTACAATCAACACTCTACAAGGATTTTGGGTGTCACCAAGAGTCCCAATCTAGCTTACACCATAGCCATCGCCACTCCTTCTCAAGCTGCATTGCAAGTTGCAATTGCACATCATGGGACTATGCCTAATAATCCAAACTCAATACCTACCTCATTAAACCTTTTTCTTCAACAACTCATTGCTGCTACTGCAAACATTCCTCCCACCACCGATGCATCAACTTTTGTTGATTTAGTGAGGGAATTCTTTTGAGTTCTTAAGCTTGAATTTCCAGTCAAAAGTTCTAAAAAAATTTTGCAGCTCGTCACTTTCTTTCGGCAAAAAGATGAAACCCTCAAGATGCTCTACATGAGGCTTCTTAAACTCAAAGAGGATACCCATAGCATCACAGACCTGGAAGCTGCCCATTGATATCTTCGTTCGTTGGAAAATACTCCAGCATTCCATGCGCAGGTTTTGCAACGAGTTTTTGCACAATTTGGAAATTCATACATTTTGTTAGATGTTTACAACATTTCCGAAAAGTTGGAACTGGCTCGTGCACACTATGAGGCCAATACTATGAGGCCTCCATCATATTCAAGGCCTCAACCTACACCAACTGTGCCAACTAGATCATCACATTCTTCTTCAAGGACTAAAGCGGTGCACTTGGCTACACCCATCCTACTTTCTTGTAACTACTATGGCAATCCTGCCCACAAAGCTAATGAGTGCAACATTCCTTCCGAGGATCTCTTTTGTGATTATTGTGGAAAAGAGGGACATCAGGAATCTGTCTGTTTTGCCAAGTTCCCGAAACGGAAGCATCTTCGATTACAACGGCGAAATCTTCTCTTGTCCCTCAACCAAAAGCCAAGGCACCTCAACCTTCCACTCAAGCTTTGCCCACCAAGGGTAATTCCAACAAGAATGCTAAGAAGAAGGAGCACACTGCTTACAAGAGGGAGGTGCTTCAAGCCCATGCAATTCAAGTTCAGACTTTACAAAATGAACTTGAATCATTGAGGGCCCAACTTACTAATCTAAAAGGCAAGTCCTCCCAACTAGCTAGTCATGCCCAACATGTACAAGGTTCAGGATCACGAGAGGGACCTCCTAAGTCGTTCTATGGCCTTCCACATGATGCCATGGTTGGGGAGTATGTTATTTCCACTCCACACATTTATAGTCTCACACTATAATTTGCTACTTCTTTTTGCCCTTCCTATGTCGCAACACAAAAAGCTAGTGTGGCACCCAGAGTTTCTGCCACTAAACAGGTAATTTAGACTGATGAACTCGCATATGGTTCAAGTCCTATTATCAGGGCTAGAGGAGCTCAAGCACTCATGCCACAATCTTTTCGTCCTCTCAACATGGAAGAAGAACGCACCTTGTTGGCGAGTGGGGAGAAGACTACTACACCACAAGTTGTTAGGGCATCAAATTATCATGTCCCAGGATTACATGTATATAAAAAAAACACACCATTTTCCAATGATCGGCTTATGGAATGCCAACTTCAAATGCATGAAGTGGCGCAAAAGCTTGCGAGTACACCATTGTTTAGTTTTCAAGATTTGAAACTAAACAGTAAAGACATAATTGCAATCTTAAAAGATACCTTGAACACTACATCAGGTCCTCTACCAATCCCTGATCCACGTGCTACAGAGGTCCCATCCAACACCTTGGAGAGACATTCGATTGGCTCATGTGTTACAGATGGCATTCGTAATTTGGTCACTAATTTTAGCATGGTTCAACTAGTGGGCTTTCCTACCTCTGATTCTACATTCACATATCAAAAGGGAGTTTATAATACCTCACTTGTGATTTTGTTACTCAGAAAAGGTGTTATGGATAGCCATTCTCTGCACAAAGTCTCTCACTCATTTCCGAAGGTGGTGCGTAGTGAAAGAACTTCCATCACCACCAGAGTTGCCATTGTCAATAATACTAAGTCAGCAATCCAAGTGGGAGGACATACACCCATAGTGGTATTTCTTAACACAGGTGCCCAACCAGTGATTCTTGGAATTTAATTCGCCAAGAAGATGGGCATGCTTGACTCCAAACTATGGAAATCTATGTGGCAGATTCACACCACTAGTGGGAGCATAGAGGAGGTAGTTGGGGAAAGCTCAGATTTGATTACATTTAAGTTCAATGAAGGTACAGATCAGGAGCTTTGCTTACATGTCAGATGTTTAGTCACCAATGCCACTAGTTATGATGTGTTCATTGGGCAAGGAGCCTTGTTTCCACCAGGTTTCACAATTAACAACTGGTTCGAACATGCGTACTACCAAGTGGATTGGGAGATTGATGGCCACCACCTGGGATACATACCCCTTGATTTATATGGGAACCATAGTCCTATGGTTCACCATTATATGTTCAAGGAAGCACATATCATTTCTTACATCCAACAAGTTAGCCACGAATGGATAGAGGGAGATGAGGAGGAAATAGCTTACGCTCAAGCTACTAAAAGCTTGAGGGTGGTTCCTACTAACATTCAACATGGACCAAAGGTTTTACAGAGGTTCAAAGTACCCCACAAGCCATTGGTCAAAGCTTTGTCTAGTTTTGAAAACATGGAGAACCATGGTGAACCGAATAAGCCATTATTTCGTCAACTAATCACCTGGACACCACTTAAGGAAGGGATTACATTACTAGAGCTCTTTGGTGGTATTGTTTGTCTTTTTTGTCTTTGTTTTATAATTGTTATAAACCACATTTTAGCATTTTTTTTCTTGCTTTGTTAAGTTTCCAACCTTTCTTCTTTTCTTGTCTAATTCAAATTTCAAAAGGTGCACACACATAAATTAAATAAATAAAATAAAATAAAATAAAATAAACCCAAACTTGCAAAACTCATTAAAAATAGTTAAAATTTGAAAGTGGGACTACCCAACTCTAATAGGTATTCTCATTTGGGTATATGACATGTCAAATATTTGTTCAACCTTACAACCTATGTACACACAAAATTACATAATAAAACCAACTATCCAAAATTATCTTTATAAATCCCAAAATGATCATTAAAAGTCCTAATCTCCACAAATACCAAAAATTAAATCCCTAAAAATTAAATTTGAAAATTGTTAGATTAACCCTTATCACAAAACTTGGCTACTTTATATAACCTTTGTCTTACTAGAGCGTACATATCCTAAGTCATATCCATCATATGATACCCTTACACAACACTTATTTTGAGTTGTGTTATTTTCAATGAAATCAACTTTTGCAAGTGCTAATTGGCCCTCCTCTACGGAGTAAATAGTCATATTGGGTGTGCATCCCACACTTGGTGTTAGGGACTCTAGTGTTAAGTCCCCTAACACCATGCTAGTCATTTAGGACTTACACTTAACAACATGCTAGTCATTTAGGACTTACACTTAGCACCATGCTAGTCATTTAGGACTTACATTTAAAACCATGCTACTCATTTAGGACTTACACTTAACACCATGCTAGTCAATTAGGACTTACACTTAAAACCATGCTAGTCATTTAGGACTTACACTTACTTACCACGAGCACTAAGCTATCGCCTGTTGTTTAACATTGGGTGCCACCTAGGATGCCACCTAGATTTTCAATTTAACTCTGACTTGACATCAAGTGTGAAAGTGCACCATTAGTCGTCATATAGAGTTATAATATCTTGAAGGATTTTTGGTTTCTTTTTTTCAAGGATTTTTTTTGGGGTAGATTATGTTATTTTTGCATGGTGAAATAATATTTGAAATTTTCATAATTCTTCTTTTGCATTAAGATACTTTTTAATGTAAAAATGGCGAAGGCCACACTGTGACACACACACCCCCTTTGTTGACATGAGGAAATGTCCAACAATATGCATGTATGGCATGTGGCCATGTTATACGATGCCATGTCATGCTCTAATTGATGAGCTTGCATTTTTTGACCTTTTAGGTTGGCCAGTGTGAACCCAGCACCACCCATGCAGGTAAGCCTCAATGGCCACTTGAGCAACATAATTTTTAAAATTATATTATTAAAAATATTTTAATTAATTAATTAATTAATGAGTATAAAATTATAAATAAAAGTATAAGTAAATTTATTTTATTAAAAGAAACCCTGCTTTAGTTTTGTGTCTTTTCTTTTCGTTTTAAAGAAATAGGAGGGATTGGGAAATAAGGGGAGGCAGAGGAGGGTCTAGGGTTTTGTTGTTGCGACGAGGGAGGGAGGGAGGGAGCGAGGGAGAGAGAGAGAGAGAGAGAGAGAGTGTGTGTGCGCGGACGGGGAGGAAGAAGAAAAAAGCTTGAAAGTTTTGAAACATGAATATGATCAAAGGGATTTCGTATCTGGGTCTAATTGTTGGTGGTGGGTCTCGAATTGGGTCTCGAATTGGGTCTGTTTCCAATAGGGTAGGAGTGGTACCCAGGACCAGATTGTACAGCATAGAAGGGGTGCGAGCTTCGTCGTCATCAGCTGCAGCTGATGAGGCGGCGACTGAGAAATATGGCACAGAGGATGATGCACAGGAGCTCCTGGATGTGGAATACAGAGGAAAGAAAATTAGTGTGGAGAGAGGGACTATTTTGCGCACTGCACTCTTGAGGAATGGTGTGTCGCCTCACAATGGTCAAGCTATGTATGTGAATTGCAGGTATGTAGGTTGGGGGGGACTTTTTTTTCTCTGTCTATGACCCTCCGTGTGGTCTTTTATATTGGCTCTTTCCTTCAGGGTAGACACATTGTGATGCATCCAGAAACCGGCCAAAGTTTGGTATCCCTACAATTCTAAGGGCATGTGGAGTCCACTATAAAAACAATTCTGGCATATCTTAAGAATCACTTGGGCTTCACCACCATGCTTAACCACCATGTGTTTCCAATTTAGTATTTTGAATATCCATCATCCTTATGGGTGTCAATTAAAGGGCAGAGCCATTATGTGACCAGCCACTTCTTTCCTCCTGCTTACTATGTTTGGTTCTCTCCTTGAGCTCATCAAATTTGCAGAGTCTTTTTTTTGCAAGAGAATTTTATGTTCTGATGTTTAGGGTCTGAAGCTTGATCAATTATCACAAAGTGGATGTTGGGGGGAGGAGGGGGGTTGTAGAGGGTTAGGAACTTGTGGTACATGTGCAGTGGAAGTGATAGGGGATGTAGAGCCTAAGAAATGGAACCTGCAAGAGACAGCACGGTTGAATCTTCCCCCACACAAGTATCCTGGAAATCAAAAACTCCGCCTTGCTTGTCAGGTATCATCGTCACCCCTACCTTCTTCTTCTTCTTCTTCTTCTTCTTGACCTTTTGCTCTGCTTCTTTGACAACTTTTTTCCTGTGAAAAAAGAAAAATAGCAACTGTCCTTCTGTTTGGAAACTACTCTTGTTCTTGTGACCTTCTCCTTGAGTTCAAACATGGTGGAAATGTATGACCCATTTCAAAATATTTTTAGGTTTTTCCCAATTTGGCTTTATACACATGCCACTTTTTGCACTCTCAGAGATCTTTATTTTCAATCTGCTGTGTCTTCAAGAGATGCAGAATTCGAGCATCTGGAATGCACAAAAGTCAGGGTATATGAAATGGGTGAAGAGCAAAAACAATGCATGTTTTGATGAAGCTCTGGGAAGGTGAACTCTGCATTGCTGCAACAAACACAAGCATATGAAACACAGCAGAGAGAAATTGCAGTCTTAAATCAATATGTTAGAACTGAGAAAACTGATTTTTTGTCAGTAGAAATCCAGTGTATGATTGACCCGTCTTTACAATCTCCCACCTCCGCCTTCTCTGTCTCTCTGTCTTTGTCTCTCTTTGCCTTCCCTTTGAATATGTTGTCTTACTTTCTGTGGTTTGGATGGCAATTGATGGGTTTTGTGTTCGTGATTGAAGGTGCGAGTGGAGGGAAATTTGACAGTTGTTAAGTACAACAACTTTTTTGGGCAGGTAAATTTGTCTCTCTGCACACTAATCCCACTCTTGCTCTACATTGAAGCAATGCCAGTGCCCTTTCTATGCCACACAGTGCCCTTTATTTGCTTGTTATGCAAAGACAACAATAGAGAAGAAAGAAGCAAACTTCTTTCTTCTCTCAAGTTCGCTAGATATGATCATCCAAACATGGCGTGGCATAAGATCTTGTCCTCTTCTAAGCCTCATGATCTATGTATGTTTAAATCATGAGGCATAAGATCCTTCCCACATTTAAGGATTAGGCATAAGCTCCCTCCTAGGATATTCATAGATATAAAGTGCTGTCCAAATACACAAGGATTTTTTTCCTGATCTCTCTACATTCTGTGGAAGCTTTGATTGATGAGTGACCCACTTAATTCACCAAAAGGATTGTGAACAAACCTTGCAGGGTACCGAACGTCTGGGACCTGTTTCAGAAGCTGACTTCAAGCTACCACTAGGAGACTGGGAGTTTGTCAATGATAGTCCACCAAAGAGGAAACAGAAACCGTGATTGGTTAGGTAACAACCACAACAACATTAGTTGTATACTTGCTTTTTATTTCTTCTTCTAGATTTGTTCTTATTAAGTTCTCTCAATGTTTGAATTAAAGATCCCAAACACCAATCAAAATGAGATTATCTAACAGTTTTGATTTGTGATGCCTCAAGTTTCTAATTTTTCATTCATGGAACGTTCTTTATACTTGGAATGTATGTATTTGGTGCTAGTTTACTTGGATAAAAAACCATGAAAAACCAACCAAGGTTGTATCATTACCACCACTTTTAGCCATGGATATATGTCCCATTTGATTGGATTTTTTGTAACATCAAAAAGAAAATATGTTCCATTTAACTAAAGGTGTACATATGTTGTTTTTTTT
>Ga0116229_10006416_pt1 | contig 18919 bp, 5 predicted proteins | sample S1TSphgellanicum_3_FD_87313 | JGI IMG/M metagenome (GOLD analysis project Ga0116229, IMG submission 87313) | Host-associated microbial communities from peat moss isolated from Minnesota, USA - S1T2_Fc - Sphagnum magellanicum MG | ecosystem: Host-associated > Plants > Peat moss > Unclassified... | reverse complement strand
GCTGCTGCTAGAGGGCAGAAAGGTCAAAATTTATATGATAGGGTTCAATATATAGAAGAAATTCATGCACAAACATTGCTGAGAGTTGAAGCTCAAATAAACTTCCACAGAACACTTAAAGCCACCCAAGTGCTAATAGTAACAAATATGTGCACCACACAAGTTGGCATACCGGAAAAGGCATGCAGCTGCTTCATATTTCACCATAGCACCCAAAGGCTCCCCCTGCAGTAGGCAATCCAGAGAATTACACCAATAGTTGCTAAACTCTACTAAGTTAACACTCACATATTCAACAACTATGTACTGGCTCAAACTTGGTACTTTGTCAAGACAGGTGGAAGATCACCTGGGCAGCCAATTTGGCAGCATGAATCATGCAGCCCACAGCTCTGTGACAACACTCTGGGAACCCTGCTGCCATGGATTCATCAATCTCAGATTGATCCACAATCAACTCCTTCATCAGCACAACCATGTCATTTGCAACATGAGACTGGTGTGGAATGACCAATCCATTGTTCCCTGTGTTTGGCATGACCTCTTCAACAACACCATTGCCTCCATCACTGAGCTCAGTATTTACAAATGGTGAATTGGCACTTCTAAAACCAATCGCAGGCCCTTTGGATGAAAGGGTATCCAAAGGCAGCCCTTTTGGTGTGACTGTGTCTATCTCTGCCAAACAAGTTGGTGAGTATTCTTGAACACTTGTGTCAGATGGTTTTTCTGAAATAGCATCTTTATGGACAAGCTTGCCATGGCTGCCTCCATTACTTGGGTTACCAATACACTTCTCCAACAAAGTCACTTCAGGCAGGCAGGCAGCTACTTCAGATTGAATAGTTACAGAAACATCTGTAGGTAAATCTGTCACAATCTCTGTACAATGGTGAGGCACATCATCACTCAACAGACTGTCATGAAGACAAGATAGAGGCCCCTTTTTTTTCTGGGCTTCAAAACAGCCAAGTGTTTCAGCTAATTGATGAGAGACTGGAGAAGCATGGGATCTGCACAAAACATGCACAAATCTCCAACTTGAGACCCATGTCTATCCCTCAAGCATTCAAGGCCAGCAGTTTCATACCATGTACCTTCATAAGCAGAGAATTTTCAGTTCTAGAACATGCTATAGGTCTCATCAATTATCAGGCCTACCTCTAGATTCTCCATGCTGCCTTCTTCACAGAATGCAACATACCAATGACAAGAGGACCCGGAAAATGACATTACTCAACAAGAGGACAAAACTGTCATAACAAACCAGCCTGCCACAGAGAATGTAATCTGGTAAACCCAATTGAGAACTGACCTTGCATTTGGACTTCCACCAGGCTTTTTAGCCTTGGCATTGGATCCCTGTTTCTTTCCCGATGCCTGTGAGTTGGACTGGCCTTTGTTCTTATGGCGGAGGTGTTTCTGGTAATTGCGACGTGACAGAAAGACAGGTGTCTGCTGATTGCCTCCTAAGGTGTGTGAGAATGTGCTACAGATAGGATCATAAACATCTGGATGCCAGTTCACATGAAGTTTTGGGCGTGGTCCGAGACCACTCCCTTGATGCCCTCCTCGCAGAGCTGATTTAAGAAGCTCCAATGTAGGCTGCATCCATATTGTATCCATTCGTCAATTGTCCTCTGATCCTAAAACATCATCTCACAAAGGACACCGGTCACAGTGGTCCTGCAAAGAGAGACACCAGGGCACACATATCTGTGGCATTGCAGAAGAGAACTCCACAATAACACTTTGAAGGTAAGATGATAATGTATAGGATCATAAGCTTATGAGTCTCACGTACAAAGTGTCAGACCATCACTTTCATCATCAACAGCAGTGATGAGCTACCATGCAACAATGACAAGGGCACAGTGTAGAGATAGCAATGAAGTAAATAGCACCCAAATTGATATGATGTGCAAACAGAAGTGCAACAAATAGTAAGGGAAAAGGAAGATTTGACTTCTGGGTATAAGGGAAGATGCAAGTACTTACAATCACAGATCTGGCAAAGGACAAAGTGGGGCTCCTGCTCTGTGAAGAACTGCAAAATGAAAGATCTGAAGTGTCTGACTCATGCATTGAGTCTTCACCATGCTCCAAAAGCTTAGACTCCCTGCTGACTCTTATATTTAGAGTTGACCCTGTCAATGAGGACACAGGATTGCTAGAGAGTGTCTCTCCAGCCCCTGGTTCTTGCTGAGGCTTTTTGAGTTCGAAGTTGTTTGCTGCAGTTTCTGTGGCACAGGAAAGGGCAACATCATCCTTACCTCTTTTCTTCTTTCTTTTCCGTTTCTCCTTCAGACAGAAAGCTGGTGGTAAGGAATCAAAGGCATCACTCCTGCTGCCATGGAGCTCTCTGACATCTGCAGAGATACCATTACTGGAATTCCTCCATGCTTTCGCTGGATTGCTTGCTTCTGACAGCACATTAGTGCCAGGTTTGGTATGAGCCGATATCAAGGGCAATGAGGACAGTGTGCAAGCAGAAGGCAACAGGACTCGCAGATGTGAACCCTGTGAACTTTTGGCATGATGGCAATGGCTATCACACTCAAAACACAGAGAAATTCTGCAATTCTCGCACCACAGCAACTCTCGTGCTGCTTCTTCACAGTCTTCACAAACTCTTCTTCCTCCTGTGAGGTTCTCAGAATCCTGGACAATGGACATCTGGACCATCCCACACCCCACTCCTTACAGTGAGAAAGGGGTTACAGAACAAAGGAAAAACGACAAAAGCAGGGGGGGGGAGGAGCACACAAAGCTTGTAATAGTTTTACAAGAACTAGTATTATTGTATAGAAGTCAGACTTCGACGAATACCCCCGCTTTTCTCACGAGCACAAGCGAGATCTTCAAAAAAAGAAAGTATCCAAAAAACCGTTGCTGCATTCCGGTTCATAAACCCGTTTTCTCTCCTGCCGGAACTAGATATCCCCACAACAATGTCGCTGACTAGCTAGGCCATACGGTAAAAGCAGAAGAGGGCTTATCACCAAGATATAGCTTAAAGCACAGTACTGAAGAACCACAGGACTGTCTTCTTAGAGACATTCAGTCTAATGCTGCTGCTGCTGCTGCATTTCACCACAAACCTCAGATGCAAAACAACATACCAAATACACACACACTCACACGCACTCAATTCAGCGCTTGGAAAGACTAGTTGGAGGAGGAAAACGAAACAAAAAAGAAAAAAGAATCAAAAGATTTTAGAGTTACCTCAGACTCAATGCCGTGATGGAAAGACAACTCGTAGAGCAAGCAAAACCTTCCGAAGTTTCGTCAAAAGAAGCAGCAGCAGCAGCTCCACAAGTCGAGTCGAGAGAAAAACAACGGCCGAGACAAGCAAAAAAAACAAAAAAACCTGCAAAAAAAGTACATTAGAAAGAAAGAAAGGGTGAAATCAATTTTGATGCTTTTCAGAGTTTCACCCTGTCTTTCTTTTTTCCTGAGTGTCTCCACTAGTGCTACTACACATATATATTTTCACCGCTCCTACCTGTACAGCTACTATAATTCCTCTTGAACCTTGTGCATTAAATGCTGAGTTTCAACATTTCATACTGAGCTTTAATAAAAAAAATTCCTTACTTCACGGATATCACTGAAAAAGGGATGAGCGGGTGAAAGGAGGCCCAAAGACAGGGTGAATTTACGGATTTCTCTATTGTTTTCTCATCTTCTTCCTCATCAATGTGTTCTACTATCATTATTCTTTTGACATTCGTTTCCAACATCATCTTTTTGTCTTCCTTTTCAATGTGCTTTGGCTACAATTCTTGATACATTTCATGACATTGACATTGTTCCAATTTTTAGACATTGCTTTGACATTGGTTTGTGGCTCTTTTGGGTGAACATTGTTTCTCTATTGTTTTTTAAGTTGGTGATGAAAGAGGGTTATTACATGCTTCTCTCTCCAACCGTTGACATTCTTCATAAAAAAAAATCTTTTGCATTGTTTCAACTTTGTTTGTTTTCAACTTGAAGTTAAAAAAATTGTTTTGCATTTTGTTGTTTGCAAGACATTTGTGCAAACATCATTTCTATGTTGTTTTCAAGTCAACGACCAAAAAGGGGGTTGTTGTGTTTTTCATCTTGTTTCACTTTCAACATTCTTCCTACAGAAAATATTTTTGCACCTTTTTTCAACTTTCTTTATTTTCAACTTTAAGCTAAAAAATTTATTTGCATTTTGTTGTTTGTGAAACATTTGCACAAACATTACCTCTATGTTGTTTTTAAATCAATGACTAGAGAAGAGGTTGGTGCGTGCTTCATCTTGTTTCACCTTTGACATTCTTCTTACATAGAAGCTTTCTACACCTTTTTTTCAACTTTTTTTTATTTTCAATTTAAAACTAAAATTTCTATTTTGCATTCTAGAATTTTGGAGTTGTTATTGAAGGTTCCTCCAACTTGCTACCAACAACCTATCTTAAGCTTCTTTTCATTTTATATTTTTTGTTTTTTTTTCCCTCAATTTTGCAATCTATGGATGAAGCAAGAAACAAAGTCATCCTCATAATGGGATGCATGTTGTTGCTTCATATTGTTGATCAAATATTTAATTCCCCTTCTCAACCTCTTTTTTTGAATGTCAATTCTTGTTTTGTGAATCCAACTATTGCCCAAAGGAACATGTTGATTCTCCCTTCTATGGCTACTATGCATGATTTTTAGTCTTCTACTATGCTTCATGCTTTTTCCTATGATTTCGGTGATTAGGTGAAATTGAAAAGCACAATTGATTTTCTAGAATTCTATTTACTAAATTTTAAAATGATCAATGGGTGGAGAATTTTAGAATGTCCAAGTCAACCTTTTTAAGATCATTGAAAATTTGAAGCCTACTATTTCAAAACAAAATACCAAATATTGAAATACCATTCTAGTTGAAACAAAAGCTTGTTCTATCTACAAATTGGCACATGGTGTTAATTTCCTTATTTATAATGAATTATTTGCAATAAGGAAGTCCATTATTTTATGTGGTGTTGCATGAATTTGTTCCTATAGAGAACAATATTTTAAAAAATTAATAACTTGACTTAAAATAGTTGAAATGAAATATATTATGAAAGATTTGAAGGTATGGTGTGGTTTGCTTTCGGTTCAAGGTGCCATCCATGGCACCCATATCTTCATCTCCAAACCTTCCTATTTTCCATAATACTACTTTTATTTCAAAACATGAAAATATTTTATAAGTGTTCAAGCTATGGTAGATTGTAAGAAAATATTTGGTGATGTTTTAATAAAATTGTCATGTAGTGTTAATGATTCAAGAGTCTTGAAAAAAATTGGGTTATATAAACATGTTCAACATTGTGATTTGTTTGTTATCAATAAAGGTTTTTAATATGACATCCCATTTTACTTTCTTGGTGACAAAAGTTATCCCCTCATAAACTAGATCATGAAGTCATATAAGGAAGAAGGAACCCACACCATCATAGAACTTCTGTACAATAGAAAACATAAGGAGGTCATTCTATAATTGAAATTTTAGTTAACATCTTTTAAAACATTTTTAAAACTTTTACACAAATCTAATTTGAATGTTATTTTTCACTAGACAAAATCCTTCAAAATGCAACCAATGCATTTGCAATTATGTGTAATTAATTATCATTTGCAACTAGCTTTAATCGTCTTTGCAGCACCATTGACCATTTTTGCAATTTTTTAAAAACTACATCTACAAATTAATCATTTTTTCATCTTACATTTAAAGATTATTTTCATCCATGATCATGCCCATATGTCCCTATAATTACAAATGGAACCAAGCTTAATCGCACCACTAAGGTGTCAACATAGCCCTTTTTTATATACATATGTGTATTAATAAAATTTTGAAAAGTATACATACTTTTGCTAAGTTCTATTAGGGGTATAATGGGGGTATGTTTCCATGAATGTATTTATAAAATTGTATGTAGTTTGTATTTAAGAAAATTAATTACCAACTTACATATGTCCATCTATTTGCTTAGCCTAAACTACCTACCACTCTACATATGTTTTTTTTTTATCTAACCTAGGTTGCCTACCTACTTACCTAATTATTAGTTGATAAATAATAGTTAATCATTTGTATTCATATTTAATAATTAATAAATAATTTAAAAATTATTTATTTTTATATGAACTATTAATCATTCATTTATTCATTTGTGAATTATTGATTAATATTAATATTTTTTAGTTAGTTATTACTTATATATTAATTAAATATTATAATTAATAAGTTGGGTATTTAATTAATATTTTAGTAATTTTTATTTTAAAATAATTAATAATTTAATTAGTTAAATAATTAATCGTTTACTTATCTACTTAATTATATAATTTAAGAAATATATATATACAAAAGATATGAGATAAACTTTGTAATTACAACCTAGTTTGCAACTAAATTGAAAATTCAAATGTTATCCCATGTGTTTTGTCCTCCACTTCCATCTTGAAAATTATATAACAAAAAGGCTTTTGTACTACATTTTTCATATAAAAAACACGTGCCATTTTGGATGAACCAATTTTAAAAAGTTAACTCTAAAAGTTTTTTTTTTTAATTAAATATTTACTTAGCAACCCCCTAATTTACCTACCTCCCTAAACTACTTACCTACCTAGTTTTAATTACTAGGTAGTTTAAGGAGGTACCTACATCAGCTACCTATTAACCTACTCAGTTTCACCGACCTATTTACTTATTTAATTCAACCTACCTACATACTTCCCTAGTTTAACTTACCTACCCATGTATGTACTATGATGCACATATGTACATACCTACCTACTTACCTATTATGACCTACCTACATAAATATTGATTTTAATTTATTTTTGCCAAAGTTTCAAAAAATGCCACATTGCATATTTGTATTATGCATGTGTCATTATCTAAAATTATAATAGATGAAAAATATCCATTATTTATTTGTAAAACAAAAGTTTATAAACATTTTTCATTTAGCATGTGTCATTATGTAAGTTGATGATTTTAATGATATATATGGATGACATACAATAATATACGAATGGTGAAATATTGATTGACTATTGATTTCATCCACACTTACAACTAATGTTTTATGCAACTTATTTAATGTACCTAGGTAGTTTTTAGTTACAAATGTCCTTTGCAACTATAATATAATTAATTACCAATGGTAGTTTTTTTTTTCCAATTTTCCTTCGACGTTTATCCCGAATGTTTTTACCTATTGTTGTATGTTTCATAATTTACTATGGAATGAAGATGAAGCTAACATTAAATGATTGTTACACATCATTGAATAAAAAACATATGAAGCAATCATTTATTTCATAACTTTAGACTTCAAGAATTGACCATGCGTAGGATGATCTAGATGCCCAACAACAAATTGAGGGGCAAGAGAGGTTTACAAAGGTCTAGAAAAGGCAATTAACTTATTACCTTGGTAGATAAAAACATTTATTTTAAGAGTTCACATTCTTAAACCTTCAATTTACAAATGTCCTTAAAGAATCTATGCATTATTTGTCCAAAAAAATCAATAATCAATTTCAATTTGAAAAAATCATTTAAAACCCTATTCATTTTTTATCAATGAAAAAAAATCAATATGAAAATCATTTATCATTGACCATGTTGTTTTTAGGAGCATCTATTGTGTTGTTACTATTGTTGTTGTTTTGTGTAGTTTCAAAAACACCATATTCATGACTTCAACCAAATTAATAATAATTGTTACCATATTTTCTTGGTTTCAATTAATATATTTGTCTTGTGTTTTGAAATACTCTAGTTGTTTTTCAAGCAAAAGTTCCTATATGCAAGCTCAATTCTCCTCCATAAGCAAATTATTAACATGTATGTAATCAATTCATTTTATAGGTAATCTAATCCTCCTTTCTATCATTTTAGCCATTGTCTTATGAACTAAAGAATAATTCCTTTTCATTCATGTATTCCTTACTAATTTATATCATGTTGTTTTGTTGCATCTTGTTTTGATAATAGAGGTTGAGGTTGAAGGATTTGACCTTAGGTTTGTAATGGAACAATTATGGTGGCATTTGAAAAAAATTGAAGCTTGGGTTTGGGTTAGTTGTCGGTGTTTGCAAAAGAACAATCGTATTGGTGTAGCTCTTGACATGCATTGGCAAGGGTGTAATTATAGGTTGGTCAAACTACATCCATGTTTCATCAATGTTAATAATTCCATGATTGGTACCACCTTCAAACACATTGAAAATCTAAAAATTTGATTACATCTTGGGAGGGGGTGAAATGGGTGGTGAGTCATCAAGGTTGATGGGGTCTTGCAAATTACTAGCTTGATTGAAGATATCATTTCCACCATCCATCCAATCTATCATGCATGGTGGCTAGAAAATGAGTATGGTATTGAGAAATTCTTGAACCACATTGTATAAAATATTTCCAAATTTTCATGGAAGGCCATGTCCAATTCTTTCTTGAACAAATACATTCCAATAGTATACATTGTGCCTTGTCCTAACATTGTAATCATTTTTTTTGTTTTTACAAGTCATTTTGTTCCTCATGTGTGTGGAACAACCTATTTTCATGACTAATGAGGCAATTTGTTCATGGACTTAATCATTGTTGTCTTGAATTAGTTTCTACCATCTACCTTGTCCAAATTTGCAAGGTGTTTTTTTTGTTTGGCCATGAACAAAACTAGGAGTTCAATTTGTTCCCATTTGGGTCGCCATGGCTTTTTGTCATGAATTTCCAAACTACCGAAATTCTAGTTGACAACCACCTTCTTCCATTTTTCTTCCTTGTTGGCCTAACTATTTGATCAATGGATTGTGTTGTATATGTTGTGGTAAAAAACATGTAACATAAAAAATATGACTACGTACATATGTGTCAATTATTTTTAATAATTGCAATCAATGTTTTTTCATTGTATTAATGTCTTTGGGTTTTTTTTTTACAAATTTTCAATGTGAATTTATGTTTATGTTTGGAGGCATTGAAATGCAAAACAAGGTTCATTGCCATCTTTTGACTTATATTTCCAAAGACTTGAACTAGACCTCATATCATTGGAGATTTGTGGGTTTGTTGCAATTTTTGTGGCAAAAAAAGAAAAGGTATTATGCTTTATACTTCCAATTCATTTTATGTCAAAGTATTCCTATTCTTTTTTTATTTTTTGTTGCAAGTTTGCTCAAGATCAAGAAGCAATTAATGATGTTTTTGGGGTTTTTACATTGACAAAATCTCAAATTCAAAAGGAGTTATTAATGTTTTGCTTTCATTTCATTATATGTTGATGTATTCTTATTTTTAGGTTTTTTTGTTGCAAGTTTATTCAAGATAAGAAAAACTACTAATGTTTTTTGTGCTTTTCTTTTTGTAATTCAACTCAAATTCAATAAGTTTCAAATTTGCAATGGTAAATTGCTTATATTCATGTGTTCGCCCTTATTCTTTGAATTGCTTCAAAATTGAAATGCCAAATATGTCCATGCTTGCTTACAGACCTTTCTTGTTCTAAGTAGTTACTCACAAAATGTGTCTAACAATCACCTTCATCACAAATAATAACGATGAATTACCATGACTACCCAATGATTTCATTAACACCCAACATTGGGTGTACATAAGCAAATAATTATCTACCGATAATTTCATGCAAACTATTATAAAAAATTGGCATCTTGAGTTTTTGTCACATTTTCAAAAGCAAGGAAAAAGTTCAATTATGATGTTGTTTAGGCACTCAATATACATAGTTAATCAAAAAGTCAAAAGTATCCTCATTTAAATAATAACAAGTTTGTGAAGTTAGGCTTCATTTCTTTTAACTTGTTTACGTGTGAACAAGCATCCAAGACCTTAATACAAAAGCCATGAACAATATTGGATTTTTTAAAACCATAATTTGTTGAACATATGAAAATACTATTTGCCTAAAATGTAATCTTAGTAAGACATTTACAAGTTCATGAAGCTAGGACAAAAAAAATAAGAACAAATAATACCATACCATTTCAAGGTATGATATTTGAACATTACCATTCAAAGACAAATTTTCATTTATTGTTCATGCTACCTAATTAAAAAGTACACCACCACCATGAGCAAATTTGGAAGACTTTTTCTATGTCCTAATTGCAACTTTTTTTCTATAGCATCTCATACCATTATGTTGATGAACAATACACCATAAATGATTATATGAAGGGCAAAATAACTTTAAAATAACTTGTACATTACTATGCAACAAAGCTAAACATATGTGCATAAAGTTGTCATAAATATGTGCAATGTGGTAATTGATTATAAAACATGAAAGGTCCATGACATGGCTTGGCCAGTGTGATGCAAGACCACCAAAAAGCTAGTAGAGATCAATTTGTAACTTGACATTTCTAAACATTATTACAACTAAAAATGTTGTGAATCTTGCAAGCCACATATGACCTCTTACTTGCTGAATTCATATTTGCATGTTTCAATGTACGTTTTTCTATAGGAGAGGGTGTTAAAGGTTAGAGTTTAGTTGAAGATTTGTTTGAAAGAAACCTCATGTCTCTTTTCCAATGCCATTGCATTGTTAAAAACCTTTTAAACATTCATGGAAGATTTATTTGATGGACATCTACAACAACCAAGTGGAATTTTTAAGGGAAACAAATTGAATTAAAGTATATGTTCTATTGAACTTTCCAATATCATAAACAAAAATTGAAAAAAGATTATGAAAAATGATATACATATCATATCAATAAATGGCCATAGATGGGACATCTACAACACTTCAACAAGATGGACTTATACAACTTACCTAATTAAAGTTTTACCCAAAAAATAAGAAAGAATGAACACCATAAAGGAGAGAATATTTGATGCCACGTCTTTAATTTTGTCTTCTGTTGGCAATACCTTGTGTTTCACATGTCAATAGTACTTTCTATTTCCATAATTAATGATTTTCCACCTATTTGTCCATATCAACCACAATTTGGTCAATGGAGTCATCAAAATCCTTGAAAATTATTATGTTATTTCCCTTCCTATTAGTAAAAATATTGTTTCATTGAAAAGGTCTACAATATTAGTTCCTAAAAAGTTGGGAGTGCACATACCAATGATCTTCAACAAAAAACTATTAGTAAACTTCTTGTTGCCAACATGCACCTTGAGAATATCATCTTTTCCTTTCACAAAAGGAACCTCCACCATCATCCATAGGAAAAGATAAAGATAAATGCAACACCCACCATTTTGAATTAAAATGAAGAGACAAATTCCAAGATGAACACAAAACTTCACAATGGTCCTAAAAGGAAGAAAATAGAAATTCCTACAACTTTTGCTTGTGCAGATGTTTTTCATGTGAGATACCAATTATTAGGTGGTGAATAAAAACCAACTTTTAGTTTACAAATCCCAAGTTTTGGTTTTTGATAAAAAAAAATTTTAAAGTGGGAAGGATTCATCATGGTTTTGTGGGTGAATACACATCGATCCCAAAAAAAAAAATTGAAATATCTTCCAAATAATAATTTTTTTAATGTAATGAATAAATATATTACATTTATTATTATTATTATTTAAAATTTAGATATCATGATTGGGTATTATATTTTCATTTTTTTCAATCCAACTTAAGGTATTAGTGTTTTCGAATATCCATCCTTTATTTATTAATTGAAAATTAGCAAATTTGGATATCAAAAATTCAAAAATTTGCCCACCACTTCAATTAGTTGCCAAAAAAAATTTGGGGCAAAAAATCTCCAAAAGGAAACGTCTTTTTTTGAAAGGGAATATTTTTGTCACAAATATTTTTTTCTAAAAAATATTTGCAAAAAAATCATAAATTTATTTTTTAAAAAAATACCCACAATAATAAATTATTATTATTATTGACTACAACTTTTTAAATACCTCTAAAAATGTGTCCCCAAAATTGTTTAAGATTGTTTAAATATTTTTCGTCACCTTAGTTACATCAGGAAAATTTTTAAAAAACAAAGTTAAATGTGAGCCTACAAACCTAACCTCATTAGTAACATAACGTATTTACTAACAATTAACCTTGATATCCAACTTTGGATTTGATATCCATGTCAAATATTAGCATCTTTGATATTTAATCTTAGATTTAATATGCAAGCCAAATATCAACATTTTTGATATTTTGCACCCGGATATCATCTCATATATCACCCCTAGTGATACCCACCAAATGTCATTTTTGATATCCAAGCTGATATCCATATTTTCCGGATATTTGCCTAACATTAATATAATCCCAAGTCGTATGTCATCAAATCACTTTTGGCGGTTAAAAATTCCAAAGTTCACACAAATTTGTAATTTGTTTTATATATTTTTATGTGAGTTCCATTGTGGCAGATGGTTTTGTGCATATTTCATTTCAAGTTTTGGGCTTGGATTCCTACTATTTGTAAGTGAATAAATCTTTTGAATCACAAAAAGTATAAACATTATTATTATTTTGGTTGTGTTTTGCACATTAGTGCGTTTAGCCTAAGTGTCACATAAGCTATGTTAGTTAATAGGTTAAGCTAGGTAGTTCGTTAAGTAATTAATTACATAATTAGTAGTAGCACTACATTAACATGTGTCTTAATTCATTATGTATTTCACCAAATTTTGGATGAACTTGGACAAACTTATTGTGGTGAAAGTGGTTAATTGTTTAATGAACAAAGACTAGTTGTTATAGACAAATGAATTCACTAATAGCTACATGAATTCATTAATAGTTGATTCAATAATAACTAATCAAATTCAATGGTAGTCAATCCACTAACAATTAATCAATTTTAAGCTATTCTTAGGTTTATGCACATTAAAATAAATTATTCCTAAGCTATTACATGTTAAAATTTTAACCTACTCCTAGGTTATTATAGTTTATTCTACTTTAGGTTGTTATGTATTGTTCCAAATTATTTGCTTCGAACTATTTTGGTTATTCCACCTTAGGTTATTATACCTTAAGTTATTCTCAATTATTTCACCCTTGGTTATTTTAAGTTATTCTAAATTATTCCACCCTCAACTATTTTTAGGTATTTAAAGTTATTCCACCTTAAATTATTTTATACTAATTTTAATTATTTAAAATTAATCCAATTTAATTTATTTTAGGTTATTTCACCTTAAATTATTTAAAACTATTTGACCTTATATTTTTCTTGGTTATTATAGGTTATTCCACCTTAGTTCATTATGAGAATTTGCGTCCACCAAAATCACACTACTTTACAACTAAAGCTCAAAAAATAATTCATATACAACTATTATGCAATTATCCCCTAGAAATACAAGGTTTGATTAAATAAATTACCATATCAAAAAAATAGTTATTTATATTATAGTTGCAAATGACTTAAAAATGGGTTTTCTATATGGTAATTTGTATGCATTGTACATACATTTATAGTTAACCATGTTTGATTTTTTGAAGAGTTATATTATATTTACATGTGGCAATTATTTTAGAACTATTATAAACATGTCACTAACGCAATAACTATGTTATAACTAGTGTACAATGTACATACATGTGATCATGCCATGTGTCTACATTTTCACCTTCCATTATGGGATACATTGGCAACTAGTTTTCAATTATGATGTCCATTAATACAACTAGTAAGGGCATTAAACTACTATTGTTCAGCTATGTTGTGACTATTATGTAACAAATTATAATTTTATAAAGATATAAATTCATATGTAAGATTTTATTAAAAAAATTATTGTTTCAATAATTTGACTATTAAATTTTAACTATACTTAATGCATTTAATTAGTTTGAAAATGAATTGTTTTGAAATTTATAATTTTATTGTAATAAATTGCATTGTATATACAATGAGTTGTAACTTTTGTAATTCATGCAACTTATCTTGTAGCATTCAAAACATAGAAATATTGTGAGTTGCAAATGGTCATTACAATTCAAAAACTAAGTTGCAAGGCTAGTTGCAAAAGATCCTTTTTTTCATAGTGGATTTTTTTTGTTAATCCACTTTAAACTATTTAATGTTAGTTTAACCTAGGTTATTTTTCATTATTTTAGTTCATTTTATATTAAGTTATTATACTTTATTTTTAAAAATCCATCTTATGTTATTTTAGGTTATTATACCTTAAGCTATTTTAAATTATTTTAGGTTATTCCACTTGAAGTTATTTTAGATTATTCTATCATAGACTATTTTGAAATGTAACCTATAATAACCTAAGGTAAAATCACATAGAATAACATATAATTATAGCCTTGGGTAACCTATAATAACCTAAAGTAGAGTAACTTAATATAAATGAGAATAACCTAAAATGGAATAGCTTAAAATAATCGAGAACAACCTATATTTTTTCTAGGGTGAAATAACATAGAATGATAGAAGGGGGAATAACTTTAAAAAAACAAAAACAATTTAATGTACATAACTTTAAATAGTTTTGGGAATAATAACCTATAATAATTTAGAATAACTTATGGTGGAATATCTTATAATAGCCAAAAATAGCTTATGTTGGAATAACTTAATGTGGAAACCAATAATAATTGAAATGATATAGGGTAAAATAATTTAAAATAACTTACGGTACAATAATTTATAATAATTTAGGGTACAATAATGTAGGGTATTTAAAATCACAACATAAAAATATTTATTTACTGTAATGAATTATTTCAATTGATTTACAGTAATTACAATAATTACAATAAATAAATATTTATGTTAGTGAATTGTACCCCACTTTTGGATTAATGTATATCTAATAGGTAGTACTTATGACTAAGTTATAATTGGATTATAATTAGACTATAATTATGTTACAATTAAAATGTTTATTCCATATTGTTTGTCTTCCATTTCAAATTTTAAAGTTATATAATGAAGTGCACTAAAAATGTTGGAAAACATTTTTAAAAATGAAAATGGAATAACCATTTCAAACAAATCAATTAAAAAAGAAAAAACTTCAAAGGTTAACCCAAAATGAAATAGGATTTTTTAAACTAAATGCCATGTGGCCTAAGTCTAAATTTAGTTTTAAATGGCAAGTGGCATAACCTAGGTTCCGCATGGTGTAGGTTTAAACCTAGATTAAAGCCACACATGTTATTAAGGTCTAACCTATCTTACGTGCCACATAATCTAACCTAAGTGGAATCTGTTTGAGCTTAACCTAGGTGTTGTGTGGCCTAACCTAATCTAAGTGACTTATGTTTAAATACCACATGGTTTAACTTAACCTACTTGTGGCCTATGTTTAGAAACCATGTGGCATAACTTACACCTATGTTTATGTGGCCTAACTTAGGTGTCATGCAACATAGCCTATGGATGTGGATGCATCACATTCATTGAAGTATTAACTAAACCTTGTACCTAATTTAATTGCAACATATTCAAACTTGCATATTAAAATTTGATGATGTCATGCAATGTCAACTAGTGAAATTCATCAAGTAATGGTTGTAGTTGAAAGCAACCATTAATTATAATGTTGATGTCACTTGCAATCAAAATGGTTTAAAATGGCTATTGTTTTGGTGTTGGCATGTGATTGATGTTTGCAATTGAAATGTCATTTTCAATTTGTGCTTGTCAATTTTGGTGGTTTTTAATTGCAAAATAATATATTTTAATTACAACAAATATTCTCCAATTAAGTTAGATGTTTCCAACTACAAATTGTAATTGAAAATGAGTTGAATAAATAGTTGCAAATGTGGGGTTTTCCTCTTAATGCCAAAATCTTGGAACATGGACGATAAAACAATAAATTTTCGTAAGTTTAGTAAAAAGGATATCATTGAACAAACTTTATTTTGCATTAGTTGATGGTTTGTGCATGAGTCTAAAGGACAATTCAAATATTTTTCATTTACATGGATGAATGATGTCACATGGATGAATGTCATCTACAATAATGTACTTCTCATTTTTTTGTTTGTTTTGAGGATGTTTAAATTATTGTCTAAATTTACAAGATTTATTTATTTACAAAATATTAAATTTGTAGATGAACTTCATGACATGTAAAATATTTTTTAAAATAATGATTTTTTTTATTGATGCATTGATTTGAGTTGGTTTGAATATATAATAAGAAATTGGGAAATTGTTGGTGCCATGTTAATGCTAATAATGAAGGCACTTTTTAAAAACTATTTGTGGAACCCACAAAATATTTCCAAAAAATGGAAATGTTGAATAAATATAATATTAAAATTGAATGTCTTATTATTTAATAAAATCTTTGGGTGTGAAACTTGTGAACTTAAATATGTTTTAAATTCTGAAATTTGATCAATTACTATAATATATAATAGCTTCATACTATGGCAAGTTTCAACATTTAAATGTTGAATAATTATTTTATTTTGAAGATTCCATGCCAAAAATAGGATAATAAAAAAAATTAATTTTTTTCCATACTTTCATTTGCAAATATTGTTCTTTGAATTATATACATATATACTGAAAAAAAATATAAATATTGTTAAAGCCACAAGGGTATTATGGATAATTTATATTTTGTGTTAGTTAAAAGGTTTAATAACTATATGTTGAGTTGTGTGTTAATATTTTTGAAGCCAAGCCTTTGAATGTGTATTCCAAATTTACTTATTTATTTAGATGTTTTGTATTTTTCAAGGTTTCTATTGCATTTGCCTTTGTAAGTTGACCCTTTTGGTAAGACTACTAATTACATGTAACAAAAACATTCACCCTAGAAAGCTTAATTTGATATTGACAGTCATCATTAATTTTCATGGTGAACATTTATAATATGCTCTACCCAATAATTTTATTGGATGGTCATTGTTATGGGAAAAAAATGGTAACAACAATCTATTATTTAAATATCATGTTTCACAAAAATAGTTTTTGCACAATGCACAATTAAAGCTTACATTACATTGAGTTTGAAAATAGTCTTGTACCTTTTTTGTTCCACAAGATAAATGTTTTATTTCCTTGGTGTAGCTATTCCTTTCATTGTGTGGGATGCAACACATTGTTTCTAAAACAAATTTCACCCATGGTCAATATGCAACCTTATAACATTAATTTTCATATCGAAATTAGTTATTTACTTTTTTCCAACCCCACCCTTAAAACTAAATTGAGATTGCAAAAGGTGAGAGATTATTAATAGCAACCCATTTGGACCAATCAAACCATTTAACCAATCAACAATAGGTGTTAAGCTTTGTTGGGCTTTTTTGGTAGCTCATCGTCGTAAGCAAAAATGTTGGGTTGAAACCATTTTGTTGAACAAAACCAAAATGTTTTAACTTTTTTTTTCATCCAAATTTTGTTGTGCAGTGCATTGGTGGAGTTGCTTTGAAAGACGTGACAGTATTTTGTTAAAATAATGTGTAATCAAATTCATTTGTGAAATTCAACATTGTTATAAATGAATTTAGTTGTGAATTTGACCTACTTATGAAATTGAAGCATGCACATACTATTAATAAGTCACATGACCAAGGCAAAACATTTCACATCATGGTGTTGAAATAAATTAAAAAAAAAATAATTTAAAATGTTTATCACATGGTGAGTGGGTTCAAAATGTGTCATAAGTTTGGAACTCATAAATTTTAATGGATCAAAATCCACACACATGAAATGGAAAATGACTTTACCACCACAAAAATGTCGAATGGGTGTGGAGTCATGCATAGTGAAATTGTCATTAGCTTAATTTAACAACAAAACAATACATCATATGGTTTATGTGGAATTGTTGTCAACCAAGTTTTAACCAAGTTTTAGTAGTTTATTTGACTTAAATTAAGTTCACACCTTATCTAATCAATCAAGCTTTTGTTACAACCTTTTATTGATCAACTTTAGCTTTTCAATACTAAAGTGTGTGTTGTCATTGTTGAAAAAGCTTCAACATTTGTTATGTAAACTCTTATATAAAAGTGCATCAATTCAAAATTGGTTCCCCCGTTGTTGGTTCCTAGAGGTTAAAGTTATACTAAAACCATCGTGTTCACAATGAATGTTGGTTAAAGTTATACTAAAACCATCGTGTTCACAATGAATGTTGGTTAAAGTTATACTAAAACCATCGTGTTCACAATGAATGTTTTCGTGCATTTCCAACCCAATTGTTGGTGAACACAAGTTTTGTGGATCACATTTTGGTTTATTGGTAGTTAACCATTTGTTCAATAAACAACCATTTTCATTTTAATTAATGTTAGCTTTCATCTTTGAAGCATATGGTGTTTTTTTAACCCCCCACAAAAATATATAGGAAACAAGTTTTGTATGTTTCCTTCTTAAACATTATTGTACTTTTGATTAGTTATACCCAAAAAAACAAAGCATTATGTGGAATAGTTGCAAACATACTTCTAACTATCATAATTGTAATTAAAATTTATCATAGTAGCACTTATGGTTTAAAAACTAATATTTTGTGATTGAACAAATGTATATTATTCCACATAATTTGTGTATGTGAATGCCAAATATGTGTAAGGTAAAGCCCAAGGGTGGGGGGGGGCACTCCCAAAATGTGGGGCCTTTAATCCTAAACCTTCATGTTTTCAAACGCCCCCACCCCAAGGGCATTGTGCATATCACAAGGTGCTAGGAACAATGTGTTTTTTTTTTTCTTTTCTTGCTATCAAAATTTTGGCTGATTTTAGCCAAAAAAATAGCAAAAAAAGGTTCAATTTTCACAAAAAAAAATCTAAAATCTTATCAATTTCTTTGTTAAAAAATTATGAAATTTCAACCCCCCCCCCCAAAAAAAGAAAAAAAAAAAAAAAAATAATCATTCAATATTATTATATTTTTTTTTTTTTAAAAACAATTCTTAATCATAATTATTTATATTTTTATT